>SDBV01002644.1_pt1 | contig 26726 bp, 24 predicted proteins | sample 2277081 | NCBI WGS metagenome assembly SDBV01 (sample SAMN10402039, study PRJNA504765) | marine sediment metagenome | isolation source: marine sediment core GS10_PC15, 223 cmbsf | place: Arctic Ocean: Southern Knipovich Ridge | collected 2010 | reverse complement strand
CCAGGGGGTACTTCTTTGCTTGCCCAAAGAAGTACCCAAGAAAGTGCAGTTCTGCTTTTCCTTAAGATCGCGAGCCGGATGCGCGCTCTTATTATGGGAAAACATCAGGCATCATGAACCCGCTATCCGTCTACCCCTGCTCTATGTTGCTTGCTTTTGCGTTCACGCAGGCGCGCGCAAAAAGGCAAGGATTGAGGCACCGGCTCCGATGCCCAGTCAAAGCAGAACGGGTGAGGCTCAATGTTAAAATCATTTATTAATTGGAATTCTTTGACTAGTCATACTCGCTGGAAATATCCTATTGCAGGGTTTAAGGTCAACTGCATATATCTTAAAAGGACAGAAGCTGGGCGTTTCCTTACGATACTTTTCCTGAACACGATTGAGGCTGACGGGCACCAGTTTAAAAGGTGCCTGTGGCACCACTCGGCACGAGTCGCTCACGACTGGCACCGATACCCTGACCTTCATATAGGCATAGGGGCGGAACGGGGGAAGCTCAAGGGAAGAAAATATTTAATCGAAGAATGTTTGATACTTAAAGGGAATGTTTTAGAGCTTGAAGGTGACTGCGCCCTGCTCCGAGATGTCGCTCTCTTCGAAATCCTCCTGGCAGTCCCGGCACCGGGTGGCAAAGGGCAGCACCTTAAGGCGCCCCGGGCTTATCTCCTCCTCACAGTCGTCGCAGGCACCGTATGTGCCATCGTCGAGTTTCCTTAAGGACTCGTCAAGCTTTATGGCGATCTGGTGATGGGACTCCAGGGCCTTGAGCTTAAGGGCGTCTGTGAGTTCGAACACTGACCAGTCGCCTGTATCCAGCACGTCCTTACATGATTCGCGGTCATCGCCCTTGATATAGCTTGAAAGTTCGCGCTCGGTGTTTTTGATCACCTGCTGGCGAAGCTTGAGAAGTGTATTGCGCAGTACTTCATCCCGTTTTTCCGGAGGGGTAGGGGGAGGGGGTGAAGCCGAGCCTTTGGCGCCCATTTCTACTCCTGGGCCTCTGCCCCTGCCTCTTCCTCGTGAAGCTTCTGGATGCTCCGGACGGATATGCCGGCCTCTTTAAGGGCCTTCTGGACATCTGAGGCCTTTGCGTCCACTACCTTGAGCATGTAGTTGATGTTCATTTGTCAGACCTCCATGATCTCTTCTTCTTTGTGAGCCACGGTCGAGTCAACCTTCTTTACGAACTCGTCCGTGAGTTTTTGTATCTCATCGAGGCTCTTTTTCAGGTCGTCCTCGCTGATATCCTTGTCCTTCTCCAGTTTCTTCAGCGCATCGTTGGTATCGCGGCGGTGGTTCCTGACAGAGACCTTGGCCTCCTCACCGCGTTTCTTTACGACCTTGACAAGTTCCTTGCGCCGTTCTTCTGTCAGAGCGGGAATGTTTATCCGCACGGCCTTGCCGTCGTTTGCGGGCGTAAGGCCCAGGTTTGATTTCATGATGGCCTTCTCTATGTCCTGGATCATCTTGGGCTCCCAGGGCTGGATCATTATGGTCCGGCTGTCCGGAAGGCTCAGGGATGCGGCCTGGTTGAGTACCGTTGGTGTGCCGTAGTAGTCCACTGTGATATGGTCCAGAAGTGCAAGAGAGGCCCTCCCGGTCCTGAGCGCTGAATAGTCCTTTTTCAGCGCCTCGACGGATTCCTCCATCTGCGTCTTTGCTTTCTGTTTGATCTCACTTTCCATTGGCGTCTCCGATGTAGGTGCCTATCCGTTCTCCCATGAGTATCTTTCGTATATTCCCCTTGCCCCTGATATTGAATACCATAATAGGCATGGAGTTGTCCATACAAAGTGATATTGCGGTGGAGTCCATGACGTGCAGACCCTTCTGGAGGATTTCTATGTAGGTGATGGTTTCGAACTTCGTAGCATCCGGGTTCTTTACCGGGTCGTCGGAGTATACGCCGTCGACCTTTGTGGCCTTGAGGATTATTTCAGCGTCAATTTCCACAGCGCGCAGGGCTGCTGCCGTGTCAGTGCTGAAGTAGGGGTTGCCTGTGCCGGCTGAGAAAATGACAACGCGGCCTTTCTCCAGATGCCTGAGGGCGCGGCGCCGTATGTAGGGCTCGGATATCTCCTGCATGTCAATGGCCGAGAGCACCCGGGTGTCCACCCCTATCTGCTCAAGTGCGTTCTGAAGCGCCAGGGCATTGATGGATGTGGCCAGCATGCCCATGTAGTCGGCTGTGACCCGTTCCATGCCCTGGGTCGCGGCCTCTATGCCGCGGAAGATGTTGCCGCCTCCAATAACAACGGACAGCTCAACGCCCAGGGAGGCGGTGTCTTTTATCTCTGCGGCGAGGAATTTTACGGTGGCGGGCTCAATACCATAGCCCTGGGAGCCCATGAGGGCCTCACCGCTGAGCTTCAGCAGGATACGATTAAAGGACGTCTTATTCTTCCCCAAGCTGCATCCTGGCGAAACGCCTTATGCGGATGTTCTCGCCGATCTTGGTGATTGAAGCTTCAACAAGTTCCTTGATGGTCTGCTTGCCGTCGGCGTCCTTTACGAATATCTGGTCAAGGAGGCAGATTTCGGAGAAATACTTCTTAACCTTGCCTTCCACTATCTTGTCAATGATGTTCTCGGGCTTGCCCTCAACCTGAGCCCTGAATATCTCTTTTTCCTTCTCAACAACCTCGGCTGGCACGTCCTCAGAGCTTACGTATGAGGGGTTTGCCGCTGCAATGTGCATGGCAATGTCCTTGCAGAGGCCCTGGAAGTCGGCATTTTTTGCAACAAAGTCGGTCTCGCAGTTTACCTCCACCATTACGCCGAGCTTGTCCATGTGGACGTAGGTTGCGATGATGCCCTGGCTGGTTTCGCGACCGGATTTTTTCTGCGCAGTGGCAATCCCCCGCTCCCTCATTATCACGATCGCCTTCTCTATATCACCTTCGGCTTCTGTAAGGGCTTTTTTGCACTCCATCATGCCCACGCCGGTAGCTTCTCTAAGTTCTTTGACTGCCTGAGCTGTTATTGCTGCCATTATTTCTTCTCCTCCTGTGTCTCGGCTGTTTCTTTGCTCTTTGCTTCTTCGGCCGGGGCAGGGGCTGCGGCTTTTGCTTCTACGACCGGGGCAGGGGCTGCGGCTACTTCTGTATCTGCTGCTTTGCCCTCGGTTGCCTCTGCTGCCTCACCCCCGGCTGCCTCTGCTGCCTCGTCCGCAGCAGCTTTTTCCTCTGCCGCCTTGGCAGCGGCAACTTCAGCCTCATGGGCATCAATGGCCTTCTGGCGGGTTTCCCTGCCCTCGATGATGGCGTCGGCCATCTTCCCCGATATCAGGTTGATGGCCCTTATGGCATCGTCGTTTCCAGGGATAACGTGGTCAATTAGGTCGGGGTCGCAGTTTGAATCCACGAGCGCCACGATGGGAATGTTCAGTTTGCGCGCCTCGGCAACCGCAATGTCCTCGCGCCTGGGGTCGATGATGAAGACGATGTCCGGCTGTTTTTTCATCTCCTTGATGCCGCTAAGGTTCCTGTCCAGCTTAACGCGCTCTTTTTCGAGCTTCGCGCCTTCTTTTTTGGTCAGGGCATCAAAGGTGCCGTCTTCCTTCATGGTCTCGATCTTCTTGAGGCGCTCTATGCTCTTTTTTATTGTTGAGAAATTGGTGAGCATCCCGCCCAGCCAGCGCTGGTTCACGAAGAAAGAGTCGCTGCGCTCGGAGTGTTCCTTAATGCCGTCGTGGGCCTGCTTCTTCGTGCCCACAAAGAGCACGGTGGCGCCGTTTGCGGCAGCGTCCCTGACAAAGTTGTAAGTTGCGTCAAGGCCCTTCATCGTTTTTTGAAGGTCAATGATGTAAATGTCGTTGCGTGCGCCGAAGATATAGCGCTTCATCTTCGGGTTCCATCTCTTTACCTGGTGGCCGAAATGTACTCCAGCCTCCAGAAGCTGCTTCATCGTTACTACGCCCATCGGTGTTTCCTCCTTGTTTGCTGGTTATTCCTCCGCCCCGTCCTGGCCCCGGTCCGGCCTCTGTCATTGGTGCCTCCCGGGTCCTCCCTTTGCACCCACCACCCCGCAGGGGCTTGGTGAGACCAGCAAAGGTTTGATAACGGAGCGTGCGTTATCAAGTCAAATAATATATCATACCGCTACATATATATCCACTAGTAGCTATATATGGATACATATGTATTTTTGGCGAGAACGCACCTCATCTGCTGTGTTGCGGGAGTCAAGGACCCCTTTTAACTTGGATTATATGCGTAGAAAGGCAAAAGTAAATCCAGCCCTTGGCTGGTCGAGCGCCTTGTACCTAAATTACCTCGCACCTGGTCGGATAAGAATTATATGGTTCGACCGGTCGATCATTTAAATATTTATTCGACCGAATTCCTCGGTCAGACAAGAGAACTCTCGCTTAACTGATGAAAACTGCCAATCAAAAGCATTTTATAACGGCCAGCTGAAGGGAAAAACAACTGCAACATCCTGCACCAAACACCCCGGCATCCGGTCGGATATGAATTATATGGTTCGACCGATCGACAATTATATTTTTATCGATGGAATTCCTCGGTCAGACAAGCGGGCTCTCGCTGCAATAATAAAAATAGGGGGAGAAAAACTTATTATTAACTGGAGGTTTTTGTCTTTGCCTTTGCCGTTGCGCCAACGGGTTTGAGGGTTGAAAAGAACCTTGACCCTGGTCTTCTTTGTGATAGGACAGGGAGGATGTTTGTGAAGGGCAAAAAAAAGGTGAAGGTCCCTGATGAGACCTTCACCTTTTATCTTTGTGCAGGATTTTCTATTTTACGGCGTCTTTAAAGGCTTTGCCCGGGGTGAACTTAGGGCTCTTTGATGCCTTGATCTTGATGGCTTCGCCAGTCCTGGGGTTTCTGCCCATGCGGGCCTTTCTCTTTGTAAGCGAGAAAGTGCCAAAACCTACCAGTGTAACCTTCTGGCCCTTCTTTATGGATTTTGCAATGTTGTCAATAAGCGAGTTAAGCGAGTTCCCGGCCTGTGCCTTCGATATGTCGGCATCATTAGCCATTTTTTCGATCAGTTCAGCTTTTGTCAATTTAGTCCCCCTCCTTGGTCTTATTTGGTTTGTGTGTGTATATGATTCCAGTGATTGAAGTATACATCAATCCGGCGTAAAAAGTGAACAAGTATTTATGGACTGATAAAAAATTATACACCCCTCCTGTGCCCGTCATCTGGATTGCCTGTGAAATGCCCTGACAATGGAAGCAAGAAAAGTGCCTGGGTCCATGGAATCCTCTTTAAGGCGTTCCAAAGGCTTCGGACACTTGCGCCTCCAGTTTGGATGCCCTTCGGTGATGCCCGGCATATTCTGTTGATGGGCCGAATCCGTCATGTCGTCAAGGCTCACGCTTGTCAGAAGTGAGGCGGTCAAGGCAAGGAATGAATGTGCGGCAAGGGAGATGTCCAGGACTTGGTCTGATGCAACTTCCTGTTGTGCCATCAGCGGCTCCAAGATATTGATAAGGTTTGATTTATCCCTCTGTCTGCCCTGGCAGGCCATGTCATGGGCATGGTCGTCAAAAATTCCCAGTTTCCGTCTGATTCTGATGTCAGAGCCCTCCAGGAACCCCCTGAGCGTTGGAAGGTCGTGGGTGTTCAATGCTGCCAGGGCCTCTTCGGGATATGCCTCGGGAGGATGGAATCGTCCATGCTCCCAGTCATGCTCGAAATACACGATGCGGTAGGAGAGCATGCCCCTCCTGGCAAGGCCCTGGCGGGCTTCTTTTGTAACCGTGCCCAGGTCCTCGGCAATGATCACGGCCCCTGCGCGTACGCTCTCAAGAGCGATGATCCCCAGCAGGTCTTCTGCCGGGTAGTCAACGTATGTACCCTCAGAGGGGGGCCTTCCCTCCGGGATGAAGAATATGCGGAACAGCCCCAGGGCATGGTCTATCCTCAGCGCTCCGGCATGCCGGAGGTTGGCCCTGAGTGTCTTAATAAAAAGGCCGTATCCTGTCTCCCTCAGGCGCTCAGGCAGCAGGGGGGGGAATATCCAGTTTTGGCCCTGGGGGTTGAAGTCGTCAGGGGGAGCCCCGGTGTTGATGCCCAGGGCGAATACGTCCTGGTGCGCCCATGTGTCGCTGCCGCTGTCAGAGGAGCCCACGGCAAGGTCGAGGTAGAGGCCTATTGGCATATCCCCGGCCGCACTGGCAACCCCTGCCATCTGGCAGTCCAGGAGCCACTGCAGGAACCGCTGGAATTCCACCTCATGTGCATGGGTACTGCGGAACTCGCTTACTGCATCCCCGGAAGGGTCTTGGTACTTCCTGGGCCATCCGCGCCAGAAGCGGCCCACGCAGTCGGTCTCCCTGATATGTGCGGCCAGGGCCATGAACGTGGCATGCATTATGAGGTCTTCGCCTTCGAGTTTCAGATAGGTGCTGTAGCTCTCTGCCTGCCTGGTCGGAGCTGTGCCCGCCTCAAGGGCCTCGGTGAACCGCCCAAAGGCCTTTTGGAGAAGCGTGGTCTTGAGTTTTGCCACCCCGTCATAGTCCACCAAAGCGGTGTCCCTGAGTGTTTTAAGTGAGGGGGCCGTCTCTTGAAGGTCCTGCTCATGGAGGTATGGGACCTGGGCCAGGTCAATATACAGGAGGCTGCGGTAGAGCCTGCTTATTGGCGAGTAGGGGCTGATTCCCTCGGCCAGTGAGTTTGGTATGTCATGCAGGGGGTTTATGCCCACAAAACCCGCCCCTAGATCGCGCCCTGCCCATCGCGTGAACTCTCTGAGGTCGCCAAGGTCTCCAGAGCCGGAGTTGTTGTCCGAGCGCAGGCCGTAGAGGCTCATGGTGATCCCCCAGCTCCTGCCCACGGGGCGGTGGCACTGCTTGGTGGTTACGATGAGATGCATCGTGCCCTCCAGGACTCCATCTGGAAGAGTTGCGCGTAACTTGAGCTGGTGGTAGCCAGTGGGCCGGTTTGTCTCGTTGGGGATATCTACGCGCACCTGCCTTGCGCCATCCAGCAGTATCTCCTCAGCAGGGGTTACGCCCTCCATTGTGCGCTTTTCATGCCTTGCCCCATCCTCTGTGAACTCGATCTCAATGACCACCTCGGGCTCTTTCCCCTCCACAAGCGGGAAGCGGATGGGTATGGAGGGGGGTTGCTCACCCTCCAGCACTACCAGAGTGGGCTCTATCAGGCGGCCCCAGGGAAGCGCCCTGAGCTTCTCAAGCGATGCCTGGAGGTCTGTATGGCCCATCGCAACAAGCACGGCGCGGAGCGTTGACTCAGGCGCATGGTGGAGCGTGCCCCACATGTCGCGGTAATGGGTGTGTAGACCAAGAAGCCCGGCAAGCTCCTCTATTGCTGGGTCCAGTGCCGGGTTCAGGTCCGGGCCCAGATCCGGGCCCAGGTTCGGGCTGTCTGGGAGGGTGTTGCTCACTTTTTCTTCTGAGGCCTGGATCTTCTCCTGACCCTGGTCTTGCCCCCGCGCGGGATCACCGCGATCCCGGATGGGTCTATGTGGCACAGGAAATGGTCTTTTTCAGGGTTGAACCCGATCTCCACGTTCTCCTCAACGATATTGTTCTTGTCCACTATGACACGGCGGAGCCTGGCCCCGCGCCTTATTACCACTCCGTCCATTAATATGCAGTCCTCCACATGGGCCCCTGGCTCCACGGTGACGCCGCGCCTTATGATGGAGTTCCTTATCTTGCCCCCCAGGATCTGCGTGCCCTCTGACAACAGGGAGTTACTTATGTTGCCCTTGAACACGCGGGTCGATGACATGCCCACGTCAGTACCCGTGTATATGGGCCAGTCGGGGTTGTTCAGGTCCATTATGGGCCTCTCCCCAAGCAAGTCCATCTGTGCGTCATAGAATGCCTTTATGGTGCCCACGTCGCGCCAGTAGCCGCGCTCTTCATAGGGCTTCAGGCCGGGGACCTCGTTGGTCTCGAAATCGTATGCAAAGAGCTTGCCCGTCTCCACCAGGTCGGGAAGTATGTGCTTGCCGAAGTCGTCCTGCTTTTTGCTTTCAGCGCGGGCCAGGCTCTCAAGCAGCACGTCGCGGCTGAAGATGTAGTTGCCCATGGATACCATTGAGCGCGTGGGGTCTCCGGGGATATGGGGCGGTTTGCGGGGTTTTTCTTTAAAAGCGGTTATCCTGTGGTCGTCGTCCATGTGTATGACTCCAAATGCCGATGCATCTTCAATAGGCACAGGGCGTGCGGCCACGGTGACGTCCGCCCCCTTTTGGAGGTGGAAGTCAACCATCTGGCGCACGTCCATCCTGTAGATGTGGTCAGCGCCGAAGATTATGACAAGTTCGGGGTTGTTGTCGATTATGAGGTTTGCGTTCTGGTACACCGCGTCCGCTGTGCCAAGGAACCACTTGGTGCCTCTGCGCATCTGCGGGGGGACCACCGCGACGAACTGGTTGTGCATTACAGGGGAGAGCACCCAGTTCTTCCTTATATGCTCTATGAGGCTCTGGCTCTTGTACTGCACCAGGAGGTAATTAGAATAGATGCTGGAGTTGACCATGTTTGAGAGCACGAAATCCACAATGCGGTAGCGCCCGCCAAAGGGCACCGCGGGTTTGGAGCGCATCGTGGTCAGGGGGAAAAGGCGCTCGCCTTTGCCGCCGGCCAGGATGAGTGAAAGGAGTTTTGGATGGCTCATTGAATCTCCTATTAGTTTATTTGGGTCTGTTCTCCATTTTATCTCTACATGGGTAGGATGTCAAAGATATAATTGTATTGCTCATACGAATGCTTATGCGCAGGAGGCAATGGTACAATACACGCATGGTAACGCTAGAGATTAAAAAGAACAGGAAGGGGCCGGTGCTGGGCTTCCACCCATGGGTGTTCTCAAGGGCCATCAAGCACATACCTGAGGGGCTTGCCGCAGGAGAGCTGGTGCGTCTGGTGAGCCCGGAGGGGGAGTACATGGCAAGCGGGTATTTTAACTCGTACTCGCAGATAGCTGTCCGCATCTGGGGCTACAGGGACGGCGAGCCTGTGGACATGATGTTTTTCAAGCACCGCTTTGAACAGGCCGCGGCCCTGAGGCTCCGCTATGCGGCCCTGGCCGACACGGACGCCTACAGGCTCGTAAACGGCGAGGGAGACCTCCTGCCCGGGCTCATAGTCGACCGTTATGCCGACTGGCTGGTGGTGCAGTTCCATACACAGGGCATCGAGCGCTGGAAGAACGAGATAACCACCGCACTGCTTGAGGCCTTTGGCCCGGTGGGCATTCAGGAACGCTCGGACTCGGCCAGGCGCGGGCGCGGGGAGGGCGGCTCTGGCCCTCTGCACGGGGATGTGCCTGGACAGGTGGAGATCAAAGAGAATGGGCTTCGCTATCTTGTTGACCTCAAGGAAGGGCAGAAGACAGGGTTCTTTCTTGACCAGCGCGACAAGAGGCTTGCCCTCAGGCGCTATGTAAAGGGGGAGCGTGTGTTGAATGCGTTCTCGTACTCGGGCGGGTTTACCGTGTCTGCCCTTGCTGCCGGGGCCGACCATGTGGTGAGCGTTGATTCAAGCGCACCCGCCCTGGACCTTGCGCGGGCAAATGTGGAGTTGAACGGTTTTAGTGATGAGCTGTGCGGGTTCGTGGAGAGCGATGTGAAGCATTACCTGCGCAACTATAAGGCAGAGCCCTTTGGCGTGATCGTGCTGGACCCGCCGGCCTTTATAAAGGACAGGCGGAAGAAGGCCGTGGGCATGCGGGGCTATCGAGCGGTGAACGAGGCGGCATTGAAGTTGCTGGCACGAGGGGGCATCCTCATGAGTTGTTCGTGCTCTGCGCACCTGTCCATGGAGGAGTTCCGCTACACGCTCTCGGAGGCCGGGGGCGCGGCCGGAAGGAGGCTGCAAGTGCTTGAGACCTTCGGCCACGGGGCTGACCATCCTGTGGGGGTCGCCTTTACTGAGGGCGAGTATCTGAAGTGTGTCGTGCTTCGGGGCTGAAATTATAAACAGACGTAATTCGGGGCTGGGCGCAAGGCATCTGCGGCGCAATAAAGCATTCGAAGTACTAAGTGTACTCCTTCATGCTTTCTTACTAGCATCTACCTCACTCCAGCCCCGAATTCCTACGTTAGGTGAGTGAACGGTCCTGTTAGTAAGAACTAGGTTTTTTTAGAGGATAGAATTATAGGTTAACTGCATTCTGATTCCGGTCGGATAAGGATTGTAAGGTTCGACCGATCGACCATTATATTTCTATCGATCGAATTCCTCGGTTAGACAAGCGAACTTTCCTCTCATAAATTCAAGGCGACATTCCGATTCCGGTCGGATAAGTATTATAAGGTTCGACTGGTCTCATTACTTATTTATTCGACCAAATTCCTGGGTTAGACGGGCGGGCAATCCTTCTTGTCAGTACATAGCTACAGACAACGACTTTTAAAGGGGGAAGGTTTAAAGCTTTTGGCGGGGGTGGTTTTGGCGGTTCGAGGGAGGGGGAGGTTTTAATTTCTTGAATTTAATTAGTAAATACATATGGTTAAAATATGTAACCCAGTGTCTGTTATAATGGAACAAGTTAATGATATGGACATATTAAATGTATAAAACAATCTCTCTTTTCTCAGGAGCTATGGGGCTTGATTTAGGGCTTGAAGAATCAGGCTTTGAAGCGGTTGTCTGTGTCGAAAATGATAAATCATGCGTTAAAACAATTGAGATTAACCGCCCGCATTTACCAATTTTAAGAGATATTACACAAGTCACAACTAAAGAAATTTTAAAGACTGCAAAATTAAGAGTTGGAGAAGCAGACTTAGTTGTGGGCGGCCCTCCATGTCAATCATTTAGCACAGCAGGGAAAAGGCTATCAATACAAGACCCACGTGGAAACCTGATTCATAGTTTTTTAAAGGTAGTCAAAGAAGCTAAACCACGTTTTTTTGTTATGGAAAATGTAAAAGGTTTAGTTTCTGCTGCTATAAATCATAGGCCACTTAATAAAAGAAATGGGAAGCCTTTAAATGATAAAGAAGAACTTGGCTCTGTTTTTGAGCAATTGAAAGAGGATATTGAAAAGATTGGCTACAAGTTTATTTGGCAAGTACTGGATGCAGTTAATTATGGTGCGCCACAATTTAGAGAAAGGTTAATAATTATTGGATCAAGGGACAACGAAGATATATTTATTCCACAACAGACTCACTTTATGATGCACCAAAATCCGAATTATAGGTGGGTGACTTTAGGTCAAGCCATTATCCACTTAGAAGACGACCCAGGCCGTTGCAGTAAGTTCAGCGCTGAAAGGGCAAAAATACTTAAAAAGATAAAATCGGGAAAGAATTGGAGGTCGCTTCCTAAAAATGAAATGCAGAAAGCATTAGGGGGCGCATATAATTCTGGAGGCGGTAAAACTGGTTTCTTTAGAAGGCTTTCATACGATGAACCCTGCCCAACTTTAGTTACAAGCCCAGTTCAGAAAGCTACAATGTTATGTCATCCAACTAGGACTAGGCCGCTAAGCACTTTGGAATATGCAAGAATCCAGGAATTCCCTGAGTATTGGAATTTTTACGGTTCTGTCGCAGACGTATATAGACAAATCGGAAATGCTGTGCCAGTAAAATTAGGTAAGGCCATAGGAGAAATGCTCCACTCTGTCGCTAGGAAAAACTTTAAGATTGAGACGAAACGTATGAGGGGCACAAGCACGCATAAGACTCTAAACGAGGAGGCTATATGCCAATTATAGACCCTGAAAGGTTGGAGTCTATAATCACTAGTGCGCTAGAAGATTTCTACAAAAGAAGATTAGACAGTATTGACAAGTTGAAACTTAACGATGTCCTTAAAAGAAAGAATCCATACCTCTATAGGGCAATAGGCTACACGAAAGCAAATGATATAGTTGAAGAGTTATTAAGCGCTTACATTATATCTTCAGATGAAGGCATGTTTGGAGGCGCATTTTTTGAAAAGGTTGCATTGGAATCTTGCGAAGGACATGAGTCTGGCAACGATTCAATCGATATTGAGATACATTCAGAATCTACTGTGAAAGCTATTGCTGTAAAATCGGGTCCCTCAGTATTTAACTCTCAAAGTAAAAAAAGGCAGGATCAAGCTTTTCAGAAATTCTTCAAGATTCTCTCAAAAGTACAGAAGCAATTCGACCCTATAGTCGGATACTGCTATGGGAATAAAAAATCTTCTAAAACAAAATATATTTTTAAAGAATTGGCTGGCCAAGTATTCTGGGAAGAGCTGACAGGTGATTCTGAATTCTATCTAAAATTAATCAACCTGATGGGAGATAAGCCCCAGGAACACTATCCTGTTTTCCGAGAAGCTTATGGTGCAACAGTAAACCTTTTTCTGGGGGAATTTATAAAGGAATTTTGTTTTGATGATGGGCGAATAGACTGGGAGAAACTTGTCAAATTCAATAGTGGTCGAAAAATTGAAAAGAGCACGAAGAAAAAGAAATCAGCTGCCAAGAAAAAGACAACAAGGGAAAAGACAAAGAAGAAGTAATCTAAATGTCATCGGATCGTATATATTTTAGAAATAAATTATTGTCATGGAGCGAAAATAACCTAAGAAGCTTTCCTTGGAGAAAAACAAAGAACCCTTATAGGATATGCGTAGCTGAAATAATGCTACACCAAACCTTTGCGAGAAAGGTGGTGCCAGTTTATAAAGCATTTGTTAAGCGATATCCAAATACAGGAAAGCTTAGCAGGGCTAACGTAGGCTACCTTGAGAAGTTAATTTACCCACTTGGCTTTATATACAGAGCTAAAACACTAAGAAGCCTTGCGCGGACAGTATTGCAAGTACGTGGTGGCAAATTCCCAACAGATATTAATGGTCTCTTGTCTCTGCCTGGGGTGGGGAAATATACTGCTTCGGCAATTATGTGCTTCTCCTATGACAAGCCAGTCCCAATTATAGATGCTAATGTTGTGCGGGTATATAGCAGGTTTTTTGGGTTAGAGGTGAAGCTACCTAGCTCTGTACCAACAAAGGAAATCGAAGAAGTTGCAAGTAAGGTTCTATCAAAAAAGAAAGCCCGCCTTTTCAACTATGGCATATTAGATTTTGCTGCATTAATATGCAGCCACTATAACCCGAAGTGTACTGAGTGTCCAGTAAATGATAAATGTAAGTTTTTGAAAAATGAATAATATTTTAAACCCTAGTCTATAAGCTATATGATTCAACCGAGTAAGAGATAAATATTGTGGAAGGAGCAAGGTCCTAATGTGCCAGAGGGCAGAGGTCGTGAGCGACTCGTTCCGACATATCTACAAAAAGAGCTGCTTGAAAACCATTACGTCTTTTTTTGCACATCTGACACAACTCGGATAACTCTCCACTATAAAGTTAGCGAAGGCTTTTAAAAGGAAAGACGGAAGTACGAATAAATCAGGGCGCATTTTAATTAATTTCAATCAAAACTTTAATTAAAGTTAATAAAAAACGCCTTTTCTTAGAGGGAGATTCTTTTGTTTTTCATTTGTTTGCGGGCGAAATATTAACTATGGTTTGTGACACATTTTACCTGACACGTGTCATATGGACAATGTCAGTATAGACGTGATATGGTGCGTACATGAATCATTGTGATCATAGAATTCTGAGACTGCAAAAACCCCTCGCATCCCAAACCAAACCTCGAACAACCTCGAACAGGGGCAAGGCCAAATTCCATTGGAATATCAGTCACTTACAGAGATTTGGGGGCAAAAGGTCGAACACATAAAAGAAAAGAACTACGGGAGGGTGTGGCTTGTGTGGCTTGCGGGGCGCGCCTGGTACTTGCGTACGTTGCTCACCGTCTCCTGTATGATGACCTTGGTGACACCCACCACGGGTATGGACACCAGCATGCCGATGATGCCGAAGAACTTGCCACCGATGATCACCGACAGCAGCACCACGATGGGGTGGAGACTGACCATCTTGGCCACCACGATTGGCTTGACCGCCGCGTTGTCTATGAGCTGGACCATGGTGAAGGCCGCAATCACAGACAGGGGCTTGGAGAGGCCTCCGGTGTCTATCAGGGCCACGATGACGGCAGGTATCGCGCCCACTATGGGACCGATGAAGGGTACGAGGTTGGCTATGCCCGTGAAGATCCCGATGATGATGAAGTACTTCACGTCCAGGTACCACAGGGCGAGGCCGGAGAGCGTGCCGATGATGGCGGAGTCGATGAGCTGGCCGCGGATGTAGCCGCCGAGCTGGCGGTCGGTCTTGTGGATGAGGGTGATGGTGAGCTCGAAGTAGCGGTTGGGCATGAGGCTTATGAACTGCTTGATGATCTCGCGGCCATCCTTGAGCAGAAAAAACATGATGAAGGGGATGATGAGGGAGCTTGTGAATATGGATGGGATGTTCTTGGTGTAGCCCAGCATCTGGTTGCCGAAGGCCTTCATGAACTCCTGGGACTGCTGCATGAGGTTCAGGTCAGCCACGCCGAAGAAGGAGAAGCGTTCCTTGATCGTGTTCTCTATGTTGATGACCATCTCGGAGGCCTTGCCGGAACTTATGGCCTCGGCGAAGTTGGTGATCTCGCTCTTGATCAGGGGCAGGAAGATGCTTATGCCCCCTGCGATGAGGGAGATGATGCCCACGAAGATGATGGCAGTGGACAGCAGGCGGCTCATGCCGCGGGCCTCAAGCATGCTTGCCACGGGATCAAGCACGTAGGCCAGGATGGCGGCCACTATTATGAGTTCTACGAGCCCGCCGATCAGGGAGAGAATGTAGAGTATGCCCCCCACTACCAGCATGATGAAGATGAGCTTGAACAGTCGTGCGGGGGTTGAGTTGCTCATGAGCTATCCCCCTGAGTCCTTGTTCGCGAGGGACTGCAAGATCCTTTCCTGAAGGATGAAGACCTGCTCGTTTGAGTGCTTGAGCCGGTCTCCGACGATGCGTGCAAGGCGGAGGATGATCTTGGAGCCGAGTTTGGGCGAGCGCTCAAGGAGGCTGAAGAGGTCGCTCTGGAAGAAGCCCAGCACTACGCACTGGGTTCTGGCGCGCGCTGTGGCGGAGCGTGGCGATTCGTCCAGCAGGGCCATCTCACCGAAGAACTCGCCTGCCTTCAGGAGAGCCAGCTCCTTGTTGCCGGGCTCCATGATGATGGCGATCTCACCGGAGAGGATGATGTACATGCCGGCTCCGGGCACTCCCTGGGTGAATATGTCCTCGCCTATGGCATATGAGCGGCGGTGAAGAATGCGCTCGATGGAGGCCACCTCGCGGCGGCTCAGGTCATTGAAGATCGGAAGTCGGCGCAGTACTGTGAGGGTTTCTTCCTCCTGCTGCTCTTTTGTCTTGAATATGAAGCTCCAAATGCTGTCCATCTCACCCCGTCAGTGTATGTTATTCGTATTATTGAATATTTTACTTCATGGAGGAGTTTTTTGCTTGATAAATCCTTTATGCCCTCTTTTGTCCCGATTTGAGACGCGTTGTTTCATATCTGCAAATGGTTTGGAGGGGACATGGCAATGAGTGTGGGGTCTGTATCGTCTATGTGCACGGAATAATTGTGTTTGTCTTTTTTATTTGCAGAGAGGGCCGCGGTGGTATGGATTTTGCTGGTATACGGGTATGATGTATTTGCTCATTATATGGTGCTGTCAATTTCTACTCGGACCGTTCAGGGCCGGAGGAACTGCGGGGCAGGAGACTGGGAAGTGCGTAGTGCCTCCGGCGCAGTTATGCCTTGTGCGTGTTCCTGTACTCAGGTGCTGCAATGCCTCGAAGGCTTCATCCCATAATTTATTAATTGAATTTCCCCATACCGCTAATCAATATTCCCCTCTGTAGCGGTATGGGGCCCTTCGGGGCACACTCACATGGTTGTCCAACCCGACCGCAAACTTGATTTTCACTGCCTGATGGAACATACTGGTTTTTATGCTGGATTTCATCGCTGCCAATGAAGCGGGCGTCAGGCTCGGGGTCTTTCTGGGCATATTCGCACTGATGGCCTTATGGGAGGTCGTGCTCCCAAGGCGCAGGCTCAGGGAGCCCAAGGGCAAGCGCTGGGGGATCAACATTGGCATGACAGTGCTGAACACCCTGGTCGTGCGCTTTGTATTTCCGGCGGGTGCCGTGGGGGTTGCCTTGTGGGCGGAGGGAGGTGGCTATGGTATTCTCAGGGCCATTGATATATCGCTCGCTTTTGCCGGAGTACTTTCCATCGTTCTTCTGGACCTGGCGATCTATTCCCAGCACGTTGTGTTCCACCACGTGGGGCCATTGTGGAGGCTTCACATGATGCACCACACGGACCTTGACCTGGACGTCACGACCGGAGCCAGGTTCCACCCGATAGAGATCGTATTGTCCATGCTTATCAAGATCGCTCTTGTGCTTTTTCTTGGCCCTCCGGCCTGGGCCGTGGTGGTGTTTGAGGTAGCGCTTAATGCCATGTCCATGTTCAACCACTCAAACGTTCGCATCCCGCGAGCCCTGGACAGCGTGCTAAGGTGGCTTGTTGTCACCCCTGACATGCACCGCGTGCACCACTCGGTTATTGTCAAGGAACTTAACACGAACTTCGGTTTCAACCTATCCTGGTGGGACAGGATATTCAGGACGTATACCGACCAGCCGCGTGACGGGCATGAGGATATGACCATCGGACTGGCGAACTTTCGCGACCTTAAACGCCTGAGCCTGCCGCTTCTTGTGGCGCTTCCCTTTACTGCAAGGCGTGAGAACCTGTAGGAGTTAGGTTAAAAAGTATGGCTGAACCGGAAGGCTAACTATAAGCGCAATTAACGTACAGGACACATGACCAGTCAAAGTGATGAAAGCTCCTGTTTTGATTGCTTAAGAAACTCGGTGGCATTGGTCTCCTCAAATTTCAGGATCGCATTCTCAAAATGCTTCTGTGCAAGCTCCTTTTTTGAGAGTGCCTTGTATAACTGTCCCAGGTATAAATTCGATTTAGCAATATATCCATTAGACCCAATTTGTTTAGCAATTCTTAAAGTATTCATCAGGTGATATTCAGCTTTTTGTGCAGCCTTTGGTTTAGTTTTCAGGATAAATTTTAAATTTTTTAATATTTTCATAAAACTTAACTGACTTTTACCATAAGCAAATTCTAAATATACACGACCCATTATTAATTCGCATATCATATTTTCTGTAGTTTTTCCTCGTTCACTTGTTTCCCGCAGCGTTTTCTCAATTATTTTCATCCCTCTAGCCATCTCACCATCAGTTATCATGACTAATCCTAAGCCAGGATTAGTAAGATCTGTTACATATTCATTTGGGCTTTGAACACAAAATTCGAGCACCTCATTAAGCATTTTTTCGCAATCTTTTATCTTTTCTAATTCCAAAAGAGCCAAGCTGAGATATGCCTTAGCACAATTTAAAAAGAAGGGGTCTGTTGCTATCTCAAAAGCCTTTTTGAAATATTTATAACTATTATTGAAATCACCTGAGTGATAATAACCACATCCTTTAAACCAATGTCCTACAACTGTGCATCTGGCATTTGAACGTTTTGCTCCAAGCTCTAAGAGGTATTGCCCTAATTTATCAAGTTTCTCGCACTCTCCAAGCATAAAATATGCTTGACCTAATGTAAGGTGAGGCCAGTAAAACAGATGTTGGTCAAAGGGATAGTCACTTGATATATCAATAGAATTATGAGCTGCTTCTACAGCCCTTTCAAGCATGCCAACATCAGCATAGGACATGGTTAGCCAGAGATACGCATGGCTGATAAGTTTCTGATCGTCGAACCTATGTCCAAGCTCCAGAGCCTTTTCAAGATACTCTATGGATTCATTTGGCTTGCCTCTCATTTCAAGGGCGGCTCCGATCCATGTGTAGCACATCCCAAGATCTTTTTCATCTGCATTTGACTCGATCATGTCCATCTGAGAAATGAACAGTTCCTCCAGCCCCTTCCAGTCAGCACGGAAGTAAAACACAAAAGCCCAGTTGCAGATCATATGGACCAGTTTATCAACATTTTCCTTATTCGCAATAATGTGGTCAGACATGATCTCAAATGCTTCGCTGTAATATTGATGCGCTTCATTAAGCGAGTACCTGGCAAGACTTTTCTCTCCGGACTTTACGAGGTACTCAACCGCCTTGAGGTGAGATTTTCCCTGTTTGAAGTGGAAGGCCAGAGTCTCATAGAACTCAGGCAGGCGGTCTTGAAAGAGCTGTTCCATCACAATAGCAATCCGCTCATGGATATCCTGTCTTTCTTTGATCAGAAGGCTGCTATAAATAACATTCTGGGATAAGACATGTTTAAAGATATATTCCAGATCTGGCAGGGTAGTTTTCGCTCTGATCATATCAAGTTTTTCAAGCTCATTAAGTCTCACTTTGAGGCGATCCTGCTGGCTCGTTATCTTATTCAGGATATCGTAGAAAAACGACCGTCCGATAACCGAGGCTTCCTGGAGAATCCGTTTTACGTCTTCTTCCAGCCTATCCACCCTGGCAGATATTACTCCCTGGATCGTTGTGGGTATGTCTCTTTCACTGATGGGCCTGGAAAGCCTCCAGTCCCCGCCATCATTCACCAGGACATTTGATTCAACAAGAGAGTTAATCAGCTCTTCAACATAGAAAGGGTTGCCCTCGACCTTTTCCCGAAAGTATCTGCCAAGCTCTGTTGGAACAGAATGGCTGCTTAGAAGAGACTCCAGCATGTTATACATTTCAGAAGGGGAAAGGTCCTGAAGCTGGATGTCCTGATATAACTTACCAATATCATTTAACTGATGATTAGTAAAAAGGGATAAAGTGGTCCTGTAGACACACAGGAACAAGGTTGGACATGTAGACTTTGATATGATAAACCTGAAAAGTTCCATGGAAGAAGGATCAGCCCAGTGCATGTCTTCAAGGCATATAACAGTGGGCGCCTTTCGGGACAAAGCTTCTATAATGGTTAGGGCTGCTTTAAACAGGTTGTCCTTCCAGGAGTCGGGGCCGATGTCCTCCAGCTCAGGATAGTCAAGGGAATAAAGCCCTCCAATATAGGGAGCTATCCCTGCCTTTGTTCCAATCAATTGCTCTATTTTAGAATCTATTTTCTCTCTGATTATTTCCGGGGAGTCTGTATCTTCTATTTTCCAGGTTCTACTGAGAAGGTCAATCAGGGGGAAATAGGAGATATTCTCTGAATACTCATAAGCATGGCTCTCTCGCCACTTAATCTCATTTAAATCCAGGCTGTTCTTGAACTCGGATACAAGCCTGCTTTTCCCCGTGCCTGCATCACCTGATACCATGCAGATAGTTCCTATGCCTTTGCGTAGGTTTTGTGCGGCCTCTTCCAGAAGAGCCATCTCGACTTTTCTGCCAACGAGGTCGGACCTGAAGCCTGAGAGCCTATGTATTTTAGTCGGGTCTACTTTCTCTGATATCACCTTGAAAAGTTTGACTGGTTCATTCAGTCCTTTGATTTTAGTGGGTTCAGAGCACTCAAAAGAAAATGTGCCCTCTGCCTGATAATATGTTTGTGGCCCAACCAGTATTTCATCCGCTTTTGCGAGGCTACATAGCCTGGAGGCCAGGTTAATGGTTTCTCCGGTCATGATGTCTTTTTCATTTTTGGAGTCAAGTTCCCCAACAACTACAAGGCCTGAATTAATTCCGGAGTGCATTGTCAAGGGGTGTCCAATCCTGGCTTCAAATTCATGGCTCATCTCTTTGATCTGCTCATGAATCTCTACAGCAGCCCTGATGGCTCTTGCAAAATCGTCTTCGTGTGCTTTTGGTACGCCAAATATGGCCATAACCGAATCGCCGATAAACATTTCTGTGTATCCCTCATACTTGGTAATAACGCGTCTTGCCTTCTGGAAAATCCGGTTCAAGGTATCCTTTACTTCCTCTGGATCCAGCATTTCCGAGATCGAAGTAAATCCTGTGAGGTCAGAGAAAAGGACTGTGACATGTTTGCGCTCGCCTACAAAAAGAATCTTGGCACTGCATTTGAGGCAATATTTCTGTGTTGCTGTATTTTCGAATCCACACTTCGGACAATCCATGTTTTCCTCCCCATTAGGAAAAACACGTGCTTTACAAGTACTGCGAACAAAAATGATCGGCTTAGAGCTAGTGTGCCTACCTTGCTAATTGAACTTCAATCCAATCTAACACAACTTAGACAGTATTGCAACTGATTTTCAGAACGCACTTCTTTGTGTTGATTCCCGGTTTGTATCTTCCGGGAGTTCCAGAGTATCTGGCAGTTAAATTCATGAAGAGACTCGCAAGCTCCTCATGAGGAATTCAATGGGTAACTCTCAGTCATGGTTTCAAGGAATTTCTGCGGACTTAAACCTGTCATGTCTGCGACCAAGATGTAATCGAACAGGTACCCGGCGGCTGAGGCAATGAGCAGTATGGTCATCAGGAACACCCCGATCAGCCTTGGTTTAAACAGCTTCGTAAGCATGCTCACCTCCGGGATACTCGCGCCCGAGCCTCCTATCAGCAGCGCCACAATTGCGCCAACGCTCATGCCTTTTCCCATAAGCGCGATGCCGATGGGTATCATGGTCTCGGCGCGCACATAAAGTGGTATACCAATAACCGCGGCAAAGGGGATCGCAATGGGGTTATCGGGCCCCGCGTATTTAACGACAAAGCTCTCTGGCACAAGTCCGTAAAGCACCGCCCCCACAGAGACGCCTATCAGAAGATAGGGGAGCATCTGCCTGAGCTGCATCGTGGCGAGCCCGGCGGCTATCATCAGCGCTTCTTTGAAAGACGACGGCTTTGGCATCTTTGGAGCGTTCACCATCAAGGAACTCTTCAGCTGCCCCTCAAGCCCGAGACTCTCCCAGAGCATGCCCGCCAGCACCACAAGCACGAATGTGGAGCCTGCATACAGAGCTGTGACCTTAAAACCGAAACTCATCCAGAGCATGGCAATGATTATGGGGTTAAGTAGAGGCGAGGCCAGCAGGAACGTTGCTGCAACACCGAATCCTACTCCAGAGCGCAATAGACCCGAGAGTATGGGCACGGTGGAGCATGAGCAGAAGGGCGTGATGGCCCCGATGAGGGCGCCCATCACGTTGCCGACCCCGTAGGGGAGCGAGAGCGTCTTTTTTGCCCTTTCCCCAGAGAGCACATAAGCCTGCAAAAGCCCAACAAGCAGTGCCACTATAAAGAAAAGTACTACAAGTTCAACCGCTATGACAGCAAATGTCGCCAAAGCCTTTAATGCCAGTGCTGTGTCCATCAGAATCCTCCATTATGCAGTTATGCACTTACATGCACGTTTTAACTCAAAAAAAACCATCAGCTCTTGGACCAGGATAAATTACGGTCTCAGGAACAAAGTATACATGCACACAGGTGCATATGTCAAGGGATTTAAAATGAGCCTTTCTGCGACAGAGACCGCAGGGTATTTTTGAAAAGGCAAGGAACTTTAACACCCCGCAACAAGGGGTCATGGACCCCGAGTCCACTGGCAATGCACTGGTGCATTCGAGGGTCAGATAAGCAGGGACCTTTATTTCTTCTGTACCTTGTCCTTGCAGGGGAGGTTCTTGTGGACGTAGGACTTTTTCTTCTTGCAGTAGAGGGCCACGAATGTGCGGCAGCTTCCAGAGCCGTCAATGGCGTCTTCTTCAGGGAAACTGGCGTATTTGCATTCAAGGTCGCAAAATTCCATAAATTACTCCACTTAAAAAAGCATGCCGTCTTTCCTGGCTTCTGGTTTCTTTGGCTTCTTTGATTTCTTTGGCTTTGGAGGCTTCTTGTCCAGCGAGACCACACCGAACTCGCCGTCATATCCGGGCTCTATATAAAGGTCGCCTGTCCGCATTTTGCTGACCGCATCCGCAATATCCTCTCCAGCGGCTTTCTTGATATCGTTAAGCGGAGTATCCAGAAGCAAATGGAACTCGTTACCAAGTGCTGATAGTGTTTCCATATACCTGCCCTGCACGCCCTTGGTGTTCACTCCCCGGCCCATTACCTCTGCCACAAGATCCGCAAGCGGAACGATATACCTGAACTCAGATGGCGCGGGCTCCTCACGATCCGCAAGATCGTCCACCCTGTGCATGACCCCTATAGTTAATTTCCGGCCACACTCGGGGCAGAGGTAGCCGTTGGCTTTGGTCTCGCCAGGCTCCATGGACACGTTACACTTTCTGTGTCCGTCCACGTGGTACTTGCCCTGTTCGGGGTAGAACTCGATGGTCCCCCCAAAGCCTTCGCCGGTTTTGAGCGCGGCTGTCATGGAAGCGTAACTTATGCCAGTGTTAAAAAGATTTGCCTCGCGCCCAAGCTTTCCGGGGGAGTGCGCGTCTGAGTTCGAGATAAGCGTGATACCGTCAAGCATGCTGAGCCTGCGGTTCATGGGGGGGTCGGACGACAGCCCTGTCTCAATGGCGTATATGTGCGGGGTCAGCTCGTCATAACACTCCTCTAATGAGTCAAAACCGCTTACTGCTCCAAAGACCGAAAAGTGCGGCGTCCAAGCGTGGGCGGGGATCACCATGCACTCAGGCGATACGTCCAGCACAAGCTCAAGCAGGAGCCTAGCGTCAAGGCCCAGTATTGGGCGTCCATCGCTTTTAATGTTGCCGATGGCGTCAAGCCTTTTGTTGATCTCTCCGGCCTCCTTGAACCCCGGGGCCAGGACGATGGAGTGCACCTTTCTGGTGGCGCCGTTCTTTTTATATATGGAGCTTATCTCTGCCTGAAGGATAAAGCTGACCTCTGAGACACAAGAGTCAGGGACATCACCTTCCTGTTGTTTTTCCTTCAGATGGAAAAGGCCATCTTCCGCCGGCTCAAGCGACCCCTGAAGTTCCCTGAAGTACTCAGGATGAGTGAAATCCCCTGTGCCGATCACTCGTATTCCTTTAAGTTGCGCCCAGCGCCAGAGGCCGGAGGGCTTCATTTCCTTGCTTGTGGCGCGGGAATATCCGCTATGTACGTGCAGGTCAGCTATAAAGGACATAAGGGAGATTATACCTGTTTTCGGCAAGTGATGTATCAGGTGATAGAGATGTTAGTTGCAAGTCAATAATGATTGGTCATCGCGGAATATTAATAATTAAATTATAATAAAATATCTTAATTGATTCTGAGACTGTATTCTCAAAATTATGAAACAAGCTGCCCCCTTTATTTAATGATTATTACTGGATTGTCATGAATTGATTTGAGATAGTAAAAAATATGCCACCTTAATAATTTGTCATTTTTTTAACAGTTTGATAATAGTATGTATTTTCTCCTTTGTTGACTTGTCCCTGTTGTTGTATCTCCAGACGTACTCGGCTAAGTACAGGCTAACTCTCTCACGCCTGATCCCTCCTCTGCTTGAGAGTTTGGTTTTCAGGTAGCCCCAGAAGCCCTTTAAGCCGTTTATATGGCAGTCTTCGTCCAGGTGTATGCCTTTATTCAGTTTAACGGTCCTATGCACGAAGCCTATGCTCTTTAAGTCTGGAAAATATTTGAATGATGAAGAGTATATTTTCGATCCTGGCGCTACCCATTCTTTGAGCAGATACCTGAACGTCTCTACGTCATAGCCGCTTACCAGCTTGGCTCTCACGAAGCTGCCTCTGCAGAGGGCGCCGAAGACCACTTGATCTGACTTACGCTTCTTTTTAATGTGCGTGTGATTTCTAAAAGGTCTAGTTTTCACTCTGCCATACAATGTAGCGTCAACTTCCACCACACCTTGGAAAACGTCCAGGGTCAGTGAGTGCATCAGTTTGCGTATGTGCTGAAGGGCTTTCATCACTTTGTATCTGCTTATGCCGCTCTGCTCGCATATGATTGAAACGCTCTGCTCAAGCACGAACCACTTGACTATGGTCCTCCACTGATATTTTGAGAGCCTGACAGGCGGAGGTGGTGGCCTGTATTCAGACCTGCATTTTACACATAGCAGCCCCCCTCTCCTGACCTTCCAGTATTTATCACAACTGCAGTTTGGGCATGACATAATATTTTTTAAATCGGATTTCCTCACTAGCTATTTTTACATAAATGAGTGGGTATTTATTTTAATGGTGGCAATTATTAGACTATGGCAAATGTTTGAAAACATTGTGAATACTCTCCATGTTCATGGCACATATCTTGCATTTAAAATGTGTGATTCCAAGCTTGTGAAGAAAGCGGGCTGAATTCAAATGGAACGTCCCTTGCAATTGCCACAGGGCTAATGACGAAGAAAAGACGATGCTGTCAGACAAGGCAAGTAACCGTACTCAAAAAGTATCAACCGGCAGACCAAGGAGGGCAACGGCAGGAGTGAGGAAATACAGGCATTCGGGGACAGCACTTGGCTTGATGCATGGGCCGGCCGCGTAGGTTTCATCCTGGGACACGAGGGTATAACGACGTTGATGGTCCAGTGCGCATTGCTCATTCTCCGGCAATCGGGGTATTGCAGTATGCATGAACCGTGTATGGCCGAGAGGTATTAAATGAACTTTGAAATATCGGAGGGATGTCATGGCATTCAGATTGGCAGACGTTAAAGTAGGGAAAAAGCTTACATCAGGGTTTTTGGCAGTGGCCCTGATAATACTCGTTGTGGGTGGAATTGGCGTGGTCAACATTGACAAGATTGGGGCTGCGGCGGATCGGATAATGTACGAGGGTGTGCCAATGGCGAACGCGTCCATGGAGGCCATGATAAATATCCTTACGGCGCGCGACCTCATGGGAGAGTTCCTGCTTTCAAAGAACAGCGCGGAGTTTGAGAAGATTATGAAGGCCTTCGTGGAAGCGGACAAGCATGTAAGGAAGCACCTTGACTACATCATCAAAAACGGTTCGGGCTCTATAAAGGACTATGCCGAGGAGGCACTGGAATATACCGAACAGTTCGAGGCTGAAGCAAAGGGACTGATGGCGGCCCACAGGCAGAAACTGGCTCTTTTTGACGAGTCCATGGCCATAATGAAGGAGTTTGACGCCATGGCAGGTTCCCTGGTTGATGAGCTAGTGACCTATGAGGATAAGATTACTTCTGGCGACAGGGCCATTGACATGAGGGTGCACGCGGCAATGGAATCGAAGTTCATAATGGCCTTGCAGAAGGGGATTGCAGAGGAGTTGATGGGCGCTGGCGACTTGGCTATTACTGAAAGGCTCAGGGGTGAGTTCGAAGAGTATGGTGCTGAGTTTAACACCTTCAAGGACCTTCTTACTCCGGAGATCGTAAGCCTGCACAATGATTTCACCATGGATGCCCTGGTAATGTTTGACAAGCAAGAAGAGGGGATCAAAGCGGAAATGAATGCGCTTGAGCGCATGGCGCAAGTGGACATGCTCAGCGAGAAGAGCGACCTCTCTGTGGACAGGGTGGAGGAAGCCGCGGTGGAGAACATGGAAAGCTCCATGGAAATAGCTATGAAGGCCCAGTCTTCGGCAAACGTTGCGATGATAGGGTTCTCACTTGCCGGTTTCATCATCGCGTTCATACTTGGAGTGGTATTCTCCCGCAGTATCACCGTGCCCCTTGCAAAGGGCGTGGAGTTCGCAGGAGCCATTGCCAAGGGGGATCTCTCGGCCAATGTGGACATTGACCAGAAGGACGAGATAGGCGTGCTCGTGGCATCCATGAACGAGATGGCGCAAAAACTCAGAGGCATCGTAGCGGACATCATAGCGTCCTCAGAGAACGTGGCTAGCGGCTCAGAAGAGCTTAGCTCCTCCAGCGAGGAGATGAGCCAGGGCTCCTCAGAGCAGGCAAGCGCGGCAGAGGAAGCAAGCTCCTCCATGGAGGAGATGGCCTCCAACATCCGCCAGAACGCGGACAATGCACAGCAGACCGAGAAGATCGCCCGAAAGACGGCTGAGGACGTGCAGCAAGGCGGCAAGGCCGTGAGCGAGGCAGTGATCGCCATGAAGCAGATAGCGGACAAGATCAATATCATAGAGGAGATATCCCGCCAGACCAACCTTCTGGCCCTGAACGCGGCTATAGAGGCCGCACGAGCCGGAGAGCACGGCAAGGGTTTTGCCGTTGTGGCGGCAGAAGTCAGAAAGCTTGCAGAGCGCTCTCAGGAGGCCGCAGGAGAGATCACGGAGTTGTCCTCCTCAAGCGTTGAGGTGGCAGAGCGCGCCGGGAACCTGTTTGACCAGCTTGTGCCTGACATTCAGAAGACCGCCGAGCTTGTGGCAGAGATAAGCGCTGCCTCAAACGAGCAGAACTCCGGGGCTGAGCAGGTCAACCGGGCAATACAGCAGCTGGACAGCGTGACCCAGCAGAACGCCTCGGCAAGTGAGGAGATGGCCTCAACAAGCGAGGAGCTCTCCAGCCAGGCCCAGTACCTGCAGGACATCATCTCCTTCTTCAAGATAGACAGCAGTGCTGCGGTGGGAGGCGGAGCGAGACAGGCTAAGCAGACAGGCCAGACAGGCGGAGTTCCAAAGGCAGATGGCGGCGGGCACAACGCACCTGCCGGGAATTCCCGTATAGCGCATATATCGGGCGCCCAACCTTCAGCCCGTGCGGCCCACAAAGGGCAGCAAGCGGCAGTGGCTGAGAAAGCAGCGGGCGTGAAGATAAATCTCAATGACCAGCATGGCGCGAGCCAAAGCTCGGACGACGAGTTCGAGAAGTACTAAACTGTTTTTCCCTCCCCCTGTGCGGCCTTCTGCCCCCGCATGGGTCGCACAGGGGTGCACTAACGTAAGTAAACTCTGAAACACATAGAGAAAGGAGCCAAGTAATGGCAGAGGCAATAGCAACAGAGACCACCCAGTACCTGAGCTTTAATCTGGCAGATGAAG
>SDBV01002643.1_pt1 | contig 26730 bp, 27 predicted proteins | sample 2277081 | NCBI WGS metagenome assembly SDBV01 (sample SAMN10402039, study PRJNA504765) | marine sediment metagenome | isolation source: marine sediment core GS10_PC15, 223 cmbsf | place: Arctic Ocean: Southern Knipovich Ridge | collected 2010 | reverse complement strand
ACGTAAAGCAGCCAAGAAGAAGACCAAGAAGAAAGCTAAGAAGCGCAAACGTAGATAGCTTTCTGAACTCGCTACCAAGCGAGTGAGTTCCTGACGGATCGGGAACAAGACATTGCCGCCACGGCAAAACGCAAGCGGCATTGCGAGTTGTATAACGGAAGGTTTCCGGCCACGGCGAAACCTTCCGTTTTTTTATGCCCCGAGCCGGCATAGAAACCACGACTGGAGGGGCTCTGGGGATGGAGCTATAAAAGCTGCCGGGAGTGGGGGATAAGACAAGATAGGTGAAACAGGGGCCTATCTGGGGCCTGGGTTGCGATGGGGGTAAGGGCTTGTATTGGCCGATGGGGGAGCCTATAATCAGGCGGGATTTAGCCCAGGCGGAGCTTGAATTTGCATAGTATCGCGATTACCAATCAGAAAGGGGGGGTAGGCAAGACCACTACGAGCGTTAATCTCGGGGCCGCTCTTAGCCAAGCAGGGCAGCGCGTATGCATGGTGGATCTGGACCCGCAAGCGCATTTAACCATGCACCTTGGCGTGGAACCGGGTAAAGCCAAACCAGGCGTATATGAACTTCTAGGCGGCTCGGCCAGCCTGGAAGAATGCCTCCGGACGGTCAGGCCGAATATGGATATAGTGCCGGCGGAGATTGACTTAGCTGGGGCGGAAGTTGAACTGGTCGGCGTGGTGGGTCGAGAGATATTGCTGCGAGACGCTCTGGACCCAGCTAGAGATCGTTATGACGTTGTGCTGATTGACTGTCCGCCGAGTCTGGGGTTATTGACAATTAATGCCCTTTCAGCTGTGGAAGAAGTATTCATTGCTCTGCAGCCGCACTTTCTAGCTATGCAAGGACTAGGTAAACTACTGGAGACGGTGAGTCTGGTTCATCGCCGCATCAACGCTCAATTGAGCATCAGCGGAGTAGTGCTGTGCATGTATGATTCGCGCACCGCTCTGTGCGGGGAAGTAGCTGCGGAGGTAAAGCGGTTTTTCAAGAGCGAGCATCCTCTAAAAGCCCTGTGGCAGGATGCACACATCTTCAAGACCCATATTCGTAGAAATATCAGGTTGGCGGAAGCGCCAGGGCACGGTAAAACCATATTCGAGTATGCACCCAGTTCGCACGGGGCTCAGGACTATCAGGCATTAGCTGAAGAACTGCTAGCTTTTTGGCGAGGGGAGATAACAGAAGAGCAACCCTTAGAGGAAAAACCAGAGGCCATGACAGGCGCGACTGCTGAGGAGGATGATCCTGCCAAAACGACAGTGCCAGTGGAAGCGGGCACCACGACAGCGCCAGCGCTAGCACCAATCGTGCCCTGCGAGTCGGACGAGGTCCAGATTGCAGCTGGCGAAGCTGGTTTACATCCCGCCCAGACAGAAGAGCCCCCCTTAGAGAAAAAATCTGAGACAATGGCAGATGAAGCTAACCAGCAGGAAGAGTCTGCCAAAACGATAGTGCCGGTAGAGGCGGGCACATCCACAGTAGAAACGGCAGAACCAATCGTGCTCCCCGAGTCCGACGAGGCCCAGGTTGTGGCCGCCGAAGCAGAGTTCACCCCAGCCCAGGAGGGAACTGAACTATCCATTGAAAGTGAATCGCCTCCAGCCACAGAAGCAGTGAACCCCATCGAGCCAAGTGAATCCCCGGTCCCCTTCGAAAACTACGAATCCACCACTGATGAAGACAGTACTCAATATGGATCCGGATGAGCCCAGGCCCGTGCGGCAAAGGGGTAAATCAAGGCTGGCCCTGGTGGTTTTGAGTATATATTGGGTGAGCATTTTCATTCTAAGTCATATACCAAAAGATAGTGTGCCGCCCGGTTGGACGGTTTCCGGTAAGCTGCACCATCTGGCAGCCTATTTCGTGCTTACCTTACTGGTTTTTACCAATGCCGAGCTTATTTGCAAAGTCTCTCTGCGTTCGAAGAAAACATGGCTGATGATCGGGGTGGTCATAGCTTACGGGGCTCTAGATGAATTTTTACAACTTTTTATACCCGGGCGTCATGGAAGCCACCTTGATTGGGCGGTGGATGTGGTAGCTTGTTTGCTCTGTGTGGGCTTGTTGCTGCTGACGCAGCGGCTGTGCTCTCGAATTTGGCCACAGGGAAGGTAGCCAATGGCTCTAAAAAAAGATCTTGGCCTAGCGGGCGTTTTCTGCATAGCAACCGGGGCTATGATCAGTTCCGGGTTGTTCATACTTCCGGGCATCGCCTTTGCCAAGGCTGGTCCAGCCATGATCCTGGCTTATCTTTTGGCCGGTGTGCTGGTGGTCCCAGCCATGCTCAGCAAAGCAGAGTTGGCCACGGCAATGCCCAAGGCCGGGGGAAGCTATTTTTACATCGAACGAAGTATGGGAGCTTTGCCGGGCACGATGGCGGGGCTGGCCAATTGGTTTTCGCTAGCTCTCAAGAGCGCCTTTGCCCTGGTTGGTATTGGCGCTTTCACCAGGCTGATTTGGCCGGAAACTTCGGAAATAGAAATCAAAGCTATCGCTATCAGCTTCTGCGTGCTCTTCACCGTCTTGAATCTGGTCGGGGTCAAGCATGTCAACAGGATCCAGGTGTTGTTGGTTGCGATCCTGCTGGGGGTGCTGGGTTTGTATATAGTCTTCGGGGTGGGGAAAGTTGATCCGCAGCGCTTTGACAAATTCATGCCCCACGATTTGAGCTCGATAGTAGCGACAGCGGCACTGGTATTCGTTTCCTACGGAGGCTTGACCAAGGTAGCCAGCGTAGCGGAGGAAATCAAGAACCCCGGCCGCAATATACCGCTGGGGATGTTTCTAGCTTTTGGGGTGGTGCAGGTCATTTACTTGCTGGTTATTTTAGTTACCACGGGTGTCCTCGACGCAGAGGTACTGCGTGGGCCCGATGGTACCGGCTCATTAACCGCAGTAGCCCTGGGTGGCCGAGCGGTGATGGGTAATCCGGGGTTTATCCTGCTTTCTGCTGGGGCGATGCTGGCTTTTGTTACCACCGCCAACGCGGGGATTTTGAGCGCATCGCATGCCCCGTTGGCCATGGGACGGGATGATTTGTTACCACGGTTTTTGGGCAAAGTGAATAAGCGGTTCTCCACGCCGCATGTGTCCATCATAGCCACCTCGATCTTTATGATTGTGGTGATTGCTTTTCTATCGATCGAAAATCTGGTCAAGACCGCTTCGACGATGATGATCCTGATGTTCGCCCTGGTGAACGTTTCGGTGATTATCATGCGAGCTAGCAAGCTGCGAAATTATAGACCGGTGTTCAAGTGTCCCTGGCATCCGTGGATTCAGATTGCTGCCATCATTCTCTATGTAGTGTTGATCATCGAGATGGGTGCGGTGCCGCTGCTGATTACAGCGAGCTTTGCAGCCCTGGCGGTGGGCTGGTATATGGTCTATGGAAAGGTGCGAGTGGGCAGAGAGTCCGCCTTGATTTACCTGGTGCGGCGAATTACGTCCCGCAAATTAGCTGATGATGAGCAGCCCACAGGCAGAGCCCTGGAGCAGGAACTCAAAAAAATCGTGCTCGAACGAGAGGGTATCCGCGGTGACCGCTTCGACGAGTTGATTCAGAACTGCGCCATCTTGGATATCCATGAATCCATCGGGGCCAAGGACATGTTCAGGCGGGCATCAAAGGCTCTGTCGGAGCATATAAATATACCCGAAGACAAAATTTTTGACCTGTTGCTGGCCCGTGAGAAAGAGTCCAGCACAGTTATCCAACCCGGATTGGCTATCCCGCATATCGTCCTGGAGGGGGAGAATATATTCGACGTGCTGATGATTCGCTCGAAGGAAGGGATTGTGTTCTCGGAGCTGCGTCAGCCGGTGAATACGGTTTTCATGTTGATCGGCTCACGGGATCAGCGGAACTTTCATCTGCGGTCCCTGATGGCCATTGCTCATATCGTTGAGGAGCCGGACTTTGGGCAGCGTTGGATGGCCGCGGAGAATCTGGAGCAATTGCGCGACGTGGTTCTGCTTTCGGGCCGAACGCGAGAAGCTCTCTGAGAGCAATGTTCAAAACAACGGTGTGAAAGATCTTAACATTACAGTGGAGTTGGAAGACTTGACCGTGTAGCCAAGCGTTCGATATCGGAAACGTCAGGAGAAATTGAAATGTTCGATATTTGGATGGTCTTGGTGCCCGGAGGAATCTTAGCCCTGTTGGTGGGAGTTGGGCTGGTTATCCCAAAAAGAAAACGCAAGGCTGGCCTTGTTGTCCTGGCTGTGGGAGCTGTATTACTGGGCACAGGGGTTCTCAGAGCTTGGCATAGGAATAATGTCGTGATGTCTGTTGCCAAGGCGCATCAGCAAGTGCAAACTGGCATGAGTAAGGCGGAGGTGGAGGACTTGCTTGGCAAACCGGACCTTGTTGCATCTACTGACGCAACAGGTAAACTGCAAGTACCTTGGAAGGGCCGAAAAGATCTTGACATTCCTGAAGCGATTCTTGCATGGGAATATCGACCATATGGTGGCTTACATTTTTACCGTGTATATTTTGACAGCCGTGCCCGTGTCATAGGGAAGGCCGCAGATTAGAGCAGGTGATAGCCAACATCAGATGGTCCGCTCATTCGTTTCCGGCCGGCTCGATCTAGTCACCCCGACAAATGCCAGTTCAATCCGGCATAAACAGCTTGGCTTTGGGGGTGTGCTTACTGAGCCAGCTATCTGAGCTGTTTATAGGTTTTTCAGGTAGTTATCGATTGATTTGGCAGCTGTTCGGCCATCACCCATAGCCAGGATTACGGTGGCTGAGCCGCGAACGATGTCTCCGCCGGCAAATACGCCGAGCTTGGAGGTTTGCAGATTTTCGTCAGCTTCAATGTAACCCCACTTATTGATCTTCAGATCGGGGGTAGCCCCGGATAGCAGCGGATTAGCGCTGGCACCAACGGCCACGATCACCACGTCAGTCTCTATGGTAAAGTTAGAGCCCTCAATGGGCACTGGCCTGCGTCGGCCGGAATCGTCGGGCTCGCCCAGTTCCATACGTAAACATTCCATACCACAGACCCAGCCATTGTCGTCGCTGAGGATGCGAACCGGATTACTGAGCATCTCAAAAATAATACCCTCGTCGCGAGCGTGGTGGACCTCTTCAGCCCGAGCGGGCATCTCCTTTTCCGAACGGCGATAGATAATGGTAGCCCTTTCGGCACCTAATCGCTTCGCTGTGCGTACCGAATCCATAGCTACGTTTCCACCACCAACTACAGCCACGTGTTCACCACGTATGACAGGCGTGTCGCAATTGGGGAAATTATAAGCCCCCATAAGGTTGACGCGGGTGAGATACTCGTTAGCGGAATATACGCCCTTAAAGTTTTCGCCGGGGATGCGGAGAAAAACGGGCAGGCCTGCTCCATTGGCGACGAAAATGGCCTGGAATCCGTTTTCGAACAGCTCATCAAGGGTATAAGTGCGCCCAATAATGACGTTCAGTTCTATTTTTACGCCAATTTTCTTGAGGTTTTCGACCTCGGCAGCGACGATTTTTTGGGGCAAACGAAATTCAGGAATGCCGTAAACCAAGACACCCCCGGGTTCGTGAAAGGCCTCGAAGATGGTAACGTCATGTCCCATACGCGCCAAATCTGCCGCCGCGGTCAGGCCAGCCGGTCCCGAACCCACAACAGCTACTTTTTTATTTGTGGGCGGGGCAATTTCGACATTGGCCGGCTCACCAGCAGCCCGCTCGAAGTCGGCAATGAATCTTTCGATGTGGCCAATTGCTACGGACTCACCTTTTACGCCGCGGACACACTCGGCTTCGCATTGTATTTCTTGGGGACAGACTCTGCCGGTCACAGCGGGCAATGAATTGGTTTGGCGCATGAGGGCAGCAGCAGCCAAAAACTCGCCATTTTCGACCAGCTCAAGGAACTTCTTGATATCCACACCGACAGGACAGCCATCCATGCATTTGGGCTTTTTGCACTGGAGGCAGCGGGAAGCTTCGAGCTTAGCCAACTCCGCGGCAAAACCCAGATTGACTTCGTTGAAATCCTTGGCCCGCTCTTGAGCAGGGCGTTCAGACATTTTCTGGCGTTCGATTGCCAGTCGCTGCTTGACTGTCATATGATCGGGGGCTGAACTCACGACTGGTCCTTCAGTTTACATTGATGGTTTTCATAGCGTTTCACGGCCCTGGCTTCTGCCTCGCGGTAGGTGCCAAGACGGTCGGCTAACTCGTCAAAATCTACCAGATGGCCGTCGAATTCCGGGCCATCGACGCAGGCAAAGCGCGTTTTGCCGCCGACCGTGACCCGGCAGCCGCCGCACATTCCAGTGCCGTCCACCATAATAGGGTTAAGGCTAACCACCGTGTATATGCCGTAAGGCCTGGTCAGTTCGCTGACGGCTTTCATCATCATTACCGGCCCCACAGCGTAGACCGCCTTTACCGGCGGCTGGGGCGAACTATCCAGCAGATCCTTTAATGCGGTGGTCACGAAGCCTTTTCGCCCATAAGAGCCGTCGTCGGTGGTGGGGATAACCTGTTGGGCAAAGCGGCTTAGTTCCTGTTCGAGAAATACGTAATCCTTTGTGCGGCCGCCAATTATGGCAGTTACCTTATTACCAATCCCCGCCAAAGCCTCGGCGATGGGGTAGACCACAGCGGTTCCGACGCCGCCACCTATGCAGACAGCGTGGCCGAAATTGTCCAGATGGGTGGGTTCGCCGAGCGGGCCGACCACGTCCTGGATAACCTGGCCCGGCTCAAGCGCAGCCAACTGGCGGGTGGTTTTGCCCACAGCCTGGACTATCAAGCGGATAGTGCCTGCCGAAGGATCGGCATCGGCAATGGTCAGCGGCAAGCGTTCGCCGCCCTCGCCTATACGTAAGATTATGAATTGACCGGGTTTACGTACTTTGGCTACTCGCGGGGCCAGCACGTGTATGCTAACCACGTCGGGGGCTAATAGCTGTTTTTTAACAATTTGATGGCCGGCCACAGGTCACTACCTTAATCCAGGGAGAGTTCGAATGCGTACAATATGTTGAAACGGCTATTATACCGTATTATAGCGGCTAAGGCAAGGATCCAGCCCCGCTGGACATAACTTAATGATATGGAAGTCTTGTATATAATGTTCTTTCTGGTCGATAATTAGAACTTACGCGAATTATTTGTCAGGGTTAATAAGAATGAAGATGGTCCGTGGAAAGCTTTTGGTGCTGGGGCTTCTGGTGGCTCTGGGTCTGACGACGGCCTGGCTGATGAGCGAGCAGGCGGTTGATCCAGCCGTCCAGGCGAACTCTCAAACAACTCAGTTGGAGCAGCCGGAACCGCAAGCGGCCCAGACCCAACGCGAGCACCTGGTGATTCTGCATATCAATGACAGCCACGGGCGCTTGGCTCCACATAAGCTAAAGGGACGCAGCGTCGGGGGAATCGCCCGGCTAGCTGGGCTGGTAAATCAGATTCGCGGCAAAAACCCGGGGCGAGTACTACTGCTCCACGGGGGCGATGAGTTTTCCAGTGGCGATGCGGTTACCAAACACTACAAGGGCCAAGCCAACATTGATCTGATGAACCATATGGGCTACGACGCTATGGTGCTGGGTAATGGCGAGTACTACCAGGGGCTGGAGAATCTGCGACAGCGGATGGCCCAAGCCAAGTTTACGGTTCTGGCGGGCAATATTTTCGAGCTAACTCAGGAAGGGCAAAAGGCCGTGGGCCAGAATTTTGTGATCAAGAAAGTCGGGCCCTTGCGGGTCGGCCTGATGGGACTCTCGCTGATTCGTCCCCAGCATCGAACCTCGCAAAACCTGCGAGCGGGAGAGAATCTGAAATTGGCTAACAAATGGGGCGATGAGCTTAAGACAAAGACAGACTTGATGGTACTGCTTTCGCACCAGGGACTGCCCGCGGACACTATGCTGGCCGGAACTATCAACGGGGTGGACATAATCGTCGGTGGGCACACTCACACGCTCCTAAAAGAACCGGTCATCGTAAAAAAGGGCAAAGGAGATACACAGAAAAAGGTGTACATCGTTCAGGCTGGCAAATACTACGAACATCTGGGGCGGATCGATCTGGACTTTAGCCGAGAAGATGACAGGGACTGGAAGTTGACCAAAGTCCGCAGCCAATTAATCCCGATAAACGAGAGCGTCGAAGAAGACGCTAAAATCGCCGACCGGCTCAAAGAATATCGGCGCAAACTCAGCCAGGGCCAACCAGCCGCGGTGGGTGTTTCTCCTTGACAGTTCTGGAGAGCAAAACTACTCTGGCTGGCTCGTGTCTTTGCTAATCGTACCTAGTAAGGACACTTCGTTCTACATCCGGCCAACGCCTTATTGGAACCAGCGACAAGCAGGAACAACAATGATCCCAGATAAATACGATCACCGCAGCGTGGAGCAGAAATGGTCGCGACTGTGGGCAGATCAAAAGACATATACGGTGGACCTGCAAGAAGCCAAGCGTCCCTACTACAATCTTATGATGTTCCCATATCCGTCAGCTGAGGGGCTGCACGTCGGGAACGTGTTCGCGTTTGTGGGCAGCGACATTCACGGCCGCTTCATGCGCTGTCAGGGCTACGATGTGTTTGAGCCCATGGGTTTCGATGCCTTTGGAATTCATTCAGAAAATTATGCTCTTATCGTGAACAGTCACCCAGCTCGTTTGGTGCCGAGTAATATCGAACATTTCCGCGAGAATCAACTCAAACGGATCGGGGCAATGTTCGACTGGGATCATCAGGTGAACACTACCGATCCGAAATACTATCGCTGGACCCAGTGGATATTTATTCAATTGTACAAAGCTGGTTTAGCTTATCAGAAAAACGCACCGGTCAATTGGTGTCCCTCCTGCAAGACCGTACTGTCGAACGAACAAGCCGAGGGTGGCGTATGCGAACGATGCGATTCCGTGGTCGAACGGCGGGAAATGCGCCAATGGTTCTTCCGCACAACAGCCTATGCAGAAAAATTGTTGGAAAATCTGGATCAGATCGACTGGTCGGATATCACCAAGCAAGCCCAACGCCGCTGGATCGGTCGCAGCGACGGAGCGGAGGTGGACTTTTCCCTGAACGGCGAGGCGGCTAAGGCAGCCGGAGCTGTTGGTCAGCCGGAAAAATTGCGGGTTTTTACGACCCGTCCAGATACGTTGTTCGGGGCAACTTACATGGTGCTAGCCCCGGAGCATCCGCTGGCGGAGGTTATTTGTACGCAACAGCAGCGAGAGGCAGTCAAAGAGTATTGCGTCGAGGCTAAACTCAAAGCCGATCAAGTGCGGCTGGACTTGACCAAAGAGAAGACCGGCGTATTCACCGGAGCCTACGCGATCAATCCGGTCAACGGCCAAGAGATTCCGATTTGGGTGGCTGACTATGTGCTGATCAGCTACGGCAGCGGAGCGATCATGGCTGTGCCCGCTCACGATAGCCGAGATTTCGAGTTTGCCAAACAGTTTGATTTGCCGATTCGGGCGGTGGTCATGCCGCCGACTTCTTGGCTGCACGAACAGATTGTCCGAGGGCTATTGGATCAAGAGTATGCCGCCAAGCATGGGCAGGGTGATTTGCTGGAAAACCTGCTGCGCTCAGCGGGCTTGGCAGCGGGGACCATTGGCGGGATAACTGCTCAGAATGCCCAGGCGGTGCTCGATGGAGATATCAGTTGGATCACGCAGGTAGCTACGCCGCTTTACCAGAATGATCCCGGAGTTTTTGCCGATGCCTACGCTCAGGACGGTAAGGCTATCAATTCAGATCGGTTCGATGGGCAAAGCACGGAGGAATTCAAAAAGAATATCGCAAACTGGCTAAGCCAAGAAAATCTAGGTAAGGCTGCGATTAATTACCGTCTGCGAGATTGGTGCATTAGCCGCCAGCGGTATTGGGGACCACCTATCCCAATGATACATTGTGAGAAATGTGGGGTCTTGCCCGTACCTGAAGAGGAGCTTCCGGTATTGCTGCCAGAGATTGACGATTTTGTTCCGGACGGCTCAGGCAAGAGTCCGTTGGCTAGAGATGAGAGTTTCGTCAAGCGGAGCTGCCCGAAGTGCGGCGGACCCGCCGAACGCGAGACCGACGTCAGTGACAACTTTCTGGACTCCGCTTGGTACTTCTTTCGCTATCCCAGCGCGGACCGAGAGGACGTTGTATTCGATGCGGAGCTGTGCAAGAAATGGCTGCCGGTGGATATGTACATTGGTGGGCACGAACATGCCGTGTTACATCTGATGTACACCCGGTTTTTGACGATGGCCTTGAAGGATATAGGCTTGATCGATTTCGAAGAACCGTTTAAACATTTCCGAGCCCATGGGCTGCTCATCAAAGACGGAGCCAAGATGAGCAAGTCCAAAGGTAACGTAGTAAATCCCGACGCGTATATCGATCGTTACGGGGCAGATACGTTTCGAACCTACCTGATGTTCCTGGGGCCTTACCAGGACGGAGGCGATTTTCAGGAAACGGGTATCAGCGGGATAAGCCGTTTCTTCGAGCGTGTGTGGCGCTATGCTAGCCAGACGCAATTCAGCGAAGGGCCCATCGAAGACAAAGAGCTTCTGAATCTTCTGCATAAGAAGATCAAGAAAGTAACTGTGGATATTGAAGCCCTGCGTTACCATACAGCTATTGCAGCACTAATGGAGCTGCTGAACGGGCTGCTTACGCAAAAAAAACACTATCGACAATGCGTCAAGACCCTGCTACAGCTTACCTGTCCGTTGGCGCCGTTTATTACCCAAGAACTATGGGAACAACTCGGCGAAAAAGGCATGATCAACGACGCGGCTTGGCCCAAGTACGATGAAGCCCTGGCTCGTGAGGATCAGATGGAAATGGCTGTGCAGGTTAACGGTAAGTTGGGTGGGCGGATTACCGTAGCTGCCGACGCTGACGACGAGACTATCAGCCAAGCGGCACAGTCGCTGGAAAAGGTGGCTCGACTAACCGAAGGCAAGGCCATAGTGAAACTGATAATTGCCCGGCCTCGGGTAGTGAACATCGTGGTTAGAAAATAGATCATGGCCACAGAAACCGAAGCTAAAATCCGGGTAGCCGATCATCAGGCCCTGCGGGAACAACTGACCCAGCTGGGGGCCAAGTGCCAAGCTGAACGATTGGAAATCGATATCTTTTTTGACACGGCTCAAGGTGAACTGCTCAAGGGTGATCGGGCACTGCGACTGCGCCGCGTTGGTGACGAACAGGTGCTTACTTACAAAGGCCCGCCAGAGCAGAGCAAGTACAAGCAGCGTCAAGAGATTCAAACTTCCGTAGCGGATGGCGATGCTGTGCGAAGTTTATTGGGGGAGCTGGGGTTTACTCAGAGCTTAGTTTTTGAGAAGCGTCGCCAGAGCTGGCTGCTGGATGATTGCCGGGTAGAATTGGACACCCTGCCTTTGCTGGGGGCATTCGTGGAGGTAGAAGGGCCCTGCGAGGGGGCAATAGGACAAGTGCTAAGTAAACTGGGGTTGGACAAAGCCGATCTGATAGCGACGCCGTATCCGATATTGTTGCGGGATCACCTCAAGCGCACGGGCAACAACAGTCGGGAAATTCGTTTCGACTAAGAGCCTTTTGAAAGCGGGAACTATCTATGGGGTTTATTTCGGATATTGCCAATCGGATTTCGCCGCTGACGTATTTCTTTTTAGCGTTGATAGTGATCTGGCTATTTCTGAGCATAGCTCAGCGCTGCCGGAACATCAGGCTAGCGGGCTTAGCCGGCGAACTGAACCTCCAGTTGTTCAATTGGGACCCTCTGCATCTGCCCCAGCGTTATGAGCAGATGTATTTGTTCAGGCAGGGGCATGCCCGTCGCGCCCGGAACGTGATGATCGGGCACTATCAGGGCCGGCAACTGCGCCTGTTAGACTATCTCTACGAGACCGGCCTGGGCCATGAACGACGCACCCACCAGTTCAGCGTAGTAATAATGCAAGTAAGTCGGAATCTGCCCGGACTGCTCGTTCAGCCAAGAATCCCCGGCAAACGCCAATATAATCTTTCCGGTATGGACCAAATCAAGCTACTGGACATAACTGACAAACAAAGCCTGGCCGTATTCTGCGAGAGGACTAAGTTTGTTCAGGACCACCTCAGCGAGGAATTGCTTGAGAATCTCAGTCAGTGCGAGGGTTCGAGTCTGGAAGTACAGGAAGGGTTTCTGGCCCTTTATGTGCCGGGCAAACTAAAGCTAGGTAAATATCGGCAACTCAGAGGGTTGGCCAGCGAATTGGCTGAGCAGTTGGCCGGGTACAATCCACAAACAGACAAAAACTAAGGCAGCCTAAAGCTCGGTGCTGTGGCCGCGGAGCAACGATATAACCTCATTTCGGCTAGCCAGGTTGGTGCGGAACAAGCCGCGAATAGCGGAGGTCACCATAATCGAGCCCGGCTTATGAACGCCGCGAATGGTCATGCAGGTGTGGGTAGCTTCCATCATGACCGCTACGCCGCGAGCCTGGAGTTCTTCGTGGAGCAGATCGGCAATCTGCTTGGTGAGTCGTTCCTGGAGCTGGGGCTGATGAGCGAGGGTATCAACGACGCGAGCGAGTTTGGAGACGCCAACAACTCTCTTATCGGGCAAGTAGGCCACGTGGGCATGGCCCAGGAAAGGCAGTAGGTGATGCTCGCAGACCGAGTGAAAGGGAATGTTGCGCAGACACACGATCTCGTCGTAATCCTCCTGAAAATAACGGGTCAGGTGCTCGCGTGCGTCGGCGTGCCGGCCGTGGAATAAATCGGCGTACATGCGAGCGACTCGCCCAGGCGTACCGGCCAGACCCTCGCGATCAGGATCCTCTCCCAAAGCAATAAGCAACTCGCGGACAGCCTTGGTCACCCTCGGCAGGTCTATGTTTTCATCGTTATTTTGGGACACAATAATATCCTAAAAACTTATAACGCCTTCTTGAGTTCGTCCACCAGCCTTAATCCTATTTAATACCAGCAAGTTTGACAAGACTATTAGTCAGGGTTTCGAGAGAATAAGTTCGGCTCAGATCGAGGCCCAGGCAATAGCCGTGACTGTTGTCGCTGGCCAGGATGATTTGCCGCTGGGCCTGGACGGAAAAGCCCATTTCCTGAGGCTGGTGCCCATTAACAAAGAGGTCAACATCCCATTCCCGGCCCAGTTGGGCCAGTTGCTCAGCCTTTTGCCGTCTACCCCAGAGGAGCAAATAGGCTGAACCGCCGTGCTGCAGATCGCTGTGCTCCAAGTGATCTTTGTAAAGAATCCCCGGGTCAAAACGAGCCATCTTGGCTGGCGGGGGTAGCGAATGGCTCAGCATAATCCGATTGCTCAATCGCACCGCCAAGGGCTCAGAGAGCAGAAAATCATCCATGGCCTGGCTGACCTGCCGAGCGTGCGAGCCATAAGCCCGTTCTAAGCCAGCCCTCAAGCGGACGACAGCATCCCCGTGGGTTCGGGCAACAGGTTTATCAAAAATTTGGCACAGGGCATGATTGCCGAGCAGTAGATGAACTCTATCAGGAAAAGCCTTTTGCAAGCGAAGAGCCCGCTCGAGCAAACGAAAGGAGACACAGTACTCGGTAGATGTCTGGGCCTCGTGGAGTAGTTCGTGGAGGATCAGATGGCGATGGGGATGGCCTGGTAAGTCCGCGAAACGGACTATTTTATTGAAGTTTTTCTCATGGCCGTGCAGGTCGCCGGTCATAATAACTTCTCCAGGGGCTTTTAGCTCTAGCAGTTGGCCCCGGCGGGAAGGGTGGTCCAAGTTTATTTGCCGCGCTTGACGGTAGAGTTTGATGATGGATTCGTGGGGTTGCATAAGTGCGTATTGATAAGGTGCCAATGCCAGGAGCCACAGGTATAAAATGGCGGCGGCAGGACTCGAACCTGCGACCTAGGGCTTATGAATCCCCCGCTCTAGCCAACTGAGCTACGCCGCCATTGTCCTCGGCCAAGCAAGTCAGGCCCAGCCAATTTACCCCAACACCTTAGCCGGTTCTATGTATTCTGTCAACCGCTGGGCTTGGAAACGGGCCTCGACGCGGGGTTTACTTCCGCTGGCTAAATGGGCATAATAACTAGCTGTGCAAGCTCACCCAAGGGCCTAGACAACTATCAAGGAGCGTAGATTGGCTGTGAATATCCTAAAAGAACTGCAATGGCGGGGTTTAGCTGATCACGTATCGGACCGGGAATTAGAGAAGATTCTGGGCCAAGAGAAATTGGCTGTGTATGCGGGGTTCGATCCGAGCAGCTCTAGTCTGCAGATAGGCAACCTGGTGGGGATTTTGGCCTTGATGCGTTTTCAGCAGGCGGGGCATCGTCCGATAGCTCTTCTGGGCGGAGCCACGGGGATGATCGGCGATCCTTCGGGCAAAAACTCCGAGCGCAATCTCTTGGCAGATGAGCAGGTCCAAGCCAATATCGTTAGCATCCGGGCCCAGTTGGAGTATTTTTTAGGCGGCTCCGATGCGGATAACGGAGTGATCATTGTTGACAACGCCGACTGGCTGGGCAAGTTTAGCCTAATAGACTTTCTGCGGGACGTGGGTAAAAACTTTCGAGTGGGCTATATGCTGGGCAAGGAATCGGTCCGCAGGCGAATCGGCGACAGCGAAGAGGGGATGAGCTACACGGAGTTCAGTTACATGCTGCTGCAGGGCTACGACTTTGCTCATCTCTTTAAGGAATACGGCTGCACTGTGCAGATCGGCGGCTCGGACCAGTGGGGTAATATCACCGCGGGTATCGACCTGACGCGAAAAATGCATGGGCAGAGAGTTTTTGGGCTCGCCTGGCCACTGGTAACTATGGCCGGGGGCGCCAAGTTCGGCAAAAGCGAAGCCGGGGCTATTTGGCTCGACGCAAAACAGACCAGCCCCTACGACTTCTACCAGTTCTGGGTCCGCACGGATGATCGCGACGTGGTCAATTATCTCAAGTGCTTCACCATGCTAAGCCAAGATCAAATCCAGGAGTTGGCTGAGCAAACAGCTCAGGAGCCGGAGAAACGCCAGGCTCAGCAGATCCTTGCCAAAGAGTTGACCAAGATAGTGCATGGGCCAGAGGCTTTGGCTCAAGCGATCCAAGCCTCTGCGAAGCTCTACGGGGGATCCCTGGATGAACTACCGCCGGAGGGGGCACCGCAAACGGTTCTGACCAACGCACAATTGGAAGAAGGGCTTGAGCTAATCGACATATTGGTCGAAACCGGATTAGCTCAGTCGCGAGGAGCTGCTAAACGACTAATCAAGCAGGGTGGGGCGTACATTAACAACAAGGCCGCACAGTCGCTGGAACAGCGTTTGGGGGTGGGTGATTTAGCTAAGGGACGATGCATCGTTCTGCGGGCGGGCAAGAAGAATTACCACGTACTATACTTCGCCGACGAGTAACCCACTGCTCTAGGGAACCAATTCAACTGTTTTAACCTCGGGCAGAGCCTGTTTTAGGGTCCGTTCAATGGCGCTTTGGAAGGTGATAGCCGCACTGGGGCAACCCACGCAGGCTCCCTGAAAGCGGACCTTTACCAGACCACTTTCCTCATCGACACTAACCAACTCGAGATCACCACCGTCTCGCTGAATCATTTTGCGGACCTCAATCAAAACCGTTTCCACCTTCTTGGCCAAGCTGTTCTGGTCATCGGACATAGAATACCTTTCAAAAAATCAATAAAGACGGACCTAAAAATTAATCGACCGTCATGATTCTCCAACCTGAGAGATTCTATACAAGCGTTGGACGAAAGGCAAGCGAGCCTAAAAGAGATTCCTAAGCGGTGGCTCGGAGCTGCTGGGCGAACGGTCGTATCGATTGTACCAATCTTGCAAAAGTAAAAGCTCTCAAAAAGGCCCTTCCGATAACAGGAACATCAGAGAGCACCAAGTTTTCGATGTTTATCAAGCAATGGCGATTGGACAGTGCCAAGCAAAGGATAAGTTGAGCCTTTGGATGCACTCTCCATCGATAGCTCCTGATATTACAGGGTATTAGGGGAACTGTTCGTTGCGAGCTGGCTGTGGTGAAAGAGAGGGATGAGGCTGGTAATCCGGGTGGATTCGGTGATGGGGAGGTTGTGTCTTTGGCAAGTGAGCTGATTGTTTTGTAGGTTTCGTGGTAGCGACAAGAAACGGCCCCGGCGTTTTAGCCGATAGAGTTGGCATGAAGAAGCAAGACTGGGCCGTTCAAGTGCGACGAGGATTTTGGGCTGACGAGGATGGCCCGACCATTACGGAGTATGCCGTGTTGCTTGTTTTAATTGTTTTTAGCGTATTTGCGTCGCTGACCCTTATCGGAGCGTTTTTGAAGAAGACTTTTACGACAGTATCAGATGGTATTCCCGGAAGTTAACCTTTTTTCTTTTGTAAGGAGTGTAACGATGAAGGCACTGGTCAAAAAGGCGAGAACTTTTCTTAAGAGTGAAGATGGGCCCACGGCTACCGAGTATGCCGTGATGCTGGCACTTATCATCATTGTTGCTCTGGCAGCTATTACGCTGTTGGGCACCAAGGTGAAAACCATCTTCACGAGCGTTTCAGGCGCGCTGCCCAGCGGTAGCACCTAAGCGTTCCTAGGAACAATCCAGTCGCCTCAGTGCGACTGGCAGAAAGGATTCTGGTCAGGGGCTCAGTTCAGCGAGGGATGTTTTTATCGGCGAACGAATAACCGATAGGAACCGAAAAGCTCTCGCCGAACTGGGCCTTGGCCCACTGAAGAAAAAATAACACATCCAGGGCCTGTCGATATTGAAAGCGACAGGAAAATCTGACCGATAACGATACTATGGAGGATCGCCGATGGACGCTGTGGGATATTTTCAAGTGAGTGCGGCATTTCTAGTACCGGGCGTTTTGCTGGCATCGTGGATAGACCTGCGTTATCACAAAGTTCCTAACTGGCTCAATCTCTTTCTAATTTTATCGGGCTTAACCGCCCAGATAGTATTTAACGGATGGCCCGGCCTATGGGCAGGCCTGCTAGGGATGCTGCTGGGTTTTGGTCTTTTGATCATACCCTGGCTAATGCATGCCATGGGCGCAGGCGACGTAAAACTAATGGCGGCAATTGGGGTATGGCTCGGGCCCAAGCTAACTCTCCAGGCTTTCTGTGTAGGAGCCGTTCTGGCTGGAGTCATCGCCATAGTGATGATTGTGCTGGCTGGACGGCTTTGGCAGGCATATTTCAATATGGGTCTGATAATGACCAAACTGAGAAGCTTCAAAACAGCTTTTAGCGAGTTTGGATCGGTAAAGGTGCTGCGAAGCACTAGCCAGCTGCTTCCCTATGGCGTGCCTCTGAGCATAGGGGCGCTGGTGGTAATGTTTTCCCAAGGGGCAAGTTGGTGGATGTTCTAATGAATAGACAAGAAAAACAAGCCGATAACTTAGTACGAGGCGCCGCCGCTGTGGAATTGGCGGTGGTGCTGCCCTTGTTGCTAACTCTGGTGTTCGGAATCATCGAATTCGGATGGGTCTTTATGGTACGCGAAACCCTAACTAACTCCAGTCGCGAGGGTTGCCGAGTAGCTGTGCTTCAAGGCAGCACTGAACAAGACATCCAGGAACGAGTGGATGCCAGTATGGCCCCGACGGGCCTGACTACCTACACGGTTCAGATCAGCCGTTCATCGCCGGGAGATCCCGACGAAAAGGTCCAGGTCTTGATTCCATATGCGGACGTTTCGCTTTTAGGCGGATTTTTTGGACCAACAGACTTCAACCTAGGGGCCACGACGGTAATGCGTAAAGAAGGGGCAGATTAAGAACAGCTTGAATTGGCTACTGCTATTCCAGGGAGCAAAGCATGAAAAGTAAAGCGATTATACCAATGCTGGTAGGAGTCGGCATAGGGCTTTTGGCCCTTAAGATGGGGTGGAACTACATTGAAGAGAGCAGGCTCTCGGCCGCCGCGAGCCAGGGGGACACCCCAGTGGTGGTAGTCAGTCGGAGTGTACCTCCGGGCACACCACTTCAGTTGGATGATTTAAAAATAGTACTGTGGCCTCGTTCAGCGGTGCCCTCAAACATTTATGCAGAGCGTGAAGAACTGGTGGGTCGGGTAAATCTGACTCTCTTGTCGGCTGAACTGCCGATATTGGAGACTATGCTGGCCCCACCGGGGACGGCTCCGGGTTTGCCGGCTCTGATTCCCCCAGGTTATCAGGCCATGGCCGTCAAAGTGGATGAGTTCCGCGGTGTGTCGGGGTTTCTCAAACCCGGCGACAAGGTGGACGTGGTAGCGACCTTCAACGTCAAGCGGAGCAAATCCGAGCCCACCGAGACAGTGACCCGAACGATCCTGCGGGATATCACCGTCAGCACGGTTGGCCAGACAGTACAACCGGACGAAAACCAGCAGGCGACGATAGTGAGGTCGGTAACTCTGCTGGTAAAACCTCTGCAGGCCCAGCGACTGTCGCTGGCCTCGACACGGGGTACGATCAGACTGTCATTGCGGAGTGGCCAGAGCAAAGATCCGGTTACGGCCCTGCCAGCCATTACTTTCGCCCAATTGCTTAGAAGTGACTCGGAGAACGGCCCCAATGGTAAGGCCACAAGCGTAAGCAAATGGATGAAACGCTTACTGAAGTCCAGAAAGGCTTCGCGGCCGGTAGCTCCGGTAAAAGTGGATCCGCGGTGGCAAATACAGATTTTCAGAGGATCCTCGACGGAAGAAATTATCTTTGAAAATGCTCACTCGTCCAGGCGGATCGAACCCAATTCGACTGAGCAAAAAACCCAGGGCATGCCTGCTAAGTTTCAGAAATACCAGGGACTGAATCAGCAGGACAAAGCCAAAATTATTAAGGACATAGAAGACGAGTTCTTTGGCGAATAGGAGGCCACAGAATGAAGCGATCACCACAGTTAAAAAGTTTCGTATTAAGCACAGCCGTGTTGTTGTGTCTGCTAGCCGGGCCCTTGATGGGCCAGATGGCAGAGCAAGAGCAGCCCGAACAAGCTGTGTCCGAACGACTTATCTCCATATCGGTCCAGGAAACCACCACACTAATAAGCCCTGAACCGATTAAACAAGTGGAGGTGGCCAATCCGGGGATCGTGGAGGTTAATGCAATCTCTCCGGTGAAACTGCTAATCAGCGGAAAGGCATACGGGCGGACGACCATGACGCTCGAAACTGCCGACGGAGAAAAGATCACCTACGTAATATCTGTGGGTTTAGACCTCTCGGCCTTGCAAGCGACGATTGAGAAGCTCTCCCCCTACAGTAGGGTAAAGGTTTCATCGATCAGAGATACGGTGATCCTCTCGGGAACCGTTCCGGATGTGCAAACCAGCGAGCGAATTATGGACATCGCTGGGATCTACTCAGCCAATCTTCAGAACCACATGGAGATAGCCGGGGTCCAACAGATTCAACTGCGAGTTACCATCGCAGAGGTCTCCCGGACAGCCACACGAGCCCTGGGTATAAATTTCCAGGCAGCCGGGGGGACAGCCTTTGGCGGGTCGATGCCAGGGTCCATTCAGCCGCTGAGCATGGGTTGGCCGGACCTGACGGGAGTGGCAGCCACCATGCCCTTTGCGGTAACCGGCGGGGATCAAATAGTTTCGCCGTCAGTGACGATATTTGGCGGGTTGACCCGAGCAAACCTGCAGGCCTTTATTATCGCCATGCAGGACAACAACTTGATACATATTCTAGCTGAACCCACCCTCATCACCCTCAACGGCCACGAGGCCAGCTTCCTGGCTGGCGGTGAGTTTCCAATTCCCGTAGTGCAGGAGGCCAACTCGGTAACCATCGAGTATAGAGAGTTCGGTGTTCGGCTGAGTTTTACACCGACGGTTTTGGCCGGACAACTGATCCGGCTAGAGGTATCTCCGGAAGTTTCCGAGCCCGACTTTTCCAGCGCGGTGCAGATCTCTGGGTTTACTGTCCCCGGCAGGAGCATCCGTAAAGCCCACACCACGATAGAACTAGGTAGCGGTCAAAGCTTCGCCATCGCCGGGCTGCTAAGCCAGCGCACACGGGCGTTTGTCAATAAGGTACCCGGTTTGGGGAGTCTGCCGATTATCGGGGTTCTGTTCCGTTCGGTAGAATATCGCAAGAGCGAAACGGAGCTGTTGATTATCGTAACTCCCGAACTGATCGAGCCGCTCAACCCCGCTCAAGTGGGGCCGATTCCGGGCGAAAACTTGCGTCATCCGAATAATTTCCGGCTGTTTGGGCTTGGACAGATTGAGAACACCAGCAACGTACCAGTCGAACGGCTCAGACGGGGTAGAGAACTGTTCAATGAACCGAGCAGATTGAAAGGTCCCTGGGGACCAACAGATAGAGAAGAGGGCAGCTAGGAGATTGACTGATCTGCCTCTTCGGCAAGCGTGCCAATGAAATTCATTGATCCAGGAGACGTGCCAGAGTGTTAAAAGTAGCCATCTTCAACACCGATGGTGAGTTTGCGTTATCTCTGCGCAATCAGCTGCAGGCCAATCGAGATGCACGCATAGTGGCTGAGGTAAGCGACCCAGATGAACTGATCGCCACGGTAGAACGACTGACGCCCGACGTGGTGATCGTTTACCTGTATCCAGAGCCCGATCCACTACTTACTTTGGCATCACGTCTAAATCGGAGCTGCCCGCATATTCGGATTTTCGCCATCGCTGATTCGAACGACCCGCAGTTAATCCTGACCAGCATGCGCTCGGGGATGTGTGAATTCTTGACCACCCCTATCGACAGCGAACAACTGCACATGGCTCTGGCGAAAGTCGCGGCGCTCAAGCCGGCCGGCTCTGCCAAAGGGAAAATTATAGCTACGGTGCGGTCCACGGGAGGCTGCGGAGCGACATTCTTGGCGGTCAACACAGCCTGTGAATTGGTCAGCAGTTGTAACCAGAGCGTAGCAGTAGTGGACATGGATTTCTGCGGGGGCCAGGTAGCTACCTATCTGGATTTGATGCCTTCCTTCACCCTGGGTGATCTGGCGGAAAGTTCCGAGACGCTGGACCCGCGCATGCTCGAGCGGGTGCTCACCAAACACAGCTCGGGCCTGGCGGTAATAGCTCGGCCAAGCGCTCTTGCCCAAGGCGAGCTATTACAGAGCCCACAAGCGAATTCGCTAATCACCGCGGTCATCTCCACTTTGACCGACATGTATGACTACGTGATCCTCGACGGTCTCAGTCCCATCAGCCAAGCTGACTTGGGACTTTTGCGCATGGCCGACCACATATTGTTGGTCATGAACCTGCTGGTGCCGTCAATCCGCAACGCCCATCGGATACTAGAGGCTATGATCCACAGGCATGGGCTGGGAGGAGCCAGCCCCTCAGCAATAGCTGTATCAGCGGAATCTCCATTGGAGCAAATCCTGCTGATTATCAACCGGCTTGGACGTGAATCCAGCTATCTGCGAATACAGGATGTTGAAAAGACACTCAAGCACAAGATTTTCGCCCAAGTTCCCGACGACTGGCGGACCGTCTCGCGGAGCATCAATGCAGGTGACCCACTGGCACTTTACGCACCAAACAGCAAGATCAGGACAAACCTAGTAGATATAGCCATGCGGTTAACAGGGAGCGACCCGAGCAGTGGAAGTCAGTCTTGCTCGACCGGGGCTGGTCGTTCAGGCCAAGCCAGCAGCCACAACGGTCTGGGTCTGTTGGGCCGAATGTTCCACAGAGCAGCAGACCGGAATCGAGGGAGCCAGATGAATTCCCAGCGTTCGCTGGCCGGTGTTGTACCCGGCCAAGCTAAAGAAAAACCTAATCACTAGTATCAGGTATTGTACACATGAAACTAAATCTTGCCTCACCACAACACAGCAGCAAAACAGATTCCAAGGGCCAGATGTCCCCGCCGAGTTCGAGCAACAAGAGCTCGGACAAGACCCCGGTATCGACGGGCCTGAGCGCTTCTAGACTGAAGCAATTTCAGGAACTGAAAACGCAGATCCACCGCAAGATGGTGGATCGTCTGGACCTGTCTAACATCGAGGGATTAGACAAGGATGATTTGCGCAAACAAATCCGAGCGGTAGTGGCCGAACTGTGCGACGAGGAAAACACCCTGCTCAACTATCAGGAGCGGGAACGGCTAATGTCCGAGGTCTTGGACGAGACTTTTGGACTAGGACCTCTGGAGGTGCTCTTAGCAGATCCAACCATTACGGACATCTTGGTAAACGGGCCACACACGATTTATATTGAGCGCCATGGGCGGCTGGAAAAGACCGAGGTGACCTTCAAGGATAACACTCACCTGCTACACATTATCGACAAGATTGTCTCCAAAATAGGGCGAAGGTGCGACGAGGTATCGCCAATGGTGGACGCCAGGCTCCAGGATGGTTCACGGGTGAACGCGGTCATTCCACCTTTGGCTTTAGACGGTCCGGCTCTGTCGATTCGTCGCTTTGGAGCCGACCCGGTCCGCATAAAAGACCTAGTGAATTTCAAAACGCTCACCACCGAGATGGTTGACTTTCTCTCTGCTTGCGTCATAGCCAAGTTGAATATCATGATCGTCGGAGGTACCGGCTCAGGTAAGACGACATTGCTGAACAACCTCTCAAGCTTTATTCCGACTAATGAACGTATTGTGACTATCGAAGACGCAGCGGAATTGATCCTCCAACAGCCGCACGTGGTCCGCTTGGAAACCCGTCCGCCGAACATTGAAGGCAAAGGGCAAATCACCCAGCGAGACCTGCTCCGCAACTGTCTGCGAATGCGTCCGGACCGGATCATCGTGGGTGAGGTTCGCGGATCAGAAGCCTTGGATATGCTTCAGGCCATGAACACTGGTCACGAAGGCTCGATGACCACTATCCACGCCAACAGCACCCGGGACGCTCAGAGTCGCTTGGAAACAATGGTAGCCATGACCGGGTTCGAACTGCCGATCATCACCATCCGGCAGCAGTTTGCCTCGGCAGTGAACCTGTTAGTACAAGTGTCACGGCTAAAGGGAGGCCGACGGCGAGTGATGAGCATATCGGAAGTCTTGGGAATGGAAGGTGATATGGTTATTATGCAGGAGATTTTCTGCTACAAGCAAGAAGGGGTCACGGAAAACGGCAATGCCTACGGGAGCTTCTGGTCGACAGGGATCAGACCAACCTTCATGGATCGCCTGCAGACCTCCGGGGTAGAAGTATCACCCGAGATATTCATGCGTCAGGCCCTCTTGAGTGACGCTGAAGATGATGACAGTCCGCCCCCAAATCAGTCCGAGACTGCCTGATAATAAAAGAAAGGCCCTAACGGTTAATAACCATGAGTGGTCAGACAGGCGAAGATAGCCTTATGCGAGAATAAAGATGGGTAGTTTACAAGACCAAATAAGCACGTTGACTATTTTCGCCCTGCCCATGGCAGGCGGAGCCATGCTGGCCTATGGTCTCTACCAGTTATGGCACGACCTGCGAAAGCCGGAACAAAAGCGTCTGCAGCAGCGGCTTCGTGAGCAGACCTCTGTCCAATTACCGAAGGCTCAGGCTGGCCATCCAAGCATTCTTCGCAAAAGTCTAGGCGAACAAAAAAAGTGGGCCGACCTTCTTCTGTCCAAGTACGGCCTCGTGCAAAAGATCCAGCACACTTTCAGCCAAGCAGGTGTGGAATGGTCTGCGTCGCGATTCCTGGTCAATACCTGCAGCGTGGGTTTACTAATAGCGGTGGGTCTGATGGTATCGGACGTTTCCGCGATCATAGCCGTGGCTTTGGGGATATTGGTGCCGCTGGGGCCGTTGATGTTCATGTCCGCCAAAGGCAAATCCCGGAATAAAAAATTAAACTATCAACTGCCCGATGTGTTCGACCTTCTCTGTCAAGCCCTGCGAGCAGGTCACTCTCTGGCTTCGGGCATCCAACTGGTAGGCCAGCAATTACCGGATCCGGTGGGAATAGAATTCCGCCGCTGCTTTCACGAACAAAACCTGGGCATCAAGCTCGAAGAGGCCCTGCGGAACATGTCCGACAGAGTGGATGTGCTGGACCTGAGCTTCTTCGTCACAGCGGTAACAGTTCAGCGTCAGACGGGCGGGGACTTGGCTGAAATCCTGGAGAAAATATCAAAAGTTATCAGAGACCGTATAAAGATACTGGGGCAGGTCAGAGCCCTGACCGCCGAGGGGCGACTGTCTGGATGGGTGCTAAGCGCCCTGCCGGTCTTCGTTTTCTTTGTAGCTAAGGCTCTAAATCCCGAATACATCGACATCCTGATACACGAACCGGACGGCCAAACCATGCTCGGAGCAGCGGTGATTATGCAGATTATGGGAATGCTGATGATTAAGAAGATCGTCAACATAAAGATTTAGAGAACAAGTAGGTAGTTTGGAGCCTCGAGCCTGAACTGCTGGAAGATTTGCAAAGGATTTAAACATGACACCGCTATTCTTAGCCATGCTAGCAGCACTGAGTTTGGGTATGATTATTTATAGCCTACTGCCGCGTAAAGAGGACAAGCGTCGCAAGGTGATGGACCGGCTGCAAAACCAAGCTCACAGCGCCGCTAAAAAAGAGTCCAAGAGTGCCACGCACAAAGCAAGCGCAGCGAAGAGCCTATTGGCTCGGGCGGCGCCGGCATTGTCCAAACCGTCGATGCCCCAGTCCGAAGAAGCCCGGAGTAATATTCGTCTCAAGTTAGCTAACGCGGGCTTTCGGGGCCAGCAAACACCGGCAATCTTCCTAGCCAGCAAGACAGCTGTAGGTGTAGTGCTAGCTCTGATTGGGCTTGGAGGAGCCCTTGCTCTTAACTTGGGCGCGCGTAACACGTTGGGGCTAACTGTCTTTGCCGGAGCGGTGGGCCTAATGCTGCCCAACCTCTGGCTGGCCCTGGCGATTAAAAGCCGTAAAGAAAAGGTAAGCCACGGAATGCCGGACTCTTTAGACCTGATGGTGGTCACCATCGAAGCGGGCCTGGGGTTAGATGCGGCTCTGCAGCGAGTAAGCGATGAAATGAAGAATGTGCACCCGGAACTCTCAGAGGAACTGATTCTGACGAGCTTGGAAACCCAGATGGGCCTGTCCCGCTCGGAAGCCCTGCATAACTTAGCTCTGCGTACGGCTGTGCCAGAAATGAAATCACTCACAGCCATCCTGATCCAAGCCGAACGCTTCGGAACCAGCATCGCCCAAGCGGTACGCACGCATGCGGACAGTATGCGCGTCAAGCGGAGTCAACAAGCTGAAGAGCGGGCCGCAAAGACAGCGGTAAAACTAATTCTCCCGCTGATCCTGTTTATCTTTCCCGCATTGTTTGTGGTCCTGGCCGGGCCAGCGATGATGAAACTATTCGAAACTTTGACTACTGTTTCGATGGGGTTTTAATATGAGTGTAATTGATTGTCCAGACGCCCGAGTCATTACGGGCACTAACTACTACAAACGGAGTAAATCATGAGTTACAGACAATACATACTGATTGGCCTTGTTGGGGCTGGATTTATTCTTGCCACGGGCTGTGTCTATGACAAAACAGACCCTGAGCCAGCGGCAAACCTTCAGAGGTCAGACTGGCCCTCCCAGCAGAGCTTCCAAACCCAGGTTGACAACGCTGTGCAGTGCAGCATGACCGTAGCGGACATCCATTTTGTACCGTACCAAGCTGAGCTCAACTCCCTGGGCCGGGCTCGCCTGACAGCTATAGGCAGCTACCTGGAACTCCACGGGGGAGAAGTGATCGTAGATTCCCATCGGGGCGACGAACTCACCCGGAAGAAGCGACTAACATCGGTGCGACAGTTCCTTCTGGGGCAAGGCCTGGATGAGGAAAGTTTGGCCATCACCAGCGGTCTAACTCGCGGCCGAGGACAGGACGCGACCGAAGCGGCCATCTTTTACCAAGCGAACCTGATGAGCGACGATTCAGGATCCTCAGCGGGCGGACCTCTGAGTCAAGCAGCACCGGCGGGGCTTAGTGCCGGAGGCGCACAATAAAAGTAAGAACGATTGGGCTCACAACCCGTGCAAACAAGCCGTACTGTAGGAGGTACAATCATGAAAGCGTTATTTACACAAACAACTGCCACTAAAGGGATTTTCCAGGTAGTGCTCACAGCAACGGCGGTGATCCTCTGCGGATGCAGCCAAGAAACAGCGAAACGGAACTTGGAGATAGGACATGCTAGCTGGACGCAACTAGACAACAGAATCACGCCCGAGATCGCCACCGAAAAACCACCGATCATTAAAGCCGAAACCTATCTGGCCACGGGACGACTGCTCGAGATGCAGGGCAATTTTATCGAGGCTGCCAAACTCTACCAGCGAGCCTGCCAAACTCGATTGGACTATGTGGCCGCCTGGAATCGCCTGGGTGTCGTCTGCGATAAGCTGGGCAGATACGAACAGGCAGAAGAAGCATTCAGCCAAGGAATCAACCACGCCCCCAAAGCAGCCTTCCTGCACAACAACCTGGGCTTCAGTTGCCTGTTGGCTGGCAAGTACGAAGAAGCCGAAAAACATCTACAGCGGGCTCTGGAGTTGAACGGACAATTCCAGCGAGCGAGGGTAAATCTGGGATTAGCGCTAGCTAAACAAGGAGATATGGAGGCAGCTTTCGTGGAGCTAAAAAGAGCCCTTCCGACCGCACAGGCCCACTACAACATGGGCTATCTTTACCGGCAGGACCGCGAATGGGAAAAGGCTGGCGACTCCTACAAGTTGGCCTTGGAACTCGACCCTGATTTGAGTGAGGCCAAGACAAGCCTAGCTCTGTGTGAGCAGGGTTTTACCGCCGAAAAATAGAGGAGCGATACCACTGTGACAGCCCCAGAAATC
>SDBV01002642.1_pt1 | contig 26731 bp, 16 predicted proteins | sample 2277081 | NCBI WGS metagenome assembly SDBV01 (sample SAMN10402039, study PRJNA504765) | marine sediment metagenome | isolation source: marine sediment core GS10_PC15, 223 cmbsf | place: Arctic Ocean: Southern Knipovich Ridge | collected 2010 | reverse complement strand
CTCGAATTCCTTCGCTTCCATGCTTATACTCCTTCCGTGAAACAACGCGATACACAAAACACGGAAGGTGTTATTACAACAATACTTACGTTGGGTCAATAGAAATCAAACAGTCGAACTAGCAAGTCCCGGATCAAATCATCGATGATCAAACTGTCGGAACCGGGCAGTTTTCGGCCGATCGGCCCTGCCCCAATTGGCCCTGTCCCATTGGCCACGATTTGCATCCGGGCCAAACACTACTCTCAAAGAAAGGATTCGCAGATTACGGAAGCCGTCGATCCACGTCAAGAGCAGTCCGAGCGACTTACGGAGGGTTTCTATGGCCGTTGAAAACGCGACACTCCCGACGATCAAGTGTGCCACTGCTTCGCAGAAGCAGTGCTTTCGCCTAGGATTCCAAGCGGCACTGCTTCTGCGAAGCAGTCGCACACACTTTTCCACGGGCTGTTAAGGAGGGTAATTCAGAGCAGGATAGGCAGCTTTCTGCAGGCTCTTGTGCAAGCCTCGATTATTTGCCCGTTTCTAGAACTGGGTGCCTTGGCCCGAATCGGCGAAAACTCCCGAATTCCGCTTGACCTTGCCCCGGTCGGTTTGGTAGCCTCCCGCGTCATCCGTCACCCTGTGTGACAATAGGTTCCGGTAGGAGTATTGCATGGCGTTTGCATCCATCGGTCCGATTGCGGTTCATTTGCCGGAAACGGTCGAGGACGTCGAGTTGCTCAAGGCCAAGTTTCCCAAGTGGAACATGGACTTGGTCTACGCGAAGACGGGCATCCATACCCGGCACATCGCGGCGCCGACACAATGCGCTTCCGACCTGGGCGTCGCCGCGGCTGAGAAGCTGTTCGGGGAGCACGACGTCGATCGTAAGTCGATCGATTTCTTGTTGTTTTGCACGCAAACGCCCGATTATCCGTTGCCCACCACGGCCTGCATAATGCAAGAGCGGCTCGGGTTGCCGACTTCGATCGGGGCGCTGGATTTCAACTTGGGATGCTCGGGCTTCGTCTACGGATTGTCGCTGGCCGACGGCCTGATCCAAAGCGGCGCGGCCCGACGCGTGTTGCTGATTACGGCCGAAACCTACTCGAAGTACATCGATCCTGCGGACCGCTCCTTGCGAACCATCTTCGGTGACGGGGCGGCCGCCACGCTTCTGGAAGCGTCCCGCGAACCGTCGCTGGGCCCGTTTGTCTTCGGCACCGACGGTCGAGGGGCCGACGCGCTCATGGTAGCCGAGGGTGGCGCCCGACCGAAAGCCGATGCCATGCGACCTCGCAAGCGAAAGCGGTGGTCCAGCAGCCTCTACATGGACGGGCCCGAACTGGTCAAATTCACGCTCGGCGTAGTCCCGCCGATGATCGACCGGCTACTCAGCGCCGCCGACTGGACCCGCGATAATGTGGACATGTACCTGATGCATCAGGCCACCTCTTTCATGCTCGATCATCTTCGCACGCGACTGCATCTCGACGGGGATGCCGTGCCCGAGGCGCTGCACGACTGCGGCAATACGGTCTCCTCGACGATCCCGTTGCTGATGAACGACCTGCGTACTTCCGGTCGGCTTCGACCCGGTAAACAGTCGTTGTTGATCGGTTTCGGCGTGGGGCTGTCCTGGGCCGGTTGCGCCTGGACCGAGACATTCGAGGCCAAGCAAACCTTCAGCGTGCCACAAAAAAGGCCGCTTGCGGCGTAGCAACTGGACTTTTGCAAATTGGTCCCCTCTCCCTCTGGGAGAGGGTTAGGGTGAGGGCCCTCACCCCCGGCCCCTCTCCCAAAGGAGAGGGGAGACAAACCGGCGTTGACTCTCAGGCCCGAATCTCCGTATGATTCGCCCCCCTAGTCTTGCGGGTGCGTTGCGCGCACTCCGCAGCCTCGATCTACTCTGAGTGTTCGTCCAATTCCCGATGCCTCGGTCCTTTCATCCAACCGCCGTTTTGAAAAAGCGTCCCATCGGCTGGGGACTGATCCTGGTCGGGGTGCTCATTCTCTCGGTCGGCGGTTGTGCGACGACCGGGGTCGCGCTTCGTTCGGTGCCGAAGAATCCGCTCTCCGATCAACTCAAGCTGACCTCATGCCGTGGGCCTCGCCCCAGCCCGCGGACCATGCAAGTCTTGCGAGTGTGCAATCTCGAGGACGACTTGGACGGCGATCCGCAAGAGCTACTGGAAAAACTCCAAGCGATCATCGAGCGCGAACCGTCGGCCGAGCGAACCTATGCCTTTGCCGAGTTGGCCTATCTGGGGGCCAAGAAGGTTGAGGCCAACGATCCTAAGTCGGCGATGGACCTCTACGGATCGTCGTTGCTGTACGCCTATCATTATCTGTTCGATCAGGAACTGGCCGCCGTTCGCAATCCTTACGACATGCAGTTTCGTGGTGCTTGCGATTTGTACAACGGAGCACTGGAAGGCGCGTTGCGCATCGCCTCGAAGAGCCAAGGTTTGACGCCCGGCGAGACCCGGACCATCAACACGGCCGCCGGGAGCTGGGATATCACCTGCGTATTGCGCGGCGGCAAGTGGCGGCCCGAGGACTTCGACCATTTCGAGTTCGTCTCCGACTACGAAATCAAGGGACTGACGAACCAATATCAGACCTACGGTCTGGGCGTACCACTGATCGCCGTGCGACGCAGCTATCCGGGCGAACCGGCGGCCGCGAAGTATTATCCGGCCGGATTGAGCTTTCCGGTGACGGCTTTCTTCCGACCGGGTCCCGACATGATGCCGTGCACGGGTCGCTGCGACCAGCGCCGGCAGGGGTTCCTCGAATTCTACGACCCGCTGACCACCACCGACACGCGCGTCGGCGATCGGCTGGTGCCGCTGCAAAACGACCTGACGACCCCCTTGGCCTTCTTCCTATCGAATCCGCAACTCAGCGGTCTGGACACGGTCGGGCTGTTGAACCCCGACGCCCTGTTACAGATGCGGCCCGGCGGCAAGGAGCCGTTGATGGGTCTGTACATGGTCCAGCCCTACGAGCCGGGCAAGATTCCCGTGGTGATGGTTCACGGGCTCTGGTCCAGCCCCATGACCTGGATGGAGATGTTCAACGATCTGCGCAGCTCGCCGGAGATCCGCGACAACTATCAGTTCTGGTTCTACCTCTACCCGAGCGGCCAGCCGTTCTGGATCAGCGCCACCCAGATGCGTCAGGATTTGGAAGAAGTCCGGCAAGTGCTCGATCTTTATCACCAGGAACCGGCCCTGGACCAGATCGTTTTGGTAGGCCACAGCATGGGCGGGCTGGTTTCCCGGTTGCAGACGCTCAACAGCAAGGACGACTTCTGGAAACTGGCCAGCACGGAACCGTTCGAAAAGATCGAGGCCGATCCCCCAACTCGGGAGAAACTCCGCCGGGCCTTCTTCTTCCGTCCCAACCCGTCGATCCGGCGAGTGGTCACGATCGGCACACCCCATCGCGGCAGTTATGTTTCGAACCAGACCACGCAGTGGCTTTTAGGCAAGCTGATCACTCTGCCGCAAAGGCTCGTGCAGAGCCAGGAGAAGCTCTTCCGCGAGAATCGGGGCGCGTTCCACCAACGTACGATCCTGAAGGTTCACAACAGCATCGATTCCTTGGCCCCCGACTCGCCCATCTTCCCGACCATGCTGGCCGCCGGTCGGGCGCCTTGGGTAACCTATCACAACATCGTCGGCCTGATCCCGTACGAAGGCTGGTTCAGTTCCTTGGTGGCCGGCAGCGACGGGATAGTCGAGCAGGACAGCGCGCGAATGGACGACGTCGTCTCGCAGATAACCGTTCCGGCCGACCACAGTTCGATCCTCAGCCACCCGGCCGCCGTCTTGGAGGTCCGCCGCATCCTGCTGGAGCATCTGACCGATCTCCGCGGCTACGTCACGCCCGAGCGTGCCGCGGTCCAGCAAGCAGTCCAGCAAACGGCCGAGGCACCCGACTGGGGGAATCTGCCGGCCCGGTAAGCCATTGCAGGCTTCTCTTGCCGAGGCGACCATGGTATACTTGAACTAGATAGCATTTCGCGATTCGGGGAATTGCCGATGAGTTCAATCATACCAACACACATTCGCTTGGACGATGACTCGGTCGCTTGGATCGACGACACGAACGTGAAAGTGATCGAGGTCGTATTGGATAAGCTCGCGCATGGCACGAGTGCGGAAGAAATCCACTTTCAATACCCACACCTTTCGCTGGGCCAAATTCACGCGGCCCTCTCGTACTACCACGACCATCAGGCCGAGTTGGACGCTCAGATCCAACGCCAACTCAAGGAAGTCGACGCCCAGGCGGCCCAGGCGACCGATTCGCCCGCGCGACAACGCCTGCGCCGTGCCGGGAAACTCTCGTGAGCATCAAGCTGTACATGGATGTGCATGTTCGTCGCGCCGTGACCGTAGGGTTGCGTCTGCGCGGCGTCGATGTCCTGACCGCCCAAGAAGACCAAGCGGATCGGCTCTCGGATTCCGAACTGCTCGATCGGGCCACCGAGTTGCAGCGAATCTTGTTCAGCCAGGATCACGACCTGCTGCGCGAGGCGAAGCAGCGCCAAGAAAGCAGTCGCCCGTTTGCCGGCGTTATCTACGGCCATCAGTTGCGAACGTCGATCGGTCAAACGATCCAGGACCTCGAATTGCTGGCGGAAACCTGCCTGCCGGAAGATCTGGCCGGGCAAGTCGAGTATTTGCCGCTGAAATAGTCGATCCCTTCCTGCGCTGATCCTTGACCTGGATCGTGCTTCAAAAACGGGCCGCAAGCGGCCCCGCTAAACGGTTCTGGCCCCATCTACCGAACTGGGCGCCCGGGGTGTACAATCGTGGCAGCGAGAAACCGACATCCCCTGCGATGAGAAAGCTGCCATGGATCTTCAATTAAAGGACAAGGTGGCTCTGGTGACCGGCGGGTCGCACGGGCTGGGAAAAACTGTTTGCCTGACGCTGGCCCAGGAAGGGGCCAAGGTGGCGGTCAACTGCCGCCGGAATCCCGAAAAGGCCGACGCGGTGGTCGAGGAAATTCGGGAGAAGTATGGCGTCGAGGCCATGACCGTCCTGGGCGATGTCTCGAAAGAGGCCGATGTGAAAACCATGTTCGACCGGATCGAAGAACGGTTTGGCCTGGTCGAAATCCTGGTCAACAACGCGGCCATCTGTCCGCCGGGCCTGGTCAAGGACCTGACCGAACAGACGTGGAGCGACACCGTGCGGATCAATCTGACCGGTACGTTCCTGACCAGTCGCGAGATCGTTAGGCGGTTGTTGGCGGCCGAGCGGCCCGGGCGGATCGTCAACGTCTCGTCCCAAGCGGCCTTCCGCGGTTCGACGTCCGGCCAGGCGCCCTACGATTCCAGCAAGGGCGGCATGGTCTCGTTCACCGTCTCGCTGGCGTTGGAGGTGGCCGACAAGGGGATTGCGGTCAACGCGGTGGCCCCCGGCATGATGTATACCGAAATGTCGGCCAAGAAACTCGACGCCAACGAAGCGAAATACATCGCCCGAATTCCGCTGCGGCGGATCGGCAAGACGCAGGAGATCGCCGACGTGGTCGTGTTCCTGGCATCCGAAAGTTCCAGCTACATGACCGGCGCCACCGTCGACGTCAGCGGCGGCCTGTTGATGCGCTAAGCGATTAGATCACTTTTATGTAAAGCCGCGACCACTGGTCGCGGAAGACCTTTGGGCACAACCGGCGCCCCAGTGGCGCGAAGGAGAAGACCCATGGTGAAGATGATTCTGTGTTCCTTGACAGCCGTGTTGCTCATGCCGTTGTGTTGGCCGACGCCCGCGGCGGCCGAGATTCGTATGGCGAACCTGAAATGTGAAAGTCTGGTCAACCCCTTGGGGATCGACGTGACCGGGCCGCGGCTGAGTTGGGTGCTGACATCGCCCCAGAGGGGACAGAAGCAGACCGCCTGTCGGATTCTGGTTGCCGGCAACATCAGGAATCTCGAAAACGGCGTGGGTGACCTGTGGGACAGCGGTCGAGTCGAGTCGGATCGGTCGATCCACGTCGTCTATGCCGGGAAGCCCTTGCCGTCGCGGATGAAATGCTATTGGAAAGTCCGCGTTTGGGATAAGGACGGGAATCCATCCCCGTGGAGCGAGCCGGCCGTTTGGTCGATGGGGTTACTTGCTGCCGAAGATTGGGCCGGTGCGAAGTGGATCGGCACGAAAGATCCTGCGCCTACTCCGGCCGACGGTGCCAACGAAACGGCCGATGTGGACCCGGCAGCAGACCATACGCGACTGCCGGCACGGTACCTGCGGCGCGAATTCGAGGTAAACAAGCGGGTCACGCGGGCGACCGCCTACGTATGCGGCTTGGGTTTCTTCGATCTGTTTCTCAATGGACAGAAGGTCGGCGACCACGTGATGGATCCTGCTTTGAGCGGCTACAAGAAACGGGCCTTCTATGTCACGTTCGACGTGACCGACTCCTTGAAATCGGGTAACAACGCCGTGGGAGTAATTCTGGGTAACGGGCGGTACTTCGGGCCCCGTAAGATTGTACCGGGGAACGTCCCCATCTACGGCCAACCGAAACTGATGCTTCACATGCGAATCGAATACGACGACGGAAGCACCTCGGACGTCGTCAGCGATGAAAGCTGGAAACTGACCACCGACGGCCCGATCCGGACCAACAATGAATACGACGGCGAAGAATATGACGCGCGGATGGAGATACCCAACTGGAATCGCGTCGGGTTTGACGACTCGCAGTGGAAGAATGCCCAGCCGGTCGATCCGCCCGGTGGCGTCTTGCAATCGCAGATGCTCGAGCCGATGCGGGTCGTCGAAGTCCGAAAGCCGGTGAAGATCACTAACCCCAAGCCCGGCATGTATCTGGTCGACATGGGCCAGGCCTACTACGGCACCGTACGGCTGAAGGTATCCGGACCGGCCGCAGCACGGGTGCAAATGCGCAGCGCTTACAATCTCAATCCCGACGGCACGCTGCGAGCCAGAGACAATCGCACGGCCCTGAGTACCGACGTCTACACCCTCAAAGGCCAGGCGACCGAAACTTGGAATCCCCGATTCCGCGGCCAAGGCTATCGTTACGTGGAAGTGACCGGGTTTCCCGGCGTGCCGACCGTGGACAACTTCGAGGGACTGGTTATCCACACCGATTTCGACGTGGTAGGCAGTTTCCGTTGTTCCCAGCCGACGATCAATCGGATCTACGAGAACATCCGCTGGACCCAGCGGGCTTACATCCGAAGTCTGTCGATGGAACCGGATCGGGACGAGCGGCAAGGCTGGCTGGGTACTCAGGCAAAGGACTTCGAAAGCAACGCGATGAACTTCCAGATGGCGCCGCTGTTGACGAAGTGGCTGGCGGACATCCGCCTCGATCAGGCCCCCGACGGCCAGCTTCCCGATGTCTCACCCACGTATTGGTCGCTTTACAACGGCGGCATCGTGTGGCCCAGCAACATCACGATCCTGCCCGAGATTCAATACGACCTCTACGGCGACCGGCGAGCCCTGGAGCAAAACTACCCCGCCATGAAGAAATGGATGACGTTCTGCACGCGGCACCTGAAGCCCGATTTCACGGTCGACCAGAACACCTACGGCGACTGGTGTGACGCCTATTCCATGGACGGCGGTACAGAATTCGGAGGGACGCCGCGTGCGCTGATCTCGAGCGCCTATTACTACAACAACTGCCGCATCATGGTCCGCGTGGCGCGGCTGCTGGGGAAACCCGACGATGAAAAGCATTTCGCCGAACTGGCCGAGAAGATCAAAGTCGGCTTCAACCGGCGATTCTTCACGCCCGAGGAAAACAAGTACGGCAGCGGGACCCAGACGGCTTATGTGCTCCCGCTGGCGTTCGGTTTGGTTGATCAGGCAAGACGCGAGGCCGTGGCGGCGAACCTCGCTCATGATGTGATGGTCAATCGCAAGGGGCATCTGTCGGTAGGAATGGTCGGGATCTTCTGGTTGATGCAGGTGCTCAGCGACACGGGCCATCACGACGCGGCCTACACGATCGCCACGCAAACCACGCGGCCAAGCTGGGGCTATATGATTTCCAAGGGGTCGACCACCGTTTGGGAACGTTGGGACACCGACACCCGCGGGCCGGGGATGAACAGCGAAGCCTTGTTGATCCTCGCAGGAAACGTCGAAGCCTGGTTCTATCAGACTCTCGGCGGCATCAACTACGATCCGAAGCACCCCGGTTTCAAGCACATCATCATCCGCCCACGGCCGGTGGGTGACCTCACCTGGGCCAAAACGCATCACGATTCAATGTACGGGCGGATCGCCGTCGACTGGCGACGCGACGGTCAGAAGCTGACGCTGAACGTCACGATCCCCGCCAACACGACCGCCACGGTCTTCGTTCCGGCGACGGATGCCGGCCGCATCACCGAAGGTGCAAAGCCGGCCGCCGAGTCCGAAGGAGTCGAGTTCCTCCGCCGGGAAGATGGCCGCGCCGTGTTCGAGGTTGGCGCCGGCGTCTACCGCTTCGAGAGCCGCCTGTCGACACCGACCACACAAGGATCGTGAGATGTGGGGCCATGCGTATCGAACCCTACGAAGGCCAACCGGACAAGAATCGACTGATCGCCGCCATGCGCGGCCAGCCGACCGACCGGGTGCCGAACTTCGAAATCCTGATCGAAGATCAGCACGTCGAAAAGCTGTTGGGCCGACCGGCGGGCAACACCTTGGGCGTCGGGGGCGATCCGGCCAAGGGTAGCGAGGCGGCCGAAGGCGGCCGGCCCATGTACCCGGTGGATTATCTCGAACTGTGCCGGATCATCGGCCAGGATGTGATCGTGCTGGAGAACCTCTGGACGCCGATCAAGCGGCGAGAGCCCGACGGCTCGGTCGCTGCCTGGAACGACCGTAGCTTCAAGAGTCGGGACGACCTTGATCGCATCGTATGGCCGGATGAAGAGGACTTGGAGGAGAAGCTCCGCTACATCCGCGAGTATGTCTCGGCGGCAGAGGGAACGGGCATCGGTGTGATGTTCCTTTGCGGGTGCATCTTCCAGACGCTCTACGAATTCGTGGTCGGCATGACCGATTGCATGGTGATGGCCATCGAAGAGCCCGACTTGCTGGACGAGTTGATGTCCCGCTCGGCCGACTATTTCGCCGAGCTGGTCCGTCGGGCAATCGAGGAGGGTGTGGACATCATGTTTCTGGCCGACGACTTCGCCTACAACAAGGGGCTATTCGTCGAGCCGACGCGGTTTATGCAGCTCTGGCGCCCCCATTATGATCGCATCTTCGGGCCGGCCCGCGATGCCAAAACGCCGATCCTGTTCCACTCCGACGGCAAGATCGACGACGCGGTGGAGATGCTCTTGGAGATGGGCGTCGATTGTCTCAACCCCATGGACCCCTCGGGCGTCGACTACCGCGACTACAAGCACCGCTACGGGCGCCGGGTCACGCTGTCCGGCAACATCGATATCTCCTGGCCACTGGTGGGGGGTACGCCTGATGACGTCCAGCGGGACGTGAAGGAGCACATGGACGTGCTGAAGCCGGGCGGGCGCTGGATTGCCGGGTCGAGTCACAGTATAGTCAACTATATCCCGCACGAGAATTTCGCGGCCATGATCAACGCCATCCACAAGTATGGGGCGTATTGAGTTTTCACAAATTTCACAACCAGGAGGAAATGTCATGATCCGACAAGCGATGATCGCCTTGGTGCTACTTACGGCCATTCTAACAGCAAGAGGGCCGGCCAACGACAATCTGGCCGACAGCTTTGCCGACCCACCCGAGTCGGCCAATGCCTGGTGTTACTGGTGGTGGCTCAACGGCGCGGCCAGCAAGGAAGGAATCACCCGCGACTTCAGGGAGATGAAGCGGCAGGGGATCAGCGGGGCTTTGTTGTTCGATGCCGGCGAGGCTGGACCGCCGGCGCCGCGAGGACCGCACTTCATGAGCCCCGAGTGGCGCGAGATGTTCAAACACGCCGTGCGCGAGGCCGATCGCTTTGGGATCGTCCTGACCGTGAACCTGTGCAGCGGCTGGGACTGCGGCGGGGCGTGGGTTACGCCGGAACACGCCGCGAAGAACCTCGTCGCCGCACCGGCCGTGCTGGAAGGGCCGGGACGTGTGAGCGTGGACCTGCCGCAGCCGGCGACCGTCGACGGGTTCTATCGCGACATCGCCGTACTGGCCAGCCGCCTGCCCAAGGGCGCTTCGCCGGAGCCGAAACTGACGGCCAGTTCGAACTTCCCCGGCTATCCCCCCGCACTGGCCGAAGATGGATTGGATAGCACGCGTTGGGTGTCCAACAGTCAGAAGCCCGGCATGGGGCCGACGCCGGAAAAGCCGGAACACCTTCAATTCGATTACGAGCAAGCCTGGCCGGCGGCCGGGCTCTACTTGAGGCCGTATCACGAATGCGGGCCGAAGGATATCGAGATCCAGGTTTCGGATGACGGGAAGTCGTACCGCACGATCCAACGCGCGACCGTGCAGCCGAACAAGGAAATCGTCGTCTCGTTCGACGAAGCACAAGCCGCCCACTTCCGGGTCGTGTTCCTCTCCTCCCAGCCATACGGGGGCAAGGAAAACTGGAACGTCCAGGTTTCGGAGATCGCGCTGTTAACCCGAGCCGAACTTGAGTCACCCGCTCGAGGTCGGCGAGGGGTTTGGCAGCGCGACAGCATGGTGGACCTGTCGAACTTCATGGACGACCAGGGGCACTTGACCTGGGACGCCCCGGCCGGCTCGTGGCGCGTGTTGCGGATCGGCTATACCTTGCACGGCAATATGACCAAGTGCGTGGGCGGCGGTCCCGCCGGACCGGAAATCGATCCGATGAGCGCAGCGGCCATGGACGCCCACTTCGCCGCCACCGGCGCCAAGCTGATCGCCGACGCCGGTCCGCTGGTGGGTAAGACGCTGCAGTACTTCCACACCGATAGTTGGGAAATCGGTCAACCCACCTGGACACCCAGGATGCGCGAAGAGTTCCAGCGGCGGCGAGGCTACGATCCGCTGAAGTTCCTGCCGGCCGTGATCGGAGCGACTGTGGATGACGCCGAGACCACGGCGCGGTTCCTGCATGACTATCGCCGTACGGCCGCGGACCTGATTGCGGCCAACCATTACGGCCGATTGCGAGAACTGACCGTCAAGGGCGGGCTTCGCGGCACGCATCCCGAGTCGGGCGGGCCTTTCTTCGGCCATTGGATCGACGCCCTGCAGTGCGAAGGGATCAACGACATCCCCATGGGCGAGTTCTGGAAACGAATCACCGAACCGGACGGCCCCATCACTTGGCATCCGGACAACAATCCGACGATCAAGCAGGTGGCCTCCGCCGCCCACGTTTACGGCAAGCCCGTCTGCCAGGCCGAAGCGTTCACTTACATGGGGGCCGGTGATTGGACGTCTACTCCATGGAACATGAAAGACATCGGCGACGAGGCCTTCTGTCACGGTCTGACCCGCTATGTTCTCTGCTTCTGGGTGCATCAGCCAAGTCTGACCGACGTGCCGGGCTACCAATGGGCCAACGTCGGCACGCATTTCGACCCGAACATCTCCTGGTGGGACATGAGCCACGGCTGGCTCAGCTATATCGCGCGATGTCAACACATGTTGCAGCAGGGCCGTTTCGTGGCCGACTTTGCTTATTTCCAAGGCGAAGAGATCCCGGGCTTCATCGCCCCGCGCAACCTGCAACAGCCCATGCGCCCGGCCGGTTTCGACTACGATGCCTTCAACGCCCAGGCATTGCTCACTCGCGCCGGCGCCAAGGACGGCCGGCTGGTGTTGCCTGACGGCATGAGTTATCGCTACCTCGTGTTGCCGCACGATGCGTCGTGGACGGTCTCGCCGGTGGTGCTGGAAAAGATCCAGCAGTTGGCCGAGGCGGGCGTGACGGTCATTGGTCCCCGCCCGACCGCGGCGACGGGGCTGACGAACTATCTTAAGAACGACGAACGGGTGACGAAGCTGGCCGACGAAATGTGGGGATCCGGCCGGGTGATTTCGGGCAAGACGCTCGACGAGATCGTTCAAGCCGATGGTTTAGCGCCCGACGTCGAGTTCCGCGACGCGAGCCCGAATGCAAAGCTCGATTGGATTCATCGCCGCGATGGCGAGAGCGAGATCTACTTTCTCAGCAATCAGGCAGCCGCTCCGGCCGCTGCGGAGGTCGTGTTCCGTGTTGCCGGTAAGCAACCCGAGTTGTGGGATGCGACTACCGGAAGGATTCGCGATTTGCCCGAGTTTCGCAAGGAAGAGGGCCGTACGGTCGTTCCGCTTAAGTTCGCGCCGCGGGAGAGCTACTTTGTGGTGTTCCGCAAGAAGGCCGCGGCGGGAAGATCCAACGGTACAAAGAACTTCCCCGAATTGAAACGGCTCGTGGAACTCGCCGGGCCCTGGAACGTGTCGTTCGATCCTAAGTGGGGCGGGCCCGAGTCGGTCGTCTTCGAGACGCTCGAAGATTGGACCAAGCGGCCGGAAGAGGGCATCCGCTACTACAGCGGCACGGCCACCTATCGGCAGACGTTCGACCTGCCCGAGGCAAGTCGCAACTCAAAGGGGCCGATCTACCTCGAACTGGGCCGCGTCAAGAACCTGGCGGCCGTGCGTCTCAACGGCAAGGACCTGGGCGTGGTCTGGACGGCCCCGTGGCGCGTGGAGATCAGCGGCGCGGTAAAGCCGACCGGCAACCGACTGGAGATCGACGTGGTAAACCTCTGGGGCAACCGCCTGATCGGCGACGCCGCCTTGCCGCCGGAGAAGCGGTTGACGAAAACCAATGCCACGGTCTACAAGAAGGATACTCCGCTGATGCCCTCGGGACTGTTGGGACCGGTAACCGTGACGGCGGGCGATCGGGTTGAGTGAACGTGGGGAGCTGCGCGAGAACTGTTGCAAAGGGAGATGCCATGAACGTCAAACATCTCCAATTAAGCAGATCGGGGAAATCCAATGGGTGAGAGCAAGAAAGGGGCTTTGCGGGTCGAGTTCGAACGGCCATCAGGAGGTGAGCGAGTCATGAAGAGTCGGTTCGTCGCGTCCTTGCTGGTGATCGCCATCTTTGCCCTGAGAGCACATTCCGCCGAGCCCGAGTCGTTCCGGATCGAGACCGAGGTCACGATCCTGGATCTGCACGGCTACTTCCGGGACCACAACGTCGTCGATCCGCAAAGACAGATCGACACGGTCTATTTCCTGGTGTCGCTGCAGGGCCTCGTGAACCGCGAGGCTCCCCGCCTCTACATCCTGGCGACTCAGAACTTCTTCGAGATGGAACTGATGTCGGCCAACCCGGGCTATCGGCGCCGAGAGGTCACGGACGTCGATCGGTTCTGGCTCGAGTACATGGGGGATAAGGGCTACGTGGATGAGGAGCAGCTCCAGACCACCTCCTCACTCGAGACGGTCGTGCGGCGCTTCCGCTCCGAGATCAAGGGTCTGGTGCTCTGGGATCTGGCCCTGCCCGCCACCGTGAACGTGGCCCAGATCGCGTCGGGTTGCGAGGACCTGCTGGTCGTCCGGCACGATCCGGCCCCGGGTAGCTTCCACCAGCGGTTGGTCACCAAGTTTCCCGACCTCGAGGTGCGCCTGAATCTGGCGGGCCGGTTTACTGGTTCCGGTCCGCTCGATGTGGGTGAGAAGACGATCCCGAGCACGGGCAGCGCCAAGAACGACGCCTATCGCTTCGCGCTCGAGCGCTATCTGGCCTCGGGCAAGTGCGATCCGTTCTACATGTGGTACAACTGCGATGCCGCGCGCTGGGGCAACTTGCCTGCTGTCTACGCCCCGGGCCTCTTCGACAAGGAACTGGGCCACCTCAGCGATGTGCAAAACATCGGCATGTATAACGCCGACTACTGGATCGCGCGACGCGCTTTCATCCTGGATCTTTCGCCGTGGGGAGATGAAGCGCCCAACGACGACCCCCGCCAACCCCTGGGCACGGATCTCGATACATGGCACGAGGTGCTGGAGACCTCGTATCGTCTACGCCAGGGCGAGTTCGGCATGGTCGCCGGCTTCCCCACGTGGTGGATGAAATACACCGACTTGCAAGGCGGCAAACACCCACCCGTCCCGACCGAGTGGGAGTTCATCGCCCTGATCACCTCCTACAACTGTGTCAATGAAGGCGACGCGGCCTTCGGCATCGCCAACGCCTCGTTCTTCATGCACCTGCCTCAACTCACTCAAGAGGAATGCCGTGTGCCCGACCCGCCGCCTATCGTCCCCAAGACGGGAACCACCTACCTAGCCTTCTTCATGATGGACTACGACGGCTCGGCCTGGGTCAACCAGATGGTGCCGGCGATCTATCTCGACGAACAGCGCGGCAAGATCCCGCTCAACTGGTGCATCAACCCCGTCCTTCACAAACGCATCCCCCATGCCATGCGCTATTTGTACGAGAATCGCACAGCCAACGACTACTTCGGGCTGGCGTGCGACGGCGCGGGGTATCTGTCGCCTACCGCGCTGACCGAGCGGCGCGGCAGGATTGCCGAGAGCGGGATTCCCCACTACGAGCGCTACTGCCGCCGCCTGTTCGAGCGCTATGGCATCCGCTACATGGCCTACTACATCAGCCCGACGTTCGACTCGCCTTGGATCGACATGGCCGCCCGCCTCACCCCCAAGGGCTTTAACTACGGCTTCCCGGTCTTCAAACATCGTCTGGTCGGCGACACACCCGTTAGCCATATCCACATGTGGCACCACGCCCAAGAGAGCGAGTTCCGTGCCGAGTTGCGCGCCGTTTTCCAACGCGCCCAGGCCGACCCGGGACGCACCCGTATCCGAGGCTATCGCATGATCCTTTGGCCGCCCTCCTTGATTGTCGACGCGCTGGCGCAGTGCCGAGGCGAGTTTCCCAAAGCCGACGTCCGCATCGTCGATGCGGCCAACTTCTTCCGCCTCATCAAGCGCCAACTCACCGACCCCGTCAGCGCCTACACGGCCGCCGGGTCCGTCTCGGCCCAACCCGGCACGCATCGCGGCCTGGAGCCCATCCCTGCCAGTGGCGGCGAGTATCAGGTGCGCGAGCACCAGGGCGTTTCGAGCTGGGTCAGCCCTGTAATGGACTACGGTGGCGGCTATTTATACTTCGACGCCGACGACGGGTTCTGCCACGGTCTGAACGGGGCGGTCGAGGTCCGGATCACCCTACTGGACCGTGCCGACACGAGCATCGTCCTGCAGTATGATTCCACCGACCCCGCCGCGCCGCTCGACGGCGCCTATAAAAACGCAGCTCGCGTCATCGAATGCCGCGACACGGGCCTTTGGCGCACCGAGACCTTGCGCCTCGACGACGTGCGATTCGACAACCGCCAGAACGGCGGCAGCGACTTCCGATTCCATCGCGGGCAGACCCCGCTCTGGGTGCGCGAAATCATCATCAGCAAAACGTCAGACTGAAGGAGCCTCCCGCATAACGCGGAAGATCGAAACTCATGTCCGCCCTTGTGAGGAGTTTGTCAGGCAAATAGGAGGTTGAGACTCCGCACAGCGATTTGTGTCGCCAACGAGTCGTCGAGGGCCACGATACTTGTGGGTAATGCTCAGGGCTATGACGGAGGCAATGCCAGTTTCGGGCATCTTGGTATACATCGACCTGCCGCTTTACCCGCCTGAAGTCGAAAAAATAGAGGAAAAGAAGCAATGAGCGTCAAACAGTTGGCAATAGTCCTCTGCTGCGCAATCTCGCTCGGAGTTACCCACTTCGCCGCCCACGGCGCCGCGCTGGAAGAGGAGTTCCGCGATCCGCCCCAGTGGACGAGGCCTTGGTGCTACTGGTTCTGGATGGACGGCGATGTTACGGAAGAGGGCATCGTCAAAGATCTCGAGGCCATGGCCGACATCGGGGTCCAGCAGGTGATTATGATGCATGTTAATCACAACGAGCAGGGCACCGGGCCGGTAAAGACCATGTCGGACGAGTGGCACGAGTTGCTCCGTTTTTCGCTACGGCACGCGGCGCGGCTGGGTATCGGCGTTTCGATGTTCAATGGCCCGGGCTGGAGTCAATCGGGCGGGCCGTGGAACCAACCGCAACATGCGATGCGCTATGTGACATGGAACGAAGTTGAGGCATCCGGAGGAGAGTTTACCGGCAAGATCCGGCCGGAGGGTAAATATGTCCAGGATATTGCGGTACTGGCCTTTGCCCGGTCTGACGAGGTGACGATCAGCCAACCGGCGGCCGCCGGTGCGATCGAATTCACTCACGAAGAGCCCTTTACCGCCCGCAGCCTCAGTTTTATTCCCGAGATAGACTCAGTCAATCAGAGTTACCATCTGGTAGCCGACCTTTTTGCAAAGCAACCGGACGGCAAAGAGACGCTGGTGCACCGAATCAATGAAATTGCGCACGGCAACAACATTGCCGTCTCCTTTCTTCCCAGGGGTCCCGAAACTTTCAGCTTCGAAGAAGCCAGCGCCAAGACGTTCGTACTGCGGATCGGCCAAGTGCTGGGGGTGGCCCGGATTGAGCTTTCCTCGGAACCGAAGGTAGCCCAAGTGATTGAAAAACAGTTGGGACGAATGCATCCAACCCCCCAACTGCGATGGGATACCTACATTTTCCCTAAGTCGGTTGAACCTGACGACGCCAGCCTAGTGCTCGATCCGGAGAGAATCGTCGATTTGACCGACAAGCTCGATGCGGGCGGCAATTTGTCGTGTACGCTTGGGCCGGGCCAGTGGACGGTGATTTGGTTTGGCATGACGCCTACCGGAAAGACGAATGCTCCGGCCTCAAAGGAAGCCACCGGGTTAGAGGTCGACAAGATGAGTAAAGCGGCGATTGAACATCACTTGGACTCGATGTTTTCCAAGCTCTTTTCCGAGCTGTCCCGCTTGGAACGATCGGCCCTAAAAGGCATCACGATTGACAGCTATGAGGTCGGTGGACAAAACTGGACTGACGGTTTTGCCAAGATATTCGAAGAACGGCTCGGCTATGACCCGATCGTTTATCTGCCCGTGTTCACCGGTCGAATGGTCAAGAGCGCCAAAGACTCCGATCGGTTTCTCTGGGATATTCGCCGTCTGGTAGCCGACATGATCGCCGAAGAGTATGTCGGCGGGGTAACCGCCTATGCGCATCGGCACGGGCTAACCAGTTGGCTGGAGAACTACGGGCACTGGGGATATCCGGGCGAATTCCTGAAATATGGCGGCTATTCAGATGAGATCTCCGGCGAGTTCTGGACGAATGTTCCTTTGGGGAATATCGAGTGTCGCGCCGCCAGCTCGGCTGCACACATCTACGGTAAGAACAGAGTGTACGCCGAAGCCTATACCAGCAGCATTGACTTGAGTCATCATCCTTACTCCTTCAAGGCGCGTGGCGAAGAGTTGTTCTGCGAGGGAATCAACCATTTTGTGCTGACGGTTACGACCCATCAGCCCCGCACCTCCATCCCGGGGAAGAATCCTGCGTACGGTACGGCCTTCCATCGCAACACACCCTGGTACAATAAATCGCACAGTTTTGTAAAGTACTTGCAGCGAATTCATCTGATGTTGCAGAAAGGCAATCCGGTGGCGGATGTGGCGGTCTACATCGGCGATTTCGCCCCGCAGATGGCCGGACCCCCAAATCCGGTTCCCGACGGATACGATTTCGACTACATCAACTCCGACGTGATCATGAAACGGCTGCGTGTGATCGACGGCGACTGGGTGGTGTACGACGAAAAAGACCACCAGAGAATTGCCGCACGCTACAAGCTCTTGGCCATGCCCGAGCTCGGGTATATACGCCCCCAGGTCAGGGCCAGTCTGGACCGGTTGGTCGGCCAAGGAGGGAAACTGACTGACTCGGTCCCCGTCAAGCCGGAGGTCTTTCAGAAGATGGGCGTCGCTCCTGTCGTCTCGGATACAGTCAAGCCAATACGCTGGAAACACCGAAAAACGGCGGACATGGACATCTTCTTCATCTGCAATTTCAACAAGATCGGTCCCCTTTCAGCTACTTTTCGCAGCAAGGGGAAATTCCCGGTGATTTTCAATCCGTACAGCGGGCAGAGCTGGAAAACCCCATGGTTCGAAGATGTGCCAGACGGCACCCGGGTAACTCTGAACGTTAAAGACCCGTCGGATTCCTTCTTTGTCCTGTTCCGTAAAGGGCCGGTGCCGCCGTCGGTCCTTTCGGTGCAAAGAGAGGGAAAGGATGTTTCGGTCGACACGATCGATCTTCGCTTCGATCCGCAAGGAAGACTGATCGCGGAAACTGCCACAGCCGGCAACTATGTTGTCAAATTAAGCGATGGCAGCAGCAGAAAAATGTCGGTGGCGGCTGTTCAGTCCCAGAACCTGGATGGCCCATGGAAGATCGACTTTGGAGTTGACAACTCGACCGCGAAAGAGCCTTTCTCGATGCAAACGGATGAATTGCTCTCCTGGGACAAACTGTCTAACGTAAAAGCACAGAAATTCAATGGCACGGCTGTTTATGAAACCGAATTCACCCCGAGGCCGGAGTTGTTGAGCCAAGGCAGGCGTGTGTACCTGGATCTGGGCAGTGTGCATGTCATGGCTGGGATCACTGTGAACGGCAATTCGCTCGATACTTTGTGGATGCCGCCTTTCCGTGTGGACATTACCGAGCTGCTTAGGCCGCGGAAGAACCGGCTGAATATCGAGGTAACATCGACAAGTCCGTGTGTTTCACCCGGTCTGCTGGGGCCTGTCCGGTTGATGAGCACCGCAATAAATGAGCTGTAGGAGGGTAACTAAGACCATGAAAGTATTGCAACTGATCATCGCTTTGGTAGTTGTACTGCCGCTGAATCTAAGCGGCGCCACGCTGGAAGATGAGTTCCGCAGTCCGCCGGACTCGGCCCGGCCTTGGGTCTATTGGATCAATATGGATGGGCATCTTACCAAGGAGGGGATTACCGCCGATTTCGAGTCTATGAAAAAGGCCGGGCTGGGCGGGATGATCTATATGGATGTGGACGTGGGCATGCCGCGCGGGAGTGTGCCCTTTATGAGCCCGTTGTGGCAGGAGAATTTCAAGCACGCCGTGCTGGAATGTGAGCGGCTGGGACTCGAGTTCACCACGATCACCGGACCGGGCTGGTGCGGCACTGGAGGACCATGGATCAAGGCCGAGCAGTCGATGCAGCATCTGGTTCCCGTTAGCGTGAACACGGAAGGTCCGCGGAAATTCAACGCGATTCTGCCGAAACCGCAACCGCGCGTCTCCATTTATCACATCAATCAAACTCCGCAGATGCGCGAAGCGCTTGATGCGTTCTACGAGGACGTCGTGGTCTACGCCTTTCCCCGACGCGATGTGGTCATCACCGATGTCTGGGAAAAGGCATTCTTCCATCGTCAGCCCTACTCGTCGGCCGCCGGGACCAGGCCGTACTTGCCCTCGCCGACAAGTTACCCCCAGCTCGATGAGTCGCAAGTGATCGATCCGACGGCGATCATCGATCTTACCGACCGACTGCAAGCGGACGGACGCCTCGAGTGGGACGTGCCGCCTGGAGAGTGGACGATCCTGCGCATGGGACGTCGATCCACGGGCGCCAACACCCGCCCGGCGCCGGCGGCCGGACTGGGGTTCGAGAGTGACAAGTTCGACAAGCGGGCTCTGGACGTACACTTCGAAGCCTATTTCGATACCCTGCTGAAACTCATCGGACCGCGCCCGAAGGACCGCAAGACGGGCTTCACCGGTCTGGATCACGATAGTTGGGAGATGAGCGCACAGAACTGGACGCCCGGATTTCGCGAAGAGTTCCAGAAACGACGCGGCTACGATCCCTGGCCCTACTTTCCCGCCTATTCCGGACGCGTCGTCGGCAGCCGAGAAATCACGGAACGTTTTCTCTGGGACATTCGCATGACATGCCAGGAACTGGTGTTGGAAAACCACATGGGCCACATGAAGAAACTCTGCCACGAGCGCGGGTTGAAACTGGCTATCGAGCCCTACGACATGAACCCGACGGTCGATCTGGATCTGGGCTCGCTGGCGGATATTCCCATGGGCGAGTTCTGGACAAATACGTTCAATACCTCGTTTAGCTGCCTGGAAGCGGCTTCTATTGGTCACCTTATGGCAAAACCGATCGTGGCCGCAGAAGCGTTCACCTCCTCCTATACATACTGGCAAAAACCTCCCTGGACACTCAAGGCCCAGGGCGACTGGGCCTTTGCCGTGGGGATCAACCGGTTTGTGATTGTGACCTTCGCCCATCAGCCCTGGCTGGACAGGGCGCCCGGTATGCCCTTTGCTTTCTACGGCCTTCACTGGGAGCGAACGCAAACATTCTGGCCGCTGGTTCACGGCTATCATCAATACCTGGCCCGCTGTTCCCACCTGCTGCAACAGGGAGTGACGGTCTCCGACATTCTGTACCTGACTCCCGAAGGCGCCCCGCACATTTTCAGCCCGCCGGCCAGCGCTCAGGAAGGCAGCGAAGTGCTGCCGAATCCTCTTTCATCAGGCAGCGAGTTGCTGCCGGATAAGAAGGGATACGGTTTCGACGGATGTTCACCCAACATCCTGATGGCCAGGGCCGAGGTGCAAGACGGTCGGATCGTGTTTCCCGGCGGAACCTCGTATCGCCTGCTGGTCCTGCCTCACTATGAAACCATGACCCCGCAACTGCTGGTGAAGATCAAGGACCTGGTCGAAGCCGGCGCCTCGGTGATCGGTTTACCGCCTCTCAAATCACCCAGCCTTTCAAACTACCCCGCATGTGATGAAGAGGTTCAGTCACTGGCAAGGGAACTCTGGGGAAGTTTGAAAGCACCGGAGGAGATCACCGGGCGTGTCTATGGACGCGGCAGCATTTACTGGGGAGGGGAGATTTCCCCCGCTCCCGCGCTTTATCCCCACTATGACAACACGGCCGCCGTGCTGAAGAAGATGGGCGTCAGCGAGGATTTCACGGCGACCGGCCCGGTACGCTACGCGCATCGCCGTACCGAAGAGCGGGAAATCTACTTCGTGTCGAACAAGTCCGACAAACGGCTTCAGGCGGATTGCACCTTCCGCGTAGCCGCAGGTCAGCCGGAACTTTGGAATCCGATCAACGGCAAGAGACGGCCGTTGCCGCAATACAAGACCGAAAACGGTCGGACCACGATCCCCATGCAGTTCGCGCCCCGCGAGAGTTTCTTTGTGATCTTTCCACGAGGCGGTTCACCCAAGAGGGACAAGGCGGTTGTCGGCAGCGTGAACTTCCCCAAGGCGACTACCGTGGCGACATTGGAAGGCTCGTGGGAAGTTTCCTTCGATCCCAAGTGGGGTGGCCCGGAGAAGGTTACTTTTGACACCCTTCAGGATTGGACCGGGCGGGAAGAGGAAGGAATCAAGTATTACTCGGGCATGGCCAAATATCACAAGACGTTCGACTTGCCGGAAGCGTCATCCGGCGGCAGCAGACGCCTTTACCTCGACCTGGGTCAAGTCAAGGACATTGCCGAAGTTCAACTCAACGGCCGCCGTCTAGGCGTGGTATGGACGGCGCCGTGGCGGATGGAGATTACCGACGTGGTGAAGCCGACCGACAACGAGTTGGTAATCACCGTGGCAAATCTTTGGGTGAACCGTCTGGTACGCGATGCCGGCCTGCCGGAAGAAAAGCGCCTGACGTGGACGATCCAAAACCCCTACCAGCCCAACTCGCCGTTGCTACCCTCCGGATTGCTGGGACCTGTGCAACTACGTGCCCTATAAAGCCGCGACCGTTGGTCGCGCCCGGCGCCACCAAAAACAACGCCACCAAGAAACAACTGGTCGACATTTTCGGCGCGACCAACGGTCGCGGCTTTATAGAACGAAAAAGGAGGACCGATGGACTATCTGATGGGTATTGACCTGGGCTCGACGAGCCTCAAGGCGATTATCTATGATCTGAACGGCAATCTGATCGCCAGCGGCAGCCGGCCGACGGTCCTCTCGCATCCCAGCAAGGAACATCCCGAATGGGCCGTCTGGGAACCGGAGCACATCTGGGGCGATACGGCCGACGCGATTCGTGATGCGGTGGGGCAGTTGGACGATCCGCGGGACCTGAAGGCCGTGGCCGTCACCGGCATGGGTATGGACGGCGTGCCGGTCGACGGGGACGGCAAGTGGCTTTATCCTTTCATCAGTTGGCACGACCCGCGAACCGCTCCGCAGTTGCAGTGGTGGAAGGACAACATCACGGCCGCGCGGGTCTTTTCGATTGGCGGCAATCCGCTTTGGGTGATCAACAGCGCCTTGCGAATCCTTTGGATGGCCGAGAACGAGCCGGAGATCCTTGCCCGAACCGACAAATGGTTGCTGATCGAGGACTTCTTGAACTTCATGCTTTCCGGGCGGCAGGTGACCGACTACAGCATGGCCTCGACGACCCTGTTGTTCGACCAACGCACGCGCACCTGGTCGGACGAGATGATCGAGGCCTCGGGCATCGATCGACGGTTGCTGTGCGAGGTTTTGCCCAGCACCACGCCGTTGGGCGAAGTCACGCCCGAGGCGGCCAAGCGGACCGGGCTGGCCGAGGGCACGCAGGTGGTGCTTGGCGGGCATGACCACATTTGCGGCTCGTTGCCGGTGGGGGCCTTCGAGCCGGGGGTGGTGCTCGATGTGACCGGCACCTGGGAAAGCATTCAGGCCGTGACAGCCGAGCCGGTGTTGAAGCAGGAACTCCGCGAGATGGGCGTGACGGTCCAATCGCACGTTGCCCGCGACCGCTATGCCATCTGGGGCGGCAATGTGTGTGCCGACATGGTCGAGTGGTATCGCAAGCAGTTCGGGTTCGAGGCCAAGCATCGGGCCGAGCAAGAGGGTGGCGTCGATTGGGATCATCTGATTGCCGCGGCCGCCGATTCGCCGCCGGGCGCCCGGGGTATGATGTTTCTGCCGCACATGTCGGGCGCGTCCTGTCCGGTCGTCGACGAGCGGAGTCTGGGAGCCTTCGTGGGTCTGGGCAAGCCGAACACGGCCGGCGACGTATTCCGGGCGATCATCGAAGGGCTCGACTACCAGTTTCGTGACATCGTGCTGTCGATGGAGCAGGGCCTTGGAATCAGTTTCGAGAAGTTCATTGCCGTCGGCGGGGCGGTTCGCAACGAATTCTGGATGCAGAACAAGGCCGACGTGCTCGGTCGGCCGATTGAGGTCCCCGGCGTGCAAGAGGCGACGCCTTTGGGCGTAGCCATCCTGGCCGGCATCGGCATGGGCCTTTTCCAAGACGAGCAGGACGCTTTCCAACGCGTTTACCGGCCCGGCAAGACGTATCAGCCGGATGCCCAATTGGCGGAACAATACGAGCGGCGTTTCGAGGTTTACCGACAGCTTTATCCGGCATTGGCTTCGATCAGCCACCGGCTCGGTGAGGTGGGTTAACAGTGGCGGTGCAAAGCCGCAAGCGGCGGACTAATGGGGGTCGTTGCGTCGGGCGATTTCGTCGCGAAGCCGGGCCGCTTGCTCGAACTGTTCGTTGGCCACGGCCTCGGATAACTGTTCCCCCAACGTGACGCCCACGTCGTGTTCCTCGCGGAGCGAGTCCCTCAATTCCGCCAATTGACCGACCAAGGGATCCTCGTCGAATTGTTCTTCCAAATCGACGGCCGCGAAGGCTTCGCGGATCTGCTCGAGCCCGGTGGTGATCTCTTCGATAGCCGTTTCCGCTCCCGGCCCTTGCAAGGCACGCATGGCGGCCGCCTGCGTGCGGTGGAAGAGAACGAACGGACGATACTGCTCGTGGGAAGCGGTCCACTCGGCGCCCGGAGAGCACTTCGCGACGAAGTCCATTAGCGCCAAGGTATGGTTCGCGTCTTCGATCGCCTCGGCAAACTTCCGCAACGCCAAGTAACAGACTCGACGATGGTAGAACTGCAAAAACTCGCGATCCACCTCGAAGCACTGGTCCTCGGTCAACTCGAACGAGTCACCCGTGCCAAATGATTGTCCGATCAAGTAATCCAGATAAGTCTCCGCGCCCTCGGGTCGCTGGCCGTCGGGCCGCGCGGTGATTTCCATCTGCAACAGCCCCAGTTCGATCCGCATCTGCAAGACTTCACGCCCGTCGTCGGCCTGAACCAAACGCGCCGCAATCACACCCGGCTCGTAGGGCCAGTCGCGCAGTACCGAGTCGATGTCTTGGCGTTCGGGCATAGTGAGTCGAGGGTCTTGTGCTGTTGGGGGAAAACGAACCTCACCCGTATTATATCAGATTATCCCGTAGAAGCTATTCGTCCGCGGGGGGGCGTTGTCGGCGCTGTTTCCTTTGCGATTGTTTGCGCTTCTGGTCGAGCCGACGTCGGATGGATGCCTTGGTCGGTTTGGTCGGTCGGCGACGCTTAGGTACCACGGCGGCCTCGGCCAGCATGGTGCGGAGCTTCTCGAGACAGTCGGCCACGTTGCGGCCGGCGTCGCGGAATCGTTGGCTCGTGATCAGCAGGTCGCCGTCGGCCGTGATGCGGCGTGGGTATTTGGCCAACAGGCGTCGACGAACCGGTTCCGGCAGACTGGGACTCTTCGTTGCCGACCAACGCAACAGAGCCTTGGTATTCAGCTTGTTGACGTTCTGTCCCCCCGGCCCGGAACTTCGGGCGAAGGTGAATTGAATCTCCCGCAAGGGGATTCGCAAACGATCGTTGACCACCAGCATGTTCTCAGGAACTCCGCGAACACTTTGTTACCGCAACCATTGTAGCAGGGGCAAAAGGACGGCGGCAACGGCGAGTCCAATCAGGGCAAAGACGAACAGCAAGGGAACGCTAATCGAGTAGTAGTGTGTTCGGCCGGACTTGTCTCTTCGGCGAAACCAGAATGACATTGGACTTGAGCCTCCTCGGTTTGCCATCGGCGGAAGGAACGTTGGGCCCTATTTCCCGATAAACGGGGCCCGACCGCTAAACGGTGATGTTCTAACCACTACTTCCCACTAACTTCGCAAACGCTTCCTTGGCGTGTTCCAACAGCGAGTCGTAGTCGTGGGTCTCGATTTCTTCGCCTAGTAGTTCGATGTCGTAATAACCGTCGTATCCGGCGTCTTTCAGGGCGGCGATGATCTCGGGCAAGGGGACGGTGCCTTCGCCCAGCCGGCAGCGATTCTGTTCACCCTCGGGCGGTGCGTGGGCGTCGCCGAGCTGCACGATCGCCAGGTGAGGAACGATTTGCCCAATCCGATCGATCAGCGACGCATCCTGGCCCAGGTGGTAGGTGTCCAGCACCATTTTCACCTGGGGACTGCCGAGCTTGTCGATCAACGTCAATACGTCGTCGGCCGTGGTCAAGAAGGTCCACTCGGCAGCGCAGCCCGGGTGCATCGGCTCGATCGCCAGTTTCACACCCAAGGTGGTTGCCGTGGGGATCAACTCCGAGAGCGCGCTTTCGATAAGTCGTCGCGCGTGGTTGTAGGTATGACCGGCTCGGGCGCCGCTGTAGACGACCAGTGTATCGGTCCCCAAGGCGGCGGCCGTTTGCAGAGCCTCGATGGCGTCTGCCACACTCTCGCGATAGCTCCGGCCGTCGCTGCCGGTGAATCCGCCGGCCCAAAGCAGATGGGAGACCTTCAGCCCATGTTCGGCCAGCAGTTCGACCGCCCGGGACTGTCCATAGTCGGAAAGTTTCTGCCGCCAGGCGCCGATGGCGTGGATTCCCGCCGCGGCGTACCGAGTCACATCTTCCTCGAAGGACCACCGAAATGTGGTGGTTTCATTCATCGACAGTTCAGCCATCCGTGCCGGCTCCCCATGTATTTGATTTGAATTGGCTGCTTAGCCGTTGAGTATGCCGCAGAGGCCGGCTCCTGTAAAGCCGGGGCGCGAACTGCCCAAGCGTGAACTTCCCAGGCGGCATTCCCGTAAGAGTGGTATTGACCCAGCCCCTTGCGGCGGCGAAACTACCTTCCCTATGCGGATTCTTCCCCGATACGTCCTGATCGAAACGGCCAAGGTGTTTCTGGTCTCCCTGACCGTCCTTACGGCGATGATGATCATCGTGGGGGTAGTTCGTGAAGCGGCTATGCAGAATCTGCCGCTGGGGCAGATTGTGCGGCTGATCCCCTATATCTTGCCCGAAGCGCTGCGAATCGCCGTTCCGGTGACCCTGTTGTTGGCCACCACCAGCGTTTATGGCCGAATGTCCGGCTCGAATGAGGTAGTGGCGGCCAAGGCGTTGGGGATTTCGCCCATGACGCTGATCTGGCCCACGCTGGTCGCCGCGTTTCTGCTGAGCCTGGTGACGGTCTGGATCAACGATCTGGCCGTCTCCTGGGGTCGCGGCGGGGCCCGACGCATTGTGGTCGAGGCGGTCGAGGAGATTGCCTATGGAATGCTCCGTGCTCAGAAGAACTACAACTCCCCCACGTTTTCGATCAATGTCAAGCGCGTGGAAGGTCGCCGGCTGCTACAACCGACAGTCACCTTGCAGGCCGGGAAAAACTCCCCCACAATGACGATCCGAGCCGACGAAGCCGAATTGCAGGCCGATCGTCACGCCCACGCCCTGAGAATTCGGTTACTCAATGGAACGGTCGACGTCGACGGGGTGGCAACGTACGACTTCCAGGGCATTGAAGAGCATGAAATCCCGTTGGGCGACGCCACCCGAGCCAAGAATGTGGCCGCGGTGCCCTCCTGTATGTCGTTGCGAGTGATCCCCGAGAAAACGGCGGCTCAAAAGCGGACGATCCAGCGGTTGCGCCAAGATCATGCGGCCCGGGCGGCTTACGCGATGCTCACCGGCGACTTCGATGCACTGACCAGTGAGGAGTGGAACTCGCGAGCCGAAG
>SDBV01002641.1_pt1 | contig 26734 bp, 16 predicted proteins | sample 2277081 | NCBI WGS metagenome assembly SDBV01 (sample SAMN10402039, study PRJNA504765) | marine sediment metagenome | isolation source: marine sediment core GS10_PC15, 223 cmbsf | place: Arctic Ocean: Southern Knipovich Ridge | collected 2010 | reverse complement strand
GGCCTCCGTTTTTAAGGTTGCTCCCGCCGAAGGAGGGCGTGGGCGCAGTGCCATCGAGGTTCGCAGGGTCGAAGCCGCGTCACTTCCTCCGCGCAGATCCCGGACGGATCCGCCGGCGCGGAAGCGCCCTTCGGCCGCGCCCGTGATCGCCCGCGGGTCGAGGCCGATTGCGTCGTTGGAGGGCGAACACTTCCGCGCCTACTTCGGGGACCTCCACATGCACTCGAACCTCTCGCTCGATCGCATGGAGTACAACGCCTCTCCGGACCAGTCCTTCCGGATGGTCTACGACGTCGCCGGGCTCGACTTCGCCGGCCTCTCCGACCACGCCGACCGCTTTCGCGACAGCGACTGGTGGACGGTTACCAAGCACGCCGACCTCTGGAACCAGCCGGGGCGCTTCGTGGTGTTTCCGGGCTACGAGTGGACCTCGCGAGAGTACGGACACAAGAACGTGTTTTTCCAGGACACCGCGCAAGCCGATCCGGGCGCGCTCTTCGACGCTCGCGGACACACGCCGGAGGAGCTGTGGCAACATCTGGGCGAGCGCCGGGCCGTCACGATTCCGCACCACGTATCGAGCGGCCCCGACGGCGCCAAGCCCACCGATTGGGGCTTTCGCAACGATCATTTCCAGCGCCTCGTGGAGATCTTCCAGGTGCGGGGCAATTATGAGTTCGACGGCGCACCCTATCCGCCACCGGCCAGGGGCTTCACGCCGGGTCGCAGCGTGCGCGCGGCCCTGGACCAGGGTCACCGGCTCGGCATCATCGCGAGCCCGGACCATCGCGGTGGTTTGGGGCTGGCGGGCGTGTGGGCCCGCGCGCTCACCCGCGAGGCCATCTTCGAGGCGCTTCGCGCGCGCCGCACCTTCGGCACCACCGGCGCCCGACTCGACCTCTGGATGACGGTGAACGGCGCGCCTCAGGGAAGCGAGATCACGGCCGAGGGGCCGGTACACGTGGAGGCGACGGTGCACGGCAGCGTTCCGGGACTGAATCTGACGCTGGTCTCGAACGGCGAGGAACTCGCGCAGAAGCGCTTCGAGGGCAGCGTGGCGCGTTTCGAATGGACGGACCCACGGCCCGCGGGCGACACGCGCTACTACTACCTGCGCGCGCGCCAGGCCGACGGCCACCTCGGCTGGTCGAGCCCCGTGTGGGTGAGCGGGGAGGGGGCGGATTCGAGCCGCGAGACCTCGTCGACGGTCGATCGATCGCCGCGCAGGTAGAAGGTCTGCCGGCCGGGGAGAATATATTCTTGAGCGATTTGTCGAATGAGAACAAACGCTTCCTGACCGTCTCCTTTGTCGTGTTTCTGGGCGCAATCGCAGTCTTTGTCATCTCTTTGGCTTCAGGACCTCATGCCTTCGCGACAGGCCACCAGGTAGATTTCTTGAAAAGCCTGTCGGTGACGCCTCCTCTCACAACCCACGGTGAAAAATTCAATCTATTTCATCTCGAGGTGGCGCTTCTTCTCCTTGCCTTCGCCTCCTTGATTGCTGCGATTTTGAGAGACGGTGCGTTCGGATTCTTGAATTTTGTCGAAAAGCGTTCCAACACGTTTCTGATCATCCTGGCTGCTCTCTCCTTCATTCTTCTGAGTAGTTTCGCCTTGTTCGTCCTTCAAGATTTTCCGAATTCTGCGGACGAGTATGCGTATCTTTTCCAAGGTCAAACCTTTCTTGAAAAGCGTTTGTGGAACGAACCTCATCCCGCCCAGGAGTTCTTCTCATTCGCTCACATTGCTCAAATTGAAGGGAAGTGGGTGAGCCGGTTTCCGCCTGGATGGCCGATTGTTCTGGCAATTGGATCTTTCCTCAGGATCCCCTCGTGGCTCATCAACCCTTTCCTGGGCACGCTATCGATCTTGTTTTTGTTTGCTTTGGCTCGGCGGATTTACAATGTCCGTGTCGCAATTGTTTCTGTCGCATCGATTCTATTTTCGGGCTTTTTTATTTTCAATTCCGCCTCCTATTTTGCTCACACGTTATGTGGGCTATTGATCATCCTGTTTTTCTATTGCGAACTCCGTTTTATTCAAGAAAACAGAAAAACGTACGCGCTTCTCGCCGGAGTATTGTTAGGGTTCGCTTTCATCACTCGGCCCTATTCGACTCTACTATGTGCCATTCCAATTGCGTTGCACTTGCTGCTGCAAAGAGATTCCCAGAAGCTCACTGGCCTGCTGTGGACCTTTCTTGGCGCGATACCATTTCTTTTTTTCACCCTGCTCTATAACCATCAAATAACCGGAAATGCTTTTCTATTCGTAACCACCTGGATGGACCCGAATGAAACACTGGGGTTCGTCGACGGTTATGGCTGGAATCTTGCGTGGATCTACCTCGTCAAGCATTTTCAATCTTTCACATACTGGACATCGCCTCCAATATTGTTCTTGTATTTCGGGTACATCATCCATTCTCTAAAAAACAAATCCATCCGTTCTCACGATTTGGCTCTGATCTTCATCGTCATCGGTTATTTGTTTTGGCATACCTATGGGGGAAATCAATATGGGCCCCGTTTTTACTATGAAGCCTATCCCTTCGCAATCTTGTTTGTCGTAGCCAGGCTGTTTGGCGAAACACCCTTCGTGACTCCGTGTCGATTTCAGAGGTTTGTCCTGGCCCTCTTTCTGGTTGGATTTGTTTGGGGAGCATTGGCCATTCCATTCATGGCCAGGCGGGAGCATCAGATCATCTCCGAAAGAATGGACCTATACAGATTGGTCGAGCAAGAGAACGTGCATAACGCCATCATTTTTTTGAGAAGCGGAACCGGGGTCATGCGACCCATGCCAGCGCGGGACCTGACAAGAAATGGGATCGGATTCGAGAATGATGTTCTGTATGCAAGAGACCTGGGCGCTGACAATGCAAGGCTAAAAGCATACTTCCCCGATAAACAGCTCTACATGTACTATCGGGATAAAAATAAACCTAACGGAAGGCTAATAGCACTCAAATGAATCGCCAACTTCGTTGGAGTCTCCTTGCATTTTCCTTCGTGGGCGTGGCGTATGGGGTCCTTGTCCGGCGCCTGTACTTCATTTGCGATGATGCATTCATTTCATTTCGTTACGCCAGGAACTGGGCGATAGGGCATGGCCCCCGCTACAACCTGGGCGATCAGCTACCGGTAGAGGGCTACAGCAACTTCCTGTGGGTGGCCGCGGGCGCTGTGCTGGAGCGATTGGGGCTCGAGCAGGCGTACTGGCTTCCGTCGTTGTCCATGGGCTGCGGCGTGCTGCTCTTGGGTCTCGTCTTCGCCACGGCGCGCGAACGACTCGGACTCGATCGTTCCATCGCGTGCGCAAGTGCTCTCTCGCTTGCGTGTTTTCCGCCATTCGTCATCTGGACGACCGGCGGCCTGGCGACGATGCCCCATGCGCTGATTCTCTTCGCCTCGTTCTTGATTCTGACCTCGCAGAACACCTCTCGATCGCGCCTCATCTTGGCCGGTGTTCTTGGAGCCGCACTGGTACTGATTCGGATCGAAGGAATCGCGTGGGTGTTCGTGGTGTGCAGCGCGGCTTTCATGGTGGGCCACTCGAAGAGGCAGCGTTCCTGGAAGCTCATGCTGCCATTCGCTGCGCTGGCCTGCTTCGTGTTCGCGGTCTACCTCTCTTGGCGCTGGTCCTACTACGGCTCCAACGCGGCCAATACGATGCGGGTCAAGATGGAGTTCTCTCCCGAGAGATTGGTGCGCGGTGCCAGATATGTGGGGCTCTATCTGTTCACCTACATCACGCCTATTGGGACCCTCGTTATTGGCGTGTTCCTTGGGTGGCGCTCCCGATGGAAGGCGGAGACGATCGGTGCGGCGTGGATGACGGCCGCCGTTTTTGGATACGCAATAGCGGCGAGCGGCGACTACATGACGAACTTTCGCCTGCTCGTGCCCGCCTTTGCCTTTCAAGCTCTGCTCTTGGGTGTATTGCTACAGAGTCTTTCCGAGCAGCGTCGTGCCCACCGAATCGGGGTTGCCGCACTGGCCTTGGTTGTCGTGGGGATCGCGTTGGCGCCGGCTTGGAATCTCCATCTCGTGCCGGAGCCCGTGCGCAGTCAGCTCTCCTTCCGCAAGAAGGCGAAGGCTTTCAGATCCGAGCTGGATCACTGGCAATTCATGTCCGCCAACGTGAATCACTGGCGCCGCAAGGGACTCGCGCTAGCGGCTTGGGCTCCGCCAGATGCGACGCTGGTGGCGGAGGCCATCGGCAATCTGGGTTGGTATTCGAATCTCTTCGTCTATGACCAAAACGGGCTGGTCACCATGACGGTGGTCGAGCCGAGCGCGAACGGCGAGTTGCATTCGCCTGGACACGATAGGCTCGTTGGAGTTGATTACTTTCTTCCCCAGCAGCCGACGATTCTCGCGGCTCAGCTCGTCCGAAGCCGCAGCGAAGCAGCGGCCAAGCAACGGAAATGGGCCGCAAGCACTCCCGATGGATATCGGGTCGAAGTCGTCGAGATGGAGCCAGGCGCCGCGGATCCCGAAGTAGTGGGGCAGTTCCTGGTCGTAACGCATCGCGCGGCTGCGAACCACCGCGCGCAGGCCCCATCAAGCCGACCCGCAAATCCTCAAAAGGCAGCGCCGCCCGAGGACGGGCGTTGGCGCAAGGCCCGAGCGACACCGCCCTCCTCAGTCAACACGATGAGTGCCGAGGATCAAAAGCTGCATGAGGAGCTCCTGGCACTTGGTTATGTAACAGGCTCCCAACCGCCCAGCGGGCAGGGAGTCTCGATTTACGACGAGTCTCGCGCTTTCGAGGGGCTCAACTTCTATACCTCGGCTCACGACGAGATGGCGGTGTTGATGGACATGAATGGCAACGTCCTGCACGAATGGCGCCGATCATTCTCCGACGTGATCGAGGGGCCGCCGCCCATGGGTGAGGGCATGGCTCGCCGTTGGTGGCGAAGGGGATGGCTACTCGAAAACGGCGATGTCATCGCGCTCAACACCGGCATGGGGATCATGCGCATCGACAAGGACTCCAACGTGCTGTGGGTCAACGCGCTCTATGCCCATCACGATCTCGAGTTCCGCGAGGACGGCGGCTACATCACGTTGACTCGAAATATTCACACCGTTCCGCGAATCCATCCCACGCGCCCGATCGTCGAGGATGAGATCGTCTATCTCAATGAGAGGGGAGAGGTGGAGAGAAGCTTCTCGGTCCTCGAGGCCTTCGAGCGCTCATCCTTCAAGCAGGCCGCGCTGGGCGACATCTCGACGCAGATGCAAGAGAAGGGGGATCTCTTTCACACCAACTCCATCGCGCTACTCGACGGAACCGGGGTGGATCGCCTTCCGGCCCTCGCGGCGGGCAATCTCCTGCTCTCCTTTCGGGCGCTCGACGCCATCGGAATCGTGGACCCAAAGACTGAGACCATGGTTTGGTTTCATCGCGGTCAATTTGCGCAGCAGCACGACCCGCGAGTACTCGCTTCCGGCAATATTCTTTTGTTCGACAATAAGGGGCTTGGGGAGAGTTCCCGGATCCTGGAGCTGGATCCGATCGCGGGCGACATTGAGTGGCAGTACTCTGGAAACGAAGAAGCTCCGTTCTATTCGGGGCAATGTGGGATCGTCGATCCGCTTCCCAATGGCAATCTGCTCATCACCGAGTCCAACAATGGTCGCGCGCTCGAGGTGACACGAAACGGCGACATCGTTTGGGAGTTCCTGAGCCCACATCGCGCGGGAGACGCCGACGAATTCGTCGCGACCCTTCCGGAGGTCATCCGCCTTCCGAAGGACTTTCCGATGAATTGGCTGAAGTGACAAACAGAACGGGTTGCGCCAATCGAGTCACCTGCCCGACATGCTTCAACGCTTGATCGTGCGGTCGAAGACGGCCTCGCCGTTCTGCTCTGGCTTCTGCGGGTCGCTGAGGATGTATTGAAGCCGAACCGAATGGCCGGCGTCCAGCGTAACCTGGAGGAATCCCGGCACGTCCAAGAAGTCGCCGATTCCATCCCGGTCGGTGTCGTATAGCTGCTGAAACCAGGGTTTGTTCAGCCACACCGATGGCGTGCGCGACGACTGCCCGCCCGCCACATAGTAGACCGCTTCTCCCTGGCCGCTCGAATCCTTCTTCTCCGCAAACGAGAAGACGTGGTCGTGTCCGTAGAGAAAGAACTGCGCTCCGTAGCGCAGCATGAGACGATGAATCGTCGCCTGCTGACCGTTGAATTCGCCATCGGACTGTCCGTCGCGGGTGGCGTTGACGCCGCCACGACCGTACGCATAGCAGGGCGAACCACGGGGGTGGCCACCTACCACGTGGTGGGCGATCAAGAATTTCCAGTGCTCCCGCGAACTCGCCAAGGTTGTCTCGAGCCAGGAGAGCTGCGCGGCACCCAACGTCCATCCATCCGGTGTCCGCGGATAATCCGACGGGCCGCCCATTACGTCGAGGATCACGAAGAGCGCGTCACCCGAGACGAAGGAGAAGTATGCGCCCTGGTTTCCGCCCGCATAGCTCCGCAGCGGATCCGGGAGAGCTCGTTTTCTCGCGCCAGCGCTGAGAGCGGCCGTATCCTGATAGTGGTGGCAGTCCCCGGCGAGGTTTCCGAAGCCGGCCTCTCCGTCGTGATTTCCCAAGACCAGGAAGAGCGGCAGATCTCCGCCAGCCTCTTCGTAGAGCCGCCTCCAGACCAGGTACCGGAGCTCTGCCTGACGGGCAGTTCGCGTGGTGTTGGTTCCGCCGGATTCGCCGTCTACGGCGACATCCGGGCACTGTCGGCAGTGGGTCATCGCCTCGTCACCGCCGAGGATGATGAAATCCACGTCGCGTTCTCGTGCGTTCGTCAGTGTTTGTGAGAGCAGGTCGAGAGGGACCTGGTCTGCAGGATCATCGGATGCTTGTGCGTCCGCCCAGATCCGATACGCGTGCGAGTCGGAGAGAAATGCGAAGGACACGGTGTCGCCCTTCGAACGCAGGGTCCGAAATCGGTGCCCGGGTCGCTCTGCCACTGCCTGTTTCGAATCGCTCGCGCACCCGAGCTGATAGTCATACGAGGTGCCGGGCTCGAGGTCCTCGAACTCCACCTCCACGAGTTCCCCCGCCGCTCCCCGAACTTCAAGCGTTTGGATCTTCTGCGGAGTCTTTGTGGGTGCGAAACTCACTTCGAAGGAGGCCTCGCTCGAAGCGACCCAGCTGACGATCGCAGAGTGCGCGGTGACATTGGTCAGTAGCTCCGCGCTGGCTAACTGTGCAACGCAGGGCGCTTCGTCTGGCTCCGAATCGGCGCCACGAGAGCAGGCGAAGAGAAGAGCCAGTGCAATCCCGGCTCCGACCCCCACAGCTGTACTCGACGCCGCACCTGCAGCCAGCTGGGGTGAAGCGATGGGCACCCGCGTGTTGCTCAATGCATACTCTCCCGATGGGAAGCGAAGTCGTCCATTTCGATCTCGCCGTCTCATGCTTGCAGCATTAGTTGAGGATAGGCACTTGGGTGCGACTAGGCTCGTCCTCGCGAGGCCAGTGCGGGGGGACTTCCCCCACCCTTCAGCGCTTCCACGAGAAGGCCAACGTTGTCATTGCTTCGTTATCTCTTACTCCGCCATGTTGCCTTGTCGACATTCATCCTGTACTCGAAGCCCCGGGCGCGGTCCGCGAAGCGCGCAAAGACTGGAGCCCGACTTCGCTAGGGATTGATCGGCGGGCCAAAGCGCGCGAGCAGCGGATCGACGTGGTCGGGCAGGTAGCGCTCGACGCGCCGCATGCCGGGTCGCTTATTGTCGGATGAGAGGTGGGGGTTCAGGAAGTCCCACACGATCTCGCCCGCTCGCGTGACCTCGAACGCGCGCCCGTGGTTCGAGTCCGTGATCAACGTGTTGCCGTTGGGCAGCCGCTGACACGAGCCCCGCGCGACAGTGAAGAAGGTGCTCGGTTCGGGGGCCTGGTAGCTCCACACGATCTTCTCCTCGATCGGATCGAGCTCGATGACGCGCGACCAGCCGCGCTCCTTGCTGCCGTTGTCGAACAGCAGAATGTTGCCGTTCTCGAGCATCGTCGCATCGTGCGGGCCCATGACCTGACCCGGTCCCCAGGCCCAGACGAGGCGGTTGGTGCGCCAATCCACGACAGCGATCGCGTTCTGGAGCCGGCTCGTCACGAGGACGTTCCCAGCGGCGTAGATGGGGTGCCGGTCCGCGAGCTCGGGATGGTGAATGAACTCCGCGGTGTTCGCGTGGATCAGGTCGACATGCTCACGCCCCCACCTGTGAAGCACCTCGACAGGCTGGATGGTGAGGAGGTCGGGGCGCGATCGAAAAGCCTCCCACAGCGAGCGGCGCGTTTTCTCCTCACCCTGGCGCGAGAGCAGCACCAGAAAGTCTTCCCGCGTGACGACCGCCGTGTGCACCTCGGGGATGATGCGATAGCGAAGATCGAGTGTCAGGATGTCGCCGTCCGGCGTGAGCGCCGCGTGATGGTGCACGGCCATGTCGCGTCTCCAGCGAAGCGACCCGTCCCAGCCGAGCACCATCAAGTAGCGCTGTTCGTCGAGCTTCTTGTGCGGGGCGGCCGGGTCGAACTCCGTGCCGACGACGAGCAGGTCACCGTTGGGGAGAAGCTTGCAGCTGGCCCAGTGTCGCGTGTTTGGAGACGCCCACTGGTGTAGCACGCGACCCTCCAGGTCGATGAGCGCGGCGAAACCTTCGTTGTGGTTGCAGTAGAGGCTGTAGCCCGGCTGCGCGCGCGCGCGATCCAGCAGCACGACGCCTGAGCGCGCGGGGTCCACGGGATCCTCCGTCACCGCGATGTAGCCGAGCGCTTCGAGCTCTGCCTGGGAGCCATTGGAGAGTTCCTTGCTCGAGGCGACCCCGCTCACGATCGCAGGGCGCGCGGTGACGTTGGTCAGTAGCTCCGCGCTAGCTAACCGTGCGCCGCAGCAGGGCGCCTCGTCTGGCTTCGAATCGCCTCCGCGCGAGCAAGCGAAGAGGAAGGCCAGCGCAATCCCGGCCGTGATTCTCACGGCTGTTATCGACGCCGCACCTGCGGCCAGCTGGGGCGAAGCGATAGGCATCTGCGTCTTGCTCAAGCCTTGCTCTCCCGATGGGAAGTGAGGTTCGTCCATTTCAGTCTCGGGGTCTCACGCTGGCAGTGTCTATTGAGGATACGCACTTGCGTACGACTAGGCTCGTTCTCGCTAAGCCGGAAGCGAGCGCCCCTCACCTCGGATAGTCCCCTGCGCGCGCGTTGCGAGGACGAGCTCGCTATTCCATATCCACCAGATTGATTTGAGATTGAATGGTTCACCCAGCAAAGGCGACCGAGAACGAGCGGATCAGAGCGGCTGCGCAGGGTCCCGTGGATCAAGGGGCCAGGCGGCGCTCACGCGCCAAAAGAGCTCGAAGCGCTTTAACGATCTCGGGGTAGTCGGAGCGCCGGTCGTGCTGCTCACGCGGGTCGTTGGAGAGATTGTAGAGCTGAGCGACGCCCTCGGGCAGAGTCGGGGAGCTCACGGTATTCGGAGACTCTTCAAGGATCAGCTTCCAATCTCCGCGGCGGATCGCGAACTGACCTGCCGCCGAGTGGTGCACCATGGTCGAGCGCATCGATTCATCCGTGGGCCGGCCGAGCAGCGCGGGTAGGAAGCTTTCTGCATCTTCTGCCGCATCCGCGGGCAGCGGTGCATCAATCAAGTCGGACAGCGTCGCGATCAGATCCTGCAGTCCGATGAGCTGGTGACTGATGCTGCCGGGCGGAATCACGGATCCGGGACCAGTCCCATCTCCCCAGCGGGCGATGAAGGGCATTCGGTGCCCCCCCTCGAAGTTGTCTCCTTTTTCCCCACGCCAGAGTCCGCTCGCGTCGTGCCCGAACCGTCCACTCTTAGCAGTCGGGCCGTTATCACTGGTGAAGAGGATGAGGGTCTCGCGGTTGATCCCGAGCGTTTCGAGGCGCTCAAGCAACTTGCCGAGTACGACGTCGAGTTCAACGACGAGATCACCGCGGGGCCCCGCGCCGCTCGTGCCCGCCACCGGGATGCCATCGATGAAAGCAGGCGGTACTGATGGTAAATGAGGAGCCTGAGAGGCGAAGTAGAGAAAGAAAGGGCGCTGGGGATCGCTCGCGTGACTGTGATCGATGAAGTCGAGCGCTTCGGCGAGCTGGATCGCGCCCTTTTGAGATTCATCCCAATCCGCGACCCGGAAGTCGAGTCCATTGGGGCTCAGCTGGGGGTCGCCAATGAAGTGACGATCCCGAACGAAGGCCCGGACACGTCTGAGCTGTGCACCGAACCAGGTATCGAAGCCGTAGTCTAGGGGGCCTCCTTGGATCGGCGCCGTGAAGTCGGGATTGGGCGGAAGATGCGCGCCGGCCAATCTCGCGAAACCACTGCCGTCCTGGGTCGGAATATTCAAACCGAGGTGCCACTTTCCGATGGCGGCAGTGACATAGTGGCGGCCGCGCAAGAGTTCGGGAAGGGTGAGGCGCCCCCGCTCAATTAACGGTGCTTCGAAGTACTTGAGAACTTTGCTCTTAAGCCTGGTTCGCCAAGCATAACGTCCCGTCATGATCGCATAACGCGTCGGTGTACATACGCTCGAGGGCGAGTGTGCATCGGTGAAGCGAATCCCCTGCTGGGCCAACCGGTCCATATTGGGCGTGGGAATCACCGAGTTCGGGTTGTAGACGCCTACGTCTCCCCAGCCGAGGTCATCCGCCAGCAACAAGATGATGTTGGGAGCGCGATGCTCCCCAGCAGCATCTGGGGTTGCATGATCCGAACAAGCGAATGCGGCGAACAGGACAATCAAAACGGCCATCCGAAGCAGCTGCTCTGCGGCCGGCCTCGCCGAACGGAACGCTGAGGTCTCGACCGAGGCGAAGTTCGGCCAGCTCATCGGGTGGAAAGAATGCTTGGTCGGCAAGCCACAGCTCTGAAAATGCCCCCCGGCAGATCGGGCTGGATGAGGAAGCGGCATGTTAGCCCCACAGCACGCGAATTGGAAATTTGGCCCCCGCTTTCCCGTTTCGGGCGAGCCGTGTTCCGCTTTGGCTCGACTCAACCTGCAAGTGAGATTGGCGCCGAAAAGCCGCGACTTATTCTTGGGGCATTGAAGAATTCACTTTTCTAGATCTTCTCGGCGCCAGAGAAGAATTGAATCTCCCTAGCTTGCTCGGTACCGTTTTCTCCCACTTCAGCGAAACTCGGAGAGTCGAGAACGGTGAGACGCAGGAGTCACAGACCGCGGGCCCCGATCGCCCTGCTCCGCAGCCTAATTCTGCCCGCTTGTTTGGTTCTAGCGATCTCCTGCAGTAGCAGCGAAGACGCGACGGATCGAACACAACCTCCGCCAGCCGATGAACGCCCAAACGTCCTCTGGGTGGTGTGGGATGCGGTCCGAGCCGACCACATGAGCCTCTACGGCTATTCGCGGCCTACGACTCCCAAACTTGATGCGTGGGCCAGGGATGCCCGGGTCTACGACAACGCAGTCTCAGTGGCTGGGTACACTCTCCCGTCCCACACCTCGATGTTCACCGGTCTGCTCCCCAGCGAGCACTGCACCAACAACGACAACAAGCGACTGCCGCAGGACTTCACAACTGTGGCAGAACTGCTGCAAAGATCGGGATATGCGACCTACCTTTTCTCCGCCAACCCCAACATCTCGAAGATCCGACAGCTCGCGCAGGGGTTCGAAACCACAGAACATCCCTGGAGCCCGCGCTATCGAGCAGAAGCCCTGCGTATTATGATGCAATCGAAACTGCCCGAAGAGGACCAGAGTAGTGATCTGGGTCGGAAATTCAAAGTAGAAGCCGAGGGCGGAAAGGAACTGACCCCGTGGAACATCAAGGCCGCAGGCGAGTTGACGGAGCAGGCCCTGCTCGGATGGCTCGAGACGATCGGTCCCGACCGGCCCTATTTTGCCTTTCTCAACTACATGGAGGCTCATCGCCCGCTGATCCCGTCGCGCGAGGCCCGAAGCCGCATGATGTCCGAGGCCGAAATCGCCCTCTCCTACAAGGTCGACCGCGCATGGCTCCCGACCTGGGAATACACGTTCGGGCTACGCGACTATTCTGCAGCCGAAATCGCCCTCACCCGGGCCGCCTACGACGCGACCATCGCGGAACTCGACGACCATTTCGCCAGCCTCCTCGCGGGCCTGGAGGCTGCCGGGTTTCTCGAAAACACCGTCGTCATCCTGACCTCAGACCACGGGGAGCACCTGGGTGAGCAACACATGCTCGATCACCAGTTTTCACTGCATCGGTCAGTGCTGAATATTCCCTTGGTCGTGCACTTTCCATCACGGTTTCCAAAGGGGCGTGACACCACACCCGTGATGAATTTCGATCTGTTCCCCACACTGGTCGAACTCGCCGGCCTCGCCTCACCGCAAAATCAGCCCGTCCAATCCGTGAGCTTGCTGCAGCCCCAGAATCCGCGCGTCCGGCTCGCCGAGGATCCCTCGGGATCGACCTCTGGCTTGCAACAAGTGCAACTCGAGTGGCCCCGTTGGGACCCGAGCCCGTGGAGGAGTCGTCCGCAGCGCGCGATGATCGACGACCACTACAAATTCATCTGGAACGCCAACGGCGACCACCACCTCTACGAACTGGAAAAGGATGTCTTGGAAGACCATAACCTGATTGGTTCTTCCGAAGATGCCGACGCTATCGCCGAGCGACTTGGGACGCAGTTGGAGTCACGCTATCCCAGGCTCGTAAAGTGCTTGCCGGTGCCAAACTCCCGCCCGGTCGTGTCCCGAACAGAACGCGAGCTGCTCGATGCCCTCGGATACACCGAATACAACGAGAAGCCAATAAAGCGAGCCCCCTGAGCAAGGAGTCGGTGCCAATGATTCCATTTCGAATAGCCCATGGCGCCTGAACGATTCCGCCGCGATCTCGGACCCGCCGGGTTGGCACTGGTGCTGGCTTTCACCATCGAGCAGTTGCCCGTACAGACGCCAACAGCCCTGCTGACCGGGACATTGCTCGCCTGTTTTTGGGTCTGGACAGCCCTGCGAGTTGGCGCTGTCGCGGCCGGCCGGCTGGAGCCGGACGGAAAGCGCGATTTGATCCGACGGCTCTTCTTCTCGCTGCTCTTCGTGATCGGGTCGGTCGAGCTGGCGGCCATTTTTCAACAAATCGACAGCCGATGGCTGACACTTTGGAACGCGATGGTCTTCCTGGCCGTTGGGCGGGGCCCGGCCATGTCATGGGCAAGGCGCAAGGAAGTCAAGCTGCTCTTCATTGCGCGCGAATATCCCTGGCTCAGTGCGGCCACCGCAATGGTGTTGGTGCTGTTCGTGCTAAACGTTGCCTGGGACGTTCTCACACCGATCTACCAGCGGGATGATTTGACCTATCACCTGGTCTTTCCCCTGGAGTGGTTCCAGAGTGGAGGCCTCACCTCGACGCTCCTGCCCTTCGGCAACCACTCTCCTTCATACCACCCCAAAAACACAGAGCTGCTTTGGACCTGGCTCTATTTGCCCTCGAGGCAATTCCTCTTCTTGCCCTTGATTCAGGCAGGGCTCGTATTTGCCACGGCGAACGTCTCGTTTGGTCTGCTGCGCCGCTGCGGCGCATCGACACGCACGGCGTTCGCGGTATCCCTGGTCTATTTCACCTGCCCGGTGATGCTGCGCCAGCTCGATGGGGGTTACGTCGACATCGCCTTTGCGTTTCTCTTATTGCTCTCCCTTGAATTCTTATTTGCGCTCGTCGTGCGGCCTAGCCTGCTGGGCTGGTTCGAGTTTTGCGCCAGCCTGGGCATGCTGCTGGGCACCAAGAGTTTTGGCTTGCTCTTCGCCTGCGTCGTCGTGTTGCCGATTGGGATCTTGCTCGCCTGGCAACAACGGGGGAAGCTGTATTGGCCCGGGTGGCCCAGGGCCACGGGTGGATTGCTGGCCGGCATTGCGGCGGTCCTGGCCTGCGGCGGTTGGTGGTATTGCCGGAATTACTTACTTGCCGGGAATCCCGTCTTTCCATTGCACGTGGAGATCTTCGGAATTTCCCTTTTCGAAGGAGCCTACCTCCGGGACGCATTCAAGACGAGTGAGCTGACCACGCTCTTCGATCTCTTGACGACCCCGCTATGGATGTTACTGGCCGCTGGCGCCGCGGGAACGCTGGCGCTGCTGCACCGCGATCGCCCCAAGTCCGAGCTTCGTTTGAATTGGATCATTGGGCTTGGTCTCTTGCTGCCATGCTGGCTGGCGCTGATCTTCTGGAAGGCGTTACCTGGCGACTATGCGCGCTTCATGTTGGTGATGGTGCCGTTGCTCGGCACGGTACTCGTTGTGCCGCTGGAGTCCGGTGGCCGAATTCGCCAGCTCTACGAGTTCATGCTTCTTGGCGCGATGATCAGCGCACTCGTGGTGCCCTCGATGCGCGCGCAAATCATGATGCCCAAAGCGGACGATCTGCTCGCACCCGACGCCACAGTCTCCGGTGCTCTGTGGTTGGTGCTTGGTCTAATCGCCGTGGCGGGCTGGCTCGCTGCTCGGCGCGCCACGGTTTCGCCACGCGTTCGGATCGTTGCGGTCAGCGCGCTTGCAGCCGTGGCGCTCTGGGTCGGCGCCGTCACCTCGGATCCATTTGGGCCATGGGTGAGCGATCCGATTCGCCGTGCTTGGGAGCCCTACCGCTTCCTCCAGCAGGGTCGCGGCCCGCTACGCATTGCCATAACCGGGACCAACGAGACGCTGAAGGCCTACGGGCCCGGTGCCCGCCACCGCGTTCGCTACATCAACATCAATGACATGGGAGATGCCGCATTTCACACACATTTCCTCAACGCCCCGATCGAGCGCTCCGCTCACCGCCGCGACCTCAGCGGCGCCGCCTACTACCGCCGGCAACCCGACCGCACAGCCTGGCTACGCAACCTCGCGGCCTATCGCGCAGACCTGTTGATCGTCTCGCGACTACCGCCCTGGAGCCGCCGTCAACCCTACTACCGCGACCCGGGTGGCTTCCCTCGCGAGGCGGGCTGGGCGCTGAAGCAGCCCGCCACATTTGATCAAGCCCTGTCCTCCCCGAAACTTCAGATGTTCAAGATCGAGAGATGATCGATCGGGATGTTCCAATTCAGTGGCTTCTCCACACTCGGAGATCCGCACCTTCCGGAGCACCCTCCAAGGCGCCCCCGGAACGAATTGCGGGAAAGGACGAGCTGGCTGGTTTCGATGGATACTGGCTGGAGCGCTAGCCCACACGCCCACTATTTTCGTAGTGCTCGCCACACTCGGGATCGTCGCGTCCCCAGTGCGGGGGCATTCTCCACTCTTCTGCGCTTAACCCTCTTCATTATCGAACGCGCCAAAAATGCAGCTTATGATCCCTGGTTCGAATCATCGAATCCAGCAAGCAGAAGCCGACGCACTTCGTCCAGCGCAAGGTCGGCTGACCGCCGCAACCTTAGCTGCCGCTGGCCATCTTCCGGAGCCTGCGCTCGGTCTCGCCCCAGATCTTGAGCGCCTGGAGGACGACTTCGCGCTCCCGGTTGGCCCGCTCTGGCCACAGCGGAGTGTAGTAGCTCCAAACGACCTCGCCGTCGTGGGTCACCTCGAGGATCCGGCCCTTGGCCGAGTTGGTGATCAGCGTGTTGCCGTTGGGAAGGCGCTGAGCGGCACCCCGGAAGAAGGAGAAAAAGGCCTCGGGCGGGTCGCCCTGGTACGACCAGACGATCTGGCTCGTTTTGGGATCCACCTCGATGACCCGAGATCGCTTCAGCCGGCGACCGTTGTCAAAAATCAGCACGTTGCCATTTTCCAAGAGACTCGGATGGTGCTGACGCGAGATCTCGCCCGGCCCGTAGCTCCAGCGGATCTCCCGCGTCCGCGGGTCGACGATCAGTACCAGGTCCAGCTCACGAACCGAGAGCAGCAGATCGCCGCGCTCGCAGACGCCGGGGATGTCGCGCTTCAGGACCTCGACGGTATTCGTGTGGAACACGTCGTAGGGTGTGTCGTGCAGAATGTCGCGCTCGGTCTCGGTCTGGCTGCGCCGGTGCTGGCGGCCGTCCGGCTTCTCGAGTCTCTCCGTCCGATCCTGCACGTAGTTTCGGATCGCCGCCCAGCGCTGGTCCGCGATCCGATCTCCGACCAGATCGAACAGCGACAGCGGATCGTCGAGCACTTGGCCATCGGGAGTGACGAGTTGGACGTAGTCGTTGAGGATGGGGTATCGCTCACCCGCGTGCTCGACTTCGATCGGCGCCCGCGTTAGCAGGTAGATGCGACCGTCCTCGAGAAAGTCGAAGTCGTGGTGAGCGCCCGGGGCTTTCGCGAGCCAGACCTCGTTTCCCTGCCAGTCGAGCTTGCGCAGGCCGCGCTCTATCTGGATGGCGAAGAGTTCACCCGCGTCGTTGAGCTCGACGTGGCCGACCTTCTGATTCGAGTTCCAGGTGTGAACGACCGTACCGTCGGCATCCAGCAGGAAGGCCTTCTTCTGCACCTGCGAGCTGAACACGACCAGTCCTGGCGCGACCCGTTCGGGGTCGTGCAGTGTGACCCCGGCGTCGGCGTTATCCGCACTCACAGTCGACAGATAACCGAGAGCCTCGAGGTCGGACAGATAGGCTTCTGGCTCGCCGGCGGGCGTCGTTTCGCTACAGCCGCCGATCCAGAGAGCCGCCAGGACTAGCGCGGCCACGCTGAGGTGTCTCGACATCGCGCGTAGCATACTATCCCCGCGGCGCGTAGCTATTGACGCCCTGGGAGCCCTTGCAGCGGGGCCTCAAAGATCTCCAATCTGGCACGCTGATCACCGAGAAACTGAACGACGCACTGACACGTCTCGACGCGTTCCTCGACGGCATGGAAGTGTCGGGGCCGATCGCCGACTAGCTCCCGTAGCCCAGCGAACGCAGCTTCTTGAGCTGTGACTCGTCCAGCTGGATCTGTTTCGAGACCTCTGGGAGCCGCTGACTGGTCTGCTCGAATGCCTCGAACCTCATTCGCAGCTCCGCGCCCCGGTCCGGATGACCCGAGAAGAGGTCATTCGTCTCCTGCGGGTCGTCGACCACGTCGTACAGCTCTTCCCGCGCACCGGGGGTCGTGAGAAGGTATTTCTGCGCGCCGGCGATGACGGCGCGGACGACGAGTTCTTCCCCATTCCGGGACCCCAGCCGTGTCCGCTGAAGATGGGCGAAGAGTTCTTTGCGGTCCGCGAGTGATCTCGACTCGCCCCGAAGGGCTCCCAGCAAGCTCCGACCTTCTTCGTGGCCGGTCGGCCGCACTCCCGCGGCCTCGCGGAGGGTCGGCAGAAGATCGATCAGGCTCACCGGTTCGCTGACCCGACCACTCTCCCTCCCGAACGCCGACGCGGGATAGACCAGCAGCGGTACCTGAAGCGTCTCGTTGTAAAGATTGTGGCCGTGCCGGAAATCGCCGTGGTCCCCGAACTCTTCCCCGTGATCGGCGGTGACGACGACGATCGAGTCCTCGCCCCAACCCAGCATCTCGAACAGCTTCCGGATGTGCTCGTCGACGTGGCGGATCTCGCTGTCGTACGCCGAGATTTCGGGCGTGCCGGTGGCGCCCAGCCGCTCCGACCAGGGCGGCTGCGGAGTGTACGGTCCGTGCGGATCCATGTAGTGCAGATAGAGATAGTACGGCGACTCGGGCTCCAGGATCGCTTCCTTCCAGTCTTCGACCTGAGCGTTGACGGCGGCAGCCCCTCGATCGTTGTCGGAATGAAACGCGTCGAAGCCCTGGTCGAACCCCTCGGCTGCGCAGATGTTCAGGTTGTCCGCCACCCCGAAGGTGCGATACCCCGCGCTCTGCATGATCTCTGTAATGGTCACCGCTTCGTCGGGGATCGCGTGGAGCGTGATGGTCGGGTCGAGCTCCAGGGCTCGACGCGTGGCGACCATCCCCGTGATCACCCCGTGCTGAAACGGATAGAGAGACGTGAACAGCGACGCTGTTGCCGGAGCCGTCCACGACGACGTCGAGTAGGCCCGGTCGAAGACGATGCCCTGCTGCGCCAACTCTGAGAGGAACGGTGCGGTGGAATGGGCGTAGCCATAAAACGGAAGATGATCGGCCCGCAGCGTGTCGATCACGATCACGACGATGTTTGGCCGGTTCCGTTGCTCTCGCAGCAGACAGAACAAACCGGTTCCCACCGCGGCGATGACGGCAGCGACGACGGCGGCAAGGATTGAGAAAACGCGCGCTTTCATCATTTTCGGTTCTGTGGCTCCGAGTTGCTCGAACGCCGGGGCGCTTGGGAAGAACGAGACCCTGTGAAACGATCGGCCCCACCCGCAGCCGCGGTCTGGCACGCTTGTGAACCAACCCGCGGGCTGCCATCTGGGAGCGCGGAGCCGCCGATGAAGCAGCTGATCACGGAAGAAGGTACCACGTACTAGGGGGCGAGAAGGGCCGGGAGCCTCGAGATGTTGAGGACTGCGAAGAGGATCACCAGCGTCACCAGAGCGGCGGCGCGGCCCGCGGAGCGGGCGGTGGGGCGCGCCAGCTGCGCGAGCAGGGCGCGCCCGCGCAGCGCACCCAGCACCGAGAACATCAGGATCGGAACCATGTAGGGCAGTCGGTAGCGATTCTCGCCGTGTCCCCAGGGAACGACGACGAAAACCAGGTAGAGCAGGACCAGCGCGACGAAGGCTCGAACGATGCGATGCGCCCCCGACCCGCCCGGGGTCGTGATGCCCACGAAGCAGAGCAGCATCGCGGCCGCGTAACACAGGATCACCCAGATCTGCAGCAGGTAGCGCACCGGGGTGGGCAACTCGATGCGATAGTTCTGCGACCAGCCCCACTTTCCCGGTGGCGCCCGGTTGAAGATGAAGTTGTTGGGCGACCAGAGATTTGCGTTCTTTTCGAGCGCGCGTTTCGCAAAGCGCAGCGGGTCCTCCAGCATGAAGGCGATCGCGTTCTTCCGCTCGCAGGCGATGAGTTCGTCGAGACTCGTGTCGCAGGGAGGCCGGACGTTCGTCTCCGCGGGGTCGTAGTAGACCCCCTCGAGCGAGGTTGGGATGAGGTCCACCGAACCGAGGCGGTAGTAGGCCTTGGCCCAGCTGTGCACGTCGACGCCCTGCTCGCGCCAGGCGTAGTTCACAATGCGGAAGTGGTTGTTGTCCTTCCACAGGTTCCAGCTCCCCTTCGTCGAGAGCAGCGGCGTCCCGCCGGTCAGGTTGGTGTTGCGCACGTAGGTGGGGGCCAGGACGACGATGATTCCGACCAACACCATGAAGAGCTGGGCCGCCTGGCCGAGCCGCGCGCTGCGCCCGCCTTCCGAACGCCAGAGCATCCAACACAGCAGCGCGAGGATCGCCGGAAGCAGCGGCAAGAAGTAGGACTTGAGGGAGACGTACAGCCCCAGGAGCGCTCCCAGCGCCAGAAATCCCAGCAGCGCGGGCCGCTGCAGCCGTACGATCATCCACAGCATGCAGGTCAACAGGAAGGCGTCGAGCGTCTCCGTGAAGAGCTTGGTGGCGAAGCCCGCGAACGGCAGGTAGGCGACGAAGAACCAGCCGAACCACTCGCGTGCGCGGGGCAAGTCCGGAAACATCCGTCCGACGACGTTCATGCCGAGGAGCAATGTGAACAGAGAGAGCAGCAGCTGCACGACTCGCACGGCGCCATTGGACGGGCCGGCGAGCTCGTAGACGGCGCTGAGAAAGAGCGGATAGAGGGGGTCCCAGAAGATCGGGTTGAACTGTCCGTCGGGCATGGAAGGGGATTTCTTGAAATAGGGATAGTACCGCCCCGCTTCCAGGACGAAGCCCGGGTCCAGGTAATCGAGCCAGCCGTGATCGAGGTTGCTGTTGGCGACCCGGATGTACTGGAGCTGGTCGCCCCAGACGATCTCCGGTGCATAGAGGGCGAGAACCAGCAGCCGCGTGATCAGGAAGGCGACAATGATCGGCAACACGCGCCGGTAGCCCATCCATCCGGTCTGCGTCATTCGCCGATGTCCACCCAGTCCGACCCTCACGACCCGCCCAGGCGCAGCCACCACACCCGAACCACGGCCTCGGCGACAATTCGCCACGACATCTTCGATTGCCCCGCCCGGCGATCGACGAACACGATCGGTGTTTCCACGATCCGAAATCCCGCACGGGCGGCCCGCAGCTTGAGTTCGATCTGGAAGGAGTAGCCTTCGCTGCGCACCCGATCGAGAGGCAGGGCCTCCAGCACCCGGCGGTGCCACGCATTGAATCCACCCGTCAGGTCCCGGATCGGAAGCCCGAGGATCACCCGGGCGTAGAAGCTTCCGAAGCGGCTGATGGCCAGGCGCAGGCGGCTCCAGTTCTCGGTTCCGCCGCCGGGGACGTAGCGGCTTCCGATTGCCACGTCCGCGTTCGAAAGAAGCCCGACCAGGGTGGGCAGCGCGCGTGCGTCGTGGGAGAGGTCGGCGTCCATCTCCACGATCGCGTCGTAGTCGCGCTCCAGCGCCCAGCTGAATCCGGCCACGTACGCCGTCCCCATCCCCCGCCTTCCTCCACGATCGAGCAGATGCACCAGTCCGGGATTTCGCTCCTGCTGGGCGCGCACACGTTCGGCGGTGCCGTCGGGGCTTGCGTCGTCGACGAACAGGACGTGGGCTTCGGGAAGCTCCCTGCGGATCCCCACCAGGAGATCATCGACGTTCTCGACCTCGTTGTAGGTGGGCACCACGATGAGGGGCTTGCGCGGAGTCGTCATGGCTGCGCGCGGGCCGCGAATGCGCGCCGGGCGGCCCTCGCGCAATACAGCAACAGGAATGCCACCAGCCCCGACAGCCCGCTCAGGTTGGCCAGGTCGGCCAGCTGCTGCGAAGCCGGGCGCTCGAAGGGGAAGGGGCGATAGCGAACGAAGAGCTCCGCGTTCTCCCGCTCCGCTGCAGAGAAGCGATCGCCCGGGCGGCAATGGTTGGCTTCGGGGAAGGCGAAGCAGGCGGGGTTGAGCAGGTTCAGCCGACCGCTCGCGGCGGCCAGGGTGCGGCCCGGCCGCAACTCTCGCTTCGGAAACCACTCCAGGCGGTAGCCGAAGATCGCCTCGTAGCAGCCGATCGGAGAGATCCCCCGCGTCAGCAGATCGTTCCGGTTGAGTCCGTCAACGCTTCGCAGCTGCAGGATCGGAGGGGGCGCCCCGGTCTCGGCGGCCAGCTGGTGGGCCTCGACGACCGGCCTCGGGTCGTACGGCTGCTCGGCGTAGTGCGCTTTGCCGGCGAGGGTGTTGACGGCGACGACCGTGAGGATTGCGATCGCCGCGGCTGCCGCGCGAAAGCGCGGCGTGCCCGTCCGGTTGAGCGCCAGGGCGGCCAGCGCGCAGACGATCGGCACGTAGACCCCGAACCAGCGGATGAAGTTGCTGCTGTGCTTGAGCACCGGCACCTGCTTGAGCAGTGCGTTCCACGCGGGTGTGTGGTAGTTGACGGCGATTGGCAGCGCCAGCAGCGCGAGCAGGGCGACCCACTGCAGGGCTCGGGCTCCGCGCGGAAGCGCGGGCAGGCGGTGCTCGCGAATCCACCCCCAGAGCTTCGAGATGGCGAAGGCGGCGAGGATCAGGGCGGGGACGAAGCTGACGCCGTACTCGAACTCGTGTCGTTCCAGAGTCCAGGCGGAGTTCACCAGGATGGACTGCGCGGGTTCGTGGGCCGGCCACAGAAACAGCGACTGCAAGATCAGGCGCACCACCCCGACCAGACTCTCCGCGCCGGGCAGGGGGTAGCCGCTGCGCGGGAAGGCGTTCAAAAGCGCGAAGCCGCTCGCCAGCTTGCTGGCGGAAAACAGCAGCGCGCTGCCGAAGGCGGCCACAAATCGGATCAGAAAGCTGCGCAGCGATCCGCCGCAGAGCGCGCGAATCAGTCCGATTCCCACCGTGGCCAGCACGGTGGGTAGCAGGTCGTGGTTTCCCGACTGGATCATGTAGGCCACGCAGAGCCCCGCCAGCAGAGAGTCGAGCCCCAGCCTCCAGACCCGGTCGGCGAGGGCCCGCGGCAGGGGGCGCAGCAGCAGGTGGGCGATCAGTGGAACTAACATCACGGAGTGGAAGCCGAGGTGGCCGATGATCATCCGGTAGGCGTAGTACCCGTTGAACAGGAAGATGGCGGCGCCGAGTGCGGAGGCGGCCGCTTCGAGGCCGAAGCTCCTCCTGAGCAGGGCGTAGCTTCCCGCCCATCCGATGGCTGCAAAGATCGCGAAGCTGGCGCGAACCGCGTTCAGGGGGTCGGTGACGAAGGTCAAGAGCTGCGGCAGAGAGTAGTAGAGACTCTCGGGATTCGGATAGAGCGGAACGCCTCCGCACAGGGCCGGCGTGAACCAGGGGACGCTGAAGAGACCGTTCTCTTGAAACCAGTAGTACCCGTTTAGAAGAGCGGGAAAGAAGTAAGAGTAGTCGTGTCCGAGCCGACCGCTCTGGGTGGGGAAGAAGTCTCCGAAGATCCACCAGTACGAGCCCGCGAGCGAAACGCAAGTGAGAGTGACGACGGTGCGTTCGGACGGGTTCCCGAATGACATTGTGGGCTGGTCTACTCGCGTGACAGGGGTTATTCGAAGCACTATAGTTGACAATCGCGCGCTTGGTCACTTCGAAGTGAGAAGCCCCGAGACACGCGGCGCAACGTGAGGTCGTGAAAGCCCCGATCGAGCTCTCATTCGTCATTCCGGTGTACAACGGAAGTCGCACGATCTCTGGCGTCGTTGAGCGGATCGACGAGTTCTATTCCGACATCGATTTCGAAATCATCCTCGTCAACGACGGTTCTCCGGACGACAGCGAGCAGACCTGCCTGACCCTCGTGGGGCGATACCCAAAGACCGTGCGCTTCCTCCAGCTGGCCCGCAACTTCGGCGAGCACAATGCCGTTCTCGCGGGCTTGAACAGCGCGAGCGGCGCCTACGTCGCGGTGCTCGACGACGACGGTCAGAACCCTCCCGAAGAAGTGCAGAAGATGTACCGCGAGATCCGAGACAAGGGATTCGACGTCGTCTTCGGCCGCTACCGCGTGAAGCATCACCGCAGGTTCCGCAACTTGGGCAGCTGGTTCAACGACCGGGTCGCGAAGCTCCTGCTGGGCAAGCCGGCGGGCCTGTACCTGTCGAGCTTCAAGGTGATGAACCGCTTCATCGTGGAAGAGGTCACCAAGTACACCGGAGCCTTCCCCTACATCGACGGTCTGATCCTTCGCACGACTCGCAATCTCGGGCAGGTCGAGGTCGAGCACCGCGAGCGAGAGGAGTCGACTTCGAACTACACCCTCGCGAAGCTCTTCTTTCTCTGGCTGAACATGTTCATGAACTTCTCGATCGCGCCGCTTCGGATCGCCGCGCTGGTGGGGCTGCTGACCTCCCTGACCAGCGTATTCTTGATGGTCGGCATCGTGATCGACAAGCTCTACATCAATCCCGAGGTCACCATCGGCCTGCCCACCGTGCTGGTCTTCATCGTGTTCTTCGCCGGTGTCCAGCTGGTGATCCTCGGCATGATCGGAGAATATCTCGGCCGCCTGTTCCTGGATCACTCCAAGAGGCCGCAGTTCGTGGTGCGTTACGTGAAGGACAAAAGGGACGGGCTTTCGTGAGCGACTTTTACCGGGGCCGGCGGGTGCTGGTCACCGGTGGGCTCGGCTTCATTGGAAGCAACCTGGCTCTGCGCTTGAGCGAGCTCGGGGCGCAGGTGGTGCTGCTCGACTCGATGCTGCCCGCCTACGGTGCGACGCTGCGCAACATCGAGCCCATCGCCGACCGGGTGCGCGTCAACTTCTCCGACGTTCGGGACCGGCACAGCCTGGGCTACGTGGTGCGGGAGCAGGACCTGATCTTCAGCCTGGCCGGTCAGGTGAGCCACAGCGCGAGCATGAGCGACCCGATGACCGATCTCGAGATCAACTGCAGCAGCCAGCTATCGCTGCTCGAGTGCTGCCGCTACGGAAACCCCGGCGTCAAGATCGTCTTTGCCAGCACCCGCCAGATCTACGGCCGGCCGCAGTGCCTGCCGGTGGACGAGCAGCACCCGCTTTCGCCGGTCGACGTGAACGGAATCAACAAGCTCGCCGCCGAGATGTACTACTCGCTGTACCGCGCGGTTCACGGGATCGAAACCGTGAGCCTGCGCCTGACCAACACCTACGGGCCCCGGATGGACCTGGCCAACGACAAGAAGGGATTTGCGGGGGTCTTCATCCGCAAGGCCTTGAAGGGCGAGCGGATCCAGATTTACGGAACGGGCCAGCAGCGCCGCGACTTCAACTACGTGGACGATGTGGTGGATGCGCTGTTGCTGGCCGGCGAAGCCGATGCGAGCCACGGCGGGGAGTTCAATCTCGGCCACCCCAATCCGAGCAGCCTGCTCGAATTCGTCCAGAAGCTGCAGCTGTTCGCCGACTTCGAGTACGAGCTGGTTCCCTTTCCGGCGGAGGCCGAGGCCATCGACATCGGCGACTACTTCGCCGACTTTCGCAAGTTTCGCGAGGCCACCGGCTGGAGCCCGAAGGTCGATCTGGAAAGCGGCCTCGAGAAGACGCTGGACTATTACCGCAAGCTCGGCGGCCCGACGGGATAGCTCGGGTGATCGCCTCCTTCGACCATCGCCCCGCCTACCTCGGTCACAAGGCCGAAATCGACGCAGCGATCGATCGGGTGCTGCGCTCGGCCCAGCTGATTCTCGGGCCCGAGGTCCGCGCCTTCGAGGCGGAGTTCGCGGTCTACGTCGGCGTGTCCGGAGCCGTCGGCGTCGCCTCGGGAACCGACGCGCTGATCCTGGCGCTGCGCGGACTGGGCATCGGATCCGGTGACGAGGTGATCACGGTGGCCAACGCCGGTGTCCCTCCGGTCGCGGCGATTCGCGCCGCGGGGGCCACGCCGAGGTTCGTCGACGTGCGGCCGGACAGCTTGCTGATCGACCCCGACCGGCTGGAGGATGCGTTGACGCCGCGCACGCGCTGCGTCCTCCCGGTCCATCTCTACGGCCAGCTCGCGCCGATGCAGCCGATTCTCGACTTCGCCGCGCGACACGGGCTGCGGGTGGTGGAGGACTGCGCGCAGGCCCACGGCGCCAGACAGCTCGATCGGCACGCGGGCAGCATCGGCGACGCGGGTTGCTTCTCTTTCTATCCGACCAAGAATCTGGGCGCCTTCGGCGACGGGGGTTTGCTGGCCACGGGGGACCCGGCCCTCGAGGAGCGCGTGCGCCGGCAGCGGATGTACGGCTTTGCGGGTGATCGCCACGCCCACTGCGAGGGGCTGAACAGCCGACTCGACGAGCTGCAGGCCGCGATCCTGCGGGTCAAGCTGCGCTACCTCGACGACGCGGTCGCGGCGCGCCGCGAAATCGCCAGCCGCTACCTGCAGGGTCTGGAGGGATCGGCTTGTCGGCTTCCCGCCGCGACCTCGCAAGGGGCGCATTCTTATCACCTGTTCGTGGTGCGAGTTCCCGACCGCGCGCGGGTGGTCGAGGCCCTCGACCGCGCGGAGATCGGCTTCGGCATCCACTACGCGACACCGGTTCATCTGATGGAGGCCTACGGGTTTCTCGGCTACCGCGAGGGGGATTTGCCGGTCAGCGAAGAAGCCGCCCGTGCGGTGCTCTCGCTGCCGATCTATCCGGGGCTCGAGCCCGACGCGGTCGACCGCGTCGTCGAGGTGCTGCGAAGTGCGGCTTGAGCGCGGGGGCGGGCGGATCCCGGGATGAAGCTCGCCGAGGTCGAAGTCATGGCGCGCGTCGAGGCCGACCACTGGTGGTACCGGGGGTTGCGCGACGCCGTTGCGAAGTCGCTGGAGAAAAGCGTCCCCGGGCTTCCTTCGCGACCCAGGGTGCTGGACGCCGGCTGCGGCACCGGCGAGAACCTCAGGTTCCTGCGCGAGCTGCTGAACCCTTCCTACCTCGGGGGCTTCGACAGCTCGGAGGAATCGCTCGGCTTCGCGCGCCAGAAAGCCGAGGGCGCAGACGTTTACCGCAGCGACATCTGTGACCCGGCGATCCACGTCGACGAGCTGGATCTGGTGGTCAGCCTGGACGTGGTCTACATCCCCGGCGTGGAGCGCGCTCTGGAAGGGCTGCGGCGCCTGGCGGCGCGGCTTCGGCGCAATGGCCTGTTGATTCTGAACCTGCCGGCGTACGACTGGCTCTACAGCGAGCACGACGTGGCGATCCAAACCAGCCAGCGCTTCACGGAGAAGCGGGTGGCCGCCTTGCTCGCCGATCTCGGGCTGTGCGTCGAATTGTCGAGCTATCGCCTCTGCTTTCTGTTCCCGATGGTCGCGCTGGCCAGGCTCCCCGGTATCTGGGGAGCCCGGCGTCGGCCGGACGACAGCGCCCGCTCGGACCTGCACGCGGTCCCGGGAGCGCTGGCGAACCGGATCCTGTTCGCGACCCTCCGAGCGGAGAACGACCTGATCGCGCGCGGGGTCCGCCTGCCCTGGGGCAGCTCGGTGTTCGCAATCGGTCGGAAGCGCTGAGATTGCCCTCGAACCAAATCGTGGGACCGAGTCATGAGTGAAAAGATGCGCAAAGGGAAGTCGGCGAGCGGGGCGCAGCAGCGACCCGCTGAGTCAACCGTCGGCGCGCCGCTACGGGCGAGCGCCGCGGCCCAATCGCGCCTGCACCTGGCGATCCTCGTCGCGGCGTGCCTGGCGGTCTACGGCGCATGCCTGGGACATCAGTTTCTCAGTTGGGACGACACGACGCACATCCTCGAGAACCCGCTCGTCAACCCACCGGTGCTGGCGAACCTGCCGCGCCTGTGGGCGCAAGCCATCTTCAACCTGTACATCCCGCTGACCTACACTGTCTGG
>SDBV01002640.1_pt1 | contig 26744 bp, 22 predicted proteins | sample 2277081 | NCBI WGS metagenome assembly SDBV01 (sample SAMN10402039, study PRJNA504765) | marine sediment metagenome | isolation source: marine sediment core GS10_PC15, 223 cmbsf | place: Arctic Ocean: Southern Knipovich Ridge | collected 2010 | reverse complement strand
CTGCAATTAAAACAGCAACCATATTTTATGAAAAAATCCGTTGTCCCCGAATAAATGAAACTGCACAGCACAACATGTTGCCATACAGATACTTATGAGTTCCATCTCTCAAGTTGGGTTAAAATTTCATCAATAATGTGGGGCAATCGTTTTTGGATGGTAAACCTGGCAAAGGATTTCGTTCCCAATCCATTAATCGGGGGACAATCTTTGATTAATTCACTTAGGATCACTTTAGTTGTTTGCCTTTTTTATTGTCGAATAAAGAAGCGTTCCTTTTTCATCAAAATACCTGAAATGCAGCTCCGGTATGTTTCCCGGTTTAACCTTCACGTTTAGGAATCCGCCTGACGCCTCTTCGGATGTCCCCTGATTATAATACTGCATTATGTTGGCTTCCGGGTCTGTACTTTTTGGGTCTCCAGCTATTCTTCCCGCACGGGAATTATTATCTACCAAAGCGCCACAAGAAAACTCTTCGATGCCTTTTGGATGTTTAGCATGATATTGCCAATGCCGATCTCCACACAGGATATAAAAATGCTTTTCCAGCAAACTATTTTCCACAATCCAATCAAAAAAAGCTTCCCCTTCATACCGAAATCCCTGAAGATTTACATGATTATCTGTTTTGTACGCATCGTCCGGTCCTACCATGGGTGTGGGGGAAACAAGCAGTTTGAAGGTGGCATCACTTTCCAATAAGGTAGATTTCAACCATTCTAATTGCTCCTTTCCCCAAAGCGTTTTGTCCGGGCCATCTTCTTTTGAATTTGCATCGCGATAATCCCTTCCTTCTACAAACCAAAGCTGAAGATCTTTACTAACCCGATGAGTCCGATAGGTTTTATCATCACCCTTCGGATTAACAACCGGCAATTGCTCCTTGAAATTTTTTATACCCAATTCGTGAGAGATTGGAAATACAGAAAAAGGATCTCCATCATTCATTCGATAATCATGATCATCTTTTTCCCAATAGGTGGGTACGCTGTTGAACAAATCTATGAATCGAGGCTGAACGAACTGTTCATGATATTTACGTCTCATACCCACTTCATTGATGACCTCTTTTCCTTCATATCCTCCGGGATGGGGATCGTTTCCTTTTTTTACAGCATTTAGATATCCTTTTTCATTGGGATGATCGAAATACACATTGTCCCCTGTTCCGATAAAAAAATCAGGTTTCAGATCCAATATTGATTCCAGGGCTGGATACCCCAAATGTTTATCCTCGCCTGTATATGCATCCGCGCGTTTATAATTCCCATAGTGAAAATGATAATAATTCATTCCAGTCACCACCACAAATGAAGTTTCTGCCTGATTATCAATACCTGGGTTTGTCTTGAAAGAAGCAAAATGACTTACGATCAGATTTTCTTTACCCTCACCATAATGCAGCCGATAATAATACTTTGTCGCTGCCTCGAGCTTATTGAATTTATACTTTATTATAAAATCGGAAATTGAATCCGTTACTAACCATTCTGAGGTTTGGGCATTTTTGAAATCAATGGTGGCAGAAATTTCAAACCTCCCGATTCCCGGAGATCCGGGGATATCACCTTGAATCAGTGTATCAGAAGATGTTAACCTGGATTGTAAAATGATGGAATTTGAGGTGGGCTCTCCGGACATTAATCCTTGTGCAAGAAAAATCGTTGCCTTGGGATCTGATTTGGTACAGGAGGTCAGAAGAACAACTGAGAGCAGGGAAATAGCTATCAAGAAACGCATATCAAAAGTAATTTATTCATCTGCAAGACTACAAAAATTTGTCTTACAAAATCCTGTAATTACTTAATTTTTCAACTTGTCCTTAAAGACTTTCTCAAATTTTTCGAGCTTAGGTTGAATCACAAAATTGCAATAGGGTTGTGATCCATTTTCATTAAAATAGTTTTGATGGTAATCTTCAGCAACGTACATTTTATCATATGCTACAATTTCCGTAACAATAGGATTATTGAAGGCGCCTGATTTATCCAATTTGGCTTTGTAATCTGTAGCCAATGCTTGCTGCTGTTTAGAATGATAAAAAACCGCCGAACGATATTGAGCGCCAACATCATTTCCTTGGCGGTTTAAGGTGGTCGGATCGTGCGTAAGCCAGAAAACTTCCAATAATTCTTCGTAGCTGACTATGTTGGGATCATAGCTGAGTTGACATACTTCCGCATGACCGCTTGTCCCCTGGCACACCTCTTTATAACTTGGGTTTTTCACATGCCCGCCTGCATATCCTGAAACCACCTTTTCAACTCCCTCAATACGCTGAAATATAGCCTCGACGCACCAAAAGCAACCGGATCCAAAAGTTGCCAGTTCCAGATTATTGCTATTCATATTTTGATTTTTTCGCTTTGATTTTTTTTGTCCAAATACCTGACCCGTGACAAAAAGCAAAACAAAAATAATGGAATAGAATTGACTATACTTCATGTCTGCTTTTTTATTGAAACATAATATGCCAACAAAAAAACAAAATTGAATGTTTCCCCGATTACATAAAAAGTCTCGGGTCAGACACTACTCTTTTTCAAAAATCAGGACTTTTTTGTTGAAGTCTGCCGCTGCATTGATAATTTTTCTGAATTGATCAAAATCCTCAACAGGAAAATCCAGCTGCTTATAATATTCATTAACTGACACGGTTACCAGATCATTCCTGATCTCATAATTTGAAACGAAAGCCATTAATTTTTCTCCATTTTCCTGATGAAATATATCTACATTCAAATCATCCAAATTGCGAACGTTATATCCTTCGGGAATTTCAAATTGAATGCTTCGCTCGTAATTGCGATTAAACTCATTTTGGACTGGTAATTTTCTTTCCTCATCCTGATACATCTCCATTTGTTCGCCAATTACCTCCCCAATCTTCAGCAGATATCGATTTCCTGCCTTATTGAAAAAAGAATTTGTCGTTGACACTGACCCCTGAATAATTAAGGGTTTCAAATAGACAGAGTCCATGGAAACATTTTTAAGATTGAACTCAACTAGTTCCACATCTTTTCCTGACAAATTCAGTAACTCGTTCACAACTATCTTGCTTTCAGACTCTGGTATCAACTCAAAAATCGGCTGAATAAAAGTAGCATTATAGCCTGTCAGGGTCCTTTTAATCTCCAGGTTTAAGGCATCAAAATCTCCATCAATATCTATTTTGATCTCAAGTTTATCTTCGTTTACTAAATATTCAAGCGGTTCAATAAATTTTACCTCTCCAATACCGGTTGAAGTTTCCCCAATCTTTACACTTTTGATGAAAAGACCATAATTATTGCTCCACGTAAATGGTATATAGCCAACACGATATAATATTTCTGTGGGAGCCATATATTTATTTATTTCAGGAAAATAAAAAATATAGTTTTGTAAAAAACTATAGGATTCAAAATCAGGATCCATCGTGATTGATGTACGATCTGAAGTTAATCCATATCGATAATCTACATCATTGAGATCAAACATGGAAACATAAAGTTTTATCACTCCTCTTTCATCAGCCACCAACTTTTTCAGAATAATATTCAGCCTCTCCATTTCGTCACTCCTTTGATCAGAAATGGTAATACTCCGTTTTATAAATGATTCTACTTTTCTTATTTTATCAAATTCTGAAAGACCTTCCAATCCAAGTTCTTTAGAAAGTTTTTTCAAAGACTTAATGTCTTTTTTAGTAATATCTGATTTTAAATAGTGGTTAAGTTGATTGGACAATTGTTCGTAAGTGTACAATTTTACTTCATTGGCTGGCAAGATATGATCAAGCTTATACTCCACTCTCATCAGGCTATTTTTGTATGGAGCATACAGTTCAGCCTTTAGTGGCTCAATTTTAGGAATATTTGCAAAATAATGATTCTTCCCTTCAATGGTTGTGTCAAGTTCCAGCTCTTGTAGGCCATTATAACTTTTTGTATTAAAAAACATTTTGTCCTCACAATATATGTGGAACTCTGTATTAAATTTAAGTTCATCCGATTGAAAAAATTCTCTGCCTCCTTCGAGCTGAGGTGACATTTTAAAGGTATAAATGTATTCGATTTGGCTGCCGATCTCTACTCCTTCAATTGCAAAATATTTATATGAAGAATAAGCATCTTTTCCCTCATAGTCTTTCAGATCAATCTCATCAATTTCTTTTACATCGTTATTGGTAATTACTCTCACGCGTAAATCCTCAATGGAAAGAACCCTGTTCATGTGCATATAAAGCGTGTTATACATTTCGATTGCCTCATGGGTATTTACCTGGACTTTAGTATGGACGGTATATAATTGTAGCAGGGTGTTATATTCCTCATCGAAAAAAAATTCAATTACTTTTAAATCCTTAAGTATTATTGCGCTTTGATCTTTTCCCTCAAGTTGAACCTGCTCAAACTCAGGGCTGTTCTTCCAGTCGTAGTCATCAAAAAATAATCCACTGCTGAAACAGAAATGGCTGGCTGCCATGAAAAATATAAATAATGTTGGCCTGATGTATTTCATTTCTAATTATTAATTACTCCTAAAACGATAGATTCTTTGTACGCAGAAAATAATCCTTTGATCATTCTATTCCATGAATCAAATTGTTCAGTTTGGAGCTGAAGCGTATTAATTTCCACCTTCTGGTGGACAACAATTCTATCGTCTGATATTTTATAATTTATACTAAAACCAAAATCCTCTCCAGTATACTGTGTGTCTTCCGGTAAAAATGAGATCTTAAAATTTTCGGGAATACGGATGCAGAAAATATTTGACGTCACTCTCTTGTAAGGATAATGAATGTCCTTTTGAAGGATTGTTGTATCTATCAATCCATTTTCAAGTTCCTTGCTTAAATGAGGATTTATAAAGATTTCATCGGCTGATCTGATGATGTAATCGTCAACAGTAAATTCATAATTTATTATCAAATCAGAATTCTTGGCAGAGACATTTTTGGTCTCTACAGCATTTAGCTTGAACTTGTTACTTCCCTTTTTAAGCAAGCGGTTTAAGAAAAGTTTGTTATCATCTTCATTTAGGTTTTCAAGATTATTTGCTACAGGAATTTTATTATATCCCGAGAAAACTGCCTGCCCCGATCCTACTATATTATCCTTTTCAATCGTTATGGATACAGAATCCGTAACCATATTTTTCCCTGACATAACTACAGGAACATTCACCAATTCATAATCATTAGACCCTTTATTGATCAAAGCTTCTCTTCCCTGAATGTGGGAGGTAGGAACTCCCAAAATATTGTACTGATCTGTGGCATCAAGAAAATAATAGCGATTATTATTGGTGTAGGTACAAATCATATGATTGTCAGCCATTGGAGTTGGGACTTCATTATGCGAATATGGTATAGCTGTTGTGCCAATCCAGGCCAGATTTGAAGGGATATCGGCTATATTAAGCATATTGTGCAAAAGATTGCTCATATCTTTACAATCTCCGTACCGCCTCGTAAAAACTGTGTTTGATCCTCTTGGCCTGAATCCTCCTAAACCATCTTCAATGGCGATATATTTCACATTTTGCTGAACCCAATCATAGATGGCTTCTACCTTTTCAATTTCAGTTGATTTGCCTTCAATGATATTTTCCACCATCAATTTCATGTCTTCACTGTCCTCATCATCAATTCCGCTAAGAAAATTCTGGTACCAGGCGTGTAAATCTTTTACATCCCCAAGGATGTGGCGCTTTACACCGTTATGCTCATAAGAATCGACATGGATGATTAAATGTGGAGCGGTATGCAAAACTCCGTTCACACCTTTGCTCCTCTTGATCTTATCCAACTGTTTTGCTGACCAATGGTAAATCGTGTACTTGCCTTTTTTTTCCTCAGTGAATTGAACCTGATCATCTTCAATTCCGTATTTATAAAAGTTTAATTTGACATCCTCTTGGACTTTTACGGTATAGTTACTTTTTTCTACCGGAAAGAATGATGAAAACATGTAGTAGCCCCAAAGTCGCGGTTCTTTATATTTTTTTGAATAGGATATTACAGTTTTGGAATTGGCTGTTAATGCTGGAAAAAGGTAGCTGATTTTTTTTTGATCGTCATAGAAAACACCTGATGAACGAGAATCTGAAGTCACGAAATCTTTAACTTTAATTTTTTTAAACTTTCCCTTTCCGGTAGGAATCAGCGAGTAAGCTTTAATATCCGTTATTTCGGTAAAGGTATTGGAATATCTGATAGATTGCTCGCTGTACATGTTCGCATTTTCGCCAAAATGCTGTGTTTCCTCATACACATGAGCAACAATCTCTAATTCCCCTTCTTCAGTTACAGATATTTCAACTTGCTGAGCTTGCGCTACAACAAGTCCGTTTTCTCTTTTTAAATTTTCTTGCCAGGATGATTGGGCAATTACAAAACCTTGTATGAAAAACAGGATGAAAAATAAAAGAGGAAATTTACTCTCACATACCTTCTTCCTATGTAAATCTTTTTTGGTCATTAAATAATTATTGAGGCTTCGAGGTAAATTAAAATTAATCCTCTCTATATAAGAGACCCTGAAAACCATTTTATACCCTATAAAAATCTTTATTTTTTTAAAAAAATTTATTTACAAAAATACATCCTTAGTAATGAATTATTTACTCATTGTAATAATTAGTGTAAATTGTACATTATTCAGGGAATAATCTGATTCTATGATAAATAGAGTAACTATATTTGCTGTTATAGGTTTACAATTTATTGTTGTCAAAGGACTATGTCAGCAATCAAAAAGATTAGATATTTATCAAAACTCTTTACAAAAGAACCTGGATATTGCACAAAGTTTAATTGAGGAAGATAAAGAAGATAGCGCGCTAATATATCTGAACGCATGTCTGATTAAAAAAATTGATTATCAGGAAGCGCTGTTTTTAAGGGCGAGAATTTATAATAACCAAAACCAACTAGCTAAGGCTCTGACGGATTACAATGCACTAATTGCCCTGGCTCCGGATAATAAAGAAGCTTTATATTTTCGTGGAATTATCAGGTATCAGCTTTCTCAATTCGAACCGGCTATTGAAGATTTTTTTGAGGTTTTGAAATTTCCCGATGGGGAAACACAAACTGCATTTTTCAAAATTCAGCAAGGGAATACAGGAGTCAGCGGCATTTCGACTTTGAGTGGCATGAAAGCTGATGTCTGGAATAATATCGGGCTTTGCTACCAGGCTTTGGATCAAATCAATATGGCAATTGACGCTTACAATCAAGGAATAGAAGTTGAGCCTGGTTCCTTAGATCTTTACATAAACCGGGCTCTAAGCTTTGAAAAATCAAAAAACACTAATTTGGCGCTAAAGGATTATCAATACGTTCTTTCAATTGAGCCAAACCATACAATCGCTCAATACAATTTGATAAAATTGCAGCTTCACGAAAAGCCAGATGGTCAGTTGAATTCTTTGAATCAATATATTGAACAGAACCCTAATATGGCTCATGGTTATGCCGAGCGAGGGCTTCACTTATATGAATCTCTTGACTATAATTCCGCATTAAAGGACTTTGAGAAAGCAGTAGCAATTGATTCAGATAATATTGATTATCTATTTAATCTGGCCCTGGCCAACGAAAAGCTTAGCAAAATCGAAAAAGCTGAAATGCTTTTTGATCAGGTCATTTCCATGGATGCAAATCATGCCGGAGCATATTTCAATTTAGGAAACATTCAATTTAAAAAAAAAGCTTATCCGGATGCTATTTCGCTCTTTACGATAGCCCATCAACTAGAAAAAGATAATCCTGCCATTTTATATAACCGGGCCATTGCCTATTACCAAATAGGAATGATGGACGCTGCATGCAAAGACATGGAATTTGTTATGCTGCTCGACGCAGAATTAGGCAAAAAGTTCTATAAGAAAAATTGTATGGATAATTGACGTATCAAGCCGCTTGGGAAATTGAAAATTACATTCATTCTTCAATCAATGAAATATTCCCCTTTTCGATTTTTATTTTCTTCTGTTTGTATAAACTTCCTATTGCTCGTTTGAAAGCCTTTTTACTCATCTGAAATGCTGCATATATATCTTCCGGAGAGCTTTTTTCTGTTACATTCAGTTTGCCGCCCTGGGATTTTAGCGCATTCAGAATCACTTCATTGCTATTTTCGATGTGCGTCATCTTATCGGGCTGAAGGCTCACATCAATTTTCCCATCTTCCCGAATCTGCTTGATATAACCTGTAAGTAAATCACCAGATTTTATTGGGATAAATACTTCATTTCGAAAGACCAATCCATAATGACAGCCATTGATAATTACTTCATATCCAAGATCGGTTTGATTAAATACCATCAAATCTACCTTATCGCCAGATTGAACTGTCAATTCCTCATTAGATAGGTATTTTTTTACTTTGCCGGTGGCTACGAGCCTATCTGTTTCTTCATCAAGATACATTCTGACTACATAAGTTTGACCCAATTGCATTTTTTTGTTTTGCTCTTTAAAAGGAACAAGCAGATCTTTATCTAATCCCCAATCCAGGAAAACGCCACTTTTATTTACATCAATCACCTTTAAAGCAGCAAATTCATTGCGTTGGATTTTTGGCGTTTCAGTGGTAGCTACCAGTCGGTCTTCCGAATCATTATAAACAAATAGTTCTTTGATATCCCCCTCTTTTTCATCGCCTGTCAAATACTTACCAGGCAACAAGATGTCTTCACCTTCATCGTCTTCCAGAAAAACACCATGAGGCGTATTTCTGGAAACCTTCAATGAATTAAGCTGTCCTATTTTCATTTTTTTTACATTTGCATACAAAAGTAATCATTAATTGACTAAAGGGCGCCTCTATTAATTCGTTTTGGAATACCAACGCAGGTATTTTTTTCAGAAACAAGACGTCAAAAACGGAGTTTAGCATCGCTAAATGAGTATTTTGGTAACGCAGTAGCTGGGAAAAAGCCCAAGTTGGGAAACAAAATGGAGTTATTAGAGGTGCCCTTTAGAATCACAGCCATTATTGAGGCAGCGCCAAACAAAGAGTTTTGAATAGCTTTCCATCTGAAATTTGGAATCCTATTTCCGTCATTTTAAACAATTCCTCTTCTCTTGATGATTTATATGGAATTTCAGTGGTATATACCTCCAGGTTTGAGGGTGGATTTTGCAAGGCTCTTTTTATAAATTCATTATCCTTTAGATTTGCATCTTTTATTTTGGATGCATTAAGTCCCACAACAATAAATTTATCCTGAAGACATTGAAAGGTTTTTAATTCACTTTCATTCCTCATTTCAAGGAATTGGGCTTCTCTCATAATTTTTTCAAAAACAACGTCACTAAAAAGATGAATGACCCTTTCTGCTTTTTCCGGGTCTTCCTTTTTTATTTTCATCCAATCACTAGCAACAATGCTATTCAAAATCAGGAAATCAATAAACTCCTTTTCCAATTCGATCAGCTCTTCATGTGTTAGTAACCTGTATTTAGCCATGAACAATATTTTTTTACATAAAAAAAGCCTCACATATTGTGAAGCTTTCAATTGATTACGATTAAATTAATATCTATGCTAATCTAACATCTACTGCATTCAATCCTTTGCGTCCTTCAGCAAGTTCAAAAGTTACTTCATCATCGTCCTTAACTTCATCAATAAGTCCTGACACGTGCACAAAATACTCTTTTTCTGTGTCTGTATCCTTAACAAAACCATATCCTTTGGATTCATTAAAGAATTTAATTTTTCCGTTATTCATTATATTATTAAAATTTTATACTTGCCACAAAGTTAATAGAAAATCCATATTTCAAAGAAATTATCTAAAAAAATAGAAAGCGACGTTGATAATTGCTACTAAATTATCCTTATGCTACAAAAGTAAATCTATGAAATTTTTCTCATTCTCAAGCTTAGTGGCGTTATCTCCAGGTATTCATCGTCTTTGATATATTCCATAGATTCCTCAAGCGAAAAAACAATTTTTGGTGCAATTTTAGCGCTTTCATCAGATCCGGAAGCGCGCATGTTGGTTTGTTTTTTGCCTTTAATCACATTTACCTCCAGGTCTTTTTCACGTGTATATTCACCAATTACCTGCCCTTTATACACCAAATCACCGGCGCCGACAAAGAACTTGCCACGATCCTGAAGACGATCAATCGCAAAGGCCATTGCTTTGCCTTGTTCCATTGATACAATCGATCCCTTGGCTTTTGAGGGGATCTCCCCACAGTATGGATCAAAACTTTTAAATCTATGCGTCATCACTGCCTCGCCTTGTGTAGCAGTTAACATGATATTTCTCAATCCTATCAATCCTCTCGAAGGGGCAACAAATTCCAAATGTTTCAAATCTCCTTTTGGCTCCATGACCTGCAGTTGACCCTTTCGCTGGGTAACTAGCTCAATGGCTTTTCCTTCAGAAACCTCGGGAACGTCAATCACCAAATGCTCAAAAGGTTCGCATTTTACGCCATCAATAACCTTTTCTATCACATGAGGACGGCCAACCTGAAGTTCATAACCCTCTCTTCGCATGGTTTCAATGAGTATCGAAAGGTGTAGCACCCCTCTGCCATATACCATAAATTTATCTTCCGTTGCTGTTTCCTCAACCCGTAAGGCAAGGTTTTTTTCGGTTTCTTTCATGAGTCTGTCCCTGATATGGCGAGACGTCACGTATTTGCCTTCTTTACCAAAAAACGGAGAATTATTGATGGTAAAAAGCATACTCATCGTAGGTTCATCAACCTTAATTCTTGGCAAAGCCTCAGGATTTTCAATATCTGAAATCGTGTCGCCAATATCAAAATCATCCAACCCAACTATTGCGCACAAATCTCCACTAGGAACTTTTTTCACTTTTTCTCTGCCCAAACCAACAAAGACGAACAATTCCTTGATTCGAAGTTTTTTTGTAGCCCCATCTTTCCTGCATAACATGTAATCCTTGCCTTCTTCCAGATCACCACGAAATACTCTTCCAATGGCAATTCTTCCTAAAAAGTTAGAGAAATCCAATGAAGTAATCTGCATTTGAGGGTTTCCTTCCTGATAAGGAGCTTCCGGAATCACCTTCAAAATGGTATCGAGCAAGGGTCTGATATTATCAGTTTGGTCTTTCCAATCTTCGCTCATCCAGCCATACTTGGATGAACCATACATGGTTTCGAAATCCAATTGATCTTCCGTTGCGTCCAGATTGAACATAAGATCAAAAACCGCTTCATGTACTTCATCAGGGCGGCAATTTTCTTTGTCAACCTTATTTACTACTACAATTGGCTTGAGCCCAAGTTCAATTGCCTTACTCAGTACAAACCTGGTCTGTGGCATGGGCCCTTCAAATGCGTCAACCAACAAAAGTACACCATCGGCCATTTTCAATACCCGCTCTACTTCACCACCAAAATCTGCGTGACCCGGAGTATCGATGATATTAATCTTTACGTCCTTATACATTACAGATACATTTTTCGAAAGAATGGTGATGCCTCTTTCGCGTTCAAGCTCATTATTGTCCAATATCAACTCTCCTGTTTCCTTCCTCGGGTCCAATATATTACACTCGTGAATAATCTTATCAACCAGGGTAGTTTTACCGTGGTCAACGTGCGCAATAATGGCGATATTCCTTATCGATTGTATCATTTTTTAGTAATTCATTTTTTTTTCAAGCCGCAAAAATACGGAGATGCATTGGATAATTGATTTTTTTTATAAGAAATAATGCGGAAACATGTTTTTCGCACTAATTAGAGTCTGTCCATAAAGCGCTTGATTTTTGAAAGGTTTAAATTTTTGATGCCTGCCTGTCCGGTAGGTAGGGATTTTTGCTAAGCTCAATGCAGCAAATGCCTGGGTATCAGGCAAGTTGAGCTTAGCAAAAAGGCGCAAAAAGATGAATATTTCAATTCGATGACTTTATGGACAGGCTCTAATTAACAGATCTCCATCCTTCGGGGGGGATCTGTTAATTTGGATTACAATTTCATAGATAGCTATCGTTTCCAATCAGAATTCAATATTCTGAACAGGTCTTTTGATCAATAAACTCATGTAGCGCATTTGCTTGTTGAGAACAACATCAATAAACGCGTGATCAAATTGTACTAACTACAACTCCATAACAAGTTGCATGTTACTTTAAATCTTTCCATTGGATTAATGGATAGTGGTATCTTAATATCTAAACTTAATTAAGTACTAAAATAGGAGAGGCAAGATGTTATTCTCAAATAGATTAGAAAATAATGATCATAAAGGTTATTATGGAAATATATACTTTTATCATACAAATTAATGTAATTAGCACAGCCCCTTATAGCTTATAAAACAAAAGTGTACTAACATGAAAAAGATTTTTTTATTTTTAATTATTGCATTCATAGGGTGTGATACGGTGGATGATCCAGACCCAGACACAATTCCAGCTTCAGATTATTGTAACTGTGAGGATTCAAATTCATTTATGACTGTAGTTGTCAGCTCAGCGCCGCAAGAAGCTTTTATAAGGTTAAGCGATGGAGCTTATGGAGCTAATAATTTTTTCATGCATGCATTGGATAAAACCGCAAGTGGATATAATTATAAAGGCGCCAATGATGCTGTAGAAACTAAAATACCAGATAAAAATTGGGAAATCCCATCAAATCTCTGGTCAGCGGGAAGAGCTAAAACAGATGGACTAGACCCATTTGCACCTACTGCGGCAGAATATTTTCAATATGGCGTTTTACCTGGAACAGGATGGACAAGTTCAGGAAATGCTCCTCCCCTTGTTGATGGAGAATGGTATTTGGCTAGAATGGTCATGGGGTATTCTGTGAATAATAAATTCAATCTTGCAACGCATTGTTATCAGCGAGTATTTAAATTTGAGAGAGGAACCTACGAATAAGTAAGATATTATAAATAATGCGAATAAACTCAGGAATTAGATTGCCAACTACTTCCTAAATTACAATGATTCATATTCAAAACCACTCATAATGGAAGTTGAGCAATTCCTTATTCTCAATACAGGTTTTAAATAATTTCTTGTCTAAGCAGGATTATGAATTTGAAATTCATAATGAACCAAATCTGCCTGTTATCTACCCACTTACCCATTTACAGTCTGATCCCATATAAATAAAATACAGATCATCCATAAAACTATTTCTCCTTCCGAAACATCCTAATAGCATATCAATGAATTTCAATTGACATTTACTTAATCGTAAGTTTTTAATTATCTACTCATGTTTCGGAATCTTCTAAAAACATCCCTTAGAAATATTACCCGGGACAAAGGGTACAACCTGATTAATGTTGTTGGTTTAACCATTGGAAATACTTCCAGTATTTTCTTGCTTCTTTATGTATTGGACGAATTGAGCTATGATAAATATCACTCAAATGGGAATTAAATATACCGGGTAATTACCACCATCACTGAAGTGGATGATGAATTCACCTGGGTAGTCGCTCAAAACCCGTTTGGCCCGACCGTGAGAGACAAATATCCTGAAGTAGAAGCGTATGTACGCTTTATGGGCCTCGGTAGGACACTTTTCAAGAAAGGTGAAATGAAATTTTACGAAGATGAAATATTTGCTACAGATTCAGCTGTATTTGAAATTTTCAATTATGAATTTATCGAAGGGAATCCGACTACAGCTTTACATGATCCAAACTCCTTAGTTTTAACTAAGGATCTTGCCATTAAATATTTTGGCACAACCAATGCACTTGGGGAAACATTGGAAACGGAAAACGAAGTGTACAAAATAACAGGGGTCATAGAAAATGTACCCAAAAATTCCCATTTCACTTTTGAAGGTTTGATCTCAGTGAACTCGTTAAATGAACGAAGACAGGCCGGAAGCTGGGGAAATTTTGGCGTTTATACTTTTTTATATACCCCAAACTTAAAAAATGCCACCGAATTTGAAGCTAAGCTGTCAGGAATTTACGATGAATTTTGTGCGCCGATCTTTAAGCAATATGGAATCAGTTTTGTTTACCGGCTTCAAAAAATAACGGATATCCATTTACACAGTCACTATGAAGGGGAGGCTAATGGAGACATTAAATATGTGTATATATTTTCAGCTGTAGCTATCTTTATGTTAATTATCGCCAGCATCAACTATATGAATCTCGCCACAGCAAGATCTGCCAGGCGATCTAGAGAAGTAGGCGTACGAAAAGTACTGGGATCCCACCGCATTCAATTAATCAATCAGTTTATTGTAGAATCCTTGTTGCTTTCCATATTTTCATTTATCATTAGCTTAATACTTGTAATTGCAATCCTACCTTTTTTCAATGATTTGGTTGATAAAGAAATATCACTGGCGATTATGGAAAATCCCATACTGTTTTCAGGATTACTATCGATAATCGTATTTGTCGGTATTTTGGGAGGTAGTTATCCTGCATTTTACCTTTCATCATTCAACCCAGTAATTGTATTAAAAGGCAAAAACACAAGCCGGGGTGGCAATGCTTTCTTAAGAAAAGGGTTGGTCGTTCTTCAGTTTTCAATATCAATCGTCATGATCGTTTGCACCTGGCTGGTTTATGATCAATTGCAATTTATGAGCCAAAAGGATCTTGGTTTTGATAAAGAACATATTATTCGAGTAGGAATGCCTTCAGAAGATGTGCGGCAAAAATATCCGGTATTGCGTGTGAAATTACTTGAAGCTCCTGAAGTAATCAATGTTTCTACTGCCACCACCAGCCCCGGTTTTGGTGTTGGAAAAAATTTGATAAATGTGGAAGATCAAAATGGTGAAATGGTGGAACGAGGTATTGATCTTTATGGAGTTGACTATGACTATATAAGTACCCTTGGGCTGCGCATTGTGGAAGGACGCGATTTTTCGAGAGATATTGCCTCAGATACTATTACTGCTGTGATTGTTACAGAGGCGATGATCAAAAGAATGGGATGGGAATCAGCTTTGGGCAGGAAATTTTCTTTTGGTCTAGAGGAAGAATCGGAACCTTTAAAGGTTATTGGAATTGTAAAAGATTATCATCATGCCTCCCTTTATGATATTATAGAACCACTTTTATTTTATTTAAGAGAAGAAAACAGAATTCTTCATGTCAAAATTGATGCCAATGATATAAAATCCTCCTTGGGTAAAGTAGAATCTATATGGGCCGAGGTACATCCAAATCAACCATTTGATTATAATTTTCTGGATCAGGAGTTTGATGAGCAATATCGGAATGATGAAAAACGCGGACAGATATTTACCATATTCGCCATACTTACCATGGCAATTGCCTGCCTGGGTTTATTGGGATTGGCTTCGTATACTGCAGAGCAAAGAACCAAGGAGATCAGCATAAGAAAGGTAGTTGGCGCCAATGTTCAGTCATTGGTATACCTGGTATCGAAAGAATTCATTTTGCTTGTATTGGTTTCTATCGTGATAGGTTTGCCAATTGCCTATTACTTCATGGATAGCTGGTTGCAAAATTTTGCTTATGCGATGGATATGAATTGGGTGACCTTTGCATCCGCTTCAATTATCGCATTGATCATCACCTTCACTACAGTGAGTTTTCATACGGTAAAAGCGGCATTGTCTAATCCGGTTGATGCTTTGAAGGAGGAATAAGTTCAATCTCGTCTTCCTAATATTTCAACATCATAAACAAAGTACTTGGTGTCGCCAAGCCAGAAAAATTTTATATATTTTTCATCATACATTAGCTTTACCCGGTCACCATCAAGTATGGCTTTGTCCAGTTTTGTCATGACACTATCAGCAGATTTTCTGATGGTGAAATCCCAGGTTGTTGGAATGGCTCCTTCCGCAGAATTGGTCAGCCCACCAATATTCATGGTGCCTTCATACGTTTTTATGATAAATCCTTTCTTACTAACTTTAGTGGGCACACCGGCTCTAAAGCCTGATGAATAATTTGCAGCATTTAAAAATGCAAATACGACAATTGCCAGTATCAAGATGATGATGGCAGTCTTTTTCAATAGTTTTAAAAATCTCTCCATTGCTAAAAATTTTGAACGAATATACGCCTTAGCTTCAATATTTCACAAAAAAACTTGTTGCATTGATACTTAAAAGTGAAAAGTAAATTTCAGTGTGATTGTTTTGACTTATAAACAATAGCTTAATTATCCAAACTATTACCCTACCTTTGCGCGCTTTAATAATAATACATGACATTTAAAGAATTAGGAATTATCGAACCCGTCCTGAAAGCCATTAGGGCAGAAGGCTACACCACTCCCACCCCAATACAGGAACAATCCATCCCGATCTTGTTGCGCAGGAAAGATCTGCTTGGTTGCGCCCAAACCGGTACCGGCAAAACGGCAGCCTTTGCCATCCCCATTTTGCAACACCTCATCCGTGACCGACAACGAAACAATGGTCCACGCAAGATCCGGGCGCTGATCGTAACTCCGACAAGAGAATTAGCAATCCAAATTGCGGAAAGTTTTACAGTTTATGGGAAGTACACCGGAATCCACAATACCGTCATTTATGGTGGAGTAAAACAGCATGCGCAAACAAAAGCCCTCCGCTATGGTATCGATGCGCTCATCGCAACGCCGGGACGATTACTGGACCTGATGCAACAAGGCTTTGTCTCTTTGAAAGACATTCAATATTTTGTGTTGGATGAAGCTGATCGGATGCTTGACATGGGCTTTATCCATGATATCAGGAAGGTTATTGCCAAACTGCCTACCAAACGTCAGTCGCTGTTTTTTTCGGCCACGATGCCAAAAGACATCGTAGACCTTTCCCGTAAAATCCTGGGCAATCCGGAAAAAATAATTATAAAACCAGAACAAACCACGGCAGAGAAAGTGGAACAGGCTGTGTATTTTGTGACTAAAAAATCGAAGCCCAAGTTGCTGATCCACTTGCTGCAAACAGATTCTATAACTTCCACCATTGTTTTCTCCCGAACAAAGCATGGAGCAAATAAGATTGTAAAAGAACTGGGGAAAGCAGATATCATCGCCGAAGCCATTCATGGCAATAAATCCCAGGGTGCACGGCAAAAGGCATTGAGCAATTTCAAAAGTGGCGTCATCAAAGTCCTTGTTGCCACAGACATCGCTGCCCGTGGTATTGATATAGAAGAAGTGTCGCATGTCATTAATTTCGATCTGCCCAATATTCCCGAGACCTACGTACATCGTATCGGGCGGACAGGTCGTGCAAGCAAGAGCGGAATGGCCTTGTCATTTTGCGATGCAGAAGAAAGGGAATTTTTACGTGACATCCAGAAGTTGATCGAACAGAAAATCCCTGTGATCGAGGAGCATCCATATGTTACCACAGGTGTTGAGGAACCAACGAAAACCCCTACGAAGCTGCAGCGGTCAAAACACCATACCAGGCCATCAAATCAAGGTGGTGGCGGAAATAAAAATCGCAATAAACGCAGACGAAGCTATGCGCAAAAAAGAGATTAGTAAAAATAAGATTATCGATAAACTAAAGTATGCATAACCTGGATTTTAGAATCAAAGCATATGTCAGACGGAAGAAATAGAAATAACATCAAGGTCGGTATAGAAGTGGAAATTGTGCAGAAACATGACCAACGAACCGGCAACCTGACTAGTGGAGTAGTGCAACGAATTCTTACCAAATCATCAAATCATCCTCATGGAATAAAAGTGCAATTGGAATCGGGCGAGGTGGGCCGTGTTAAAAATATTAGGTAAACAATAGTTGGTCAGTCATTGCAATTTATCTTCTGTCTTCTGACTTCTGACTTCTGACTTCTGACTTCTGACCTTCTCCAATCTTTTTTCAATCTTCTCTCAGCGCATTCCTTGAAGCCCTGTCCACCAAGGTAAAAAGCCGATCAATTTCATCTTTATCATCGGATGCTTTATGGCCTCGAACTTTAACAAAAGTCCAATCGAACTGATCAGTCATTTGGTAAAATTCCTGATATAGCTCATAATGATTAATACGTTTATTATTCCTGGAACGATAATCATTTTGTTCCAAGCGTTCTCGTCTTTCCGGTAAGCCTACGATATTTTGAGAATCGGTGTAAACAAGTACTTTTCTCCCTGATACATGAATATCATCTAATGCCCAAATTAAAGTTTGCAATTCCAGTTTTGTAGAAGAAGTATGCTCAAATCGTTTTACTTTCACCAGATTCTTTAAGGCGTTCAACGAAAGCCCCTGTTGAGCTACTGCAAGGTATGCTCCATATCCTACTTTGGACTGTGCGTGTACACTTCCATCCGTAAAGAGCATCAGTTCATACATGATTTGATTTGCTTGCTTTTTTATAATAAAATCACTGTTTAAAAATCCAAAACGCTAGCGACAAATCAAAAATAAATTTCAATTATAAAAAGAGAAAAAGCTGTAAGATCACACCTGACTTTTCTTAATCTCTTTGCCTTCTCCATTACTTCCTTATTTCCAGATTCTTATCTTCTTCTCGTCCCTCACCTTTGACCTCAAGTCGATCCTCTAGCACCTTGATCACAGCATATGAAGTTTCCTCTGTATCCACCATTCCCTTCATTGTAAGGTAGTGAATCCCATTTTTAATACCGTAGTTTCCGGCATGATTATGCCCATTGATATAGGCTTTTACACAATTATAATTTTCTATGACTTCAACAACTTCCTTAGCATTCCAAAGGTTGTGGACATTTTCTGGATATACAGGGAAATGACAATAAAGCACGACCTTCTCCCCTACCTGTGCTGCCTCTTTCAGCACCCTGTTGAGCCAACTTAATTGCTCCGCGCCTAAAGCGCCATTCCATTTTGGAGAACTGTTGCCATGCTGCTGATAGTATTTGGCTGCTTGGAAATATTTTTCACTGCCCTCGGGATAGGCATGAAAACTAACATCATTCCCATCCAGTACCACAAAACGCCATCCCATCACTTCAAAATCATAATACCTCGACGACAAGCCCATTCTCTCAGGAACATCCTTTTTAAGTTCATCCGATACCGAAAAATCATGATTCCCAAGCACATGATATTTTGGCATGTTTAGCTGTTTGTATATTGGATCTACGACTTCAAAGCTTTTGTAATCCCGGTCAATAAAGTCCCCAAGATGCACTACATACTCCAGGCTCATCGTATTGAAATGATTGACACACTGCTCAAGCTTTTCCTCCGACATGGCATATTTTCGTTCTCCTGAACCCGGGTCAGCACAATATTGACAGTCGGCAATTAGGCCAAAAGAGAAGGTAAGGCTCCTTTCCTCTAATTTCTCGGAATATACATTAAAGAGTATAATGGCTCCCAGAGCTGCTATAAAAAAAATGGCGACAAGTATTCGATATTTCATTTATTCCCGTTTAGTTAGAAATGAACAAAGGCATTAGAGAAATCAATAATAGAAAAATACTGGACAATTACAACTTCAATATTAGATGCAATTGTTATTATTGTTAATTCATCAACATTTTACTTAAAACATAAAATGAATATAAGTCATAAATCAATCATTACTATAGGTTTCATTCTAAGTTTTACACTTGTTTTTATCTCTTGTGAGCAGGAAGAGTTTGGGGAAAATGAGACTAAAATCAGTCGTCATGATGATACTGAAAGTCATAACAATGGACAAAATTGTATGGATTGCCATACTTCAGGAGGGAGCGGCGAGGGGTGGTTTACAGTTGCGGGAAGTATCTATGAGCCAATTAATTCATCCCCCTACCCCAATGCGAAAATTGAGCTCTACACTGAACCCAATGGTTCCGGGACATTGGTTAAAATGATAGAAGTGGATGGTAAAGGTAATTTTTATACTACTGAGTATTTAGATTTTGCGAATGGATTGTATGTAAATCTTACCGATGCAGATGGAAATGCAATAAATATGGTTTCTGCGGTTTCAACAGGTCAGTGCAATAGTTGCCATGGTGAAACCACAGATAAAATTATGATTAAATAAATCCCCCGGTCAAAAAAGATGAGATAAATTTAATCCAGCTTCTTAAATTCAAGAAAGTCCACACCGGCCAAATTCACTGGGATTGTCCCGGAATCAGTTTTGAGGGCTTTAATACTCATCGTGTTACTGCCTTTGTGCAGTTTATGGGCGCTTAATGGATGGGTGTAGGAATTGATACCTTCAGCTTTATAACCGTGAAAAGTGTTTCCGGCTTTGGTATCATTTATAAAACACTGGATGTTTCCATAATTCTTTGCTTTTGTGAAATGACCGCTTATGGTGTAGGTCCCGGGTTCATCAACCATAAACTCCAGCTCAAGTTTGTCTCCCTGCGCTCCATGGTGCCATCGCAATTGTGAATTATCACTCCAATCGTACCAGGCAGCAGATTGTATGCCTGTTTCCCCACCATCTTTGTCGATAACTTTCAACCATTCCCCTTCAATGATACCTTTGGCATTAGCTTTGGCCTCATAGAGATCAGCGCGTGAATGTGCTACCGGTCGTTGTGCGCCGGCTACGTCAGGCGCCAAATTAATGCTAAACCCGGGAGCTACATAATAATATGTGGTCAAGGCAAAGTTGATTTTTGTGAGCGCCCAATGCCACATTTCGATATTGGAGCTAATCTGCTCATCGAAAGGCATGGCATCCAGGGTACGATAGCGCATATTCACTGTCATGCCAGGATAAAAATTCCCGGCGCCTGTTGGCTGGGCCATATAGGGATGGGTAAAAATTTCGGGCCGGCACCACGCATATCCATAATAATCTTCCGTACCGGTTCCGATACATGAAGGGAATTTTTCACCATCTACAAAAATCTTTTCGTCACCTTCACCCCACCATGCATCTGCGGTATTAAACACCGTAAGGGCATCACCAACATACATTCCTTTCCCTGTAATATCAATATAGTTGACGTCGAAATGCCATTCGTCACTTTGGCGATCCTCATTATCTGCACTAAAAAGGTTGTGGTATTCATGCCAGGAGCTGCCAAAGTACATACTTTCCGGCTTCCATTGATAGGCGCTAAAAGCTATCTCCAAATCAGCCTGAACTGTTTGATTACCAAAGTTCACCAACTGGATTTGCATATTTTCTTTAAAGGGCATCAAAAACCTGGCAATAAGGTTTCCCTGTTTATCCACCTCTGTAAACCAGGTTTTTGAGCTATGGTATGCGTAGCCCGTGCCAAAGAATTCCCCCACAGGCACCCAAATGGTTTGTTGTCCATCGAAACTGATTATGAGCACAGTAGACCTCAGCGCCTGTTGATCGTCTTCCGCCTCCAGCTTGAGCTTAAGTTGCGATACTGCACTTCCTGTTGTTTTTACAGACACTAATCCTGTATCACCTGGCTGGATATTTTTACTGATTGTTATCTTTTTGCCAGAGGAAGGCATTGGATTTGAATCCTTCAAAAGCTGGTTGCTTAGCTTGATTTTTTCTTTAGCTCGTAACAGCACCTCCCTTGTTAATGTTTCCACCTTGGCACCGGCTTCATAGGTTCTATAGTTAATATTATAATAAACACTGGGCTTTCTTTTCTCTTCATCAATTTCAATGGCCGCACATTCATAGGTGATTTTGCAATTGGTATTATAAGGCAGTGGTAGGAACAGGTTGTGCCCGCGCCGCTCATAATCAGTTTGCTGTGAAACAGAAGCGCTAAGTGGTTCTCCGCATAATAAGCCACCACTAATCACATGAAGGACGCTATCTTCTATTACTGGTGTTGGCGCTCCATCCATATAGATGCGGAGAATTCCTTCAGAAGCCCCATCGCCGGCAAAGGTCATCCAGAACCTTACGATTGCGCCAGGCCCTGTAGCATCGAACATCACATATTCCTTGCGGCCTCCATTTTCTTCAATCCGTATAAAATGTGTATAATCACGGTTGGCAAACCAGCCTTCCTCATCCGGTGCGGTACTGCGGCGGTCATAACTACTAAATTGAGCAATTTTGTAGGTCGGAACTGGCGTAATGGTCTGCCCAAGCCGGTTAGTGCTTTCGTCGAGCAATGATTCAAGGGTAATAATTTTAGGCTGGCAAGCTGCCAGATCTGCTATAATCAGCAAACAAAATAATTTAACTTGTATGTTCATCAGGCTTAATTAGTTTTTCATTAAGGTTATGATTTATAAGATCCGATTGGCCGTTTCCCAGGCGAAGAAGTGACTCGATGTTTTTTATGGTTTGGCCGCTTGTGTCGGAATACCATACAATTCTAACGGGAGATATGTATTCCCGTACGCGCGGATCTATTGGTTTGATTTCTTGAGCAAATATGTTTGATATGCATGTCAGGGTGAAAATTAAAACCAATGTAATGCCAATACAATTTTTCATGAGCAGCAGAAAGATTATTTTATTAACACCGCAATAATAAGCACTTCAGGTTGGTAGCAGAAGAACTTTTATGATTATTATTTTATCCAAAGAGTCATTAGTTTTGGGATGATGAAAAATCGTCAATAATATGAATGCCTGATTATTTCAATTTTAATTCAATTTATAGAAATATATTATCGCTTTATTATAAACAGTCACAAACAATAGAAGTTAAGCTTTTATGAGTAAAATAAATACCGGGAACACGAATAAAAAGGAATCCAAAAGCCATCTTAAGTATGTAATCAAAGAAATTCTGCTGCCGAGAAAATGGTTGCTGCTCCTTGGATTGGCGCTTATCATCATCAATAGATTGTCGGGGCTGGTATTGCCGGGGTCGAGTAAATACCTGATCGATGAGGTGATTGCCAAGAACAATTACGAATTATTTAAATCGCTGCTAATCGTTGTGGCTGCCGCAGTCACTCTTCAGGCTACGACCAATTTTTTCCTGACCAGATTATTGAGTGTCGAAGCGCAACACCTGATCTCCTTGCTCCGGGCAAAAATCCAGAAACAAATCATTCGGCTGCCCATTAATTTCTTCGACAACAACAAGTCCGGCGCACTGGTTTCGAGAATCATGACCGATGTAGAAGGTGTCAGAAACCTGGTAGGCACCGGTTTGGTGCAACTTTTCGGAGGAGTTTTGACTTCAATTGTAGCTTTCGTGTTGTTAATCCGAATCAGCCCTGCAATGACACTGTATATCATGCTGCCCTTATTGGTTTTTGGCCTGATTTCATTAAAAGCATTTGCCTACATCCGTCCGATATTCCGTAATCGCTCTGTGATCAATGCCGAAGTATCCGGCAGATTAACCGAATCCTTGAATGGCGTAAGGGTGATCAAAGGATTTAACGCAGAAGCCCAGGAAATCAAATCCTTTGAGCTGGGCGTAGAACGACTTTTTATGAATGTAAAAAAATCCCTTACCTCTACCAGCCTCGTAACAAGTGCAGCGACGTTGCTTTTAGGATTGGCGACCGTAGGTATAATGGGAGTCGGAGGCAATATGATCATGAAAGATCAGTTGACCATGGGTGATTTCTTTGCATTTATTCTATACCTGGGCTTTTTGATTGCCCCAATTGTACAAATGTCAAATATAGGAAGTCAAATTACTGAGGCTTTTGCCGGGTTGGACAGGATGCAGGAAATCCTGAATCTGGAACGGGAAGACGAAGACCCTGAACGAACCGAAACAATTCGGGAAATGCATGGGGATATTGAATTTAAAGAAGTGTCTTTCTCTTATGAGAAAGGCTCCGAGGTGCTACATAACATTAATTTTAAGTCAGCATCAGGTTCTGTGACTGCTTTGGTTGGTAGCTCAGGTTCCGGCAAAACAACCATTGCAGGATTAGTCGCCTCATTTCTGAATCCGAATCATGGCATGATAACCTTAGACGGTCATGACCTTAGCAAAATAGCCTTGCCAAATTATCGATCTTTTTTGGGTGTCGTATTGCAGGATGATTTCCTCTTCGAAGGAAGCATTCGTGAAAACATACTTTTTCCAAGACCAAATGCCACTGAAAATGAACTCACCGATGCCGCAAAGTATGCGCATGTGCTGGAATTTACAGAACGATTTGATGAGGGACTTGACACCCTGATCGGCGAGCGAGGAGTGAAATTATCCGGCGGACAACGACAGCGAATCGCTATAGCTCGTGCGATTCTGGCGAACCCAAAAATTCTGATACTGGATGAAGCAACTTCTAACCTCGATACGGAAAGTGAAGCCTATATCCAGGAGAGTTTAGCAAAACTAATGCACGGCCGTACCACTTTTGTGATCGCCCACAGGTTGAGTACGATCAGAAAAGCGGATCAGATATTAGTGATAGAAAAAGGTAAAATTGTTGAGCGTGGCAATCATGAAGAACTCCTTAAAAAAGAAGGAAGATATTTTGATCTGTATAATTTCCAGGCGAGAATTTAATCCGAAAATTTGTGAATCAAGAAGGCTTTCTGTTTTGCTGCACCTTTTAATTTAATAAAAAAGTTCCATATTTGGATTCGATCTTTTTTATCAGTTTTAAAAACTCCATGGATAAATTGTTTTTTTTCTGTTGCAATGATTTATGGTTCAGGTAGTGTGAGTGGCTATTATTTATAGGGTAATCATCGGAAAAACAAGCGATCTCTTCTTCCTGTATTTTAATCTCATTTAGCATAGACTCCACTTCTTTTTCCAGTTCATGAAAAAGCACAATTTCTTCTTCCACGACCTGGCCATGTTCATGTTTTAAGGAAGCCAGTCTGATGATATAAAGCTTTATTTCATGAGAATAACAAGAAATTCGATTTTTCCAGAGTTTATATTCAAAATCGAGATCGGGTATGGAAATCAGGTCCTTTTTCATGTGTTTAAAATTTGCAGAAACTTTGCCATGTGGTTGATTATTATCATGCCCTTGCACCTCATAATTGTAATCTCTGGCATGGCCTATTTCATGATTCTAAATTTACATTTAACTTACTAAATATCATTGGTTTATCAAACTCAATTTGCCTTTAATATTTAATTGCAATTCTTAATTATCAATTCCCCTTTGTATAATGCTTTAGCGCCCGGTTTTTATTAGATACACAAGTCGTAACATAGAATTACTAATTTTCATACGGTCTCTACTTCTGTGAACAGTTCCATTGGCAAATAAGCTCTTTAAGCCAATAGTTTGTGAGTTCCAAGCAAACAATTGGACAAAAAGCATCCACTTCCGATCAATAAAAAATAACTGTTAAGGCACAAGGACGTGGAGATTTCTCTGCAACTCATCGTCTTTGCGGTAATTCATATTTCTTAAGAGCATTTCAGGTTTTAATTATAATTCACAGTACTAAGCTAGAGTTACTGTGATAAGAAAATGATAGGATTTAATTACGTTAAATCATTAATTATTCGATATTTATAAAATTTTAATTTTTACCTCAAATACTCATGAAAACGATTCAAAATTATTTTTTACTGCTTTGCCTTTTTATATCATCCTTTGCTATTGCTCAACACGGAAAGGTATATGACAATTTATCTTTACAAAGTGAAATATTAAAAGGTGAACGAAAGTATGCCATTTATTTGCCGCCCGATTATAAATCATCTGAACGAAGTTACCCTGTCTTGTACCTGCTTCATGGTGCAGGTGACGACCAAACGGGTTGGGTTCAATTCGGAGAAGTATTGCGTATTGCTGACAACACAGCTCGTCAGGGAAAATCCACCCCAATGATCATCGTGATGCCGGATGCCAATACGGGTCGAAGGGGGTATTTTAATAGTCCCAAAGGCGACTGGAATTACGAGGATTTTTTCTTTCAGGAATTGATGCCTCATGTAGAGAAAAAATATAGAATAAAAAGTGAAAAACGCTATCGAGCGCTTGCCGGCCTGTCAATGGGCGGAGGAGGATCATTTATGTATGCCTTGCATCACCCGGAGCTTTTTTCCTCCTCTTGTCCCTTGAGCGCCTACACAGGCCCTCTTTCCCTGGAAGATACCCAGCGAAATCTAAAACGAGGGAATGAAGATCAAAACTTTACTCAAAAAGAAATCGCAAATTACTTCGCATCACATAGCGCTGTGGAGCTCGTAAATTCTATGACAGTAGATCAGGTAAAATCCGTTCGGTGGTATATCGATTGTGGAGATGATGATTTTCTGTATGAAGGAAACTCCTTAGTTCACATCGCCATGAAAAAAAGAAAAATTCCTCATGAATACAGGATCAGGGATGGGGCACACAGCTGGACCTATTGGCGGGAATCATTGCCGAAAGTTTTAGAATTTGTGTCACAGGCCTTTCATCAATATTGAGTGGGTGTTGTTCAAATTAGGACATATTTCTGTTCGTAAAGTGGGAGAATATATCAAGTTATAGAATTAACTTTTTGAATGTCTGCGAGTTATGCCTTAGGCTTAATTATTGCTTTAGATGCGTTAAAGTTCAGAAAATCAAGCGGGTTATGCCTGATATAATTAATACGATCCAATAGAAACGTATCTACAAAATATGAAAACTATAATTGCCTTTTTGCTTTTGTGTATCCTATTCGTAATGTGTTGGCCGCTGGCCCTAATACTTTTTTTCTTTTTTATGCTTGCCTGGGTTATTCTCATTCCATTCAAAATACTTGGTTTTACGATCGAAGTTATTTTCAAAATTGTTGGAGGAATTTTACTTTTTCCATTCAGGGTAATCAAAGCGCTTTAACGATCCGATTTTTCGGGAATTTATTTTTTGCTTCACAAAATAGTTTTGTGTTTCAATTTTGTTGAATGTCCTGATTATGGGGTGTACGACACTTTTGCTATGTGTTGATTTCTTTAAAAAGTTCACGCAAAAAGCGCAAAGATTTCGCAAAGTACGCAAATCTCTTTTGTCGCTTTGCGTATTTTATCTTGGCGTTCTCTGC
>SDBV01002639.1_pt1 | contig 26747 bp, 24 predicted proteins | sample 2277081 | NCBI WGS metagenome assembly SDBV01 (sample SAMN10402039, study PRJNA504765) | marine sediment metagenome | isolation source: marine sediment core GS10_PC15, 223 cmbsf | place: Arctic Ocean: Southern Knipovich Ridge | collected 2010 | reverse complement strand
CCCTCTCTTCGCCCAGAGTTGCCGCTATCGCATCGATGCCGGCAGGCCCGCCGTCAAAGATTTTTATCAGTGCCCTCAAAAATGACCTGTCAAGCTCGTCCAGCCCTAATGAATCAATCTGCTCCATCTTCAATGCTTTCTCAACGATATCTTTATTGAGCTTGCCCGAACCTTTGACCTGCGCATAATCCCTGACGCGTTTTAAAAGTCTGTTAGCTACTCTCGGCGTACCACGGGACCTATCCGCAATCAAATCGAGCGACCCATCCACGCAATCAAGTTCCAGTAGCCTGGCCGATCTGCCCAGAATTTCCGTTAATTCGCCCGCGTTATAAAATTCCAGATGAAAGAGCATTCCGAACCTGCCTCGAAGAGGAGCACTCAAAAGTCCCGCTCGTGTGGTTGCACCGATGAGTGTAAATCGCTTCAGCGGGAAATTTATCGTTTTTGCATGCAGTCCGCTATCAACGGTGAAATCGACCTTGAAATCTTCCATCGCAGGATAGATAAATTCCTCAACCGGCGCACTTAATCTATGAATCTCATCGATAAAAAGCACATCGCCGGTATTAATATTACTGAGCACGCCCATCAGGTCGCCTTGTTTGGTCAGAGCCGGGCCGCTGGTCACACGCAAACTCGTTCCCATCTCGTTTGCGATGACATTTGCCAGCGTAGTCTTTCCCAATCCTGGCGGGCCGTAAAAAAGGATATGCTCCAGCGGCTCGCCTCGCTTTTTCGCGGCCTCCATGGCAATTAAAAGTTTTTCCTTTACGCCGCATTGCCCCACACATTCATCCAGTCTCTTTGGCCTCAGCGTCAAGCTGAAATTCTCCTCCAACTGGTCAACAGACTTTCCGCTTAATACTCTGTCAATCGCCATTAGACTTCGATTCCCTGTTTTAATCTATACACTAAAGGCACAATTTCCTCCGCCGTTTTTATATCCGGATGCTTCCTGCATGCAAGCTCGATCAGTTCCATCGCTTCAAGTCTTCTCTCTCCCCATGCCACAAGAATCTCTAGCGCCTCCATCTGATATTGTTCTGGAACGGCTGTTCCCGAAATCGCACTACCAACCGCGAATTCGCCAAGCTTGCCCTTCAATTCAGCGATTATTTGCTGGGACAGTCTCTTACCTACTTCCGGCAAAGCCCGTAAAGTTTTTTCGTCACCTGCCTCAATCGCCTCAGCAATCCTTGCTATGGGAATACTCAGCGACCGCAGCCCCTTTTTTATCCCGATTCCCTTAACGCTTATATACTTTGCAAAAAACTCCTTCTCCGCCGGACTTAAAAACCCGACCATCCTCGGTATCAGATTTCCTCCGGCAGGCCCGCCTTCATAATATTCCATCGTGCAAAGCGTCATCTCAGAGCCAATCTTTCCGGTTAATGCCTGCACTACATATCCGCCAAGCATTATCTCGTAGCAGACCTGCCCGACCTGAACAAGACAGGTGTTACCGGCCAACTGAACAAGTTTTCCTTCAATTTTCGCTATCATATATTTTCGACCAAATTAAATCGAATTCGAACAACAAATCGCCACCGCTATCGCATCGGCCACATCCGGAGGTTCCGGCACCTCCGCCAGACTCAATAAAGACTGCACCGCCCTTTGCACCTGGGCCTTGGTTGCTCTTCCATTGCCGGTAACCGCCTTTTTGATGCGAGTCGCCGCAAAGCTTCTCGTCTGGCATCCGGCTTCGGCCGCGGTCTGAAGTATAACACCTCGGGCATGTCCCATCAATATCGCTGTTTTGGGATGCTCATAGTGCGAATACAATTCTTCAACGGCTATCATCTCCGGCTTGAATTTCTTCAGTATTGAATTTATATCTTTTGCAATCTGATTCAGTCTTATTTCCAGTGCCGCCGAGCCGTCCGTCCGAAACAGGCCTGCCTCAATTAAATTCTCACCTGCCTCGGTTGCGTCAACAACCGCATATCCGCAAACCTGCAAACCCGGATCAATCCCGAGTATTCTCATTTATCCAAGCCCTCCCGGCCTTTATTTTTTTCGCCAGACTGTCCCGTTCGGCCCATCTTCAAGGACTACGCCAAGTTCGATGAGCCTGTCGCGAATGGCATCGGAAGCTGCAAAATCCTTATTCTCTCTTGCCTTGGTGCGTTGTTCTATAAGTGCATTTACCAAACCGTCCAAAAGCTCGTTGTCAGCTGCACCTGCCGCCGGATACTCATTCTTGACAATGCCTAAAACATCGCCACCCAGTTTTGTAAACAGATCGTCAACCGCTCGCAGCGTTTCCGACGTCGTTTCATCTCGCTCGAGCAAAGCGTTGGACATCCGAACCATATCAAACAACACCGAAAGGCCGATCGATGTATTCAAATCGTCGTTCATTGCCTCTTCAAACTTGGCCTTGAATTCTTCGAGCTTCTTCAATATTTCCGCATCGGCCTGGCCTGCGGGCGCCTGCGATATCTTATTTCGCAATCCGATTACCGCTTGTGTTATTTTTTCATTACCGCTTTGGGCTGCAAAAAGTGCTGCATCAGAAAAATCGAGCGGGCTACGATAATGGCTGTTTAAAATCAGCTGCCTTATCGCTAATGGCTCGTAGCTTTTGGTAAGCCGTTCGTGCGAGCCGGTAAAAACCTGCTTGAGGTTGATAAAGTTATTCAGGCTCTTGCCCATCTTTTGCCCATCGACGGTGACCATATTATGATGCAGCCAATATCGCACAAACTGTACATCGTTGGCAGCTTCGGACTGGGCAATTTCACATTCGTGATGCGGAAACTGATTTTCGATCCCGCCGCCGTGAATATCAATCGTATTTCCGAGATACTTCATACTCATTACAGAGCATTCAAGGTGCCAGCCCGGATAGCCTCTGCCCCAGGGACTGTTCCACTGCATGACATGATCTGCTTCTGCTTTTTTCCACAGTGCAAAATCAGCTGGATGCCGCTTTTCTTTGGAAACTTTCACCCTCGCACCTGCCTGCATCTCGTCAACGTTTCGCCCGGACAGTTTGCCGTAATCTTTAAACTTTGCCACTTCGAAATAAACCGATCCGTTGGCTTGGTACGCATAGCCTTTTTCAATAAGTTTTTGCGCCAACTCTATCTGTTCTGGAATATGGCCGGTTGCTCTCGGACTTATGTCAGGCCTGATGCAGTTTAACTTATCCATATCGGAAAAATAACTGGCCGTGTAGAACTCGGCGATTGCCATCGGATGTTTTTTTTCCTGCCTGGCAGTTACCTCAAGCTTATCTTGGCCTTGATCGGCGTCGTCCGTCAGATGGCCGACATCCGTAATATTCTGCACATACGTAACCGCATAGCCAAGATGTCGCAAGTATCTTATGAGTATGTCAAAGCTGATATAGCTTTTGGCGTGCCCCAGGTGAGCATGCCCGTAAACGGTCGGCCCGCAGACGTAAATTCCAACCTTACCTTTTTTCAATGGCTTAAATTCTTCTTTACTTCTTGTAAGCGTGTTATAAAGCTTCAAGCTCATTTATAGTTGCCTTGTTATAATAACGTTCCTTTGACTTTTCGTCTCAAAAGCACCGTCGCCGTCGCTGCCATAGCTGTCCCTGCACCGATCTCACCCAAGCCTTCGTTGGTCTTTGCCTTGACATTTACCGCATTAAAATCAATCCCCAAAACATCAGCAATGCTTCTTTTCATATGCCCCTTAAACGCATCCAGCTTAGGCTGTTCGGCGTGTATTATCAAATCAACGTTAACCACTTCCCATTTTTTTTCATCAAGCTTTTCTTTGGCCGTGACTAATAGCTCTCTGCTGAACGCATCTTTATAAGCTGGGTCCGTATCCGGAAACATCATCCCAATATCACCCATTGCCGCTGCACCAAGCATGGCATCAATTATAGCATGCAGCGCAACGTCGCCGTCACTATGGCCCAAAAGCCCAGCAGGGTAAGGCACATGTATAGAGGCAAGAATCAGGTCCCGCCCGGCTGCTATCCGGTGGATATCAGTGCCGATTCCCGTTCGATACTCGTAATTTATCTCGCTCCTCAAAGTATTCCCTTTGTACTTGGTATATCTTTGCCCGTTATTTTTATCGCCGCACCAAGGGCCTGGCCCACGGCCTTGAAAATCGCCTCTGCTATATGGTGACTGTTTGTTCCGTAAGGCACTTCTATATGAAGATTGAATTTGCCGTAATTGGAAAAACTCCGCAGCATCTCCTCAAGGCACTCTACGTCAAAATCACCTATCTTGCTGGTTCTGTAGTCGACCTTATAGACGCAATGCGCTCGTCCCGAAAGGTCTATAGCGACATTTGCAAGTGCATCTTCCATAGGCACCGAACTGTTGCCGTATCTTGCTATACCTTTCTTGTCCCCAAGCGCTTCAACCAGACATCCTCCCAGGCATATCGCTATGTCCTCAACCGTGTGATGTGCATCTACCTGTAAATCGCCCGTAGCCTTTACAACAAGATCGATCTTACTGTGTTTGCTCAAATGGCTTAGCATGTGGTCTAAAAAACCAACTCCGGTGTCAATCTCATATTTGCCCTGGCCGTCCAGGTTCAACTCAAGTGCGATTTCCGTCTCTTTAGTCTTCCGCTCGGTTTTTGCGGTTCTGTTTTCCATAATACTTTCCCTATGTTCCAACTATTTGTTTTAAAGCATCAAGCAATTTATCGTTTTGCTCAGCCGTTCCAACAGTAATCCTCAATTTATCTTCAAGCTTTGGATAAGCAAAATACCTCACATAAATTTTGCATTCGGCAAGTTTTTCGTAAAGCTCAGCAGCCTTGTAATTATTACATTTTGCAAACAAAAAGTTAGCTTGGCTGTCCAGCACACTAAAACCAAGCCCTTTCAATTGTTCCGTTAATCTGGCTCGCTGGTTTTTTATTTTTTCAATATTTTTTCTGAAATACTGCTGGTCTTCAATTGCCGCTGCTGCTGCGGCAATCGCCACCGCGTCAACATTATACGAATCCTTAATCTTTGACAAAGCTTTAATCATCTCAGGCTGGGCTATCGCATATCCAAATCTTAGACCGGCCAGCGAATAGCCCTTACTCATCGAACGAAGAATTATCACATTGTCGAAATCCCTGGTCAGCTGAACACAATTTTTATCGGCAAAATCAACATACGCCTCATCGATAAGCAGTACACCTTTCAAGTCATCCGCTAACGAGGCAAGCTCCTCTGCTTTTACAAAAGTTCCGCTCGGAGCATTCGGATTGCAGACTATTGTAAGCGCCGCACCGGTATGGGCTAATTTTGCAGGCAGGTTAAATTCTTCATCAAAAACGATCTCTATCGGCGGGCAATTCTGAATCTCCGCCAGCACAGGATACAGTGAATATGTCGGCACAGGATACGCAATCGGGCGATTTTCATCACAAAACGCCCTCATGGCAATCGTCAAGAGTTCATCCCCGCCGTTCGTACACATTATGCTTTCCGGCGACACTCCGTTGACCGTAGCTGCTGCCTGGCGAAATTTGTCTCCTTTAGGCGGCGGATATCGGCGAAGTTTTTCAGGACCGATTTTTTGAATTCCCTTTATCACCGCTGGCGAGGGTGGATAGGGATTTTCATTGGTGTTGAGTTTTACAACATCTGTCTCAACCAGCTGCAGGCCGGGCTGATATTCAGTGAGTCTTTCGATATTTTTTCTAAAATATCCCATTTTGCTTATCCGGAAAAATTCTTAGTCCAGATTATAAGGGTATTTGAAGCGAAGTAAAAGTAAGATTTCTTTAATTATTGATGTGAAGATATGCAATCGCTGCAGCTTATTTGCAGCAATAATCAATCAGCCTGGCAATCTCGCTTCTAAGGTCCTTCCGATGCACTATCATATCGACAAAGCCGTGCTCAAGCAGAAACTCAGACCGCTGAAAGCCTTTCGGCAGTTCCACTTTGATTGTTTCGTAAATTGTTCTTGGCCCGGCAAAACCTATAAGTGCCCCCGGTTCTGCTATGATAATATCACCGAGCATCGCAAAGCTCGCCGTTACCCCGCCTGTAGTTGGGTCGGTAAGAAGTGAAATAAACAGCCCCTTCGCTTCGTCATATTTAGCTAAAGCCGCACTGGTTTTTGCCATCTGCCCCAGCGAAACCACCCCTTCATGCATCCTTGCTCCGCCCGAGCAACTGGATACCACCAATGGCAGCGACTGTTCAATCGCCTCATCGACCGCCACGCAGAACTTTTCACCTACAACCGAACCCATCGATCCCATAAGAAAATTAGGGTTCATCACCGCCAGCATTACTCCTCGGCCCTTGATAAAAGCTTTGCCGATCATCAAGGCTTCTTTCACGCCCGAACTTTTTTCGTCGGCTTTTATACGTATTTTATAAGTGGTGTCCCTGAACTTGAAATTCAAAGGGTCATCCGTCGTCATATCCGCAAGCAATTCCTCGAACGAGTCTTCATCGACAAGATACTTTACCCGCGTAGACCCATCCAGACGAAAGTGATGGTTGCATTCCGGGCAAACCTGTTGATTTTCTGCAACCGTTTTGCGATAAAGCATGTGTTCACAACCCGGGCACCGCATCCACAGACCTTCCGGCATGTCCTTGCGTGGCTTTAGTGAATAACCATCCCAGTTTGTTTTTGATTTTTCTGCCATATGTGCCAATAAATAGTTGCTTTAGTGATTATGAATTCCGGAAAATATTGTACCAGAAAATCCGCTCAAAAACGAGACAATTATTTGCATGCAGCCCTGATGGCTTCAATAGCAGCTGCGCGGTCTGATTTTGAAAAGATCGCGTTGCCCGCTACAAGTGTATCGGCACCGTAAGATGTTACAATCGGTGTGGTCTCAGGATCGATCCCGCCGTCAACTTCTATCCGAATATCGGGTCCGACAAGCTGTCTGATCTTAATAATTTTTTTCGCAGCCTCTTGAATAAAACTCTGACCGCCAAAGCCAGGATGTACCGTCATCACCAAAACCATATCACATAAAGGAGCAATTTTTTCTATCGCCTCCACTTCCGTCTCCGGATTCAGCGTTATCCCTGCAGTAACACCCAACTGATGCAGTCTGTCTATCAGCTTCTCAGGCTCGGGGCTTGCTTCTATATGAAAAGTTATATGGTCAGCGCCGGCCTCGACAAATCGTTCAATGTATTTCTCAGGCTCGCTTATCATCAAATGAGCATCGAACACAAGCGAGCTGTGCTTTCTGAGTTTGGCCACAACCGGCGGCCCGAAGGTGATATTCGGCACAAAATGACCGTCCATCACATCCAGATGAATGATTTTGACGCCTGTCGATTCGACCTGAGCAATTTCATCAGCTAATTTGGAAAAATCAGCGCTCAATATCGATGGTGCAATCTCAATAGTTCCGGCTTTTGGTAATTTAAAATTTGCCATCTTTTATTTTTCGTCCAGAATTTCAAGACATTTAAATTTCTTGCCTTCCAGAAACTCAAGGCTCGCACCTCCGCCCGTAGAAATATGACTTACTTTTTCTTCCAATCCAAGATTAACTATCGCACTTGCGCTATCGCCGCCGCCTATAATGCTTCTGGCGCCTTTTGCTGTTGCCTCGACAACCGCTATCGCAACCGCCTTTGTGCCGGCGTCGAACGGCTCCAATTCAAACACTCCCATCGGGCCGTTCCATATAATGGTTTTAGCATCAGAAAGCTTATCCGCGAAGAGCTTACTCGTTTCAGGCCCAATATCCAGTCCTTCCCAGTCTGCCTCGATATCACCCGTAACCACTTTGTTCTCGGCATTTGCCTTGAATTCCTTTGCCACGACATTATCAACCGGCAGGACCAGTTCGCAGCCAGCCTCTTTGGCATGTTCCAAAAGCTCGTTGGCTTTATCGGCGAAATCATCTTCACAAAGACTTTTGCCAACCGTTTGCCCCTGGGCCTTGAAAAACGTATACGCCATCGCGCCGCCGATGAGGATGCAATCGACCTTATCAATCAGATTTTCTATCACGCCGATTTTATCCGAAACTTTCGCTCCTCCTAAAATCGCCACAAAAGGCTTTTTGGGATTATTAACCGTTGCTCCAAGAAACCTCAGTTCCTTCTCAATCAAAAAACCCGTAACCCTGTCTTTACCCTCCATCATCACAGGTACCGTATACATCGACGCATTATCCCGATGCGCAGTGCCAAACGCATCGTCCACATAGACATCGGCTAACTCGGCCAACTGTTGTGCAAAATCATCCTTGGCCCCACGAAGTTGTTTGTCCTCCTTGGCAGCCTTGTCTTTAATAGTCTCTTGCTTATGAAAACGCAAATTCTCAAGCAGCATGCACTCGCCGCTTTTTAATTCCGCTGCCTTAGCCTTCACATCATTCCCAATACAGTCATCGGCAAAAATCACCTCCTGGGCCAAAAGCTCAGAAAGCCTCGCCGCCACAGGCCCAAGCGACATTTTTTCATTCACCTGACCCTTCGGTCTGCCAAGATGGCTCATCAAAATAAGCGATGCGCCATTACCCAGAACATATTTAATTGTCGGCAGCGCTTTGGTAATCCGTGCGTCGCTGGTAATGTTGCAGTTCTTGTCCAGCGGAACATTAAAATCTACACGCATCAAAACTTTCCGACCCTTTAAATCAATATCTGCAACTGTTTTCTTGGCCATCTTTCTTCTCTGCCTTCTACAAAAAAAAATATCAAAATAAAAAACGGACCTGCCCTTACTTCGGACAGATCCGTTTGAGTTTCCAATTACATCTTTGCCATCTTTTCCATGATATCAACGGTCCGATTCGAATATCCCCATTCGTTATCGTACCAACTGACAACCTTAACGGTTTTACCGCCGGCCTTGGGCATAGTCATCGTACTTAAAGCATCAAAAATGCTCGAAGCCGGATCATTTATAATATCACTGCTTACAATCGGCTCATCGCAGTAGACCAATATCCCTTTTAGCTCACCTTCTGCCGCTTTTTTGACTGCTGCATTAACTTCGTCGACGGTGACTTCCTTTTTTAGCTCTACAACAAGATCAACCACACTTCCCACCGGCACCGGCACACGCAGTGCAAATCCGTCCAGCTTGCCGTCCAGTTCCGGAATAACTTTGCCGACCGCTCTTGCAGCACCGGTTGTTGTCGGAATAATATTCATCGCTGCAGCACGGGCACGACGCAAATCAGAGTGAATCATATCCGCGACGTTCTGGTCATTGGTGTAGGCGTGAATAGTTGTCATTAGCCCCTTTTCGATACCGAACGAATCGTTTAATACCTTGGCCAGCGGCGCAAGGCAATTCGTCGTACAACTTGCGTTGGAAACGCAGGTAACATCCGGCGTCAACTTATCATCATTAACACCCAACACGATCGTCGCCTCGATATCATCCTTGGCAGGCACGGTCAGCACGACTTTTTTCGCACCAGCTTTTAAGTGGTCGCCATAGCCGCCCTTGGGCGATTCTTTTTCGCGAAAAATACCGGTCGATTCCACCACAACCTCAACGCCCATATCCTGCCAGGGCAGTTCCGCCGGATTCCTCACCGCCAAAACCTTGATACCTTTGCCGTCAATCACAAGCTCATCACCCTTAACTTCGACGCTGCCGGGCCATCTGCCCATCACCGTGTCATACTTGAACAGATGCGCCAGACTCTTTGCGTCCGACAGGTCGTTAATGGCTACCAATTCCAAATCGCCTTTTCTCTGCATTATAATTCTTGCCACCGCTCTGCCGATTCGGCCAAAACCATTGATCGCAACCTTTGTCGCCATTTAGACTCTCCTTTTGAATACTTGATCCTAATTAAAGTTTATACTCACAAATCACGAAGAACAAAATTGTGAAACGCACTTTATTTTTATCCCCTTGCATTGTCAAGAATTTATTGCTGACAATTACCTAATATGCCTTATTTAGTATCATTTATCAGCAATTGAAGGATTTTTTTGGTTTGGCTATTTAGTTTCGTAATTTCACTGGCTCGTATCGGCCCAACCCAGATAATTTTTTCACTATCCTCGATAATAATCGCTTTTTCCCGCATATCCAAGCCGATTTTCTCAGCAGTCAGGAACTTGCCCACTTTTTTTTCGCCCGCTAATCCCAAAGGCCAAAACTTATCGCCAGCCTTGCGTAGGCGAGCCTTCAAAGGCAGATTCAACTTCTCCAAATCAAACCATTCAGTGAAATTGTCTTTTTGGTTTTTAAAGTCCTCGAATCTGTCTGGGTCGATGTCGAAAATATTGGCTTCAATAGTATAGTCTGCGAAAATGGTTTGGCCAGGGATATTTAGAGTAACAGCACCGGTCGAAGGTTTTTCTTTAGAAGGTTGATACTTTTCAAAAATCAGTTTCCCCTGCTGGCCAGTTACAGAAAAACCTGCGGGCAAGGCGAGTTTTTTATCCGATGGTTTTTCCCTAGCTAATTTCAGAACTTCCTGGTAATGCCAACCGCTCAAATTCCTCTCGCCGCTGCCGATACTCGTTAAAGCCCTGCGAACAATCTCAACCTTGGCCGGTTCCGGCAGGGGGGCAAATCGTTCTGCATTGAGCACAACTCTATCCGCTGTAGAATCAATCGCTACATCCGCCCAAACCTTTTCAACTTCAGCGCAAACCTTCTGCCAGTATCTACGGCTGGCCTCTGCAAGTTCGGACAACTGCTCAACAAGATTGCCGGAGCATTCTTTTTGCAACTCCGGTAAAAGATTATGCCGAATAAAATTCCGCGTAAACTTTTGGTCATAATTTGTTTTGTCCTCGCGCCACTTTAAATCCCGCTGTTGCAGATATTCGATAATTTCATCTCGGGCCACACAAAGCATCGGCCGAACAAATCGCGCCTCTCCGGAGTCCGTAGCAAAAACCTTCTCAGGCCAAATCCCACCAACACCTCGAAATCCCGTCCCGCGCAACAGCCTGTGCACCACGGTCTCGGCGTTATCATTTTTATGATGCGCCGTCGCAATTGGCCCGCATCCGTTAGCCTCGGCAATGGCAATCAGCTTTTCGCGCCGAACTTGGCGCCCAGCCATTTCAATAGATAGCTTTTTCTCTCTTGCAAAGGCTCGCACGTCAACCCGTTTGATAGTAACTCCGAGTCCAAGCGCTTCAGCCAATCGAACTACAAATCTTTCATCTTCATCAGCTTCTGCGCCTCGCAATTGATGATTTATATGAGCAATCTGAACCTGGCACTCAATCGCCCCAGCCGAGGTCAGTGAACAGATCGCATGCGTCATCGCAACCGAATCTGCTCCGCCCGATACCGCCAGAAGAACCTTTTTGCCTTTAGGTAAAAGTTCATTGGCCCGGACAAATTCGCCCACAGTTTTTTCGAATTCGGCCTGCATATCTGAGCATATCCTAAAAAAATGGGCCTGCTTATCCAAACAGGCCCGATTCATTGCTAAATCCAACATTCTCTAATCAATTAGTCTCCGGCTCATCTCCAGCTTCTACATCTTGTCCGGGTTTCGGCGCCGTCAGATAATCGATACGTTCCTGGGCTATCTTATTATAGTTTGTGTGTTGAGTTTCTATTTCCAGCGATTGCCTGTAAAGCTCAAGCGCCTCACCTCGCCGGCGCAATCGCCGGTCAAGAATATACGCTGCCTTGAATCTCGCCGCATGGGGCGTCTCTGCATCCCACTGAAATGCCCTCTTAAAGTAAAGTACCGCTATTTCATAATCCTTGAAATGCTCATAAATTTTACCCGCAGTAAACGCCGCATCGTCAATCTTATCGCTTGTAGGATACGTCTTAATAAGCTCATTGAATTTATTCAGCGACACCCGCATCAGTTTATCATCCACTATAAGGATCAGCTCCTTGGCCTTTTTATAATCCGCCATTGCCTCTGCATACAAATCATTAGCCTCTTGCACCACATCGGTCGCTCTCAGGCTGGGTCCTGCAACTTCCGCTTCGATAATATAACGATATCGCGGCATCGTCCTGACCGCATATAATTCCTTCCTCGCCCACTCCGATTTAAGATAATTACCGCTTTTGTCGTAGAATTCTGCAAGCTCCTCAAGAGCCTTATAATATTTCTGACGATAGTCCGACATCTTCTCCACATGAGCTGCTTCGATTTTAGACGGCGCAACATCAGCTTTCAAAGCTGCCTCCGGCTTTGCAGACATCAGATGCTCCCCGTCTTTCTCCCATTCGATACAACCCGTCAGCGCCAAAATAGATAAAACGGCTAAAACTGCTGCCAAAACATTCTTTGCCATCATAGGCCCCTTTCATATCAGAAATTCGATTTTCCAAGAAGCAGTTTTGAAACCGCTTCATAAGAAATTAGCATTTTTCCGCACCATGTCAAGCACAATCGATTTTAATCGACCCCTACCACTGCGCCTCAGCGTAAGGCCCTATAGGTCCGTCAGGTTTGGGTTTGGGCCTGGACTTGATTATCTCCTCGGCAATAGGAATATCGCCTTTTTTGGTTATTTTAATATTAGAATAATCGGTTTCGACTATCCCAATCTCATGCCCCATCGCTTCGACCAACATCGAATCATCACTTACCTTGCTCATGTCCGATTTTGCCGCCTGGGCATAGGCCTCTTTCAGCAGCTCAGTCTTGAAAACCTGCGGCGTCTGCGCTTCATAAAGCCCCGTCCGGTCCACCGTTTCGACTATTTTTCCATCCTCTGCTTTTTTGACCGTAGCCACCACAGGACAAGCTAATATCGCAGCACCAATCTGCTCTGCCTTTTCAATCACTTCATCCAGCCAGTCTGTTTTCAGGCAGCACCTTACCGAATCATGAACCGCTACTAATTCAATATTTTCTTTTAAATTCTCAAGGCCATTAGCCACCGTTTCAAATCGCTCAGCCCCGCCATAAAATATCTTCACCCCATGAAAGCTCAGATTCGCACCATATTTTATATTCACCAACTCCTCATCGTCCTTGTTTATTCCAAGCAGTATCTGCTTTACATCATCACGGCTGGCAAAAAACTCTATACTCCTCATAAACGCTGCTCTGCCCGCCACGTCCACAAACGGCTTTTTTCTACTCCCGCCGAATCTATTACTCGCACCTGCCGCACATATGATCACCGCAACGTTTTTCATTTGTTATCCCAAAAACATACTTCCTGATTTTTTAATATTCAATCCCCGCTCGCGGGCCAATACCTTTATCAAAAGGATGTTTAACTTTTTTGATTTCCGAAACAAGGTCGGCAAGCTCAATAAGTTCTGCCGTTGCACCTCTGCCGGTCAGTATTATTTCCACTCGCTCAGCCTTGTCGTCGATAATGCGTTTGACGTCCTCGATCTTAGCCAGCCCCTCAGCCACACAAAACACCAGTTCATCCAGTATTATCACATCGTAGCTTCTTTCCATCGCTGTCCCTGCCAGTTCAATACACGCTTTGTGTATCTGCTCAGAGGCAAACTGCTTTTGTTGAGGATCACCTAAAGATTTGGATAAATTCCACTCCGCATCCAGAGCTTTAAAGGTTATTTGCAGAGGACATACCTCAATCGCCATCCGCTCTCCAAGCTCCAGCGAAGCAGGTTTAAGGAATTGATATATCAAAACTTTATTACCGCGTCCTGCCGCACGAAGCGCCAGCCCCAACCCTGCGGTAGTTTTGCCTTTACCGTCACCGGTATAAATCTGAACAAGACCTTTTTCAAGCATACCGATATATTAATCGTCCGCCCGAAGCTATTCAACTGCTTTTTGGCAAAACCTCTTCTTAGAGAAGATAAGATATGTATAAGGTGTGTGCTCGCCTGGGCATGCCGCAGCGTTAGGCTACGGCTTCTTCGAGGATTTTCTCGGCAATTTCAGGATCATTAGCTTGCTCACCGGGTTTAAAAGGCAGACTGCAGGCAAACTGTATCGCGACCCTGCGAACATAATCGTTCATTTCATCCACCCTGCAAACATGACCGTGCTGAATAAAATTTTCCATATTAAACGAGCCTTCCGAATCATAACGCGGCACGCTGAACCTGGCTGTAATATGTTGACCGGCATGTGGACACTTATCTGTATAACACGTAAAAGCCGCTCCTCCGCTGCTGATGTCAATCATCTGGCCCTGTGAAAGAATCTCATTAAAATCTTCGGCAAACCAGACCGGCCAGTGGTATCGCAATCGCTTCTCTCTCCTGCGTTCATCTGTCAGATTCATCGTTGCTCTCCAAAATACCTGAAATTACCTAAGTACTTGTGAAATCGACGAATCCAACGGGTCACTTAATCACCTGAAAACAGTTGCGTTAACATCAAAAATGTGATTTTGGCAAAAACCCCTGCTGGAGATTTATTTTTGTACTTCAGACCGTATTCCTGGAGTGAAAAATAATTGGTGATTTTTCGATTTTAAAAACTGCGGTTCCGATAAGTTTCAATCAGCCAGTCTGACTAACTCACAAAACAGTCTGCCTCGCTGCTGGAAATTATCGAACATATCATAGCTTGCACAGGCCGGGCTCAGCAATACAACATCACCAGCCTGGCTTTGCTGACTCGCCAACTTAACCGCCTCAGCGAGCGAAGATACAATTTCGACATACACTTTTGATTTGCCCCCTGATCCTATAGCTTCTGCGATTTTTTCAGCCGTTTGCCCTATCAAAATGCACGCCTTCGCTTTTTGGGCGATCTGGCGGCCAAGCTTTTCCATCGGCAGGTTTTTGTCATACCCCCCGGCTATTAAAATCTTCGGCTCTTTAAACGCCTCTATTGCCGCCATCGTGCTTTCCGGTGTTGTTGCAATCGAATCGTTATACCAGCTCACATCATCTATCCTGGCAACAAACTCAAGCCTGTGCGGCAGAGGCTTAAAACCCGGCAGTGCTTTCTTAATCGTCTCATCATTTACACCAAACCGCTTCGCTATTGCTACCGCTGCCGCCAGATTAGAAAGATTAGCCCGGCCTGGCAATGCAAACAGACTTCCAAAATCTTCGGCGACATCCTCAGCCGAAAAACAAATACAAATCCTGCCAGTTTCGGCCTTATATTTTTCGTACCACCTGGCAGTAATCGTGTCTTCAGAATTAAATATCGATATCGCCGGATTGTTCTGGTCTAATTTTTGATGCTTGAAAATCTCCTCCTTCGTATTTGAATACGCCTCGAACGTCAAATGCCTGTCGAGATGGTTGGGAGCAAGATTTGTAATCAGCGCCACTTCCGGCGCCGCGCCAATCCAGCTGAGCTGCTCGATCTGAAAGCTCGACAACTCCAGCACCACTAAATCATCCGCCCCGATATCATCTAATCTGTCCAGCAACGGCTGGTTGCCGATATTTCCTCCAAGCCAGACCCTACGATATCCAAAACCCTCACCTCCAACAGCAGCTTCAAGCAAATGATGCGTCAACGCCGTTGTCGTGCTCTTGCCGTTAGCGCCAGTAATACCAATCTTCTTTGCCGAACACAGTTCGAAAAATATTCCGATCTGTGACATTATAATTTTGCCCGAAGCCTTGGCATTTTTGATTAATTCATTGTCGGGATTTACCGCAGGATTTACTATGATCACATCCGCTCGCTCAAAATCTTCAGCGTTATGCTCACCAAGCCGATACTCGATGCCGTCGAGTTCCTTCAACTGCTCCAAAGACTCCTCTAGTTCTTCAGCTTCAGCCAAATCTGTCACGATTACTTTTTCGCAGACTTGATGTGCGAATTTAACTGAATCCACGCCGCCGGCAAACCTGCCGAGACCCATCACTAAAATAGTCTTTCCGTTGAAAAATTCCTTTTCCATAGCTCTTACCCCCCTTAGACAAAAGCCCTATTGTAAAGCTTTAGCCAACTCTGCCTTTGCGTCAATCGCAGCCTGGGCAATACACTTTTTCCAGTTATCCCCAAACTTGTCTTTGTAGTTGTCCCTTTCGTAGGCATATATAATCGAACGTGACGCGTTAATCAGCGCTCCGCTCCCGTCTGGTTTACAGAACTTCACACAATCCGCCGCACTCGCACCCTGGCTGCCAAGCCCCGGAACCAAAAACCACACCTTGTCGAATTTTTCCCGCAGTGTTTTTGTCTGTTCTGCTGTTGTTCCACCGATAACCATCCCGACATTACTGTAACCGCTTTCGCCGATTCGCCCAGGCTCATTGGCAATTTCACCAACAACATCCGCTAATTTCTCATACATCTTTACGCCGTCGGCATCTGCGAAATCCTGTATCACACCTGCCGAAGGATTACTTGCCCGCACCCATACAAAAATCCCTTTACCTTGTTCATTGGCAGAATCGGCAAATGGAACTATCCCATCGGAACCTGCAAAACCATTTATTGTAATCGCATCAGGTGCCAGCGCATCCTCCAGATGTGCCGCCGCGTAAGACTTGGCCGTGTGACCTATATCACCTCGCTTCACATCACCGATAACTTCCAGCCCAAGCTTCTTCGCCTCAGAGACAAGCAGATAATAAGCCTTCACACCTTCCCATAGGTATCGTTCAAAAAAACCAATATTCAATTTTACCGCAGGCACGATTGGCCCAACTATCCGAATCACTCTCCTGCTGAATTCAAATATGGCGCTAACCTCGCTCACGCTGAACTCAGCGTTCATTTCCCTGCGTTTGGTTAAAGCCATCGGCAAACGATTGTAAACTGGGTCTATTCCGACAACCAAACCGGTTTGCTTGCCCTTGACTGCTTCAAAAATACGGTCCCCAAAATGACTTGCCACCTGCTATTTCCTTTCAAAATCGGGAAACAGGCATATTTAGTTACTATAAAAAAAGCTTTTTCCCAGATACCAACCCCACTATAATCACATCAGTTTTTCGGAGCAAGAAACAAATTCAATTTAGAAGTGGTTTCAAAACAGCTCTTAGGACGTCGATTTTGAAATTAAACAGAAAACAAAAAATTGTTCTGATGTCACTTATCGACCTCGTCCTCTTGGCAATCGTCTTTTCGATGTTGCTTTATAAGCCTGGCTCCTACAAGCCCATCTCTCACATAGAAGGCAACCAAGTTAGCCCATACCTAACTCATCACCTCATTGCCGATTTTTACAATGGCCTCGAGACTGGCGAGCCATTCGAAGTACTCGTCGAGCAAGCAGGCCTTAACGATGTTATCGCCCGCGCAAAATGGCCAATGGAATCCGGTGGAACACTCCTGTTCACTCCAACCGTTACCATTGAACCGTCAGGCTTCATCTTGATGGCCATGGCAAACTTCAAAGGAGTAAATTTTGTTGTTACCGTAATTATAAAACCAATAATTGACGAAAACGGCCTACTGCACCTGAAAGTCAGCAATTTAAGAGTAGGAGCGATGAATTTGGCGCTGCTGGCAAGGCCAATCGCCAGAAGAATGTATAAAATCAGAGCCGAACAGCTTGGCTATGACGCTGACAACACCGACATACGGTTTTTAATAGCAAGGGCATTACTGGCAGGGGAGCCTTTCGACCCTGTCTTAACTTTGAACGACAAAAAAGCTCGCGTATGCCGAATTTTATTTGACGAGGGTTTTGCCTCCATTGCTTTCTCACCAGCCAATTCAAAAAAGACCAAATAATCCCACTTTTATTGGCCCCAAAAGCCTCACTCGTCGTTTTACAACAAAACAGGCCTTTGCAACCTCTGTTCTAAAAAGTGGTTATGAAAAAACCCCCGAAATCAATACCCGAAAATTATCACACAAAAACACCCGAAATAACCGATATCGTAATTGTGAACATCGCAACTCAATCCAGCGTACCAAATTTTGTAAATAATAACTGTATTTGCTAAAAAGACTTATTATAATTGACAGTGATTTGCGACAAGCTATAATTGCCCAGGAACGCAGCTAATGAAATATTAGGTGAGGTTAAACCATGGAATTGCTTAAGACCGGATTAATTAACCGTGCGAATGAATAGTAATACAACTTGCTATCTCACTGCGCATATGCGCAGACGGTGTTTTTCGGATAGGTTTTTCCACTTCAGGATCGCGGAACAGCGTATTGTCGTTGGAGGAGGGGCCGAGTGAAAAGGTAGGAATTGGTAAATCGTGTTCCGTGAGGGTATTTTGAAGTGGAAACCTTAATAATTTAAGAGTTTCCATTTTTTTTAGTTTTTTGAGAGAAAAAGGAAAAATGAATCAGGAACTGATAAGAATAATTGAGAATATCGCCCACGATAAGAATATTGATAAAGAATCCATATTCCTGGATCTCGAGGCGGCGATGGTTTCAGCAACAAAAAAGCACTTCGGCGAGCCTGAAAGTGATGTCATCGTACAGGTCGACAGAACCACTGGTGAAATTCAGGCCTTTAGGGATGGCGAGTTTATCGATATAAAAAAACTGGGCCGAATTCCTGCACAGACCGCAAAACAGGTCATGATCCAGAAAATCAAGGCCGATGAAAGAGACAGTATTTACGCAGACTTCGTACAGAGAAAAGGTGAAATCGTAAGTGGGACAGTCGCGCGTTACGAAGGCGGAACCGCCGTGCTTAACCTCACTAATAGAACCGAAGCCTTTATGCCAAAGTCAGAACAGATAATGGGACAGACGCATCATGCAGGAGAAAGGCTTCGTTGTCTTATCCTGGATGTCAGGGAAACTGCAAGCCAGGTCAAAATCATTCTTTCACGAACCCATCCTGATTTTATTCGCAGACTCTTCGACCTGGAGGTTCCGGAGGTAGCTGAACAAATTATCGAACTCAGGGCCCTGGCACGCGAAGCAGGCTATAGAACAAAGGTTGCCGTCATCTCTCTTGATGATAAAGTTGACGCCGTGGGAGCATGTGTCGGCATGAGAGGAAGCAGAATAAAAAATATCGTCGATGAGTTGGGCGGTGAAAAAATAGACATAGTTCGCTGGAACGACTCCTCACAGGTTCTTATCACAAACTCACTTATGCCCGCAAAGGTTAGCGAGATCGCCCTGTGCTTCGAATTGGGAAGGGCAACCGTGGTTGTCAGTGAAGACCAGTTGAGTCTTGCAATAGGAAAACACGGGCAAAACGTCCGTCTTGCCGCAAGGCTGACAGGATGGGATATCGATATACTCACACCTGACGAATACAACCAGGAGATAGAACGTCTTTCCGTAGGCCTCAAAGACACTGAAGGGATCGACGACACCTTAGTTGATAAATTAATCGCGCTTGGAATTATATCAGTACTCGACTTGGAAGAAGTGGGCACAGAGCCCTTGATCAATGAACTTGGCCTGGAATCGGAACTTGCCAAAAAAGTTGTTGAAGCCGCGGGAGCGATGGCTAAAAAACAAGCCGCGGAGGCGACTAAAAAACAGGCTGAAAATATTTTACAGCAAGAGCAGGTAGAACAGACACCGCCGGCCCAGTAGGCTAAAAACAGGATTTTTAGCTATTTGTATGGGTTGTGCAGGCGGATAATTTAAATTATGGAGATTTAATTGGCTACTACCAGAGTTCATATTTTGGCCAAGGAACTTGGCGTAAAAAGCACTGCCATTGTAGAAAAATGTCAAGCGGAAGGTCTGGACGTCAAAAACCACATGTCCACTATTTCAGCAGGATTGGCCGCAACTATTAGCGAGTGGTTTAGTGAAGGTGAACATGCTACAACCGTAGAGACAACCGCCAGAGTCGACTTGAAAAAAGTTCGAATCAAAAAAAGAAAAAAGAAAAAAGAGCCTGCTGAAACCGAAAAGGCCGAAAAAATAACCGAAGCTGCTGACGAAACAATCGCCGAAGCTAAGCCTGAAGAAGCTGCCCAAAAAACGGACAAAATACAAACCAAAATAACTCCACCTGTTATTTTTACGCCCCCAAAACCACAAAAAGTTGTTCCTGCAGGACCCAGACTTGAAAAACCAAAACCGGCAAAGTTATCCGGGCCGAAGGTGATCAGAGTAGAAAAAACGGAAATCGTTAAAAAACCTCGGCCAAAACCAAAAACCGAACGCCCAAAATACAATCAGCCTATTACCGAGTCTTTGCTTCTTCCGGATAAACTTATAACCTCGAAAAAAGCAAAAGAAGCCAAAGGTAAAAAAGCAACAAAAGAAAAAACCAGAGGAAGACGAAAAGATACAGACACCCAGGATGTTACAAAAAAACCAAAAAGTGCAAGGAAACTTCGAGAAAGGGATATCGCTGAAAGAAGAGCTCGTTTAGAGGCAGCACGTGGCGAATCCTTGAGATTAAGACCATCAAGAAAAATTGAAACACACCAGCAACCGTCATTTGGTCTTCACGAAAGACCTGAAAAAGCGACCGTGACTGAGCCGGTTTCCGTAAAAGACCTTTCCGCGGCATTGGCAGTAAAAACAAGCAACATCATTGCAAAACTTATGCAGCAGGGGGTCATGGCAACCACAAACCAGACCATACCTATAGATGTCGCGGAACTCGTTGCTTTGGAATTCGGTACAGAACTTATCGTTGAACGAAAGCAACTGCTTGAAGAACAAATCAAAACAGAGTTCGAAAATTACGAAAGAAATAATCTTACCAGGACTTCTGCCGTAGTTACTATGCTAGGCCATGTCGACCATGGTAAAACAAGCCTGCTCGACTGGATAAGAAAAGCCAAAGTCGCACAAGGCGAAGCCGGAGGAATAACTCAGCACATCGGTGCATATCAGGTCGATTGGAATGGAAAAAAAGTTACGTTTCTGGATACCCCCGGACACGAAGCTTTCACCGCTATGCGTGCCCGCGGTGCGAACATGACCGATGTCGTTGTCCTTGTCATTGCCGCAGATGATGGCGTAATGCCGCAGACAGTCGAAGCAATAAACCATGCAAAAGCCGCAAACGTTCCGATTATTGTCGCACTGAATAAAATTGACCTGCCGGGCATCGATGAAAACCGAATCTACGGACAACTGGCAGAACACGAACTTACTCCGGTTGAGTGGGGCGGCGATGTAGAGATCGTTAAAACCAGCGCGATCACAGGCCAAGGCATCGATTCTCTTATTGAACACATTGACCTTACCGCGGAACTGCTCGAGCTAAAAACCGATAATACCATACCGGCCACAGGCTGGGTCATTGAAGCAAAAAAGACTACTACACAGGGTGCCGTCGCAACCGTGCTTGTAAAGGAAGGGGTACTTAAAAAAGGCAACACGATTTTTGCCGGCAAGGGATATGGCAGAATCAGAACAATAAAAAACAGCTTTGGAAAGGATATCAAGACCGCTGCAAGTTCGATGCCTGTCGAGGTATCAGGACTTAACGATGTTCCACAGGCCGGGGATAAATTCTATTGCTTAAAAGACATAAACAAATGCAAAGAAGTTGCCGAACAAAACAAAATTCGTTTCAGAGAAGACAGCCTCGCAAAACGTTCGCAGGTAACTCTCGAAAATCTGTTTAGTCAAATCGAAGCCGGAAGCATTAAAGAGCTTAACATCATCATTCGTGCCGATGTCCAGGGCTCGGTAGATGTACTTATAAAATACCTTAACGAACTCAGCACCGATGAGGTAAAAATCAGAATACTCCATGCCGCTGTTGGCGGAATCACCGAAGGCGATATCGTCCTTGCCGAAGCATCCGGTGCAATCATTATTGGTTTCAATGTTATTGCTGATGACCAGGCCGCAAAAACTGCTGAAGCAAATGGAATTGATATAAGGCTGTATAACATTATATATAGAATAACTGAAGACTTGAAAAATGCCATGTCTGGACTACTCGAACCGGAAGAACAGGAAAAACCGCTCGGAAAACTTACTGTTAGAGAAGTTTTCAAAGTCTCTGGTATTGGTGCTATCGCAGGCTGCTATGTTAACAGCGGACTAATTAACAAAAATGCCAGACTAAGATTCATAAGAGACAATATCGTTCTCAGAGATAATTGCACCATCGAATCCCTCAAACATTTCAAGGAAGATGTTCGCGAGGTAAAAAGCGGCTTTGAATGTGGGATCAAAATAACAAACTTCGATGATATTAAAGAAGGAGATGTCTTTGAAGCTTACGAAATCATTCAGGTTGCAAGACAAATTTAGGGGCTTTAGGAAAACAAAAAAGCCAATGCACATCTTTTTGTTTTCTTGATTTTGGAATAAATTATAATGTCATCTATAAGGCAGGAAAAAGTAGCCAGGGTTATAAAAGAAGTAGTCAGCGATGCCATACAAAATCGCCTGAGCGACCCGAGAATAAAAGGATTTACCAGCGTGACAAAGGTTGACTTGTCACCCGACCTGAAAAATGCCGATATCTTTCTCAGTGTAATGGGCATCGATGACACAGGACAGCGAAAAACTTTTGCCGCAATAGAACATGCATCAAAACATATAAGATCGTTGGTTAGTAGAAAAATGAATTCCAGGTTCTGTCCAAACCTTCACTTTTATAAGGACGAAGGCTTCAAAAAAGCACTGGAAACAATGAAGCTGATTAATGATACTGTAAAGCAGTCGGAACTTGACGATGCAAATAAACCAGATCAAAGCACAGACAATGAAAACTGAATCTTTTAACTGAAGGTTAATATGAAAAACAGTAAGCAATATTCACAAAAAATACAAAAGTTTTATAACTCTTTAAAACGCAAACATGGCAAGGTTAAACCGCTTCATTGGGCCGAACCTACCGAAGCCCTTATCTACGCAGCCCTGTCAGAGCAAATGCTCGATTCGCAGGCATCTTCTGTTTTTAAAAAGTTAGCAAATCATTTTGTCGACTGGAACGACCTGCGAGTCGCTCGCGTTGAAGAAATAGTTGAAAAACTCGGAAAGGATAACGAAAAGACAAAACACTTATCACACGTAATCACCAGTTCGTTATACTCGGTATTTAATCGACACAACGTCGTAAGCCTGAAACTGCTTACGGATATGGGAAAACGCCAGGCAAAGCAGTATCTCGAAAAAATAGATTCGGTTACCAAATTCATGGTAAATTATATAACTCTTACTGCCTTGCAGGGCCATGCAATTCCTCTAACTGAAAAAATGATTGACTATCTTAAGAAAAACGAGCTCATACATCCTGACGCCCAGGAAGAAGATATCGCCGGCTTCCTTGAAAGAAAAATCCCTTCTGCTAAAGCTTATGAGTTTTATGTTCTGCTTCGGCGTGAAAGCGAAAGTGCAAAAAAAACAGCTGCCAAAAAAGTCGCAAAAAAATCAATACCCAAAAAGGCTTCGAAAAAAACTAAAAAAGCAACCAAAAAGACGGCTAAGAAAACCAAAACAAAGAGAAAAAACTCAAAAAAATAGCGTGAAAGGAAAAGGAGTTGTCTGAAAAATTACTAAAATTAGGAATTCCTAAAGGAAGCTTACAAAACGCGACATTCGAGCTTTTCGCAAAAGCAGGTTTCAACATCTCCGACCAGCAAAGAAGCTATTTTCCTCGAATAGACGACGACCAGATTCAACTGATATTGCTGCGGGCCCAGGAAATGAGCCGTTACGTCGAAGACGGAGTACTCGACGCAGGCTTTACAGGCTATGACTGGATAATCGAAAACGACTCTGACATCGTCGAAGTCTGCGAACTTCTCTACAGCAAATCAACCGCCAAACCTACCAAATGGGTTCTTGCCGTACCAAACGAGTCAAAAACAAAAAAGCCCGAAGACCTCCAGGGCGGCATCATTGCTACCGAGCTGGTCAATGCTACAAAAAAATATTTCCAGAAGAAGAAAATCGATATAAAAGTCGAATTTAGCTGGGGTGCAACCGAAGTAAAAGCCAGACTCGTGGACGCTATCGTCGAACTGACCGAAACAGGCTCGTCCTTAAAAGCCAACAACCTGAGAATCATTGATACCATAATGACATCGACAACAAGATTCATTGCTAACAAACAAGCCTGGAAGGATAAATTCAAGAAAGAAAAAATTGAAAACATCTCAATCCTGCTTAACGCTGCGATTGATGCTCGGACTAAAGTCGGTATGAAAATGAACATCGCAAAGAAAGACCTCGAAACAGTATTGAAACTCCTGCCTGCCGAAAAAAGCCCGACCGTTTCCAACCTGGTAAATAGCGACTACGTCGCGATAGAAATAATTGTTGACGATGACGTCGAACGCCGGCTCGTACCAGCTCTCAAAAGGGCAGGGGCGTCCGGCATAATCACCTACCCGCTTAATAAGGTCATTCATTAGCAATATTTTTTAAAGGAGAATTTGATTCATGTCGGGCCATTCGCATTGGGCAGGAATAAAACACAAAAAAGCCGCAAACGATGCAAAACGAGGAAAAGTCTGGAGTAAAGTCGCTCGCATGATTATCGTCGCCGCAAAAAATGGCGGGCCTGATCCGTCTGCGAATCTGACTTTAAGATATGCCATCGAAAAAGCAAAATCCGCTAATATGCCCAAAGACACCATTGAAAAAGCAATCAAAAAAGGCTCCGGTGAACTCGAATCTGTCAGCTTCGAGGATGTTCTTTATGAAGGCTATGCGCCAGGCGGCGTCGCCATCATGGTCGAAGCACTTACCGACAATCGCAACCGCACCAGCCCCGAAGTAAAAAAGATATTTGAAAGAAAAGGCGGCTCACTCGGTGCCACCGGATGCGTCAACTGGATGTTCGAAAAAAAAGGACTCATTACCATTGCTGCATCTGCCGTTGATGAAACTCAACTCATGGAAATTGCTCTCAATGCAGGTGCCGATGACATGCAGAATATCGGCGAACTCTTTGAATTAACCTGTGACACAGCAGCTTTCGAACAGCTTAAAAAAGCCTTGGATGACTCCAATATCCCTACACAGGTCGCTGAAATATCAATGATTCCCCAAAACACCATCCCCATAAACGATAAAGAAATGGCCCGGAAAATACTTGCCTTAATGGACGATTTTGAAGACCACGACGATGTGCAAAACGTCTACGCCAACTTCGACATACCAGACAACATAATTAATGAACTGGAAAACTAAGCGAGCCTAAAATCCCTCTGATAGTTTATGTATACGCTTCTTGGCGAACTGATATTTTTCCTCCCCCAATCGGCTGAACATCTTTCTGTTACCGTACATAACTTTATACTGCTCACGATAGCTGTCCTCAATCCGTACAGCTTCTTTATATTGCTCAATCGCCTCGGCAAATTTGTCCAACGCCTCTGCCGCCTTACCCAACTCAATCCTCAACCTACCCAAACCAGGATAATACTCCACCGCCTTTTGATTCGCCAAATACCACTTTTCAAGCCAATCGCCTTTCTCCGATCCTGGCGAAATCTTCCCAAGCCAGCCGTAAACAACGCCCAAACTTTCGTAATTCTTAAACTCCGCATTGTTTCTTTCCTTCGCCTCAACAAACCTCTTCTCCGCTGCCAAAAGAAACTCAGCATTGCGTTGGCCCGTTTGGTAAAACTGCTGCAGATACAATCTCCCATCAAGCACAAGCGCATCGGCACTTAACTTGTCTCTCTCAGCAGCCTGGGCAAACAAAACGTGAGCCTTTTTATAAAGCTGATCCGCTGCTGCATGAAACACCGCACTGGAGCTGGCAGCGGTTCGCGCAGAAACCGAAAGCCTCCTCGCTTCATCTATTTTCGCTCCAGCCCTTGATACCGGAATCAAAACAAAACTCAAATACACCACTGCTATCCCAACGCCTGCCGCACCGGATAATATCTTCACTACCCCTCTCGGCCTTCGTCGCTTCATCGCCAAGCCTTTATGCTCTAAATCAAGCGCAACAAGACAAGCAACCATCGCCAAGAGAGTTGTCCACACACCAGGCTCAAAAATCGCGAAGTCAATAAGATTATGAACCAACACACCGCCAACCGCACAGAAAATCGCCGCCATCGATTTGTAACCCAACTCGCCGGCTCTTTCGTATCTAACCAGGACCAAAAACGCTATAGCAAACATGATAGCCGGCATCACATAAAGATAAAATACCGCAAACATTTTCTCTTCCGGCTCACCCCCCACATCGATCTTCAACACAATCGGCCGAACGATTAACAACCCACCAACAATCAACACTCCCCAGAAAAATCGATTAACATTAAAGCCTGACTTTATATTTTCACTGCCGCTATTTTCCTGTAAACCTTCAGCCTGCTTGCCAAACAATACCCTTGCCATCGGAACTAGAAATACACCCAAAAACCCCACCAGCCCCAAAGGCCCATACTGCGTTAACACACTTAACAAAAAATTATGTGCATCCCTCACCGTCTCCGGCGCAGCCGCGGTCTTATAATGCGAATAAAAAATACCAAAGTTACCTCCTCCCACACCCGTCAACGCATGCTCGGCATACATCTGTACTGCACCCACCCAGTACTGCCACCTCACAAGCATCGAATTACCGCCCGGCAGCCGACCATGACTGACCCCGTAAAATACAGCCAATGTGCTAATCAAAACCGCCGCCAAAATAAAACCTGTAATGATTAACTTTTTGTGCTGCTTCAACCATCCGCCGAACAAAAGATACGCCAGAAACATACCGCCCACCCCGGCACTTGCCAGAATAGCGCCCTTGCTCTGCGTTATCAAAAGACCTGCTACAACCAGCAGCATCAAAACTCCGTACGCTATAATCCTTAGTATTTCAGATTGCCAGCCTCTTGTCTTGACAAATTTGCCGACAAAAACCGCTGCCGCCGCAAAAGACCCAAGCAGTGCAAACGACCCCGCCGAATTGCTCGTCGTAAAAAATCCCCTTATATCTTTCGAATACAATCGATGCTCATAAAGCGTATGCCTGAACGAACCCTTCTGAATACCCAAACGCCCAAGCTGTTCCTGCGGACTTTGTTCGTATTGCTCTATAAGCATCTGATTACCTGCAAAAAATTGCTCCGCGCACTGATATGCCGCGACAAAACCAACCGCAATAATTACAAATAAAACCA
>SDBV01002638.1_pt1 | contig 26751 bp, 21 predicted proteins | sample 2277081 | NCBI WGS metagenome assembly SDBV01 (sample SAMN10402039, study PRJNA504765) | marine sediment metagenome | isolation source: marine sediment core GS10_PC15, 223 cmbsf | place: Arctic Ocean: Southern Knipovich Ridge | collected 2010 | reverse complement strand
GGTGGCAACATAATCGCCGGTGGAATGGCGATAAACCGCCGAAAAGATACCGATGGGAATGGCGATGGCATAGGTTAGCAGAAGGGCACCCATCGCCAGAGCCATCGTCAACCAGAAACGCGATCCTATCACATTAGCGACGGGTACGTTGTAAAGAAAGGAGTCACCAAAGTCGCCGTGCAGTACGATGTCACTGATCCAGTTAAAGTAGCGCACGGGGGCCGGCTTATCCAGCCCAAACTGGTGGCGCAAGACCCTCAGGTCTGATTCGGTCACAGTCTGACCGGCAGAAGCCAGCTTGCGGAAGGCGTACCGGTCGGCATAGTCACCCGGCGGCAACTCGATGACGGTAAAGATGATCACCGACACAAGTAACAGAGTGGCGATCATGAAAATGAAACGCTGAATGAGATAGCGAAGCATAGATGCTCTCCTTTCGAACGGAAATCAGAGATAGTAGGTGATCCTGATCGCCAATCTTCACCTTTCATGAAGCGCGTGAGGTAAAGGTACATTGAAGTACCTCTACCTCAAACTTAATGCTCGCTAACGCCTACTACTCCTTGATGAACCACTGGGTGGGGCGATAAGGATATGCCCAGTAGTAATCACCAGACTTGACCGTAAACTCTTTAAAGTTGCCGATGCGGTTACTTATGTACACCGGCGACGGAACCTCACCCACGATACCGATCTCAAAGAAGTTGTCGGCAAAGATCTTGATAATCTCAGTTCCGACGCGGCTGTTCTCCGCCGAGCCAAGCGGGTAGCTCTTCCACTCCTCTGCCAGATCATAGAGCATCTTGACATCGTCGGGGGGTTCGATACCTTCAGCCCCGTCACTCTCCACCCACTGGTCCCACTGGACGCCGGTGCGGAAGTCGAGAAAGGAACCGAATGGCGGTATCATCAACTGAGTATCGATTGACACAGCGCCTCCACCGTTTCGCCAAGTGGCGATGTCGTGCCGGTTTTGGCTGGTCTCGGTGCGGTAGTAGTCCGTGGTGACTTCCTTGAGTTCGGCTCGAACACCAACCGCTTCCCAGTACCTTGCCGTCAGTTCGTGAACCTGGAGCGGGCCACCTTGCGGCGCGTACTGGAGCAGGATGACAAAAGGTTCGCCGTCGAAGCGCAGCCGGGAGCCGTCCGCATCGCGCTCGGTCAAGCCCATTTCATCCAATAACTCGTTGGCGCGGTCGGGATCATATTCGGTGAATTGAGTCAACGCTTCTTCGGGAACAAAGTCCACTGTCGTCGGATCTATCGGTAAAGCCTGTTGGGGCACACCCTGACCGAGGTAGACGATTTCCTGCATCTCCTCGCGGTTCATGGCCAACGACATGGCCTGGCGGAAGCGTATATCACCAAAGATCTTGGCCATTTCGGGGTCCTGATGGGTGATGTTGAAAAAGTAGTAAACCATTTCGCCCACGGTCGGCGTCAGGAAGACGCGGTACACATCTGCCTCGTTTTGCTTCAGTTCGGGGTAACGCGGCAACTCGATGGTTTGTGCCCGGTAGTCTATTTCGCCATTGATCAGTTTGAGGACCATTACGTCTTCATCCTCGCTGTAGATTTCATAGCCCTCATCGTAGTAAGGCAACTGGTTGCCGACCGTATCCACCATGAAAAAGTAGGGATTGGCGACGGAGCGGCGGTGCTCGGGTGTTTCCTCGACCAGGACGACCGCTTCGAGAGTGGGGACGACAAATCGTGTCCCCTCCGGGCCGTCAAATGGATGGTACGAGTCTTTCCAGTCGTGGTAGTAGAGCTTGAACTGCCCGATCCAATCGTCGAAGCCATTGGCCTGGGCGTTATCATTGGCGTCCGGGTTGTATTCCGGATGGAACTGGCTCAAGAAATGCTTCGGCTGGTAAGGCTGTCTGTAGGTCTGGGCCAGGAACGTGATGAAGTTTGGGGCCGGGGCAGCGAACGAGAACTTTACCGTGGCGTCGTCAATCGCCTCAACCTGCATAGGCTCGCCGCCGTAGATCCAGGTGCTGGAGGGAGACTCGTAGTACTCGGAGTTGAGTTTGATATCGTTGTACCAAAACTCGATATCCTCAGCGGTGAAGGGATAGCCATCTGACCACTTGTGGCCTTCGCGCAGGAAGATGGTCAGCTCGGTAAAGTCGTTGTTGTATTCATAACCCGTGGCGACTTCGGGGACGATGGTTTTCGCATCGTCGCTGTAGCGGAACAGGTTCACGTGACGGGTGCTCATGAAGTCCGACGTGCCGCTTTCAGGCGATTTGGAGAGACCGCGCAGACGGCCGCCGTATTTGCCGATTTCGGTGTAGGGTTGGATGACCAGCGGTTCTGAGGGTAACCGTTCTTCAACCGGCGGCAAAGCTGCATCCGCGCCATTCAGTTCGGCGTTCAAAGCGGCAATGTCCGGGTTCTCGCTATAGGTGAGCGTACAGCCGGCTTTCTCTTCGTACTCGGACAGCTCAAACTGGAAGGGGTAAGCACCCTCCAATCCCATCTTATCTACTACCGTCGAGGCTGGGCAACCATCCCCTTCGGCCGGCGCTGCTTCTTCCTCCGCCGGGGCTGCTTCTTCCTCCGCTGGAGCTGCTTCTTCCTCCGCTGGAGCTGCTTCTTCCTCCGCTGGAGCTGCTGCTTCCTCTGTTGGAGCGCTAGTTCCGCATGCGCCCAGCACCAGGGCAAAGATAATTATCAGCGTGATGAGCCACAGTCCTTTTTTATTAAACATGTTCTTCTCCTTAGAGTTTATTGATAGAAAAATGGATGTTTATGCTTACAATATTGCCTGACATCAGTTTTTGCTATCCCATATAGAACCACCTCCTTTATAATCAGCAAATTAGGATGAAAACGCCGAATTCAAGAAACTTGCAGTTGCACTCTATAGAACATCGCATAAGCCGCTAAATTGAGTAATGACAATCCACTCCCTTGCAACTCAGGCGTCCCTCCACTTACCGTGGTCAGCCTATGAGCAAATTGCGAAGGTGTTGTATATCGTAATGCAATATCTTGCATCACAAGACATTTTCCCCATTTCTGAGATGGTTCAGAAATGGGGAAACCAAATTGGACAGGATGTAAAGTGTTTCTATGTGGGTATACCATCCCTGCATCTAGCACTGCGTGGCCCCGTCGATCTTTAGTGATGTTTTGTTCTGGATGATTAGGTGATACTATAAAAGTATACCAGCAATTGGTCAAGCTGGAGCACGCCGTGTAGTCGAGGCCTTCGCTTCCCTAATCGATGCAAATGTTTTATTCAACTGCAAACTGGATCGCTGCTATCTACAACATGGAATGCGCGTCCCGTTCCTGACTTTTGCAAGAAGTCTAATTACCCTTCAATCTCACGCAACTTTACAGGACGATTTTCACGATAAGATTTTAGGGCTGCCATGCCCATGACGACGGGTATACGACCATCAATGCCGATAACTGGAGGGGTGGTATCGTTATGAATACTCTTCACAAACTCGCGCAATTCTTGGGCGTAGGATTCTGCGTAGCGCTCGAGGAAGAAATGCAACGGCAGTGCCGATTGTACGCCCTCGGCGTTGCTATAGACATTTGAATCTAGTGTGTTGTTGCCGGTGGCTACCATACCGCCAGAGCCGAAGACTTCGACGCGCTGATCGTAGCCATAGACGGCTTTGCGGCTGTTATCGATTGTACCGATAGCCCCATTATTAAAGCGTAAGGTAATTATGACGGTGTCAATATCACCGGCCTCGCCGATGGCTGGATCAACCATCACACCGCCAGCAACGTAGATTTCGACCACTTCGCTGCCCATCAGATAGCGAGCCATGTCAAAGTCGTGGATGGTCATATCGAGGAAGATACCGCCAGAAACTTTGATATATTCAACAGGAGGGGGCGCTGGGTCTCGACTGGTAATGCGCAGAATATGAGGGTCGCCAATTTTATTGGCAGCGATCATTTCGCGCACTTTGCGAAAGTTGGGATCAAAACGTCGATTGAAGCCAATTTGTAGTTTAACGCCCGCCTTCTCAACCGCGGCCAGCGCAGTATCAATTTTAGCTAAATCATGATCGATGGGTTTCTCGCAGAAGATATGCTTGCCAGCTTGTGCGGCCTCGGCGATGATTTGGGCATGAGTATCTGTCGATGAGCAGATTGCAACCGCCTCGATTGCCGGGTCTGCCAGAATATCGTGATAATCAGCAGTCGAGGTGAGGATGCGTAGATGGGCAGCAGTTTCTTGGGCGGCTTCCAGAATGATATCCGCAATAGATATGACCTGCGCTCCAGGGATACAAGTAGCCAGATTCTCTGCGTGGATTTTGCCAATCCGCCCAGCACCGATAACACCAAAAGTAATCATCTCTTTCTCAGACATTGTATTCTCCTGTCAAATATGCTTATGCAGCAGGCATTTCAAAACCAATCGATCCCAGATAATCTCGGTTGCGCTGGGCGCTGTCTTTGGGGGTGCCCATGCCAGGCAAAACATCTTGCTCGACTACAATCCAGCCACCGTAGCCCAGTTCATTGAGAATTGCCTTCAGCGCTGGGAAATCTACCGCCCCTTGGCCGAGTTCACAGAAAATGCCCTTGCGGACAGATTTGAAGTAATCCCACGCCTCGGCGCGCGACTGGGCTGCAATCTCAGGATGGCAGTCCTTGAAATGCACATGCCAAATCCGGTTAGCGTGTTTGCGCAATCCTGCTACCGGGTCGCCGCCGCCAAACATATAGTGCCCTGCATCAAAGCACAGGCCAAACACATCTGGATCGGTCATTGAGAGTAATTTCTCGACCTCAGCGGGCGTTTCTACAAAACCTGCACAGTGGTGATGGAAAACGGTGCGCACACCAGTATGATCATAAACGGCATAGGCCACGCGTTGTGCGCCTTGAGCGAAGATTTCCCATTGTTCATCGGATAATCCATGTTTGGGTTTAATGCGACCTGCATGTTGCGTGCGGGTTGTATTTTTGCCATTGTCATCGGCCAGCACAATAAAAGAATTCTCAGCTACTGCAGCCAGCAGCTTGGCCGTGCGCACGGCAAGCTCTACGCCGGAGGCATGCGCCTCGGGGTCGGACAAATCTACGGGCACAAACGCAGCCAGCATTTTCAGTTTACGGGCATCCAGCTCATCTTTGAGCGCCGCGGGGTTGGTGGGCATGAAATCCCAATCCCCCAATTCGGTGCCCTCGTAGCCAGTCGCTTGCATTTCATCAAGCACTTGTTCAAAGCCGGGAGCCTCGCCATCCAGGTCAAATTCGAGCACTCCCCATGAACAGGGGGCATTAGCAATGCGGATCGTCATGACACCTCCATTTGCAAAAAAATCTATTGCTTTCTTATGCTGTAGAGAGATACATCTAGTATGATACGTTTCCTAAAATTGTCTTGACCACTCTGTAGGCCAGCGTTCTATTACAACCTTCGTCTGCGTGAAAAACTCGACTGCGTGTTGACCTTGACCATGCAACGTACCGAAGAAGCTTTCCTTCCATCCGCTAAAGGGGAAATAAGCCATGGGGGCAGCAACACCGATGTTTATGCCCACATTTCCCGCCTGCACGTCATGGCGGAATTTGCGCGCGGCTGCGCCGCTACTGGTGAATAGGCAGGCCATGTTGCCGTACTCACTACTGTTAACCAGCTCGATGGCTGCGTCCACCGTGTCCAGATGAACCATTCCCAGAACCGGACCAAATATCTCGGTTTTGAGCACCTCGCTGGCAGTGTTTAACTTGCTTATCACCGTGGGATGGATAAAATTGCCGCTTTCATAGCCTGTGACTTGTTTCCCGCGCCCATCCACAAGTACCTGTGCCCCTTCTTCAACGCCCTTGGCAATGATACCCTCAATACGTTCTTTACTGGTGTGGCTGATTACTGGCCCCATTTCGACGTCTTCATTCAAACCAAATCCGACCACGCGGGTCGCCGCGGCTTCTACAATCGCCTCCGTAAATGTGTTGCGCGCCTCCCCAACGGTAAAGATCAGCGAGGTTGCCAGACAGCGTTGCCCTGCGTTGCCAAAGGCACTATCAGCCACAATGCGGGTGGTCATTTCCATATCGGCATCGGGCAGCACGATGGTGGGGTTTTTGGCCCCACCCTGCGCCTGGACACGCTTCCCATTCAGGGCTGCGCGGCTGTAAATATGACGCGCTACTGGGGTGGACCCAACAAAGGTAATTGCCCGGATCGCAGGGTGATCCAAAATAGCGTTCACTGTAGTAGCGCTGCCATTGACCATGTTAATTACCCCTTTCGGGAAGCCAGCCTGTTCGATCAACTCGAAGATTTTCATCATGGTTAGCGGGACTCTCTCAGAAGGTTTGATAATATGAGTATTGCCGCAAGCCACTGAGTATGGCAAAAACCAGAAGGGGATCATGCCGGGGAAATTGAAGGGTGCAATGGTCGCGCACACCCCTACCGGCTGCCGAATCATGAACTCGTCGATGCCTCTGGCGACGTCTTCGAGAAAACTCCCCAGCATCATAGTGGGAGCGCCGCAGGCCACCTCGACATTCTCGATCGCCCTGCGCATCTCACCAATCGCTTCCCCAAAGGTTTTGCCGTTTTCGATGGTAATGATGCGTGCGATTTCGTCAATATGCTCGTCGAGTAGGGTTTTGAGTTTGAACAAGAATTGAATGCGGTCCCCGGGAGGGGTGTTGCGCCAATCGAGGAAGGCGGCCGCGGCGGCCTGAGCGGCGGCGTCCACCGTCCCGACAGGGGAGAGCGGCGTTTTAGCGAGCAGCTCCTGGGTCGCGGGGTTGACTACTTCCACGTACTCCGTGGCGTCGATCTCGCGCCACTCGCCGTTGATGTAGTTGAGGATTTTTTTGGGCATAGTTTTCTCCTATTCTATATTGCGTAACGATATTTTTTATGCTTTATGTGCTATTCAACTTCACTGGCATACTTTCATTTGGTTAATTATTCTTGTGTTTTCCTTCTCCTTTCTCAACGATGCGCTGGTGTAAATCCTGATCTCGATGTTGGCGAATATCCGATTTTACCGCCATCCAGATGGTAGCCGCCGTCGTAAACCCGTGCACTAATCTTTTCGTCAGAATGACAGCGTCTGCGTCCAGAAAACCTACCCCGTGACGATCTGGGATGCACCCCGGGCGGTTTCTGGGCATTGCCGGTGAGAGAGGGCAATGCCTTATTAGATAAAATCGTGAAGAGGCAGGAACCGACCGCAATGAGGGTATTGGTGCGCAAGCCGGCCGGGCGACCGCTCAACTCACGCTCGGCACCCTCAATGCCCCCCAATATAGCTGCGAGCGTAAGTCTCAATAATGTCTTCCAGTCGAATGCTAATGCAAACTCTATCGTGCACTCCATTTCGAGTGTGATAGCTGTTTAGATGAGGGACATGGAGAAAATCCCATAAAACGTAATGGGTGATTTTACACTTTACGTTACGAAAAACTCCGGACAATTATTCTTTTCAACTCGCTAAGTAGTGTCTTTCCCTTTCTACGGCTTCCTCGTAATCTGCGCGGGCAGCTTTGACGGTGTCAGATTTGGAAGTTTCGGCCACCGGCACATCCCACCAGGATTCGTAACCTGGGACGCGTTGTTCCAGGTCGGTTTCGATGAAGATTACGGTGGTGCGGGTTTGGGATTTGGCTTCTTCGAGCGCAATTTTGAAGGAGGCCAGATCAACGGCTTCGATGACATGCGCGCCTAGGCTGCGGGCGTTGGCGGCGAGGTCCACGGGGAGGGTTTCACCGTCGATTTGGTCGCTCTCCGGGTTGCGGTACCGGTAGCGCGTGCCAAATCCGCTGCTGCCAATCGCTTCCGACAACCCGCCGATGCTGGCGAAGCCGTGGTTGTCAATCAACACGATAGTCAATTTGTACCTTTCCTGGATGGAGGTGACGATTTCGGAATTCATCATCAGGTAGGAGCCGTCGCCAACCATAACGTACACTTCCCGGTCGGGGGCGGCCATTTTGACGCCCAAACCACCGGCAATCTCGTAGCCCATGCAGGAGTAACCGTACTCCAGATGGTAGCCCTTGGGATCGTGCGTCCGCCAGAGTTTGTGCAAATCGCCTGGCAAACTGCCCGCAGCGCACAACAACACATCTTTTGGCTGGGAGAAGGTGTTGACGGCGCCGATGACTTCACCCTGGCTGGTCAGGTCAGGGCCATGGGCGAGGTTATAAATGCGCTTGACTTCGATGTCCCACTCTTTGTTGAAGTTGGCGGCGCGAGTGCGGTATTCGATCCCGGTGTTGTAGCCTATCAAAGTGGTAGTCAGTTCTTCGAGGGTGACGCGGGCATCAGCCACGAGTGGCAGCGCGTTCTGTTTATGGGCGTCGAACCCGGCGATATTGATGTTTATAAAACGCACATCCGGGTTCTGGAAGACGGTTTTGGAAGCGGTGGTGAAGTCGCTGTAGCGGGTGCCGATACCGATGACGAGATCGGCTTCGCGGGCCATGATATTAGCCCCGGGTGTGCCGGTGACGCCCATCGCTCCCAGAGCCAGGGGATGATTGTAAGGCAGCGCGCCCTTTCCGGCCTGGGTCTCGGCAACCGGAATCCCGGCCTGTTCGGCAAATGATCGCAGCGCGTCCGTCGCTTCGCTGTAGATCACTCCTCCCCCGGTAATGATGATTGGTTTTAGGCTGGATGCAATCATATCAGCAGCACGAGACAGCAGCCTGGTATCGGGCCTAGGGCGGGGAATGACCCAGATGCGCTTCTCGAACAGAGTGGCGGGGTAATCAAACGCTTCGGCCTGTACATCCTGGGGCAGTGCCAGGGTGACCGCGCCGGTATCGGCTTGCGAGGTGAGCACGCGCATCGCTTCAGGGAGAGCGTAGATGACTTGCTCCGGGCGGTTGATGCGGTCCCAGTAGCGGGAAACGGGCTTGAAACAGTCATTGACGGAGATGTCCTGGGAATAGGGCATTTCGAGCTGCTGGAGCACGGGAGCAACGTTGCGACGAGCGAAGATATCGCCCGGGAGCAGCAGGACAGGCAGGCGATTGATTGTGGCCCCAGCAGCAGCAGTGACCATATTGGTCGCTCCTGGCCCAATGGAACTGGTGCAGGCAAAGGTTTGCAGCCGGTTTTTCATTTTGGCGTAAGCTGCGGCGGTATGCACCATCGCTTGCTCGTTGCGCGTCTGGTAATAGCGAAAGTCGGAGGTCTGGTGCAGGGCCTGACCAATTCCAGCGATGTTGCCATGGCCGAAAATACCCCAGCACCCAGCGAAGAAGGGGTTTTGCACCCCGTCGCGTTCGACATATTGGTTTTTGATAAATTGTATGACCGCTTGGGCCATGGTCAAACGAACTATGTTCATCGGGAACTCCTTTTCATTAGGTGTAGAGCGTTCCCGTCCATTGGTATGGGGATGTGGTTTCATAAGTCTTGAACGGGTCGACCTTCAAAAACATTTCTAAAATCCTCCCCAATCCTCAATAAACTTCAATGCTTCATCTTCATAAGCCATATGGTTCGCACATCCATGCCGGGTGACGATAATCGCACCGCAAGCATTTCCCATCCGGGCCGTTTTGTACCAATCCCAGCCCTGAATGTAGCCATAAATAAAGCCGCTGGCAAAAGCGTCACCTGCTCCGAGGATGTTTAACACCTCAACGGAAAAACCAGGGGCCTCGATCTGTTGCCCATTTTTGAGGAACACGGTGCAACCCTTCGCACCCCTCTTGACGACCAGGGCTTGTAGGTCTTGAGATAGCAAGACTCGGATGGCGAGATCCAGGTTGCCGGTTACTTCAGGGGCTGAGACCTGGGAATCGGAGATCTTTATTCGGCCGGATTCGGTCAACGTGAGGGCCAGTATCTCCTCCTCGGTGCCAAAAACAACATCCACTAGGGGGAGAATAGCACGGACGATGACACCAAAGGCGCGTGGGTCGTGCCATTGGTCAGCGCGCAGGTCGAGATCGCAGAAAATTTTTACCCCCGCAGCTTTGGCTCGTTCGGCTGCGAAGAAAGTGGCGCTACGGCTGGGATCATGGCTCAGGTTAGTACCGGCGAACTCAAATACCGTGCACTCAGTAACCGGTGTCGCCAGTACGTCGTCAATCGTGAGTTGGATGTCGGCGGCGTTGTTGCGATAGAATACCAATGGAACGCGATCTGGCGCTTCAATGCCAAGCACAACGGCGCTGCTGCGGGTTGAAGGTTTGCGGGGAATGAATCGGGTTTCAACCTCCTCTGCCTTTAAAAAGTGGAGGATGAAGTCCCCAACGGGGTCTTCACCCACCGCTGTCAAGAGAGCCGAATTCAGCCCTAATCGGCGGGCACCCACCGCGATGTTCGTAGGTGAGCCACCCACATAAGCCGCGAAGCTTTGGATGTCCACAAATGGCGCCCCAATATCGTTGGAGTACAGGTCAATGGAGGAACGACCCATAGTGATAAGGTCGTACTTCACTTCTTTACATCCGGATTCGGCAACATAAACTCTTCCCGCATGAGATCTTGCAAGTCGTGATAAGAACTAATGAAGCCGCGCAATGTGCGCACAGTCGCGCCGTAGGCATCAAATTCCTCAACCATCATGCCATCTTCATCATATGCCCGGCGGAAGTCGGGGATTTTGCGATACAACTCGTCAATAATCTCTTCGTCTACCTGTTGGAGCATGCGGTCTTTCACCGGGATGTCCGAGGCGTTGAAGCGTTTTTGCCACTTAAAGGGGATAGTAAGGATGATGTCACCGCCGATGAGTGCGGACCAGTGCAGGTGGTGGCGGTAGGCGGCCGCCAGCAGACGCGCCCGGTAGCCGCGCTCCTTGAAAATGCTGTAGGCTTTTTTGATGATGGCGACGCCAGCCCAGTGCAGGTGAGCGGGGTGGACAATGATGTCGTCCCGGTTGGTCACTACGTGCATCCAATCGTCGGCGCGGCCGATCATGATGGTGCAAACAGGGCTCATGGTGGAGATGTCCTTCCCCTCAGCCGAGCGGCGCTTTAAGCCGCGTTCCACAGCCTCTGCCACGGCCAGGGATTGTGGCACGGTGAAGTTGACCGTGGCGTTGATACTCACGCCATGGTAAGTCACCTCCTCGATGGCTTCAATGCCGGCTTTAGTGGCTGGGATTTTTACCTGCATATTGGGCGCCAGCGTGTTGAAATGGATGGCCTGTTTCAAAATGGCCTCGGCATTGCGGTAGTTGGCCGGGTTGGTTTGGATAGAAATGCGGCCTTTTTTCCCCATTTCACGCTCAAAGACTGGATAGAGCAGTTCCGCACCCTTGAAGGCCATTTCTTCGTTCAGCTTCCAGGTGAACTCGACTTCTGACCAGGTGGGGTTTTCGGCGATCATTTCATAGATGCGATCTTCCCACAGGTGAAACTCTTTTTTTAGCACGTCCATGACGATCGTGGGGTTGGTTGTGGCACCCACTGCGCCATGCTCAATTGCATAGGTCAGTTCTTCATTCGAACACGAGTCATTCCAGTAATCGGTAAGGGTTGTGGAAACCGTCTCATGGAGGGGACTTTTGTATTGTGTGATCATGGTCAATAATACTCCTTTAATCTCACCATTATGGGCTATGCCGTTATTTTTCCATCTCCATCCTCACGATCGGCATCCGCGGGTCTTTCTCTGTCCAGATATCTTTTACCCAGGCGTATTCCGGGTCGTCAGAGGCTTTTAAAACTTGGGCTGTGCCAGCTAGGAAATTCAGATAATAGGTGGTATAGCCAGGGGCCGAGACAACGGGATGATAGCCTTCAGGTACCAAGACGGCGTGATTATTGCGGGCCAAGAGCAACTCGTCCAGGCTCTTGTCGTCGTTGTACACTCGTTGATAGGCGTAGCCTTCGGGCTTGTCAATTTTGTAGAAGTAGATTTCTTCCAGGTCAGCTTCGAGGATATTGCCCTCGGAATCTTCACGGTGGACATCGTGTTTATGCCCAGGATAGGAACTCCAGTTCCCAGATGGGGTATAAACTTCGACTACCACTAAACGGTGGCAGTCAAATCCTGGCGGGATCATGCCATTGATTTGCCGGGTGAAATTATCCCCGCCGCGGATTTCGATGCTCACATCGTCAGGCGTGACCAGTTGCGGCGCGTGGTCTTCATTCGTGGGAACCCAGCCGCAAACAATATCCAGGTCTTCACTGCTGACTTCGACAGTGAATTTGGTGCGACGTGGCAGGTAGAGTGTATAGGGCATACCACTGAAGACATCTGGTCTGCGGCCTATGTTTTCCCATGTTCCGCGGTCAGAGTGCACGTGGCAGACCCCGCCCAGCACAACTAGGGCCAGTTCGTTACCCTCGGTTTGGAAAGACCATTTTTCGCCCTGACGCATTCTACGAGCTGAGAGGTTCAAGAACTCCCAACCTGCTGATTCTGGGCTGATGCGAAGATATTCCGCCGAGTCCGTTTGGGGCGGAACTAAAAGTGGGGATTTTTTTGTAAGCATAGGCTTCATTTTCATAATGATTGATCGCCTTTCTTCGTCTGCTGGTAGGTAAGGTAGGCTCCACCTTTACCAGGCCCATGACCGTAATAATGCCACTGAGGGAAATTGAAATCTGATGTCACCGAGCGCGGCAGCAAAAGCACTGCCTGGAGAAAATTTTCCAGATCGGAGACGCCGTAGATATTCACCTCGTATCCCCACTGATCCATCTGATCAAACAGGTCTCTCAGATGCGACTGCTCCCAGCTAATCGAAAACCGGTTGATGCCCCAATCATTCAGCATCTGCATAGTTTTACGCGCCTGCTCCGGTGCGGCTACGATCAGCGGCGCCAGAAAATTTATTGGGCATTGGATGATCGCATTGGGGTGCGCACTGACCAGAAGTTTGAAGCCAGGCTCCATAAGCTGCTCGATATCGGCATTGAACCAGAGGCTTTCGTCAGTCAGACCCTTCTCGGCTACTATTTCAAGCACCTTATCGAGCAGCATACCCCCAGCCTTTAGATCGATCTTGACCGCACGATCGAAGAGCTTGATTTTGTCCAGCGCCTTGTCAAACGTAAACCATTTCTCATCCAGTTCCAGCGGGTTTTCGGTAAACGAGTCGTGGCGCAGGATCACATCCCAACGAGCCGGTTCCAGCCGGACGTCCACCTCCGCCCAATGCACGTCGGAGGACAGAAACTGGCGCAGGTTGGCCTCATCGTTCACCCCATGCCATGCCAGTTGGACATGGCTCGGCAGCGCTTTCTCATTAGGGATAAGTTCTGCTAGACGATATTCATTACCTCGCACTGCCCCGCGCGGCACACGCGTCCGTCTGGTTTCAAAGATGGTGTTGGCGTGCAATAGCAGGATCTCTTTATCCAGATCAACCGCAGCCAGCGCCTTCAGATTAACGGGCTCGTTATCAATAAAGGCAAATATACGATACCCATTTTCCTGGAAATGCTTGAGCGCGGCTACTTTCACGTCAGGGATTCTTTCTTCCCACCCTCCCGGATTCATATAAAGCAAATCGTCGGAAAATTGGACTCGGTAAGGCTTGCCAAGCTGGTTCAACGAACGCAGCGTATCCTCTCGCAGTGGCTCTGGACGACCGGTAACCAGGCCAATGGATGTGTTCGGTTGGATCTGAAACCAACGGATGATATCTAGCACCCCCCGGAACGGGCGATGCATTTCGCGGATGGCTTGAGACGCCCAGCGCTGTTCCTGATACCAGGCCAGGATATCGTCTTGTGCCTCGGACGGCACATGCAATTCGTCAAGCAGCCTGTCTACCTGGTTCTCATGCACAGAAATATCATTGATCTGCAGCTTTTCGAAGTAACTGGTTGTGTAAGCCCGGTCATAGGCCTGCATCACCGCCAAAATCATGTAGCGCATGTCCAGGATGGTCCCGTCGATGTCCAACAAAAGCATCAGACGCTCGCCGGGATAGCGCTGGCAGGCACGTTCAAATTGAGTTGAGAGAGTTTGCATCCATTTGATTTTCATTGTGCTTCTCACTTACACGTCCACTGTGAGGCCATCATACGCTACGGTGACACCCTTGAACTGGGCGGTGTAGGCCACCAACTCGTCGTGGGGGAGGTTGAAGTGATTGGCATGGGTCAGGATCAGTTGTTTTACTCCCACCTCGTTTTTCATGGTGATAGCCTCCTGTACACTCAGATGCGGCTTGTCTTCACGGGGTTCGAAGAAGGGGGTGTTGACGATCAGGATGTCAGATCCCTGGATCAGGCAACGAGCGTAATTACTCAAGCGGCTGTTTGTATCAGCGGCGTAGACGATCCGGTGTTGGCCCAGGTAAAGCGCCAGCCCAAAGCAAGGAACGCTGTGGTGTACTTCGAAAGGGGTAAAGAAGAAATCGTTAAAGTAGATGGTCACTCCTGGATGAAAGGATAAGTGGAAGGTTATATCGTGTAACTGCTCGCCCCAATTTTCCCGGATCAGTCGTTGATACACCCGGGTTTCAGCGAATAAATCTACATCCTCATGCCAGTACAGGAACTCTTCCAACCCGCCAGCGTGGTCAAAGTGCTCGTGGGACAGGAAGATGCCGTCGATCTTCCGGGCGCCGTTGGTCTCGATCAATTCCCGAATATCCGGCGGGGTATCCAGCAACAGTTCGTAGCCAGGCAGAGAAAAGAGCACCGCGCTGCGCTGCCGGATTAACCGACCGCCTTCCTGCCGCGCTCGCGTACAGTGGTCACACTCACAGCCCATGGCCGGGATACCCTCCGCCCCACCGGTGCCCAAAAAGCGAATGTGCACGGTTAGACCTCCAGGCTCATACCGTCATAGGCAACAACGACTCCCGGGTACTGGCTGACGTAGGCATCCAGTTCGTCGTGAGGCATGTTATTGTGGTTGATGTGGGTCAGAACCAATTGCCCGACCCCGATCTGTTCCTTGAGTTCGATAGCCTCCACCAGGGTAATGTGATCTTCCTTTGGGGGTTTAAAAGTGGGTGTGTTGACGATCAGCATATCCGCGCCGGTCATCAGACTACGTGCGTAGTTGGTCAGGCGGCCAGGCGTACTGGAGGCATAGACAATCAGCTTTTCACCAGCTTTGATAGACAGGCCGAAATTCGGCTGGCGGCGACGAGCGGCAAAGGGGATCATGGAAAACTTGCCAAAGTGGAGGGCTGCGCCGGGGTAGTACGGAATGGGGAACATGATCTCATCGAGCCGCTCTGTCCAGTGTTCCTTCCGGATCATCTCAAATAGGCTGGGTTCCGCTAGAAAGTCCAGCGGTGAAGGCCAGTATTCGAATTCCTTCAGGCCGCCGATGTGGCCATAAGTAGCGTTCGTGGCCAGAATGCCTTGCAGGTTATTCACCTGGTATTTATTGATCAGGCCCCGGGTGTTCGGCGGTACCTCGACCAGCATGTTGTAATCAGGCAATTGGAACAGGAGGGCGTTGCGCTCGCGTTGGAGCTTTCCTCCTTCTGCACGAGCTCGCTGGCAATGTTGACAGTCGCAATTGATGGCTGGGATACCCTCAGCCCCACCGGTGCCCAGAAATTTGATTTGCATGCTCATATCTCCATCGTCAGGCCGTCGTAGGCCACAGTAATATCATAAGGAGCGACCTTCTCAACCAACTCCGTGTGGGTGAGATTGTCGTGGTTGATGTGGGTGATAACCGCTCGTTGGAGAGACCAGTCTTGCACCAGCGCAATGACATTTTGAACGCTGATGTGATGGCGATGTGCCTCCAAGGTGGGAGTGTGGAAGATGACCATGTCAGCCTCTTTCGCCAACCGGCTGTGGAGGTGACTCAATTCAGGACCGGAGTCGGTGAAATGAACGACCTGAGATCCCCCAGCCCCAAAAGCGAATCCGTAACAAGGGACGTGGTGGATGATTTTGAAAGGCATGATCCTCAAGTCGTCAAAATGCAGCCAGGTGTGCGAACAAAAACTGGAGAGCAGCGCCCGTTCTTCCAGGCGAGGTGTCAACCGGAGTTGGGGCAGCACGTCATAGCCGGCGAAAATTGGCAGCACCTGGTTCCAGTACTCGAACTCGGTCAGTCCGCCGATGTGGTCGAAGTGTTCGTGACTGAGAATAACCGCCGTCAGGTCAAACACGCCCGCCTGGTCTAGCAGCTGGCTGATCTCTGGTGGCGTATCAAGCAATACCCGGCAACCACCTGCCTCGACCAGCAAAGAAGCCCGTTTGCGGACGTTAGACCCCCCCTCCTCTCTGGCTAACTGGCACCGTGGGCAGGTGCAGCCAAAGCTGGGGATGCCCTCGGCCGCTCCCGTGCCTAAAAACCGAATGTTCAAAAGACTACCCTCCAATCATCCTTTTATTGGGTTCCAAATAGCAGGTCGACCGCAGGTTGGAGAAGGTCAGTTGGCCGGACGTAGAGAATCCGGCACAGGCTGTTATACAAATGACCGACTGATCCACAGACGAGCTGCCGACCATAGAAAATGCTTGCCCTAGGCTTCTGCGGGCCGATAGCTAACAGGCTGGTGCCCACTTCAGCGCGGGAAGGTCCTCCGTGGGTAGTGATGACCCACAATTTATCCCAAAAAAAGGTATATTTGTCAACCCCGAATATGATATCCCCACAACAGGGAGCTTGCAAGAGTTCCAGCCATTGCAGGGGGTAAGGGAATGGCTTGTCGTACGTTCTTTCCAGCATCTCCCGGGCCGATACCACCCTCCCCATGATCTCGTCCAGACCCAGCGGATCCTTTCCCCAGGTCAGCCGGTACAAGAACCCCCCATCCACAGCGAAGAGTGTTGCCTCGCCCCCCACGGACAGGATGGCAATGCCTCCCTCCTCCCGGTTGCAGACCACAAAGGCCGTCTCCGGCTGACCAGCGATAGTCGCCAGGATATCCTGCCAGTGGTAGTCCCTCAATTTCCGGTAGGTGGTCCTGCGCCAGGTTGTTTTCTCGTCAGGGTTCCTGACATTCAAATACAGCGAGCCCCGGCCGTTGGAGACAATGGCGGCGTTTCTGTCCTCACCGGTAAAGTCCAACCCCTGGATACCGGCTAGAAACTCATCGGGTCTGAGGTGAGCCTGGAAGGGTCTGGGGCCATGGTCGGAGAACAAAACGAGCGTGAAGTCTTTCGCCAGCGCAGCCAGCCCATCCATCAGGGCTGGGAACTCCTCATCCAGCTTTCTCATAAAGGCCACCTGCCCGGCCAGGCCCTCGTTGTGCACAATGCTGTCGCCGGAGATGTTCAGGAGGTACAGGTCTGCCTGGTAGTCCTGCATGGCCTGCAACAGAGTCGGGATTCTCAAGGGGATAATATCATACGAGGCCGTGTACTCCAGGCGTATTGCCTCCTCGCTCTCCAACGAGATCACGCGACCATTGCCAACCTGTCTCAGTTTCCAACCGATCTGGCAGGTGGTGAAGCCCAGGTTTGGAATGAGTCGTTTAGACAACGCCGGTCCCACGAAACCTGCCAGTTTAGGCGCTCCCTCATCCCGGGTGAGTGTCCCGGTTTCCCTGTCGAAATCCGTCTGTTTCAGGTTGAAGTAGCGTTGGGTAGCCCGGTCGAACGTCACCTCGCCCAGCACCGGCAGTTGGTTGAGGCTGCAGCCCGCCTTCACCACCACTTCGGCCGCCTCGGTGAGCGAGGGCACAGTGCTAATCAGGTTGCGAACGACGGTGCCGCCCTTAAAAGCAGCGGCGATGTCCGTCAACCCCAACTCACCAATGAGCGGGTAAAAGAGACCCAAGTTGTCGAGCCAGATGATGATTAGGGGGCTTTCTCTCATGGGGTGCTCTAAGTGGTTAGCAATGCCTGCACATCAGCCAGGCTGCCACGCCAGGGGCCAGGCTGCTCCTGCTTCAGGGTGGTGACGGCGCCGGCAAAGCGGCAGGCTTCCTGCGGCGAGGTGCTCAACCGTTTTCCCAGGTAGGTGGCAAAACAGGTGTCGCCCCGACCCGTGCGCCCGTCCAGCGAGCGTGGGGTAAATGGGGCTTCATAGAATTTCCCGTCGCAGAAAACGGTCAGACCCGATGATTGGGTAATAACAATCTCACGGGGACCGAGATTGGCTAGTTGGCGGGCCGACAGTCGCAGATCAGTCTGGCCTGTAAGCAACTCGGCCTCGGCCCGGTCTACTTTGAGGTAAGTCACGTGTGATAGCCCCTCTTCCATCTCAGGCCACTGACGAAAGACCAGCTGATCGTTCTCGCGCACACGCACGAACCCCTGCACGTCGAGGGCGACCGGCCCTCGGGCAGCCAGGGATTTGAGCAGCGGCAGGCCCACTTCGCCAGCGATGATGGGGACAACGGCGTAGATGCGGGCGGCGACGTCTGGGATCTCGGTTTCCTGGAAGGGGCCGGCAAACCCCAGGGGTTTACAAATGCGGCGCTCCATGTCGGTCGAGTCGTAAATATTTTCGATCCCCGATGTCTCCGGGGTGGAGGTGGCAAAGACCTGAATACCCTCGCGCTCCAGTTCTTCGAGGTGGAAGAAATCGGCGGGGTGCAGGCGGGTCACGACGGCCACACGTAGGCCAAGGCGACACAAAACTATCCCACCGTAGTAGACGCCACCCCCGGAGGAGATCTCGGCCCGGCCATCCACCACCAGGATATCCCTGGCGAAGTGGCCGATCATCAAGATGTCAGTCTCGATGGGCAAAGTCATCACTTCCTCGTTCTGCAAATTCATCTACGGCCTCTTCCGCGTCGATGGGTTTGCCGAAGCGTTCGCTCAGCTCGTGTTGCCAGCGCGAAACCCATATGTACAGGTCTGCCTCAGTGCGTCCCGGAAACTGCTTTAGGATCCCCTGTTTGCGGATCGCACGAATAATGGGCTGGTAGACATTGTCGTACCAACTGGTAACAGCCTCTTCAGCCTCGATTTCCCGGCCAGACTCCTGTCCCAGGAAGTAGCGATGGACTGCAATATGCTCACGTATATCGCGATAGCGTCCTGGGGCGGTCAATTCAATGCGCTGATCCGGGCGCAGTTCGTTGAGACGCGTTTTTTCCAGGAACGCCACGTAGCCTCGCTTGATGAGCAGGTCATCCAGATCATCATCGGGGCTGAGGGGCACCAGGCTGGGATATTCCCATACGAAAGCCTCGATGTCCGGCACATTCTGGGCGCGGGCTATAGATATCCGGTGGTTGCCGTCACGCACGAAGTAGGCGTCTCCCACATTGTAAAGCTCCACTGGGGGCAGGCCGCCCTCTTTCACCCGATCCTCGACGGCTGCCCAGCGTTCGCGCAGCCCATCACTGCGAGGTAGAAAAGTCCGCGTGAAATCCTTGTAGCGCCCCACACTTCCTATGATCTGATCCAGAGGAACCTCCTGCAAGCCTCGAAAGTGGCGATCGCGTAGACGCAATTGCTTGCGAACCTGCTCGAAGGGCAGCAAGTCGAGCGATTGGCGCGTGATGGGGGCCAGGATTCTCTGGATGAACGCCTTGCGCCGGGCACTGTCGAAATCGCGCAAAGAGTCACGGTGAGATGTCATCGTAAATGCTCCAGCCCGCAACAAATATCCCTCTCTGATGCCTGCTCGGAGAGGGAGGAAGTCGTCTGTAACCCGCATTGTCGCAGCCAGCCAGGGCGATGGATCGCACGGCGCGCACTAAGGCGGTAGCGATAGGGTTCTTCATGCCAGATCGTTCGTTATTGCCAGAGCAAAGACTGCTCTGTTGCCGGGTCAAAGAATTGCACATTGTTGGGGTCGAAGTGTAGAACGGGGTTTTCACCCATTTTAAGCCCCAGCTCGGGGTCGGCCAGCACGCGGACGCTGGTTTCGCCAATGCGAACTTCAATTAAGTCGTCGCGACCCAGCGGCTCAACTCCGTAAATGCTGCCAGAGATGCCCTGGTCGTCGGAAATCGTTATATCTTCAGGACGGATGCCCATGATGACCTGGCCCTTGCCGACAGCCTTTTCACCCCGCTCGGGAGACACGGGCAAATCAATCCCCTCTGCCTGGGCGTGATAGTCACCGTTTTTGCGGGTGATCTCCACGTCGAGGAAGTTCATCGGCGGGTTGCCCACAAAGCTGGCGACAAAGAGGGTGCGCGGTTCGTCGTACAGTTCATCCGGTGGGCTGTAGGCCTGCAACTTGCCATCTTTCATCACTGCCACGCGGTCGGCCATTGTCATGGCCTCCACCTGGTCGTGGGTAACGTAGATGGAGGTGATGCCCAATTCCATTTGCAGCCGTTTGATTTCGCCGCGCATGGAAAGGCGCAGGCGAGCGTCCAGGTTGGAAAGCGGCTCGTCGAACAGCAGCAGTTTGGGCTCCTTCACCAACGCACGGCCCAAAGCCACGCGCTGCTGTTGTCCGCCGGAAAGTTGGGCCGGCTTGCGATCCATCAAATGGCCAATGTCCATCATATCGGCCACGCCCTGCGCTCGCTCCCCCATCTCTTTCTTTGGAGTTTTCATGAGCTTGAGGGGGTAGCTGATATTCTGAAAGACGGTCATGTGGGGATAGAGAGCGTAGCTCTGGAAGACCATACCGATGTTGCGATCTTTGGGCTCCACGTGGTTGACGATGCGTTCGCCGAAACGAATGGTGCCCTCCGTAGGTTTGTAAATTCCGGCGATCATCAACAGCGTGGTGGTTTTCCCGCAGCCCGAAGGTCCCAGGAAGGCCACGAACTCACCGTCATCAATCTCCAGGTTGATTTGGTCGGCGCCAACGACCTTCCCCCAACGCTTGCTCAGATTTTCAAGTTTTACTTCCATAATGCATTCCTCATATAGCGTGTTGCGTATTCCGGAAGGGCGATGGAGATCCCATTCCGCAACCCGAAATCAGCAATCCAAATCACGTGCCACCTTTGGCTCCACCAGCGTAGATACTCAACAGCAGGTCCTGGGTGAAGATGAAGAAAATGGCCACCGGAATTAGCTGGAACAGCCCCACCGCGGTGACCATCCCCCATTGGACAGCCACTGTATCGCCCATAAAGTTCTGCAAATATACGGACAGGGTCGCGTTTTGGCCGGCGCCAATGGTGAAGGTTTTGGGGATCAGCCAGGCGTTCCAGCCGGAGATGAAAGCGAAGATGGCTAACGCCGCAATCCCCGGTTTAATGGTGGGCAGAATGATCTCCCCCCAAACCCGCAGGCGTGAAGCTCCGTCAATCAGGGCTGCCCGTTCCATATCCCAGGAGACGTTGTCGAAGAAACCTTTCATCAGCCAGATGCCGAAAGGTAATTCGAAGCCGATCATCACCAGGCCGACTCCCAGAGTCGTGTTGTACAGTTTGAGGGTGCGTAATACGAAGAAGATGCCGATGAGCAGGGTCACGCTGGGAAAGGCATGCAGCACCAGCGTTCCCGAGAGAAATGTCTTACGCCCCCGAAAGTTCTGGCGTGACAGCGCATAACCGGCCAGTGATGAGACCACGACCACAAAGAAAGTCATCGATATGGCGATCATAAAGGTGTTGAAGGTCACCCGCCAGATGCTGGGATAGCCGCGGCCAAAAGGGGGTTCCCGCAGGAAGCTCCAGTTGCTCAAGGTAAACCCGGTTGAGCGCAGACCTTCCGTGCTTACGGAAAAGGAATTGATCACCAGCCAGCCATAGCCCACGAAGATGGGTAGGACGGTGATGACCAGGATTATATAGGGGAGAGCTGCTCCGAGCCTTTGTCGAAGTGTCATCGAATTTCTCTTTTCGCCTTACAGCAAGTCGATCCTGGGTTCCTGCACCAATTCATCGAACTTGAACACACGCATATAGATAATGGCCGCGACCACGCCGATGATCACCAGGATCACCGCCCAGGCTGAGCCGTAACCCCACTGGTTATTGCCAAAGTAGTTGGACAGCGCCCGGTGGTAGGCTGTCAGCGCCCACACTTCAGTGCGGTACAGCCCCGGCCCGCCATCGGTGAGCAGCAGGATCTGCTCAAAGGAGGTGAGCAGCGAGAGCGTCTGGTAGGTGAGCACGAACAGGATCGGCCACTTGATACCAGGCAGGATGACATGGCGGATGGTTTGCAACGTTGAAGCCCCGTCCACCTTAGAAGCCATCAAAAAGTCCTTGGGAATGGACTCGATGGCCGAGGTGAAGATCACCATGCCAAACGAGGCGCCGATCATCCCATTGGCAAAGATGACGAAGAACCAGGGCGCGGCTTGGATCAAGTCACCCCCTCCCATTCCCAGTGGGACGAGAAGCTGGTTGAGGACACCATGGGGAGCGCGCGAGGCCATCCGTTGCCACATCAGGATGTAGATGACGACAGGGGTAAGACGGGGCAGCAGCCACATCACGCGGAAAATGAAGCCCACGCGGCGTTCGACGTGGGTGGTAAGCAGGGCGATTAACAGCGCGCTGCTGAAATTGAACAAGGTCAGCGTCACTGCCACGTAGAAGAACGTGTTGCCCAAGATCTTTGGAAAGAACTTATTGCCAAAGATCTTGGCGTAGTTATCCAGGCTCCAGTTAGCCGGCAGCCACCATTGCAGCGTGCCAAAGTTCGAGGCTTTCAGATCGGAAAGGCTGAGCACAAAGATGATGATCACCGGGATGAAGAAAAAGAGGATGACCAACACCCCTGCCGGGGCCAGGAACCCGTAGCTCCCCAGCCGCGAACGCAGCCGGTAGCCGATGGAGGACGTTTCCGCCCCTGGAGCAGCAGGGGAAAGGGGGGGTGTCCCCCCCCCTTCCGTCCTGTTAGCGACATTCATCGAATGATGATCTCGTCACCTAGCTCGTTCTGTAATCCCTCTACGACCAGGTCGACGGCCTCTTGGGCAGTCAGGTCGCCGCTTTGCACCGCTGCCAGAGCCTCGTAGGTGATCGTTGAGTACGGTCCCCAGTTAGGGCTGTTGGGCAGGAAGGTGGTGTAGTCCAGCATATAGAGCACATCGGACAGGAAAGCATCCTGCGCGTACGGCTCATAGTCAGCCTGCGACTTGAGGATACCCAGGTGGGTACTGTTGATGGCGTGCCTCGTGTTGGCTTCGTCGGTGGTCGCTTTGGCGATCAGGGCCAGGGCCAGATCGGGATTCTCGGTCTGGGCGCTGATCAGGTAAACCACCGGGTGCGACAACGTATTCGGGGAACCACCCGGGGCAGCCGGGTACAGCCCGTATCCCCAGTTTTCGAACTGGTAGTCTTGGCCGCCCTTGTCCGCCGTCCAATCATTGGCCCACTCGGCCCACTGCCAGGCGCCGCCGGCCCAGAACAGCACCTCGCTGCCAGAGACGCTGGGGTGGTAGCTGCCGCCCCAGTCTCCAGTCAGGAAGCTGTGGGCGCCACCGCCAGTCAAGCCGCGTTCGAAGAACTGGAAGTATTTCAAGCCGGCCTCGGTGTCGAAAACCAGATTACCGGTCTCGGCGTCGATCGTATCGCCACCATAAGCGTATAACAGGGTAGTGAAGTCCGGCCCGTTCGATGGGCGCATCCAGAAGCCCATGCCGGGATCCACCACGCCGGCTGCCACGGCCGCTTCGGCCGTGTCCAGCAGATCGTCCAGGGTGAAATTGCCGGCCTCGATCTCGTCGGCCAGTCCGGCAATGCGGGCTTCATCCCAGCCCGGGATCTGCGCCAGCAGTGTCTTGTCCCAAAAGATTGGCCGGGCTTCGGTATCCTGGGGTACACCCCAACGCTGGTCCTTGAACATGACGGAATTCCACAGCGCGTCAATCACGTTGTCGAATTCAGGGTAATCGCCGAGCATATCGTCCAGCGCGATGATGCGGCCGGCGGTAGCCTCGGTGCCGATGAACTCGTGGCCGGTCAACAAGATGTCCGGCGCTTTCCCATCCGAGTAGGACAGGGCAAACTCTTGCATGATGTCACCAAAATCAGTGTTGTCCTGGATGGTCTTGACCACCACGCGGCGGGTATCACCGGCGGCTTCCAGGTCGGTATTGACATCAGCTACGCTGTTCAGCAGGTTGTTGCAGCGCCAGTCCTCGGTGGGGGGCTTGGCCCGGCAGCGAGCAACGATGGTGACCAGTTCGCCGCCGACAGGGACTTCGACCTCTTGGGTGACGACCACTTCCTTCTCGACCACTTCAGTGACGATTTCGGTCACAACCACGGTCTCGATGATTGTTTCGGGTGGTGGTGCTGTTGCCGCAGGTGCACAGGCTGCTAAAAGTACTGCCAGAACGATCAGGCTGCTCAAGAAGGTTAGCATCTTTTTGTTGTTCATGGAAAACTCCTCCGTAGGAAAAAATGTATCTGAATGGGTTTTACGTTTCGGTATTCAGTGACGGATATTAGACTTTTTCGATCGCACCACCTCCTTCATTTAAACTTGATCGATCAATTAACGGCATGAGTCGTTGAGGCTCTCACAATCAATTCTGGTTCTAAAATCTCGGCACCGACCTCGCTAGCGCCCTGAATGAGATCGAGTAGCATCTCTGCCGCCCTATAGCCGAGCTGGAAAATGGGTTGTCGGATGGTTGTTAGAGAGGGATGAAAGTAACCAGTAATATCCAGGCCATCAAAGCCCACGACAGAGCAATCACGCGGCACTTGACAGCCACGCTTTTGCAGGGCGTTCATCACACCAATGGCTGTCATATCGTTGAAACAGAAAATTGCGCTTGGTTTTTCTGCTAAATCCAGCAATTGAGATACAGCCTTAATACCGCCAATTACACCGCCATCTCCCGGCACGATTAAAGACTCGTCGATAGGGATATTGTGTTCGCGCAGAGCAAGGCGATATCCCTCAAGGCGTAGAAATTCTGACCTTAATGACACTCCCTGAGAGACATAAGCTATTCGATGATGTCCCAACCCAATCAGGTATTCCAAGGCCATTTTTACCCCCGATAATTTATCGGCCGAAACTGAATATGGGTAGGAGAAGCAATTTACCAAAACCGCTGGTATGGAGCGATTGATTTGAGACAAGTATCCATCGTCGATTAAAGACCCCGCGACAATGATTCCCGCCAACCGCTTTTCGTAAAAAGTATCAAAAAGCTTTTTTTCCCGCTGGCGATCTCGATAGAAGCTTGATACGAATAAATCGTAGTTGTTAGCAAGGGCAACATCTTCGATGCTGGCCAGCAGGCTCACATAAAATGGGTCCAGATAATCAGCGACTGCCACTCCGATTGTGGCGGACTGTTGAGTCACCAAATTGCGCGCCGCCTGACTGGGAACATATCCCATGCTCCTGGCCAGCTCTTGTATCTGTTTTTTAGTTTCTGTACTGATGCGGGGATGATCGTTGAGGGCGCGTGACACTGTTGAGGGCGAAACATCGGCTTTTTGGGCAATGTCTTTGATCGAAATCGGCACGAGAAACCCTCCGCAATCAAAAGCTGCGCAAGCGTTTGTGCAGACAGAGGAAAAAAAGGGCTGCGTGTGCAAACGTTTGCGCTAATGTATCAAAGTGTTTTAGTTTTGTCAAGCTGGCAATGTATTATTGTCACGTAAACTTCAAAAGTGAACTGTTTAAACTTGAAATGTGAACCCTTTTCAGTTGAAAAGTGAACACCTCACCTCGAGCACAGATCTGCTCGGACGATTCTCCCCGCCGCTCGCTGGAGAGCTTTTCATAATCCACGCGCGGGACTTCGATGGATATATCGATTTGGTCAAGCATCGGGCCAGAAATGCGCTGCTGATAGCGTGTTACCGCCGCAGGTGCATCATTTCCAGGACACGGTGCCCGAATTCCGGCAGCTCATCCAGGGTGAGCACCCCGCGATGGGCAGGCCATAGGCCTTCTTTGCACACCGCTCGGTAATCCATCCCGCGACCATCTCCTCCCCCAGGTGAGAATTCACGCATTGAACCGTCGACATCGACCGCCTGATACCACCGATACATGTCATCAACCGTGGAGTAGGTTGTCGCGGCTCAAACGAATTGGGATGGGTGGTGGACTGGGCCCCGAATGAACTCTTTCTCGTATCCGATCGCAAGATCCTGGGAGGCCGAATCCAATCGGCCGCAGTTTGATTCATTCTCGTTGGCGTGAATATATTGGTTTGAAGGTAATCGTCAAATGAGGTCTCACTAACTTACTCAATCACTTTTGCCAGCATGGAGTAGCCCGCGTTGCTGTATCCGAGTTGCGTTCCCGGCTCGAATTTGAGTAGGAGGTCCTCGAATTCTTCGATTAGGGCGTCGATCGCGATAGGGGTCGCGAGTGATCCGTAAACGTGTCCGGGTACTTCATGAGGGTAATGGAAGAGTCCCGAACGGCAGCAGACGTGGGTGGACCAGAATTCTCTTACTTCCGGGTGCAGTCTTCTTGGGGTGCGACCAAACATATGGGGAGTCTCAGCGCCGGAGGCAGGCAGGATACATGGAAAGCATTCCGAGGTTTCTTCTTCCTCTTCGTTCGCAACCCAGAGTTCAGAAAATACGCCCGGAAAATTTCTCCCTCACCGGGCATCCTGCATCAATTCTTTAGATATTCAAGTATGGCTTATGTGAGGGTCGCAAAGTATAATGACTGCTTGAGGATTGACTCAATTGTCAGCTGGGATGCGCAACTTCACTGAAATCGGAGTGTTGTCAATATCAGTTTGATCGGTAAGCACATAAATTTCAAACAGTAAAGGAGGAGAAGCAATCATGTTCGATGGCATAATTTTGTTGGCAGCAGGGGTTTTACTGCTGTTCTTCGGGAAAAGGCTCTTCTGGTTGGCCGCCGCGCTGGTCGCTTTCCTGTTCGGTTGGCAGCTGTTTGGTGCTCTATTAGGACCTGGAATATCCCTGGTTTTGGCCGTGGTATTGGGTATCGTTTTTGCCTGGCTGGCGATTAAGTTCATCAAGATCGCCGCTTATATTGTCGGATTTCTGGCCGGTGCTGTTGCCCTGTTTTCCCTGGTGGGAACCTTTGGGTTCGATATGAGCAGGTTCATCCTGT
>SDBV01002637.1_pt1 | contig 26754 bp, 37 predicted proteins | sample 2277081 | NCBI WGS metagenome assembly SDBV01 (sample SAMN10402039, study PRJNA504765) | marine sediment metagenome | isolation source: marine sediment core GS10_PC15, 223 cmbsf | place: Arctic Ocean: Southern Knipovich Ridge | collected 2010 | reverse complement strand
GAACTGGGCTCAGGTGGACACCATGCTGGACGAAAAAGGGGCAATCGTACAGGGCATCCGAAACATGATTAAATTGGTGGAGAATGAAATGGGCTCGCATGTGATAGGAGTGGAAACCACAAAATGAAAACCATCCGAAGAACTGTCAGAGGCATAGCCTGCAGAACCTGCGAAGTCAAAAAACGCGGAACAATTGTATGGCCCAAAATCAGCGGGACAGGAAAAACAACCTACCCGCAGAACTGCCCGGTCTGCAAGAGCCCATATTATGCCCAGGAGTACAAACTGAAATGACACCAGTGGAAAAACTCCAGGAAATCGGCAGGCTTTTGACCTACGCTTCGGGGGCTAAAGCAATCGCAACCATGCAGACGCCCGAGTCTGTTTTGGATGCAATCAAAGCGGTGGTCAACGAATGAAATCCAAAGCCTACGATTCGGACGCGGTACTGCATGACCTGGAGCAGAAATACTCCCCTGAAAACACGCCAGACCCGGACATCCGTGCACTGTGGCAGGCTGTGTTCGATTGCTGGTGCGTGAAACAAATCGACATGAAAAAAATTGTCGTAGTGTTTGAAGACCTGCTTTTACTGGCACGCACACACTACCAGGAAGGAGAGGAAAATGCAACAACCACCAGGAAGAGCCCGTACTTTTTAATCGGGACGCAGAAATTCAACAAAGCCCAGGAGGGCGGGGAATGAAACTCCGCTTCGATGGCAATTGCAGGCTGTGCGGTACTGCATGCAATGACCTGGAAAAGCACTTTAAAAAATACCACCCAGGCGACAAGCCAGGGTTCAGAACATGAGCCAAAACTGGGACGGCACAAAGTGGATCCGATGCCCCTACTGCGAGGCGGAGGTGTTGGTGTACTGGGGATCCTTTATGGGCTGTGGGAAGCAGTGCCCTGACTGCAGTCGCGTGATTCGCCATTCCGACAAGGTGGTGGTGCTCGAATGAGAATTCTGGCAATCACAGCAACCCTCCTCTTCGTAGGAACGGGAGTCTGGCGGGACGTGCTGTACCACCTGCTTTTTATTCCCTGGAAACTGGGACAATTATTATCATAAAAAACCTCCCCTAGTTCTTTTTTATCTAATTTTTTCTAGTAATTTCATGTCTGCCCGGAAAAAGAAGGCTAAAGAACGCGGGGTTACCTTGACACGCATCTCGGGAACCTCTTCGAAGCCCAAAACTTCCACCAAGGGCGGACTTTCAAAATCATCATTTCAATCGGCATCCCGGGAGTATGTGGACGCCGTTGAAAAATTACAGACTTTTACAAATCCCACGTACACCGATATTGAACTGGAATATTTCGAGGACGCCTGGGCGAATAGTGTCGCCGGATCCGTCGTCGATAAGAAAAACGAATTCGTGATGGGACGTGGTGTAAAGCCCACCTTTGAACTCGTAGACGACCACGGCATGACCGAAGAGGCAAAAACCACCGCACTCAAAAAGCACGACGAAATCCTGCAGGAACTAATCCAGTTCGACCGAAGGCTGGGATTCAACCAGAAGTTGTTCGATGCCGTAATCATGGCGAAAGTATTCGGTCGCTGTATTCTAACTTGGGAGCAAAGCGGGAACGGCATCGCCAGACCCAAAGCCCTGAAAGTAATCCACCCCAGGGACACGGGGCGAGTTTTCATAGATCAAGACGATTGGTCTGTAGACCACGTTATCACGTTTAATCCATCGGCTGAAATTTCAAAGCAGGAGATGGTTTACCTGGTGAACAAACCAGACTCACCAATCAGAAAAACAATCCAGTACGGCGTCAGCGATTTGCAACGCGTAGTTGGTGCAGCGCGAGCATGGCGTAGAATTATTGAGTTTGACATGCCAGAAATTACAACTTCCATGTGGGCAGGGTACGGCATGTTCCTGGTCAAAAAAATGGGTCGCAGTGGTGCAGACACTGACGCAGACTTGAACGCCATCCTGGACAGCCTGAAACCTGGGGCGTTCAATGCAGTAGCCGTCGACCAACTAGATGATGTCAAATTCGAAAAACTGGATTTGGATCCTAAAGTGGCGGAGTTGGTGCAGTTGGCATCCTTTTACGAACGCATCATTATCGGCAACGGTGGGCTACCCAGTGCTCTATTGGGTAGGGAAGAAGACCAAAACAGGGCGACACTCATTGGCAAAATTCGATTTTTCATAGAAGGTCCAGTAGAGGCGGACAGGGAATGGATCAGCAAAATCATAGGTCCGCAGTGGTACGAACGAAACCTCATCGCCCTGGGGCATGAAGATATCCTGAAAGAAGTCCGCGTGAAGCCAGAATTTGAACCAATATTTATCGAGAATTGGATGGATATGATTGAAGCCGTAACACGCCTCCGCGATTTGTTCCCAGGCTTGCCAGATGAGAAATTATTGGAACTCTTAAAACTGGAAGAGTTTGAAAATGATTTGAAGGAGAGAGGCAAGGAAATGCTAAACGCGTCAAAATCTAAAATGGTTCATGATACCGCTTTTAAGATGGAAGCCACGGAATATCTCAAGAGGATGAAGGAACAAAACAAATGAAAAAACTACAAGCACGGCTGACCAGGACGGGACAATCTGTCCAGGGTACTGCGGCCGATTTAGGATCCTGGGATGTATCCCTGGGATTGAAACGCACAATCTATCTTCACAACCCAAATGATTACGCTAAAGCCAATTTATCAAAACTCGGAAACAAAGACGGCAGAGTCAAACTCGACATGCCAAAAGAAATCGCACCAGGTGCAACGGAAAAGGTGGACATCATCATAGAGCCCCAGGTGTTTGAATCTGAAATTGAAGAACGAAATTTTTTCAATGATGTTTTGGACGAACTTTCCGGGACTGTAATCTGGGAGAAGCCCTAGTCTGGCTTTGTATTTTTGACTGACCTTCTAGACCGAATCCAGCATCGTGGAATCGATGAGGCATTTGATGAAACTGCAATCGCTGTCCATTCTTTCTCTGGTGCGATAGTTTTGGCAACGCTACAAAAAGCCACCAGGCAACAGGTCATCAATGCTTACAATCTGGTCGGCGATGAAGTTGTACAACTAGACCAAATTATTGCAGTGTATCAAAGCAAAGGGGGCGGTGGAAGGAAGGACTACCTGGACACGTTTGTCGCCGGACTGCTTGTGTATGCAGACGCCACAATAACCAAAGCCCAATTAATGACAATACTGGAGATTTAAAATTGGATGCTCTCCCAAACGAGATTGCTCAAAATCCTATTCTCAAAATAATGGCAGTCCATGAAGGCAACACTGGACATGAAGACTTCCAAATTTTAAACATAGGAAAAAAACCTCATGTAAAATGTAAGGAGTGTAATAAAATAATATGGCAATGAGTACCCACCTGACCCGACTCCAATTTGCATCGGCAAATCCGGACGGACATGAATATGTAATCACGACTGGCTTTCGAGCCAAGTGTGGCATTATGTGGGGTGGTAAATTACCCACTCAATCAAATAATTATGTTGCACGGCACACACATCCATTTCTTGGCTGGTTTGATGATGCACTAAATAATTTTTGTATCACAAATCAAAATGTCAACGCAGTGGACACCTCCATTTCCAGAAATTCAATGAGTAATGAGTTCTGTATTCTGGCTTTTGATAACAGTGGAAACTCTTTTGATGCCAAGATGAAGGTCACAGCGATAGACGATACAACTTTTACTTTAACGGCTACTGTAAACGTCTCCGCTAATTATAGAGCCCTCATGTTGACATTTGGTGGAGATGATATTACTGGAACGATGGCAGGGAGTTTTTTAGAAAAGGACAGCACGGGACTGCTCAGTGTTGCCGGTGATGAAGATGTTCGAGGAATAGTGGACGGGCATGGGATAGTATTTCTTGCCAATACAAAACATCCCGCGTCCGGATTTGATGCGACGGAAAATAGTAATTTTATGTCTTGTGGTGCTGCAGTATCTGCAACAAAACAAGGTTGTAATTGGTTTTCGTCTGCAAACGGACAAGCGTCACAACTATGTTTTCAAGCGTACAGTGATGAACATTGCTCACTTCAACATGCTCACAATAGTGACACCGTCAGACACAAAGCAAAATTTTCCCAGTGGTTGGATGATGGAACTAACTTTTTGGAATTAGATTTTGATGTTTTAAATTTTACAAATGGCGATGAGATAATCTTTCTTGTAATCAAGGGAGGCGACTGGGACATGGGACAAAGCACAGTCCCGACTAGTACCGGAGTTGAGACCATTCCTACGACTGTAATTCAAAGCGTAGTTATCACCATGGGCATGGGTCTCTCTGCTAACCAAGACAACGTTGCAGAGGATGTTTCCTGGCACATGGGGGCGGCGCGAAGTGGCACTAATGATTTTTCTTTTGGGATATATATCCAGTCAGGTGTCGACACGACAGTGAATGGTCCAAAAAGTAGCAACAACGACCAGCATGCTGTCATGACTGTACCTACCACAGTATTGGAAGAAGGAAATCAACAGGGATTTACAGGCAATCCAGAGTTCAAGATAGATTGGACAACTGTGGATGGATCAGAATCTATTTTTAATTGGATAGTTGCTGGCGATGATACCAGCCCAGGGGGTGGCAGTTATGACGGTTGGCTACCAGGCAAGCCCATCCTGGTCAAGCCCTGGTCTGAACGAAACGTTGTCAGCAAGGAGCCATTCCAACTCCTGCTTTCAGCACGCCCCAAAATGCTGGATCCTTTCACGCTGACAATTGACAGCGTGCCACATATGGTTCAAAACAAAGTGAAGGTTTTCAATATGCTGGTGCACGTGCAGGCAAGCCAGGAAATGCCACCGCTAAAACTGGGAGGGATCCCACGAATGCAGAAACCTCTCGGCTTTTCCGTAGGGGCTGGGGCAAGATACAGCCACAAACCCACCCAGGTCGTCAAAATCAAAGTCGAAGCCAAAGATGCCCACCACTACCACCTCACGCTCTACGGCAAGAAATTAAAAGGCATGTGGTACATCAACGAAGCCAAACGCCGGGGCGTACAGATTGGCAACACATTATCCTTCAAGTTCAGGGAAGCGGGCAGGCAGTGGAAGGGTGCAATCACAAACATCCCACCAGTGGGGGATCCTGCACCAGAACCAAGCCAGGAGCGGGAAGTATCATTTGACGAGCCCAGTACCGTGGTCGGACGCGTAACGTATAACATTGACTTTCAGTCTATGGAAGTCGAATTGAACTCCACCGTTTACAATTATTGCAACGTACCGCAATCAATCTTTGACTCTTTCGCAGGTGCGGCCAGCAAGGGGGCATTTTACAACCGTGCAGTGAAAGGACAATTTTCCTGTTGAATCAAAACAAAAGATTTGTTTGTATTATCCCATTTTACCAGGACAGAAAGGCGGGCATACAACTGCTCCGTCGCCTGGGTGAGTATGGCGTGCCCTCCATCTGGTGCGACGGCAGGTTCAAAGAATTCCAGGCAATCAATAATTCTGATTTATCAACTGACGGCTTTCCTGAAATAATCAAGGCAGACGCAAACGCCACGCTAATCAGCACACCAGGAGAGGAAGTTCAAAAAAAATGGAGCAAGATGTTCCAGGTGGCTGGGGAGTTGGGCTACACGTACGCCTTTCTTTTTGGCTGTGATGAACATCCCGTCGGGGACTTTGATTCTATCCTGGACGCACTGCCACAACACGACGGCGACGCCCCCCGCATATTCCGGGTCATGATGCTGGAAAAAGGCAAACAAGGATTCTGGAAGGACTACGATGGTCCAAAAGAACGATTATTTTTCAGACCAGATTTAATCGAAGTGAAGGAGAGCCACTGGGCATTCTTTGACAAAACAATGATTGACGGCTACCCGCTACTCAGTCCACCGAATGCAGAAAAGGGTTTAATTTTCTACCATGACAATCAACTGCGGGATCCTGCACGGGATGCCCTGATGGGTGAATACCAAAAACGCCGGGTGCCTGGTGAAAGGAAGCGAACAATGGAGTCCATCATGGCGACTGCCAGCAACCGCCACCTGACCACCGCCATCCTGCGAGACCTTTATCCCCAGTGTGAAATCAAAGCCGAGGAAAATTTCGAAGGCAGGCAACAGTTCAAAGTCCTGGGAAAAGCAGATCCTAGCATAATCCGCAGGGATTACCAATCTTACGTAATTCTACCGTTCGAAGGGGCGGATGGGCTTTTCATACGCAAGGCACGCGTGGCGATCCCAAATCGCTTTAATACTTTCAAAGACGACCTGACAGTGGTTGGCTAGCCCCCGAATATCTCATTGCCCTAATGCCCAAAATATTAGTTTGTGAGAAAATAGGGGACATGGTTTCCTAGTGTTTCCAGCATTACGACCAACCAAACTTTATTCTTTTAATGGCTGAAAACGGGATCCCCATGTATGCCAGAACTCTATTCATTCGAGGACAACAATCATTTTTTCATTAAATTTTTTCTACTGGACGCCAGCCTGAATTTGAACATGTGGGGCGTCACAGAGAATTCAATGAAGGCTAACCTGGACACGTTCATCGGCAAGCCTTTCGTTATGACGCCAACCTTTGGTCACCCCGAAGCCAGGAACGGGGACGAACTCCTGGAAGCCCAAGAAAAATTCAGGGTTGGAACAATCATCGAAGTGGGCTTTGACACTGCACACCATAAGGCATTTGGGGTCGCAGAAATTACCGACCGCACTGCCATCGAAACAATCAAGGACGGCTTTGTAAATTTCGTCAGCCCATCAATTGTATTCAATCATGAAGACGCCAAGCACCAGTTGGACGGCTTTTCAGTGGTGGACAACTGGGAAGGTGCTCATGTGGCTGGTGTAAAGGATCCAGCGTTTGGCATGTTCAAAGCCCAAATAAAGGGAAAATGTGCAGGTGATAAGGTCACCTGCGAAAAAGAACTCCGCATGGTGCAGGCAAGCAAAGAAGCCCAGACCATCCGCACGTTCAAGATTGGTGATAAATATTTTAAAATTGCTGCCAGCGAATGCGTCGAAAACTGCATCCGCAGGAAGGCAGAGCGTGACATAATGATAGACGACCAGGCAATTGCCATCTGCTTTTCAGAGTGTGGCGAATCATCCAAGTCGGGCATTTCGCCCCAGGGAAAGAAGCCCTACGGTGCACAGAAAACCAAAGAGAAGAACTGGCTCGGCTTCCCAAAAGACCAGGCGATAGACACTGGAAACATTGATTCGCATTCCCTGGAGCAAATAACAGTCGTAGACCTGGGGCTACCTAAAAAGAAAAAGGGCGTCAATGAACCAGGCAAACCAAATAAAAAATGCAATATCGACCCAAACCTGCCATGCGTGGACACGAATGAAGGTTCTATTAAGCAAAAAAGGGCGAAAGCCAAAACAATGACTGCACAAGACGAAGAAAAGAAAGACGAAGAAGAAAACGCCCAAGACGAAGAAGAGAAGAAAAAAGAAGAAGAGGGCAATTTCGAAGACGAAGAAAAGAAGAAAGAAATGGACGCCCAAGATGAAGAAGAGAAAAAAGAAGATGAAGAGGCAGAAGATGACGAAGACAAAGAGGACGAGCACAAAGATGCCAGAGCACTCCGCAAGGAAGTGCACGCACTGAAAATTCAGATGCGAAGGGCAAGACTCGACCCAGTTGTAAAATCAATCATTGATGCTAAAATCAAACTTGGATTCATCAAAGACGCAGAGGCTGTTCGTGCAACCCATGACTTGACAAAACTACCCGAGAGAATTTTGCTATCCATGCAAGCAGATTATAAATCCATGTCTGACCGCTCATCCGGACCTAAATATCCGTATGAAGTGTTACAGGCATCCAGATTAAATCGTGGACAGCATACTGGGGCAGACCTTGACAATTTGTTGGAGGCAATGAAAAGATGACCGCTGCAGAGGGTGACCTCGCAAAAACAATCGGAATTGAAATTGTATCTCGTACAGTAGCATCCACCATCACGGTCGGTGATATTGTATCTTTTGACGCTACTGGAAATCCAGAACTAGTTACCACCACATCAATCGACCACAGTATCATTGAAGGATTCGGTGTGGCTTTGGAAACTGTTACTTCAGGCAAAGCACGAATTGCCGTTGGCAATACGTATGTTTATGCCAAGGCAACAACTGGTGACACTGTTCCATTTCAGGCTATTGGACCTTCTACGGGAGGGGGCTGGAAAGGATTAACGCACACCACAAACACCGCAACCAGTATCTTAGCCGAACTAAACATTTTAGTTGGACGATACATGGGACATGAAAACGAAGAGGATGACCCAACTGCTGCAACAACTGCAGAGGTTGGAATTGTGAGGCTAGGACTTTGAACAGCCGACATCCACCTGGTGTTACGTACTCGCCATATACAAAGAAATTTTACGTTGGTGCAATTGACAGCGATGACGCAGACTTTGGCAAAGACCAACTCTACGACCCAATCGCAAAATATTATCCTGAGAAAGAAAAGGGTAACGGTCAACTTGAACCATTGAATTACGAAATGTATAGACAAGCAGAGCGTGACTACCGCGTAGGAAATATCGACTCGACATCACTAGCAAACATCACTGTAATTGATTTGCTCCGCGAAGTAATTCGACGTGAGTGGAGAGACTACAATGCAATCCAAGCCGTGCGACGTATCCCAGTTCCAAAACTACAACTAAACGTTCCAATTGCTGAAAAGTACGCAGCAAGCCAGAAGGTACCGGAGTTAGTTGCTGCAGACCAAAAGTCAAACAAGTTTACACAAGCCCAACTCCGTTTGTTCAAAAATGTCGTTGACATTTATGAATCAGATGAGAGCAGATTAAAAGCAACGATTGAACCGTTGAACTTTGAAATCGACCAAGCGGCCGGTGCACTTGCAGAAGCAGCAAACCAACAAATCGTTACAGAAATCGAAACGTTCACCACATCCTCAAAGGGTGATTGGGGAGCCATCGATGCAACCCACGGACGAAACTCTAGAGATCCTCTAGAAGATATCGTTGTCGAGGCTGATGTACTGATTGGTAATCACTTCCGACCTAACGTCATAACTATGGCACCACTGGTCGCATCTAACTATTTGACGAACACGTTCATCAATGGTCAGTTGCCCCCAGCAAACCAAGAGTTATTTGGTGTTTTCGAACTTCCAAAATTCCCAGGAGTAAAAGCCGTCGTAGATAACGGATTTACTTCTACAGTTGCAACGCTAATCGACCAAAGAACAATGTTGTTTGGTGAAGGTCCAACAGTTGCCGAGCAATTCCGCGACCCACACAGGGGAGCAGATGGCTGGGTAATCAGACAATGGATCCACCCACTGAAAACGACAAACGATGCAGGTCGAAAAATGACCGGCGTTACAGCATAAAACTAAACCCAGGAGGGAAACCTCCACCTTTTTTTTATACTAGCAAAACAATCCTTTTTTGTACTGAACCAGCCCAGGCGAGTGCTACCGAGCCAGAGCCTAACGTAATCACCTGATCAGTGGAACGGGGCGGTCTATTTTTTAAATTTTAAAATACCGCTAAAACACCCCCCCATATGTGGCAAACTCACGGCAAGAAGGCGACCAATTTGGCTTTGAATGTGACTGTTGTGGTGAGAAATTTTTCGACAAAACGATAAATCTGGCAGTCCTGGGAATACAGCACGCACCTGGATGCAATGATAAACTGGGCGTGCCGTGGCACCCGAAGGTTATATTTGACAAACGCTTCCCAAATAAACAATAATGGGTAAAGTAGAATTTGGCACTAAAAATCTAAACGGCTCACGTTCCCAAATTTGGACAGAGTTGAATCGTAATATTTTATTTGGTGTGGAAGACATGAACGTGAAAGCGGAATCCCTAATCCGTCTTACCAAAGAACAATTGGCTACTTCAGAGGGAAAACTACCGGATGAGAACTCATGAGCGAACACATGGGCTCCGCTGAAATTGTAATTTATCTAATGGGGATCGCAGGGATCCCGCTAACAATTATTTTTCTAAAAAAGTTTGATGGTATCTGTACCAGGCTGACCAGGGTTGAAACAAAACTCGACATGCACCTGGAAACCAAAAAGGTGAGCACCTGATGGGTGATGGCGAATATGGCTCCACCACAGAAGTCAAAGAAATGCTGGGCATTTTTTCAACGGACACCGTTGATGATTCTATTATTGCACGCTACGTCCTGCGGGGCAACCGCCAAGTTGACAATGACCTGGCAGGCTTTATCGAAACGCTGGAAGTTGCAAGTGCCAGCATTACCGACGATCTGAAATCTGCATCAAACCACTGGGCGTCCAGGCTATACTCCCAGTTCAGACAGACCTTTGAGCGTGCCGACCAATTCCAAGAAACATACAAAGATACAATCCAGGGAGTAAAAACACGTCTTACATCAATCCCCACGGTGAAAACTTCAATCCGCGCTGCAACAAAAGCCTACGTAACGGAGCCCTTAAAATCTGACCCACTCCTTGAGTAATCATGGCAGGACTGGGAGCGGTTAATCACCAGGCATTAAAAATAAAAGTAATCGACTTTTTAAAAGATAATGATGCACTCTGGGACGACGGTGCCAGAACGGATCCCCGCAAATTCCGCTCCATGGAGTTGGGTGCACCTGATGCCAATTTTATCGCACAATCAAATCTTCCAGCGTTGTGGATTACTGCAGACGATATCCTAGAAGACCTCACCCCTGCATCCGGAAACGAAGGCAGTCCTGAAGCGGTGGCTTTTATGAAATCTATAGTTCACTATGTGATTGTTTTTGCAGTACAAGAAAGGACGCCACAGCGGGTCGAGGAACTCCTGGACGAACTGCAGGGCGAAATTATCGAAACTCTACGAAATCGGTTCCGTCTGGCAAATGATATCGGCAACGACTGGCTGGTCAATGAAATGCTCCCCGTACAGATTGGCGTTCTAAACAGAAACCTGGTCGGCAAAAATCAACAAGGCAGAGTAATACGTATCAGGCTGACGCTCTATCTGGGGAGTAACGACTAACTTCTTAAAGCATGATGGAATACAAATAAAATCATGGCTTTAGGCACCAGAGCACAACTAATCAATGCAAAGCAAGTCTTGCTAAGAGTAACGAATGATACCTGGACATTTGTGCAGGTGCTGGATGTACAAATTGGGCACCCTGAAATCCGGGAGCCGAGTACAAGTGGCACGCAATATTATTATGGCGACCATGACAACTCTATCGATTTTGAAGTCCTGGCAACGGAGCCGAATATTTCCAAAATTGTCGCCCTGGGCGAATTAAACTCAAACTCTTTTCCAACTGATAACACCTTTACCGTGCAATGGACAACCTCCACCGGCGACATCCTAGAAATGACAGTCGTGGGGCACTTCGCACCAAACATCCGTTTCCATAGGGATCTCGAAGGTGCAGCAAAAGCCAACGTCAAGTTGCGAATTACTACAGACGTGACATCGGCAGACGTTGCATCGGTTTGAGTGCCAAAATATCAGTCGATGATTTTCTGCGGATAAATTTAGTTTCCATTGCAGAGAGAACATTTGGCGAAGTTTTTCGACAGTTAGCATCTGGCAGGAACATGTCCGCCAGATACCAAAACTCCCTTTTCATAAAACTTGAGGGCGACGAGTTGGTCATGGAACTGCAGTATGAAGGATCCGAAGGTGAGCCCCTGGGTGTCTGGTTTGAACAAGGAACACTAGACCATTTTATTGCACCGAAGAATCCAGACGAAGGTCCCAAGGTACTGTCCTGGATTGAAGATGGCAACCGCTTTTTTTCCGCTGGTCATTTCGTGACTGGCATCAAGGCGACTTTCATCATGCTGGACATGACCACGTTGGGGCTTCCCGTATTCGAAGCAGAGTTAATTAAAAGAATAGAGGCAGAGATCCCATGAGTGCAGTTGAAAGCAGAATCACAGTCAGAATTAAAGTTATAACAGAAGGTGGGGAGGCAGAGGGATCCGCTGAACCAGAAACAATCAAACTCCAAAAACGCCAGGAAGACAACCTTGAAACCGTCGACGCATTCAAAGCCGGAAACGTTGGGGATGTCCAGGGCTTTACAGATAAGCAGTTCGGAAACGTAAAAGGGCTCGCAACAAATCCGCTGGGCTTTTTCTTTGGGCAGTTTGGAAAGATAGCAAAGGGAGGCGGTGTGATTGCGTTAGCCCTGATAATTTTTGCTGCAGTACAGTTTATCATTGAAGAGTTAATGAAGCCGGGCAGGCTCCTGGACAGAAGATTCAAACGAATAGCATCCAGGGAAATTGAAATTTTTACGGACAGGCTACTGCAGGAAGAACTCCGCCTTGGTCTGAAAACAATCATCATCACTTCAAAGCCTCTATTGCGTGGCGGGCAGTGGCTGGTCAGCGGGAACCTCTACCGGCAACCGCAGGGCATTCTTAACCGGTCATATTATGACACCAGAGTCCCCCTTCCCGTTCCTAGTGCCAGGGCTCAGGGCTTAGGAAAAGGAAAAACTGGGGGCGGTGCAGGCGTTGCCAGGGCGAGGCAATAATGGCTAATGAAAACTCTGCCATCTGGCGGGCGACCACCGACGCAGTGAGCGAAGCCAGCGTTTCCGCTACTGAAATAATCGCATTCAACGAATCCCCTATTCTAACCACCGGTAGAAATATCATGATGTCGGATATCAATTGGCGGGGATCCCTGCCAGAAAATGAACGAATCGGGGGCGACATAAACAACGTCCAGGACATGGGGCTGGATGGAATCGATTATACCATAACCACAAATATCAAAGATTCGAAGGGCACCGGCACCACCAACGCCCTGGTGATTTTACGCAACTGGATGAGGCAGGCAAAAAAGAACTCAGCCCACCCATTCGGGCAGTTTGGACTCCGAATGGATGACATGCCCCAGTTCAACGTCACACCTTCCAGCACCTACGCTTTGATTCTAAATGGCATCCACCCAATCAGGGATCCCAACAAAGGCAGGGAGGTCGCAGGGGTGGCAATACTTCTCAGATTTTCCGGGGATCCTGCAGGGCTTGGGGCATAGATGTCGTTCCTTGGAAACCTGACCACTTTTTCAGTGAAATATTTCGACAAGACTGATGATTTTGCCACGTCCCTGGACGTAACCCGAAATGTCAAAGGGGTGCCACAATTCACGGACACCGGTTCGGGCGAAATCAACGCTATGGAAATGATTATTGATGCGGATTTTTCAAACGGCATAAACAGCAACACCGTCTTTGATGCCCACGACCGATTCAATGTAAAGGGGACAGACATAGCCGGGAACGATTACGAACGCATGTTTGAAATCGACGACATGTTGCCATCGAAGGCAAAAGGGGAGGGATCTCTAATCACAATGAAATGCCTCGGCATCGAATACCATGTTCAGAACATCCACTGCACCCGCCAGTTTTGGTTCAAGCCCCCAGACTACGTCATGCAGAAATTGGGCGACCAGTACAATCTCAACCGTTCCGCAAACGTTCAACCAGGGATGCAAAACCACGACGGGAACTACAACGCCACCACCGAACTCGGCAACGGGCTCCCGAACTTTTCAATTGGCAATTACGAATATGGATTAAACGAAGATAAAACGTACAACCGGATGATGGATGTCCTGGACACCATGCTCCAGGCGGTGGACGACCAGGGAACGCTCCAGCCTTTTGAACTGGGCTTTGACACCACTGTGCCCGGCTTGATTCAGATGCGAGCCTTTGAATCTGGAATTGGACCTATGACTGGAACGGTCACGGTGTCCGATGCAGTGACCACAACCATCAGCCAAATGGAAGGGCTGGTTTCCAATCCAGAAGGAACGCAGACCTATGCGTGGGGGGAGCCAAACAGTGGATCCCTGCCAATGGGGCATTCCATTTATCGAAGCCACGTTTTCCGCTTTTTGTATCGACCCTTGTGGTCACTTAGCACAGATTACCCCACCAGTTCGACCGTTTTCCTGTCGTCTGCGGATGCGTCCGCATTTGCTGGCACGCACTGGCGGTCGCTCAAAACAGCACCCGCAGGAACGACCCCCAGCACATCAGACACGACCTGGGACAGGATTACAATGGCGTCTGAATTTGGAAACACGGACAGCGTCGACCCCCAGCAATACAGCCCTTGGACAATCGACAAGTCAGCACTCTGGGCAATTTCAGGGGGGGCGGCCACATTGTTGGTCGCATCTGCAAGCATTGGGGACGCCAACGGCTTTGAAGGAGGCGGTGCAGGCTTTCCAGACCAAAACATAATCATCAACACGCCGGACTTTTTCCGCACCTGGACGCATTCCCGTGTTTCAAGCACAACGGGCTTGTCCGGGCTTTACGCATACGACGACGGGAGTTTTCCCGTTGGCTTTAGGATCCTAGTAATTGACCGCGGAATTTTTGGGGCTGGTGCCGTTGACCGCTACGGACGCGAGTTCACAAACTGCGTCGCGGAGTTCACAGAAGTCCGCGGGGGTGGTGCGGATTCATTCTATGAATGGGTCGTGAAGTACCAGGGCATTGATGCAACTAACAGGTTCCAGGTCGCAAACTTTGACGAGTTGGCGGTGTACGAATATAGGGCATCAGACGCCACCTTCAACGACATTTCAGGGGACGACCTGGCAAACGATTGCTTTCACAAATACACTTCAATCAGCAACGTGTCCGCATTAGACATCACGGACTATCGCCCCTATCAAACCAGCCCTTCGCTGTTCCCTGAAATAACGACCTCGACTGTGCCGTGGACGGGTAATCAAAACTCCGCGGTAGAAGTGGAATACACATTTGGGGCAATCACTGACAGGGCTACCAGCCCGTCGCTGTACCTGGCTCGCGGTGCGTGGATCTGCATCGGTGCTCCTTTCCCACGCAGTACCCACCTGGGGATTGCAGAGGGCGTCGGCGACCTTTACGGGGGCGGGACGAAAGGTTCCGGGCAATCAATCAACCAGCCTTCAAAATTTGATTTTTCCAACATGACCTTTTCCTTCGATGGGGACACGGGCTTTAATCATGGCTCTGTCGAAACAATGGGACCTATCAAAGGAATCCATTTTCAAGTCAGTGTAATCATGACCGGGGCAGACTGGCTCCAATTTCTGTTTGGAAATAGCCTGGGTGGAACTGTTCAAATCCGCTGTTTGGCAATCGACTCCGCAGACAACCAAGTGTTCCAGGACTTCGAAGTTGAAAACACGGACGGCACTGGACAGCCCGTGGACTTGCTGACTTCGGGTTTCAGTGGAATCAAATCCCACCGTCCACGTTGGGCGGAGTTGACTTCCCTGAACGTGGCAGGATTCATCACGCCAAAACAACAAGATGTTCAGAACGTGTTCGAATGGCGAAATGTGCAATTCATCATGTGGCAACTTCTGAACGTGTACGACGAACACGGGCGTTATAATCCAGAGGGCAACCTGGACAAACTCGACCAAACCACAATCCAACTTGCAGGTGGCACAATCAGACTCAGAATTGATGATTTTGATTTCATCAAACCCCTCCTGGTGACCAGTGGTTCCCTTTCAGGATCCAACGAGAACATCGAACCCGATTTCATTTCAAAGCCGAACATCATCTTGTATCACCAACTCAAAGCCACGGCACGGGCTGAAAATGAAAAATTCAAATTTCCGCACAAGGAATTCAATATCACCACAGAAGGGCACTCTATCTTTGATATCAAATTCGGGAACAAATTCTTTTTCAAAGATGCAGAACTGGTCAACGACAACGACAACGGTTCGTCTTTTACAGTGGAACTCATTGCTAAAAAAATCGAGTACTCTTTCACAAACTCCGGGGCTGGACCTGGGGGCATTCGCAGGACAATCACTGGCGTGAAGAGGTTTGTCTGATGGGCAAGCCAAGACGCATTGACCTGGGAGCCATAGACCAGGAACGCACAAACACAGAAGACCGCACCCAGCCCAACCGCACAGAAGCCCAGCAATTCCTCACCACCCCCAAGGGAGCATCAGTTTCCTACCGGGTGGCACTAGGGGGTTTGAAGGGTGTTAATATTGTAAACCCCACCACTGACGACGCCCTGATCTTTGATGGCACCTTTTGGATTGCCACCCCACAGACCGGGACTGGAGGGGGCGGGGGTTTGACTTTGCCTGCCACCCTGCCAATTTCTGATTTTGGAACGGTGGCAACCAGCACAATCGAGCAGGACATGGGGGAGGCATCCGCACACGTCCTAAAAATGACCCTAGCCACACCCACAACTTTGAAGTTTACAAATATCCCCAGCCAGCACCTGGAGTTTGAAATCCAGGTCGAACAGGATTCAAGTGGGGGCTTTGCGTTATCCTTGGACACCACTTCGCTGTCCGTTGAAAACCTCCCCGCAGTTCAGCAAGGTGCCAACGTACGCACAATTCTAATCGGGCAGACCAACGGCACCACCACATCATCGGCAACATTTGATTTGTTTGACACCGCACTAAAATCCGCGGGGGCTGTGGGTGCTGGTGCGTCCTGGTCAGTGTTCCCAGCCCTGCAGACCGTGGCAATGGCAACGTTTGGTTTTTCAAATGCCGGGAAGTATGCCTTCACAAACCCCAGCGTTTCGGTGCAGATTGTAGTCGACAAAAATCTGCAACTCATAGCCCCAACATCGGGATCCGTGGTTGCACAAGTGGGCGACGCTGGCAGACTGGAAATTTCTGATACTGTTTTCAATATCATCCTACACACTGACGCCGTTTTCAATCTTTCAAAAAATAATGATACCATTCTGAATCTAAACGCGACCGGCAATGTGTGGGACATGCTGGTGAACTCTCCCTCTGGACGATTTGATTTTGGCTTTGGGGCTTCAACAGATGCCTGGGTTATGCAACGCACCGTTATGCAGGGCAAGAACCTAATCCTTGGCTTTGGAGCCAATGATGGAGGGCTTTTATCCTTGAATGATTCCGCTGTCACCCCTGGGGTCAACGGGGACATTCAACGCAACAACCTGGACGTCCTGGTATTTTCAGGGGGTGCAGTGCGAAATCTAACCAACATCGGCGGTGATTCTTCAGACTGGGCAGATTTCCCAGCAACCGCCACCGTGGTCATTGCCGACAGGGATATCACTGGAGCCAGGCTTACAATCACACCTTCCATCATAGACCTGACGCTGTCCACTGATGGCGTTTTCAACCTGGATAAAAATAACAGCACCCTACTGAACATCAACGCGACCGGGGACGTGTGGGATTTGAAAGTTGAAACAGTGGGAGGCAGGTTTGACTTTTCGTTTGGTTCTTCATCAGATATCTGGGTAATGCAACAATTCGTCTTGACAGGAAACAATCTCATCCTAAGAGAAGGGCTGACTTTCGATTTTGGTTCTGGTTCCAATGCTTTAGAATTTGGAATGAAACGCAACGATTCCACCATGACATCATTCTGGGCGAATCGTCTTCATTTCCATGATGCCACCGTAATCATTGACGAAATAGACAAGACCACCGTGGAGGTTACAGCCGGGGGCAATCTTTACATCGAGAGATATTTCGGGCAGGATAAAGCAGGAAATAGACGGCTTTATGGGCAACTCCAAATTACAAAGCAGGACGTCACAACTCTCGCAGTGACTGGGCAATGGCAATGGGTCGGTGTAGTGGGAAGCACCCTTTCGCCGTTTATGAACTACGACGTCCAGGGGTTGCAATTTGGGCTTGGTTCTGGACCTGCTTCACGTGTTGGCTTCTTCGGTGTGGCACCAACTGACCAGGTGACCAGTGTTGCAAAAACTACGACAGCGATTCACGCTGCACTTGTTGCTTTTGGATTGATTACTTGACCCCACCGCCCCCACCCTTTCCCATATTCTTTAAATCCATGTTGCAACAACTAGGACGTAGAGTGTCAGATTTAGAATATCTTTCTTCAATTGCAGACGGAGCCCTGATTGCCGGTTCATCACTGGTCACCGCAACGGGATCCATTGAAAACTTCCGGGGAGCGGAAACAACCGGACAGACAATTGTTTCGTATTCGCCCCCTACTGACTCGACGTTCTTCCTGGTAGAGGCATCATGTGGAACTAAACGAGACGGAACCATTTCTTGGTATCAGTACTTTGCAGACCTGCGAATCGCGACAGATGTAATCGAAAATGTTCACGCTGGCTCAGGTGGACTTTTCATTGGAAGCGGTGGTGCAGGTGCAACAGACGACCACCCGACAAAGTTTGCTAATAGAGGAAACAAACTTGTTGGGAATGGCGAATCATCAATTGCGATTCATTTTGTTGAGGCGGGAAACAATGACGCCACGAACGACGTTTATGGGACAATTTTTGGCATTCTAATCGGCACCGGCGAGAGCCCAAGACTGCCCTAGTCTAATCCTTATATTGTGCTCCTGGTGAAATCAAAACAGTGTCCGCTCAGCGTCCAATCAATATCCTGGAAATCAAATCAAATTTTTCCAAAGCAATGACCGAATCCATGGCTTCCTTTGAAACCATCTTCGCAGACATGGCAGGCAAACTCAATCGCATGAATGAGGAGATCCGTGTAAAGGATGCCACCATAGACGGGCTGAATGCAGAAATTGCAAGATTGAAAAAAACGCAAATCGCACCCAAAAAAGGCACCGGAAAACTGGTAAAGAATGACGATGCAGTGACCCCTCCGCCTACAACTGCCCAGGTTTCACCCCCGGGCTAAAAGTAAAGACTGTTGATTTTTTATACTGAAAATGCCACATATGGGCTATGGCTCAAAAACTAGTAAAACAGGAAGGGCAAAAGGCTAATTGTCCAGGCTGTCAAACCCCGCTTATTTGTGTACCGGGGTATGAAGGTCGCCTACAATGGAAGAACCAATCAGACCAGGAATTGGCACACTACGGATATGACCCAACAAAAGAGGGCAATGCCCGATTTTCATGTGCCCACAAAGATGACGGCACTCCCAAGCAGGAGGGAAGTGCACAAGCACCGGCTCCAGCACCAGCCCAAAAAACTGAATCACAACAAGTGTTGGATTCTGCAAAAGAGCAACCACTCCCAGCCGACGATCCAGACTATACCTTCTTTGCAAAGTGCCACGAACTGGAAATCAAAGCCCGCAACTTCATGCAGAAAATGGGTGAAACAAATCCCTCCGGTGAAAAAATCGGAATGTGGGTCAAGATGCGATTGGAGTCCCGCAAATAATGCACTACGATGACTTTGTGTGTGAATTTTGTCCGCAAAAATTTCCAGCAACCAAGGACGGGATCCTGGAGATGACCTGGCACATCATAGCAAGCCACCCCGCAAGCATGGTAAACCGACCAGATGCATGCCCTGCTTCAAAGGTGAACACTGGGATTGTTATAGCGACGGAATCTGCGAGTGTGGGTGTGAATATAATCGGAGATTCGAGATAGCATGGGCATCGAAAATCGCGGTCGAAAAGGCACAATTAAAGGCGGTGAATTTGAAGGACACCGCGAAATTGTCCTCCGCATCATAAAGCATGGTGGACAGAACCTGGACAGCATCTGCATGCAAATGCACCCAGTGCCCCGCTACGTAATCAGGGGCAGGATATCAGAACTCAAAAAGATGGGTCTGATAGAAAAAATCGAGGAATTTTACGTTCAGGCTAATTTTTGGCTTTGAACCAAACTCCCCATTTTTTACGAACTAAACCTACGATCTGTCCCTTTTGTGGGCTGATAGGGTGGGTTAAACGGCTCAACAAGTGTTCCAAATGTGGCATTGCGTACACACCAGGGAAGCCTTATTACATGAAAAAGGCATCAGAACTTTGAGCCGATGTGGTGACAACCCGTCGCAGTGCCGTAGTTGTGCGGTGCTGAAATCTGACGCGACCCGCTGTGCTCACCCCTGGACGACAGACCGGGGGTTTTTTACTACTTACTCTCTACTTTTTACTTTCACAGAACTTTTTTTTACTTTCTAGTCCACTTTTAGTCTAATAATAATAAGATCGATTGAATTACATTCAACAACAACAACTAAAAAAGTAAAAAGTAAAGTGCAGAGTATGGCTTCAAAACACGATGTATCCAGGGCTAACCGTATCCTGGAACTAATCAAAAAAAACGGTTCAATCCATCGCTACGATTTGCAAGATTTGATGGGTATGTCCGGGTCTGCCTTCAATAATTTAATGGGCTGGTTCCGGTACCGCTACGAGACAACCCTGCATCAGATAGAATATGACCAGAAATCAAAAATGTTCAGGTGGTGCCAAATTCAAAAAATCGAGGTAATGGAAAACGAAGGAAATCCGAAGGGCGAAACACAGCCAGGCAATTGAAATCTATCAAGTGCGTTGGTCATGGGATCGCCACACCGAGCGTTGGTGCAGGCGGTGGCTGGCGGGGCTTTTTTCCCTAAACATGCCCTGCGGTATGTCCCAAACGGGCTCCATACGGGTCGATTTAGACCCTTCTGTGCACCCTGATATTATTGCCGACCTGGATCACCTGCCGTTCAGGGCTGGGGTCTTTGACTTCATTCTGTGCGATCCCCCCTTTTCATTTTACGGGCGGTTCAAATGGCTGATAAAACTATCCGACCTTTCCAGGAACCGGATCCTAATCTGCACCAACGGCGTGGTGCCACGAATCAGGGGCTACAAGCGGGATCTGTATGCCACACTCCAAAAAGGGAACTTTTTTGTAAGGCACTGGGTCTTATTTACAAAGAGGAACCAGGAGATAACAAATTGGCAGGAAAAAAAGCATTCATCGCCCGAGCATCTAAAAACGCATCTGAACCATTCGACGAAGAAGCACTCCGCCAACTAAAAACTCTATTTCAAAACGCTACGGGACTCCCGTTTTTCCTGCATGGCTTCGTTCCAGGGGTGGAGCGGTTCCCTGATGGCACGACCAAAATTTACGGCTACGATGTGCCGGTGGAGTTGGACAGGCTTTCCAAAGACGGCAAGACCAGCATACACGGTCACGGGGATGATGTTTCAGAATCAAAGCAGACTAGGTCAAGAAACGATGACTATACACGCTCCGGGGTTCTGCCAATAATAATAAATGAATCCTGGTTGAAAATTAAAAAGATTGAACCAGAGATTTATCTCAAATGCGTGGGTTTCATGTACGAGCAAATCTTCCGTTCCAGGAAGAGGTTAGAGCGTGCAACAGTGCCGTGGAATATGCCCGAGGTTTCGGGCTCAGAAACCGAAGCCTAGAAAGTCCAATGGCAAATTGTTATTTTGTGGACGATATGCAGCGGGACAACTTCGATGCAGTGTTTGCGAAACCTGGATCTGGTCGTACGGTCAAAAAAACGGGACGTGCCTTTGCTGTAGGAACAGAGTCCGCAACAAGCCAAGATTAGGAACCGCAAAAATGAAACTCCTTTTAGTCACTGCTCATAAATAAGGAAAAAATGCACCCCAAGAGTATCAACAAAAACGAACTAATCCCCTGGATTGAACGCGAGAAGGAATGCATCGATACATTGTACAATCTGGATTTTTCCCAGGAAAAAACAAAAACAATGTATTTGCAAAAACTAATTGAGGCGGAGCGGATGCTGGTGGACGGTGGGTACTACCCTGGAATCACCAGGAGCAAATTGGCACAATTTATTTATAGTAAACTGTTAGATAATAAAATAGAGTTCCCGCGTGGGGATTCGTACTACAACCTTTTTGAGGAAGACGAGCGACGGGGCTACGGAACAATCTTTAATTCACTTTCCGTGAAATCACATCCTCCCCACGAATTTAATAATTCAGGATCCTGCCCATGTGGTGCCCTGCAGTGGAACGGTGTCATCTACCTGCCAGAACCTGCCCAGGACGCACCCACTGAAACGGAACAAGACAGGATAAAAGAACTCGCAGATCCCACAGAATATCCGTCCACGCATTACATTCTTCTAACACAAAAAAACGCAATTGAATACGTAAAACTCTGCAGGGAAATTTTATCAAAATATTTTGATAAAGCAAATCCAAAGGAAACCACCGAATACAAGCCCGTCATTGATGCGGCCATAAAGGACGCGAAAACAAAAATCAAAAAAGAAAAAGCAATTTTTGCTAAAATCAAACTTGCCAGGAACTACGCGGACTCTCGGAAGAAGGTTACAGACTGGGAAAAACTAAAAGCCCATATCCTGGACGTCAGCACTTACAACATTTCCAAGGTGGCAAAGATGCTCCGCATCACAGACAAGCAGGCAACCAAAACTATCAAAGATGAACGCAGAAAAAAGGAAATTGTGGACAATGTCCGTTGGTTTGAAACCATCCAAATCAAAGCACCACGCAAACTCAAAAAGGGTGAGATGTTCACCTGGAAGATTCAAAACTGGTATAATGAACAAATCATTCGTAAAAACATAGGGCTAACCTTAAAACAGCCTTTTGCGTAGAACAACCGCTTTAGAATTCGCTTTTGATGGAGCCATTCCCTGGGCGTACGATTCACATCACCGCCCGGGATTGTATTCTTAAACACAATTTAGCCTGGGTGGAACATGGACAAAAGAATCCATTTCGTAGCGTGGGGGCTGATTTGTTTAGCCTTCGCAATCACAACCCTGGTGTAGGAATCTTTTATCAGTAATTCATTTTAACCGCACCATTCTCTATTTTTTTATGAAGGTAGTTTGTGCACAGAAAGAGGACGGAAATTTCATCCAGGAAATGTCCGCAGAGGATCAGTTGCTCAGAAAGTGGCACCACAACCCTGTCACATATGGGGTGATTCGTGGAACCGCCGATTTGCCTGGGAACTATCCCGAACGCCTGGCAACAAATCTTATGATGACCACCTGGGACGCCCGCATGAAACTCGATTTAAAATGGGTGCCAGGTTCCGAGAATCCAGATATTACAATCGCATTCCATGAAGAGGAAGAGGACGACTACCTGAAAACGCATCCCGGTGTTTTGGCATACGCATATTATCCAGGATCCAGCATGTCGGGGATTATCGTTTTTAATGACAAGTACGTTTGGGGCATGAAAGAAGGGGACATTAGGGTGGTAAATCCAGACGGATCCCAGGCAATAGTCAAAGTTTACAATTTACTCCACACACTAGGGCACGAAATCGGGCACAGCCTGGGGCTAGACCACGACCATGAGAACAAGTGGTCGATGCTATATCCTGCATACAATGGGGTTTTGGTACTGCATGAAAATGATGTTTTTAGAATTATACAATTGTACGGCTACCGGGGGGGTTCTAGCAGGCTCATCAGGTGGCTACGCCACAGACGCGTCAGGTTCGACTCCACATGGAACTCACGGAATCCTTAAAAAAGGCACGGTCGGGTCTAAAAGTATGATTCGAGATGCGTTACTAATTACGAGCATTTCCATATCTTTGATTGTTATAGTTTCCGCAAATGCTGAAACCCAGCGGGTGGACGTTCCATTCCCAGGTCCCTACATGCTGGATTGCACCTATTCGGTGGACGAATTTTTGATTTTCAATTGCCTATGGAGGAGCGACAGGATCCCAGAATCCGTCCAGGAAGAACTCAAAGCCATTGAAAACAGAACCGTCATTTTGGCACCTGAAGAAGTCCAGGCTAGCAAAGATAAAATCATAATTGATTGGCTCACTGCACCAGACCCAGCAACCATCCCAGAGCCAGAACCACCAAGACCAACGGTCGCGGACATTTTGAAACTAAAATTAGACCCTGGCGTACTTGATGCAGTTAACAAATTAGGTGAGTGCGAACGTGGCTATGATGGTTGGGAAGCCTTCCAAGAAAAATCAGTTTATGAAATTCCGGATCAATTCATTTGGGTTCATGGACAGATTCGCAACGATGTAATTGTCAAAGACCTGAATCTAAAATTTGAGGAGTGCAGAATTCAACGAGATTATCCACTATCAGCAATGTACAAAAATATGATTGATGCCGATTTGCTTGGATTGGATTTGTATGGCAGACCCCCAACAGTTTTGTTCAATCAAACAACCAATTTCACAAAGTCAGAACTCTACAAACCACTTGATGCCATGGACTTGTTTAAAGCAGAGCAAAAAGCATCAGACTGGCTCAGAGATGAGGCTCCATTCAATGACCCAACCCTTGGCTGTATCCCCAGGTCTGACGAAGATGTCAGGTGCAGGAACCAGGGCAACCCGGAACCAATTATCAAAGACCTGAATTCCTACAATCAATATATTAATTTCAGGGCTGGACAAATCCAGACGGCTCAAGACTACCAGGACACAATCAAACAAGCCAAAGAGGCACAGTGTACAGTTCATTATCCCATATACAAACACAGAACGGGACGCGAAGGCGGAGCCGAACTTCCGGTCTGGCTGGAGCACTGTGAATCAATAGACGACGAATTTATCAGAACTGGAATTTCATGCTACAAAGGACTAGACCGAATCCTTTGTTCTGATTTAAGAAAGATACAGGAAGCCGAGCAATGAATCCGCTAATCTTTGCAACAATTGGACTCACAATCGCAATTGGTGCACTTCTTGTCGCGGGCTTTGCTTTATCCCAGGATCCTGGTGTAGGTGAACACACCCATCCAGGGCATGTCGAATCTAAAGAGTTAACAGAAGTTGAGTCAGCACTGGAAAAAAGAATTGAAACCGAAAGGCTCTATAATATTTCACTAAATAAAACCATGCTGGAAATGCAGGCTACTCTCCAATTGCACCAGGACGAAATCATCAAAAATAAAAAACTTCTACAGTTGGCTCAATTGGGAACTGGTGACACTGATATAGAGAAACTGAAAGAGCAAGGAACCAAGGGCGACTTTGGAATTACCATTCATTTAGATTCTGATGTTTTCCTACGGGGTGAGATTGTGTGGATTTCTGGCACTTCGGAGCCAGGCAAGCCGGTGACCGCTGTCATACGCCATCCAAATATTGACCGAATAGACATTTCAGAAAGGGCATACATCACAGAACCCACAGCCAACGCCGACCAGCAAGGGAACTTTAAGATTGGCTTTGCGACCAAATTCGACTCCAGGCTGGGCGAGTTTACACTGTATGTGAAGTCCCAGGGAAAGACATCCAACGAATTATCATTTACACTAAAAGAATGACCGTTGAAGGCGACGGAGCCGTACCAAAAGGAAAGGCCCCGCCAGACTGGCAGACAATAGACCCTGATAAAAAAATCGAACCGCCCAGGGAATTTAAAATAAAATTCGATGATACAATCCCAATTGCAGACCAAGTCAGAAACCTCACGCATTTTTTTAACAACGTGTACATGGTGAAAATGTTCGTTGACCTCCAGGCTGGTGGTGCTGGGGCGGAGATGATGTATCACACCCTCAAAGAGGCACCTTACGCTTTTGAAATTTCTAAAGGTACAGTTCCAAACTAAAGACGGGAATAATTGCTTCATGGATTTTAAAGTCCTGGAAGACGTTGTCTTACTCAAACGGGTGGAACTTGTGGAACACACCGAAAAAGACCACACCCTAGACCTGGTCGAGAAGTAAATCCTTAAAGACGGCACACCCGCAGATCCTACAATGTCGACAGACGAAAAATTCAATCTAGGAGGTCATTCACTCAAAGAGTGGGCATTCATCATCCTAATGGCAAATCTGTCCGTTGTAATCGGATCCTTTGCCGTAGTTTTCTGGATGGCTGTAACAAATAATCCCAATGCGATACAAATCTCGGGCACCATAGACGTCTCCCAAATCACAACAATTGTGTTTGGGATTGCACTGGTAGCCACTGTATTAGTGTCTCAGAAATTAACAAAGGATTCGGTTACAGACGCAATCGCACAGACTGACAAAGTTTGGACAGACGAGAAACCATGACCAGCAAACGCACGACTAGTTTCATTCGTGGAAGGGGTGGCAATGTCCTGGAAAAGGGCAAAGACCTGACCATCAAAATCGCAGGAAATCCAACCTACATCATCGGGCGTTTATTCAGACGCACCAGTAGGGGCATGACCATGATTCAAATCGAACAGAGCGGATCCCGCCAAAACCCCAGGAAGGGGCAGATAAAATTCGAAATGAAAGTCAGAGAACGCGGACGAATCAGACCAATGCCAGCCGGAAAATACAGAGTCAGCACATACGCTTATTTCAAGAACCTGGGTGGCAAAAGATGGGGCGACAGTTTTGAAATTGTGGATATATGAGCCAAACTATCCGTATTCCAAAGCCTAAACTCCTCCCAATTTCTTTACTAAAACAGCAAACCAAAAACGTGAAACTGCACCCCATGAAGCAAGTCCAGGGGCTGGCAAAACTCATCGAACTGGTGGGCTTCAAAGACCCAGTTGTAATTGACAGAAAGAACGTCGTATGGGCTGGGCATGGCAGGCTTGAGGCAGCGCACTTTTTAAAAATGAAACGTGTCCCGTGCATCTACCTGGAAGGGCTGAATGAAGAACAGAAAAAAGCCTTCATGCTGATGGATAACAAAATAGCAGAGTCCGAATGGAACCAGCCCAACCTTAAACTCATTTTAAACGAACTACCCAATTTTAAATTCGAAGAGTTTCACATGCAGTTTGATGACTTTACCGCAAAAATTGATTTCAGCACTGACGACCCACTTTATGAAAAAACCCTCCCAGTTGAAGTCCCCCCACGTTCGGCTCAGGGCGACACATGGGAACTTGGCACTCATCGAGTTCTGGGTGGTGATTGCACCGTTCCCAGCACGGTGGTTGAATTTCTCAAAGGTAAGACTGCCGACCAGGTGATTACGGATCCCCCTTACGGAGTTGACTACGCAGAGAAGAACAAATGTCTAGCCCATACCAGCACCAACAAAAGGATCACCTGGACAATTGAAAACGAC
>SDBV01002636.1_pt1 | contig 26754 bp, 28 predicted proteins | sample 2277081 | NCBI WGS metagenome assembly SDBV01 (sample SAMN10402039, study PRJNA504765) | marine sediment metagenome | isolation source: marine sediment core GS10_PC15, 223 cmbsf | place: Arctic Ocean: Southern Knipovich Ridge | collected 2010 | reverse complement strand
TGTCAACAAATTTTTCTCGATGAATGCCTTCCAGCAATACTGTTGGGTCTAAGACCCTTGCCCTATCAGCCTCAAACGCTTCCTGGCTTACCAGCCGTCGCGTAGGTGCTGGCTCGGCAGCCTCTTCTGCCCCCTCTATCGAAGGCTCGGTTATTTCTTCAGCAACTTCTTGAACAACCGGAGCAGGTGGTTCAGGAATTGGAATCTCTGTTGGTAATACCGGCTCAGCAACCGTAGGCTCAGATGGAGCGATAACACCCTCAACTGGAGCGGGCTGTAAGCCAGGCACGACAACTTCGGGACCGCTTGGGATTGTCGTAATATCAGGAACCTGCTCAGCGTCTAAATCGTAAGCCTCAGCCAATGCTTCTGGTGTGCCAAGGTTTTGCTGTAAGAAACTCATCTCCGCTTGTTCGGATGGCGTCAATGCCTCTGCTGGCGAAGCTGGACGGCCAACTCTTTGCACCTCAGTCGTATCTCTAGCCTTTAGCTCTAAAGCCCCTAGTCTTGTACGGGCCTGAACAGCATTGTCCGAGATAACTTCGTTGGATAAATCCAGGGCGAACTTAGTGGCCTCTGTGATGTCTACACCTAAGCCCACCAACTGCATAATGTCGCTGGCAATCTGGGCCTTACCCTGCCCCGTTCTTTGAGATAAAGCTATCTGTATCGCCGTGCTTGCCCCGCCAAGAATCAATCCAGTATTACCACCCTTGATAACTGCCGTGGCCATTTCTGTAGCTAATCGACCAATTTTCTTTTTAGACAGCACACCCTCAAGTCCTGTCTGTAACCCCTCTTGTACACCTTCTGTAATCCATAACTTCAAAACCCCTTCGCCGATTTGTCTTGCTGCCCCCTTTTTTACTTCTGTGGCTATACCCGTAGTAACCGATTTATTGAGCCCTTTGGCTATAAGTAATTTGACATTTTGCCAACCGGGAATACCCTTGGCAATCCTACTGACTTGGAGTGATTCCAGGCCACCGTGTACTGGGCCAAATACTGTACTAAGCATCAGTGCGTCAGATGGGTCTACCCCATTGTCCACCATTGAATTGAACAACTCGGATGTTCCCAGTAAAGTAGATGCTCCAAAACCCGCAACAGGACCGCCGACTAAAGCAGCAACGAAAATAGTACCCATATAGGGCACAGCTTCTACTGCGTCCAACAATGCTTCGCTTGGGTTTACTATAGAGGCAAAGATTCCCTCTATTCGCCGAGTAGCAAATAATTCTGGATGCTGCCTTCTTTCTTTGTCGAAAAAAGCAGACACAGAAGCTACGAACTTGCCAAGGTCGGCCCCTTGTATCTGTGGTGTGGGTCGGGGTGGCGCACCTACCCTCTCAAGCACCGGCTCAGTGCCAGGTGGTGGCTGTCCTTGCAATCGTCGTGCCAACTCCGTCGCTCTTTCCCCGACTCTGGCAGTAGCAATCAAGGGCACACCTATCCCCCTAGCAACTGTTTCCGCTCCCGCTTTCTTTACCCGCTGGACACCCGTTCTAAATCTTTTTCCAACCGCTTCACCAAACCCAATCTCTTTGTTGTCCAACCAACCCGTCGCCTCAGCAAATGCAGTTTTTATCTCTGACGGAGCCAGATGTCCCTCACCCCTAAATGTCTTATTAGCCATATACTGTAAAACAATGTTAGCGTTTTCTTCCAGGCCATATTTATCGTTGACAAAAGCACGAAACTCTTTTCGCTCACGCGTCAACATATCCCCAAAAACTTGCTGGGATTCTTCTTCGCCTGCGCCTATAAACCAAGGGCCACCAACACGAGTAGACAATGTTGGGACAAACGATGGAGGGCTTTCTAATGCACCATTCACATCAGCGATTGGATCGACTGAGCCAGGTTCCCAACCCAACTCAGTACTCCGGGCTAGTGATTGATCTATTAATTTACTAAGTGTGGCGGAGTCGAAAACTTCAGGTGTTGTGGCCGATCCTTTATCGTCGGCTACAACCGGACTAGACTGTAACCATTCAGGCTGTTGGTCAACCTCGCCTGTTTCTACGACAGGACTACTATCTAACCATTTAGGCATTACGGCTTTCTCCTTCGTTTACCGTCTGGGCCTATAAATATCGCCCCAGATGGGAGCTTGTCCCACTCCTTCTTTGTTGTAACTGTAGGTTCTGCGCCTGCCTCTGCGGGTTGCCCAGTAACAATTGTATCTCTCTGTGGGACTGCCGGTAGGTCTCCAACAGTTACCCGCCCAGTAGCCTTATCAAGTTTTATCTGCTCTTCTATGAACGCCTGATATTCCGGCCTACGTTCAGCGGCGAACTTGTAGAAAATCCCAGCACCTTCGGTTCGGATTCTTTCCTCATTGTCTACAATCCAATTCCGCATTTCATCACTATACTTTGCCAGAAATTCAAATCTGATATCTAAATGCTTCTGCGTATCCCCGCGCCTCGCCCTAGCTGCCCGCAACCTAGCAGCAAAGTCAGCGCTGGCCGGGTCAAGACCTGCGATCTCGGCACCCAAGAATAGCCTGCGAGCCTCGCTGTACCTGATCTGTTCAGCGTCGGCTATGTCTCTATCCAGTTCTCTAGCCGCATCTATTCTGGCCTTGGCGTATTCAGCGTCGTCAATTAGTGGCGTTTTGGATGTAACAGCATATGTTCCATTTGGCCGCCGTCCCGATACATATTCCCTACCGCCACCCTTCTTTTCTCTACCAAAACGGGCAAGGTCTAATTCTTCCTGCATTTCCAGGACTGTCTTTGAGCCCCGGCCCACGCTGATAACTTGCTCCCGAAGCCCTGCTAATGCACGCTGATTAGTGGCTATAGGCACACCCTTGGCTGCCCTGGCAGCCTCTACGTTCATAGTCTTACGCCGAGCTTCTTTGTTGGGCACAGAAGAATCTCTTATCATGGGCCAAGTAATTGTCCCATCTTGCTGTGCGGTACTTAATGCAATGCCGTCGGCGATTTCTTGTTGTTCGTCTCGCGTATCTTCGGCAGCATCAAAACGATCTACTATCCCCTGTGCGTCCCGTTGTTGCTGAGCGTCAAGGGGAGACTGTGCAATCGCAGTGGCTTTGTCTGCTGGAGGCATCCCAGTAGCATTTAACAGTTTGCCAAAGTTTGATCCCACCTCCGCTCTTATAGCATCTTTTCGGCTGGCGTCTAATCTTATCAATGCGTTCAAGTCAGCCTGTTTCGATCTGGTTGTCGCCGCACTGTCAACGAAAAACCCATTTGTTATCCCAAAGGTATATTGGTCGTTAGTCTGTATTTGGCCAGATTCTAGGGTTATCTCACCAACAAAAACCTGGTCTTTGATAAACTGAATCCGCTCCCGCGTGTTAGCTGCCCCAGCGTCCTGCACCATTCCAGCTTGCTGTAGGCTAATTCGCAGGTTTTGTTTCGTGGATTGGAGCTTAATCCTTGCATTAAGGTCGTCCCGTATAATTACAGGTAGGCCCTTGACCCCTTGATCAAAGGTAGCTTTGTGTTTAGCCATCTTATCAGTAAAGTCGCTGGTAAACTTGGCTATATCTCTTTGGCCCTCCTTTGCTCCGTAAGCACCCTTAGCCACCAGTTCGGCCATTTCCTTTACTGTTGTTAGCTCATTAACATCGTAAGCCAGTTTTTGGCTATTTCCTGTGTTCTGAGCGTCCCTGAAGGCTATATTGGTAGCTAGTTCCCCTATACGGTCAGCCAGCCGTCCAGCCTGAGAGATAACACCAGCCCGCTGAATGTCCGCTTGGGCAGTCTCAAAGGCCGTTCTCCGCCTCCGCTCGGCACCAGCGGCCTCAGCCCTGATATCGGCGGTGAAGAAGCCCTGGGGTACCTCTGGCTGTCGTACCCTGGCTCCGCCTACCCGTCGTCTGCGTCGCTGTAGTTGTGGCATATTATGTCCTCAGCCTTCTGGACCGTGCAAAGCCAGTAGTAAGCACGCCTATGGTACTTAGTGCCCCAGACAGTAAAGAAGTGCCCGCACGGGTAGAAGCGGCTCTGCGGGTAGCCCTGGCGGCTGTGAGGCCCGTCCTGAGCGATATATCACCCGCCCTACGCACACTTGCAGCCTGTCGCTCGGTCAATTCAGCCCCTTGGCGTATAGCCAACGCCCTGGCTCTAGTCTCAAAGCCTAGCTGGGCAAGATCGTCCTGTATCTTATTAGCCGTATCCTCCAGGACTGCCGCTACTGAACCACCGCCGGCTAACCCGGCAAAAGCAAATTGGGTACGCTGTCGCGCCTGGAATGCCTCAGCATCTTCCCGGAAGATGTCCCGCTCCCGAGCCCCCGCTACTTCCTCGACTATCGCCTGATTACGCTGTATCTGGGCATTGAACTCAAGGTTTTTACTCTCCTGAATAGCAGCGTCTCGCTGAGCAGTCGCCGCATCTACCTGGGCCTGAGCAGAGGCTGTCCCCAGCTCACGCTCAGCCTGCGATTGCTTTAGCGAGCCGTATATGTTCAGCCCCGCCGATATTACTGTCGCTGCTGTGGCTATCCAAGGCATAGACTACCTCTCGTATATAATGCTGTGCATCAGGGCATCACAGCCGTCAGGGTGAAATTTCCGCATTCGTCCCTCACATTCAAATCCTAACCAGTGGGCAAAGGTTATCCCAGCCATAAAGTCTTCCCGCAAAGGTGCTTGGATACGCACAAGGTTGTACTCATCCGCCCATGTTCTCAATTGTCGCTTGGCTACGCGGGCTATCATCGGGTAATTGGTTATGTCGTGGATGAATAAGCACCATGCCTCAGCCATTCCCGGCCAGCAGATAGTCAGACCAGCAGACCCTATCACTTTGTCGTCTGCCAGGAATGTTACCGACGGCCCATTATTCTCGTTGGCACTGGCCAGCTTCTCAGACATATCATCCAGCGTGGCTCCCGGCTGTCTGGGCTGGCCTTTGAGTATGCCGATGGCATCTTCAGCTCGATATTCTCGCGTGGTTATCATGCGTTTGCACTTCTGCTTATTTCGTGCCAGTTCGTACCATCACATACCAGAGAAATACAGTCATCGGCACTGGTGTTGAAGTTAGCCGCACCAGCTAATTTCAAATTGCTCCCAGCGGTAAATACCGGGTTAGACGCAAACTTCAAAGTAACCACCCGTCCAGCCCAGCTCGCGGTAATAGAAGTGATTGCTGTTGCTCCGGTGATATTGAAATAGTTGCCGGTTATGGGGAGCGTGGTTGTGGTTGCTGCTGTTATGCTTGCGTAATCAATCCCATCGTGGTTTCCATACATTTTGGTCCGCGTGCCTGCGTCAACGATAGTAGCGTCGTGGTTTGCGCCGTATACATTGTTGCCGACAAGCGTACAATCCACACAGCTTGAATCTAGGTTTATCTCACCGGCGTCATTGTCGGTGCAGATATTACCAACCGCGACACAGTTGATGGCACCAGCAAAGTTAATTCCGTAATATGTACTAGAATTATCAACGTCATTGTCTTTGCAAATATTGCCGCTAACAACGTTGCTCTCCAGTGTACCCCCAACATCTTGGATATTTATCCCGTGCTGGACACATTCGCCTACAGTGTTGCTGCTAATCGTATTAAAATCTCCGCCTACATCAATGCCGTTTTCTTGGCATTCTTCGATAGTGTTGCCCGTGATAGTGTTTTTGTTTCCATCCATATTAATTCCATGGCCTTGGGCGCTGGTAATGACATTATTGGAGATTACATTTTCTTCGCAGTCGGTCGCCGCTCCCGTGGGAATTAAGTAAAGAGCGTCTTTAGTAATACCAACAAACTGATTGCGGGATATGATATTATTGTCAGTGTCGGCGTTAGTGTTACCATCAAAATAGATACCATAAAAGGTGCTGTCTGTGGTGGCTGTTCCAAACCAGCAATCAGTGATAGAGGATTCATGAACGCCTTGGAAGTAGACACCCGCGCCGCCGGTGGCTGGGCCACCAGAACCGGTACCCTGGAACATTATATAGTCGATCTTTATTCCACGGATATCGTTGGGGTATGCCAGTGTTTCTTTGACCTCGATTATATTGGCTGTCGTGCTAGTTGTTTTGAGTATGGTAGCTCTGCCCATGCCTGTGATATGAATACTGTTATAAGTTTTGTCCACCAAGGTAATAGCCGCATCCAGCAGATAAAGACCCTTGGGGATAAGCACAGTTCCGCCACCATTTATTAGGGCGTCTACAGCCGCTTGAATTGCAGCGACATTGGCAGTCTGCTCCCCAGCATCCGCCCCAGAGCCTTCGGTCAGCGTTCCGTAAGCCCTAACGTCTGCCCACGGCCCTTTGGTTATCAGGTCGGTAGCGGTGATATCTGCGAACTCTACATCATCGTCAGTGTCTATGCCCAGCAGACCCCGCGCGAGTAATGCCGTGGCAGCATTGACTATGGTTAGACCAAAAGCGGTAGTGTCATCCAAGCTCAGAGCGTTCAGCAGCGTCGTAGCTGCCGGTGCATTGGCCGCCTGCAATACCGTATCCATAAAGGCGCTAACCGTAGTATCGTCGGGCAATACCGAGCTGATTACCGTAGGGTCGCCATTGACATCATAGGAAGCAAATCCCCCAGCACGGTCTACAGAGTTGGGTAATGCGCCCGGTGTGCTATCTGTAATTGGCACCAGTGGTACGCGAGCTATCTGTGCCTGAAGCTCCTGGATCATCGTTGTCAACTTGTCAAGTTGGTCCTCTGTGGTCTCTGCCGGAAACTCTCCACCCTCGACATAGTCAGTTTCCTGGACCTGGTCTGTAGTTCTCGTGAATAGAATAGTAGACGTAGCAGCCAGTGAGCCGACCAGCGTAACCGTAGCACCAGTAAACGGGCTACTGCCTGTGGTGGCCACCGTATAGTCGGTGGTCTCTACCAGTGTAGCCTCGACACCAGTAGCTGTAACCCTTGAAGTGGCAACGATTTCCGAGGTAGCAAAGAACTCGAAGCTAACCGTAAACGCCTGGCCCGTATTGCCGTCGCCGACAAATGGACCGCTTGGGGAATATGCAGAAATAGTCATTAACTCGCCTCAAATAATGTGTCTATAGAAAGTAGCGTTAGTGGCAAAGGCTGGTCGGATTCGACGATCAAGGTGCCGTCTTTCTCGTATCCGCCTGGGAAGTTGACAACCTTTACCCCGGTAAACAGGGGTACAGATGTATCCATCAAGTCGTTGGCGTCCCTAAAGGTTATCTCCTGCTTGTCGGTAGCATTAGAGCCTATCTTGGCATACCCGGTGTTGAAGAAGTTTAGGGCTGTATGTGATATTCTCTTCTCGGCCCCGTAGCCCAACGTGCCCTGTGGTATCTTCATGGGTTTTAGTGTGGCTGTATATGCCAATCCTACCTGAGCCACTTCCACGGGATTATCCACGGTAATTTGCCCACTTGATACCGTTTTGTTAGGTATCCGAGCACCATCAGCTAGCACAGATACCGTCTTGCCCTCAAGGTGGTCCAAGCCGGTAATGGTAGTTACTGGTGGTCCGTCATAGGTTAGCCCAAAATCTACCAGGAACGCGTCTTCGGGATCGCCGGAACCGTCTACGGTAGCCCATTCCTTCATCCTGCAAACGTATCGTTCTTCAATGCTGTTGATAATGATTCGGGCGGATATCCAGACTTCATCCTCTTCAACACCGGGTATTACTGCCACAGACTCAACGGTAGCATCGCCGCCCAATACGTGCCTATGCCAGCAGACTACGTCCTCTTCTCGAAGGTAGGTCAAGGCTATCAATACACCGTCGGCGGTAACGCACCACAGGATAGGTTCAGGCCGGTTTTGTAGTGCTATCTGGACTACCCCGCTTACAGTCAAGTGTTCAGACAGCCGGGTCATGTCGGTTGAAACTAGCTTGTCTCGGTCGAAACTAAAGGTTAGCTCATCAATTCTCCGCCCACCCTTACCGACGTATAGATGGCCTAAAGATGTTCTTTCAGGCGTTGCCCCGGAAGCCCCTTCAATACTCTGCCGCTCAATACGCCCTACATTAGTCGGAGTCATGGGCTCAGTAGTGGTAGTTGCCCCAGTAGCATAAGGGCCACCAGCAGTGCCTATAATCAGCCTCTTATCGTCAGACAGCCACTTGATCGGGTCTTGGGTCTCCGCTATGGTTCTGACAATAGCGTCATCATCATCTGCGCCGATAAGGAAGTTGAGATAATCACCACCAGGCGCCGATACACTAGGCCAGAAAGTCGTGGGCTGAAAAGCTGTATTGGCATAAACAATCCGCTGCTCGAAGAACGACACTGCTGCTGGCCATCCCCTGAAGGGGCTCCATGCACCTTCGGCCCAAATAGCGGTGGCTGAACTGGATCGGCCCAAGGCTACCTTAACAGTGGCTGTAGCGCTTGTAGGCGAAGCCACCGCCGTTATTTCCACAACGCCCTTGACCACAAACGCAGGCGCTACGAGATTGAAATTACAGGCCGTACCACCAAAACCCGCCATTGTTACCCGGTAGGTAGCGTCTTCTACGTCTTCTTTCCACTCCAAGTCGACGTTGGCGCTAACTGAGTACATGGTTTCCCAAGTGGTTCCGCCATCGTGACTAGCCTCTAAGGTCAGTGTTCCAGTCCATGTACCATCGGTTTTGAGATCGACTTGCTGGCCAAGCGATACCGCAATAGCCGAAGAACTTGTATTGCCGGTAAAACTACCACTTACAGTAGCAGCGTCCTTGGTAGACGTTATTTCCCACAATGCCCCGACGTGGGTAGCAACAAACAGACTGGCAAAAGCCATCAGGGTTACACTAGCGTCCACCGCCGAACCACTGGAACTGATAGTGGTAGAGGTAGTATTCTCATCCAGGAACGGCCCACGCCTAAAATCGGGGGCCGCTAGAGTCCAGGAGTCTACAGCCAGACGGGTAAGCAATCGGGGCTTGTGGCTACCATGGGTTATGTAGGCAACATCGCCGGTTTGGTCTGCCTGAAGGTCGAATAGTTGACTTGTGGTGTATGGTGTAGCGACCGATGTTGGCGTCTTGCTACCTGTATTCAGAACTAAGCCGGGACCAATAGACGTTGTACGATAGAAGCGGTTTCGTAAGTTGCTGAACTCCAGAACGTAAGCATCGGTGTCGGAGAACTTGAAGGGCATTAGCCGTACTGGATTAGTTCTGTCTGGTACTTTATCGACAAACTCAAAGCCAGGCCGCTTGAACGCGCCACCTTGGGCGTGAACGATAAAGTTCTGGAGCGTCCGGCAAGCCGAATAATACTTAGGCAGGTCTCTGCGCGCACCCATCAAAGGCGACCATTCGCCACCAGTGAACGTGTTCTGTATAGCTTTAGATTGCCTAGACACTATTTCCTCTTGCGTTTACTAGGTTTCTTCTTTGGTAACAGTTGAACAGCAGCGACTACAGTTCTCATCTCGGCCTGCGCCTGAGCCGCTATCTGCTTCAATGCTAGGTTGCATATCTGGGTTATCGCTTTCTGGCCTTCTTCGTTTGCTTGAATAATAATCATCTTGGTCTCCTTTGGTTAGGTTACGTATAAAAATCGGGGACCTTATCCTTAGTTGCTATATTGGTGCTCTGATAATGAATATCAACAAAATGTATGAATGGGTCTGTAACACCGACGCTGTCTGTTAAATTGTTTGCATCCATCTCCAGGGTTAATAAGATAAGCCCGTCAGGCTCTAAATCATCCCTGTCAAATAATGCTGCTGTTGCGCTTGCTCCACTTATGATAGCTTCTGTAATATGCTGTTGATATCGAATGGTTCCGGCATCCGCACTTGTGATTGTAGCTGTTATCGGTGTTGATGTGAATGCTGAACCAGAAACCTGATTATGCCCTTTGGCGTATATTGCAGAATATATAAAATCAACAGTGCCTCCTGTGTTAGTTGCGCTTATCTGCGACCAGTGAATGTGAAGATGAATGTCAGTTTCTGCGACATAATCATGTGGGATATGAAAATCATAATGTTCGTGTTCTCCTGCTGAAAATCTGTATTGATTTATCTCTCCGTTGTATGCTTCAAAGGATGGTTTGTTTGGACCAGTGCTTCTTGTTGTTGTTTCTCCTAATAAATCTCTCCATCCGAATGTGGGTGTAGTCGTATCTACCTTTATCCCGTTGCCCGAAGCCTTGTCGAAGATAAGAAACTCCCCGTTGGCAAAGGCAATATCATTAGCATATAAGAAATAGTCCTCAGTATCCTTCCAGGTAAAAAGGCCAACATTAGCACTCGACTTGAAGATAACAGCAATATCTTGCTCGACATCTGTCCCTATGCTCAACTGCTTTACGTTTATATCGAGGGTTTGATCTTCCGGATCGTCTTGCATGAAACCATAGAGGATTGCATGAGTGCTAGTTGTAACTAGATTCTCGTTCCTATCCCGACTATCAATAATAAGTAAATCGCTTTCAGTAACAACAGCTTCTCCAGAGTAATATCCGATAAAAATACCATTGGCTGCTGTAGTTGCGTTGTTTCCTGAATAAGCGCCAACGTACACGCCACGACTCCCAGCGCCGGTGACGCTTGCTGCGGCGAATTCTCCTATGCCCACAACGTGCACTACGCCGTTCTTAGCCCCTTGACCGGCAGCGTGGCCGACAAAGGTTGATCTCGTAGCTGCACCCTGACTTACGTTACCTTGTCCAGCACGATGACCTACAAAAGTATTACCAACTTCAGTTGTTACATATCTACCAGTACTGTTGCCAGCAAATAAACTTTCGCCTGCGCTGGTTATGCTTGCCGCCGCAAGACTTCCAAGGGCTACTATTTCCTGTGCTGATGTAAAACCTCCTATGTTCCCTGTCTCTCGTCCCAAAAACACAAGGTTTTCGTTAGCGGCAGGATTGCCTGCGGGTTTTATTATGGTAAATACCGTATCGCCATCTATTTTGTAACCATTGGTTTCGTCTGTGATATTCAGATAAGCAAACTCCCCAAAGTCGTCTGTAGTGAGACTAAACGTGCCATTTATAATATCGTCAGCTTCTCCGTCATTTAGAACATACTGGGGATGGTCGTTATCGCCCAAACCAGTCAATGCCCCATGATCTACGGTGCCACCAGAGCCGGAAGCGTGAGCATGAACGGGAACCTCAGTGTCAAGCCCGCCCGAAGCACGCTCTTTCAGATATTGGGGATGGTCATCGTCGCCGAGACCCAGCAGTTTGCCGTGGTCGTCAGTTGCGTATGTTAGAGCTTCTAAACCCATAGGTTGTTATCTTCCTGCGTCTATCCAGTCTTCGTTACCGTCCTCGCCTTTTACAAACGATTCCACTGAGTTGAAACTTTGCGCTCGTGGTAGCACATCATTGAGATAAACATTTAGCAAGTCGCTGGCCATGCCAGGATTTAGGCTAAGTCTGGTTGCTAACTTGGCGGCTAATTTTGTGTAAATAGCTTCGTACAATATCGGGGGGAACTTCACGGGGTCGGTAATTAGCTTGATATACAAAATGTAACACACGGACTCATCGGTTAGGATAACGTCTTCCTCACGTTCCCATTTGATGTCTTTCTCGTCGCCGCTACTCGTTACCTGCGAACGTATCCTTATGATGTCCGCTGGCAAAGTAAACTGATGCGCCCATCCAAAGGCCGGTATCGGTGTCAATTCAGATAGCTGGGCACGGGCACTGGCTATGTTCCAGTCAACACTAGGGTCGCCCACTACCTCATCTCTTGTCCGAGGATACATCAAGGCACACACCCTGGCCTTGTCGTTATCTTCCGTCAAACTCACTATGCTATCATTACCCGTAAGCGATAGAGCTTGATTGCAAATATCAGTCTCGGATTGAGCGGATAATGTGGCCATAGTAAACTCGCAAAATAAGGGGCCGGAGAAGGAAAGGAGGAAACTCCTCCGGCCCACAGAGAGAGAAGGCTTAGTTGGCGCTCCTAGATAGTTCCCACCAATCCGTGCCGTCCGAAATCAACATAAGGGTGTCGTCTGCGGCGGAAGTTACCATATCTCCGGCCAGCTTTAGGTTATTGCCGTCGCTGATAGTGAGTGCGTTAGTATCAAATTGTAAAACAATTATTCTACCAGCTATGGAATCCGCTGCCGCAATTGATGTAATGTTGGTAGCCCCAGCCACATCAAAAAAGGTTCCTACTCCAATATCGAGTTCGTTGGCTGCGGTTGCATCGCCACCCTTTTTCACATAGACATCAGTAGTTAGGGTTACTATGCCACCCATTGAAATACCACCTGAACCAGAGCTGATAGTAGTCGTAGACGTGGTATCCGTACTACCTAAAGTAACCGTTTTGGCCGCTGCACCATCTCCGATGTTGATAGTCTGAATACCCGCTCCACCTACCGTAACAGTCCCTGTAGTGGTTCCAGTTCCAATGTTGGTTGGCTGGTTATTGCTGACGTTCAGGTTGATGCCATTAGAACCAGACAGTAAAGTAGTAGTGGAGGTCGTATCTGAACTACCGAGTGTTACCGTCTTAGCCGCTGCACCATCGCCTATATTGATAGTCTGAATCCCAGCACCGCCTATCGTGACCGTGCCGGTAGTTGTACCAGTACCGATATTGACAGGATGGTTTGTGCTTACATTCAAACCCAGGCCACCACTTCCAGACTTCACTGCTGTGGTTCCAGTCGATGCACCATCACCTATACTGATCGTCTTAGCGCCAGTGCCACCTGTCCCAATATCAATAGCCATGACGCCTGTGCCACCTACGGCAACCGTGCCGGTAGATGAGCCTGTGTTGATGTTGGTGTTTTGGTTGTTGGATGCGTTCAGGTTAAGAGCGCCTGAGCCAGAAAGCAAGGTCGTGGTGGACGTGCTATCACTACTACCAAGTGTTACTGTTTTAGCAGCAGCCCCGTCACCGACATTAATGGTTTGGGCGGCCGCTCCACCAATCGTGACTGTGCTGGTCGTCGTGCCTGTGCCTATATTGACCACATTATTATCACTGGCATTCAGGTTGATTGCTGCGCCGGTTATGGTGGCTCCGGCTGTTCCTGTCAACAAGCCATCCATTGTAATAGCACCAATGCCGGTCATTGCTCCAGTTGTTGATATGTCCCAATCAGATGAGTTGATCGCCACTGTTGGGTTGTTGTCGCCAATTGCTATGGCGGGCGTGTTGCCATTGGTGAACAGGATGGCGTCCACATAGGCGGGACCAGTATCATTGTCGTAGACCTGGAGGCTCCATGTTTCTGCTGAGACTGCCGTGCCTTTGATGCTTTTACCATCAGCTATAGTAAAGTCGTCGGTGATATCCAGGGTGGTAATCCCGCTAAAAGCCCCACCAGATGAAACATCCCAGGAAGTTGACGCGACTGCTACCGTCGCTGTGTTGTCGCCTAACGTGGTTACACCAGTAGAGGTAAGGGTGGTAAAAGCACCTGCTCCAGCCATGCTAGCAAAACTAGCAGCTCCAGCTTTAGTTACCGTCCATGTACTGTCAGACCCAAGAAGATCAGCACCCGTGCCATTGCTGTCAAAGGTGAGCAATGCACCAGTTCCAGCACTTGTAAAGGTTGCAGTAACGGCACCAGCCGTGTCCTGTTGGACAAGAGCCAGTACAACATTGTTAGCCGCATCCGTTGCCGTCATGGTAACAGCCCCGGCGTCTACAGTAATGGTGCTACCAGCATTGTACGCACCATCTAGAGAGTTACCGCCAGCAGCAGCACCTAAATCTACCCACCCGGCATTATCGCGCACATACAGAGTTTGATCCTCGGTGTCATAATAGACCGTGCCTTCGACGGTTCCAACAGCGGAGGATACTGGCGTGAAGAACATCTGGTTGGCCGTAGGTACAATCGCACCCCAATCAAACGTAGTTACGCTGGTTGAACTTGTGGCCGTAATAGTATCGCTAGTAAACGCCCACTTGAAATCCTCAGAGTTTTCACCGAAGATTAAAGCGGAGTTGGTAACGTTGCTGATCGTGCCACCATTGGTGGGGAAGGTGATAATATCACTATTACCCTCAAGGCCCCACGACTCGATAATGGTCTCGACTTCCTGGAGAAATTTCAGGCCGGTGTCTCCATACCCACCACCCCACCAATCCGCCGTGGCCTCTACTGGTGAGGCAACACTTGTGGTCATGGCTGCAAATGTCGGGGCACACAGTACCCCGATCACCAAGCCAATGACCACACTAGCTATAAGTTTTTTCAAAGTCATAGTATCACTCCTAAAAAGTAGGGCGAACTTATTAGGTTCGCCCTGGGTTCGTTATGACGGCTCTTCCTGGATGTTCAGCCGTTCGTTGATCGGGCTCAAACCAGCCCAAGCGTCGATGACAGCAGTTCCTGAAGGCGTATCCATGTCATAGTAGACCTGCACATATCGCTGTACCACTGTCAGGGGGATAGCTGCTGACATCAACACCAGCCCGTCGCCAGCCGTTGTAGCCAGACTTCTGTCTGAACTTAGGGTCAACGTAGACAAATGCGAGATGATTCCGGCATTTATCTCACCACCGCTTATTCCCGTACCTGACCGTAAAATAACGTCAATAGATGTACATGACGTAAATGCGGTAACCAGCACCACATTCAGGAAAAGGTTGCCTATCTGGGGATACGTAACCCCAAGATTGCCTAGGTCAACTAGGTTTTCACTGTAGGCATCAGTAGTAATGGACTCTCCATCTGAAAATTCCCATTTGGCATCAATATTAGCCATGATTTGGCTCCTTACAATTAGAGTAGTTTATGCACCTACAGTGGTCTCGACATTAGTGATAATGTTCGTGTCGAGACCGATTACAGGTATTTCATCGAAGTGCAGTATTTCCGCGCCACTAAGACCTTGACGTAAGTTCCAGAAATGGTTCTGCTTGTCTTTCATGCGTATTCTCATCTGGGTTTTGATCGTCTTGTTCATCAAGATAATCGTACCAGCTCCGAAGTGGCCGAGGTCTATCAGTTCGATCAGGTTGTCTTCCTCGAAGGGAGCGGCCAAGGCAGTAGTGATGTCGATATTGGCCAGACGACCAATAGCCAACTCATCCTCTACCGCAAGTCCGGCGTTCCAGATAAACTGGGTGACGTACTTGTATAGACCCTTGCCGGTTGTGGTGTTGGTAACACGGAACTCTTTGCCCTTATCCCGGACAGCCAGGCCCATGAATGTCTCGTCATCAATTGGGGCCGGGTGGATCATATACGCACCGCGTATGCCCAGCTTGACCACATAGATACTGGTCATGGTGCCGCTATTGCTTCCACCATTACTAATTACGGTAGTCAAACCAGTAGATGCCAGACGTTGCTGTAGACCATTGAAGCCCTCAGACGCGCTTGCGCCAGCGTTGTTGGTAGTCCCGAAGATGAAAAGTTTAGCAAGTTTCTGGCCCATTCCTTCGATGTGAGCCATATCTTCGTTACGTCGATATTGCTTACGCTTGCTTGGCTGTATGCGGTCCACATGCCGCTCGTCTATCTCACTTCGGTCTTCAAGGGTGGCCATTGGCTCTTTGACTCTCTGCGTAGTAGAGGCCGTTGGTACAACACCCTCATTATCCTTACGCAGCGTTGGTGTAGGTATGGAAGTTCGCCTTGTGATATTGTGGGCGTCCTTCTCGTCAGCCTCAAACCAGGGCAAAAACTTCAACATATCGTCCTGGTTAGAGTTGACAGCCTCGAAAATTCTAACCAATTCCTTATTATTCGTTCGATTAGCCTGCTCGTTAAAACTGAGCTGGGCATTTGCTGTTTGGGTAGCCATAACAGTTCTCCGTTAGAGTTTGCAAAAACAAAACTAAGTTGTCTTCGGAGAGTTATCCTTGCGGGCTACACCTGCATTTATGCTTGCTCAGCATCGGACGTTTTACCGTCGCCCATTCGTCAGGCCCCAGCATTGCACTAGGGTTATCTGGTTATAAGCTCTTGCCCATTATCCTTACGGTAGGCAAGTAGTTATCATATCTGTGCTGCCTTCAGCGACTTTATGGTCGTCTTCAATTCCTTGGTTGTCTTGAGTTCGAGTTTGCCGGCATCCTCAGCATGGACAAGGTCTCGTATCTGATCAATTCCTTCCTTACCCCAAAACATATTCTTGTACCACATACGCCCATCTGATAGTTTGCCGCTGTTAATACCTTCGCCACCTGCCGGGAATACGCCGGGACCTATCAGCGGTGGCTCCGGGAACACCAGGCAACTATCAGGCAATGTCTCGCCCATCTTGACGATTACGATGATATTGCCGTTGGTGTAGCTATTGTATGCACCTGTGGCGATGGTGATGAACGACAGTAACAGGATTATGACGATTAGCTTTTTCATTTTACACACCATAATTGAGTGTTGATGGGAAAGGCCCAATTGCTTCCATGTTGTGCTTCAGGATGTGAATCCATCCAAGCCTTCCCACAAGGGGACGAACAAAACGTATGTTTCACGGAGATGTGCTTATTACACTGCAAACACCACCGCTGGGTTGATCGCTTATTCAAAGGTACCAGCCAATTATAAAGTCCTCTTTCGTCATTTGCGTGGTCACCCATCCACTCGCTAAGTTGCCAAAATAAAGCTCCCGGCAATAGAAGTAACAAAAATGGTATAAGGGGTATCCACAAAGCGAATCCTATTCCTTCAAAAAAACGCTTAGCAAAATGGTAGGTTCGATCTTTCATATTATCTCCTAGCGATAAGCACTATTGCGATACAATGATAAAACTTCGTTTGCGGAAAGTTCGCGGTTGTAGAGTTGGGCGTTGTAGACGTGGGATGCAAGAATACCATCTACGAGAAGGCTATTGGCACTATTAGGCATATCACCGTAAGCCCCACCCCCACCATCGGTAGAAGCCACAACTACACCGTCTTCATAAATACTTAGTCCACTATTGACTCCGCCTCCGTCATAAGTAAATACCCAACAGTGCAGTGTGCCATCTGCTCGGACAGCATCTGTAGTGGTATTTATTGTATCACTCTCTGCATCTATTAGAACAATACGCAATTTACCATCAGCAGCTACAGAGAATAAATACTCAGCGGCTTTGTATACCAAGGGCTGAACCCATGTTCCAGGGCTTGCATCTGACCAGATCATATAACTAAAAGCGGAATCACTGCCGCCGTCGAAGCTAAAATCAGCATGGTCCCCGAAGTCTAAATTGTAGCTCGCGTCCATCCACAAGCGACTGCCCTTGAAACTATCCCCCAGCGTATCGAGCGGAATCCCGGTGCAGTTTTCGGTGTCGGAATCGGTAGCATCAGCAGCACCCTCGGCTGGCAATGCACTGCCACGAGTTAGTACCCTGGTATGTCGCTCAATAAGGTTGTCGGTGTCGATCTCCAGGCCGTAGGGTACAACGTTCAGCAGTTTCCAATAGGTGACGGTAATCGTATCGGTGTCGCTCGGCCCGGTCCAAGCGTCAAACTTGCTGAGCAGGTCGGCGAAGAACACTTCCCAATCCATGTCAGCATCGTCCCAAGCATCACGAATCCCCTCTCGGACTTCCGTGTCAACCCCGCCTGTAATATCGCTAAGGTCTATCAGGCAGAAGGGGCCGAAGGAGTCGGCGGCTCCACTGGTAGCCGTGTCTGCTCTGGCTCCTAAACGAATCATATCAGGGTTGCCACCATCTAACACATCATATGTATCACTCAAAGGATCAATTTTGTCTATCCAGCTATGAAAATTTCCGACCCCGCTACCGCTAGCGTTATCGCCCACACCTACAAAACTATGTCTAAGACCAAACGTGGGATCACTATGAAGATTACTTACTGAGCCAGCACTATGCTCCCAAAACACCTGTATTCTAGTAGGAGTATCTAATGCCCTAAGCATCAACCCCTTTGCAGCGCCTGTTTCTGCCGAAATAAATCTGTTGTCGCTAGCCCCGCTTGCTGGGATTACCCACATACATATCGCAAAGGCATCTTCGGTGAGTATTTGGAGTTGGCCCTTGAAGGCTTGAATGGACTGCCCATCCCAAGTCGCAGCAGTAGCTGGGGAAGGTGTTATGGTAACTTGCGTGTTTGGGTCACCGAAGTTACTTACCGTAATCCTGTGCCAAGTATTATCACTAGGGCTTTCTACTACGTTATTCACAACATAATCTGCGGTTAGATCGCCGACAAATTCAATGGTAGTGTCGTTTGAAGCATTATCGGCAGTCCTCGCTGTTCCCTGCGACACCTTCGCTGTAGTTACCAAGTCGATATAACCCGATGACGTTGTGCCAATCCCCATCCTCGTATCAGCGTTGACCCCTGTTTCAGGAACCTGGTCGATGAGCCAAACTGTGCCGCTGCCTGTCAGCGAACGGTCATTGCCAGAACGGTCTAGAAATGTAGCATTGGTTCCCTCGTTGCATGGCCAGTAACCAGACATGCTCGCACCAGCAAGCCACGTTTGAGGGCTATTGTAGAACGCCACAGCATCAGCATCAGTCAATGCGGTGTCGGTCCCTGCCAATCCCAGCCACCGCCTGCGGCCCAGTAATCCCAAATCACCACCCGCTGCACCAAAAGTCATTTCGAGCGGGACATTATTAGCCCACGCACTGATTGCCCCCGGCTCTTCTCCATCTGTTTCATGAACTCCATCAAACCAGATATTCAGTGTAGTGGTGTCTATCTGCACCATTATTGAATGCCACTTGACCTCCTCAACTGTCCACGCAGTTGTATGGGTTCTCTCAGCGTCTCCATCTACCCCTTTGTAGACAACCTGGACAGTGTCATCGTTGAGTATGAAGATTTTTATATTGTCAGTCCCACCAGAAAAGTCTTGATAGTATATAAGCCTAGTGCCACTGCCGCCACTGGCAACATAAAACCAGCTAACCATTCTAAAGTATTGAAAACCAAAAAGGTTGTTCCACGGAGTTCCCACTTGGACGTCTGCGGTACCGATAGTCAACAACAGCGGAGCCTTGATCGTGGCGTTGTGGTTGGTACCTGACTCGTCAACGAGGATACCGGCCCTATTCGACCCAAGCCCGTGTGGAATGACCTTGACCACCTGGCCTGTTGGCGTATATTTCACCCCGCCAAGGCAAAGCGTTGGGAGCAGTAATAGGAGAATTAGTAGTTTCTTAGTCATCTAATACCTCAGAAATTCGCACTGATACATCCTCAGCCGAAGCACTGTAATGTAGGGTAGTTATCGCAGTAGGAATCCGAACATGCTCAGTAGTTCCCGCCGTGATAGTCCAGATAACAGCAGCGGCGGTAACTCCAGCAGCGCCAACATCAGCCACCCCCATATACACAACACCGTCTATGGCAGTTACTTTATAGACTTTCCCGGCTGTAGTCGTATATGTATCGTCGCTGGTGGTGTCTTTACTCGCAGAAGCATCTGCGTCCAGCAAAGCACCAGTACCTGCAACTGCCTCGTTAGTGGGTGGCGAAGCAACGCTCTCTGCGATAGACCTGAGTTGTCCATGAACATTGCCGTCTGGGTCCGTCGCGGCCCCTACAGCTCCAAATTGCGTGTCATCTGTAGCCAGCGTTGTTGAGTGGGAAGCCGTCATCACACCCGTACCCTTAGCCAATAGGGTTTCCAGCGTATCAACAGACGTGTCTAGGGCGAATGCCCCAGCACCAGCCGGACCTGTTACGTCAGCGTCTACATATATTCTTCGATCCGCAGACATTCTGGCATAGCCACTATCGCCCTCATCTACAGTGTCTGGACTAGCATCGTCAAATACAAACCCAGTCATCAATACATCGGTAATGTCAACTGCCGCGTCGTCTGGGCTGGTAACAAAATCGAAGTTCTCCGATAACTTGTCACCACGGTTGCCCCTGGTAGACGATCCTGCCTGGACTGGCCAGAAGGACCATGCCACAAACATCAAACTAAGGGCAACGATAACCCCGGCTTTCCATTGTTTCCTACTCATTGTTATCACTCCTGTCGTTACGGTTGCCCCAAATATGGGTATATTCGATCTTGCCTAATATGTCGTTGGCCAAACTACTAGCCTCTTCAAAAGTCAAACAGCGACCAAGAACCACAATGTGCTTGGCGTCGCGGGTAACTACTACCTCCGGTTCATCCATCGTCCGTGTCCATTGTCGGATAGTCCATTAGTGGCCCTACCACTCTAGCTGGTCCGCCCTTTTCGTCACCTTTGACTATCTTGTCTTCGGCCATTTCGACCCTGAACATCTTGTGGAACCCCGCCATAACTTCAGGGTCATTATCGAGTCCGGCGTCTTGGAACTTTTTAATAACTTTGTCACTGAAATAGTGACTAACTACCTTTAGACCGCCGTCCATAATAACCTTGTAGCCAGCCTCACCATGTTCCATTTTCATAGCATCTACAGCCAGTGCCCGCTCTTTCACTGAGGCGGCCTGCTCATCTGCGTCGGCAATGGCATTGGTTTTATGAGTAGCGGCCATTCTCTCCAAATCCCATTTTATGTTCGCGTCGAACTGGGTTTGGCTCAATCCTTGGCTATGGGCAAATGTTTTATAGGCCAAAGCTGCCTCATCAGACCATTGCATACCTTCTGGTATCTCAGCGGGTTTCTCTAGTACATACCCTTCAGCCTTTTCAGGACAGCCCATCAAGGTCCGAATCTTACCCGTCTTCTCCGCCTTCACATCGTCAGTATCGTCTTCCTTGGGCATTGATATCATTGTACCCTGAAGTTTCTCCAGGTTGTAGCCGCTCTTGACCGCCTCTGCTTCAGAAGTGAACTTGGAGGCATACTTTCGCACGTCATCGTCCATTTCGTGATTGTGCGACCAGTGGTCCGAAGCTACATCCTTAGCATCATCCAATAGACTCGCACTCTGTTTTGGTTCTACTGCTACATCTGGTTCCGGCATTGGTTACTCCTTTGCTAGTTATTCAGAAATACCCATAAGTGACCTCACAAACTTCTCCATATTTACTTGACTTACATAGCCTTTCTTGTCAGGTTTTAGTATGCCCGACAGTCTTAGTAGCTCGATAGCCTGGTTGTGTCTGGCTATCTGCTCAGCATCCACCTCAAGTTTATCGAGAAACCCTAAACCCGTCAGTAAGTTAGCCAGCACCCAAACGCCGGTCTGACCGCTAAACGTGGACTCATATCTAGTCCTAATATCTTGCGGCACCTCAAACTTGTTTGGGGCCGGTGCCTGTTCTGCTCTTGCTCTATCGGCTGCGGAGGTGCCATCTGTCATATTACTGTCCCATCACCTAAATTTAATAGGCTTGTTTAACAAGATAATCGTACCATCTTCAAAGGGTTTCAGTGCTTCCATAAAACAATCCAGCTCAAACTTTTCCTTTACCTCTATGGCCGCCCGAAGTCTAGCTTCATCAGCCTTACTTGTAACGGCCAACCTAAGTTCATCTAAGTTGACCCTAAGATGTGGCTCATTCGGTGCTATCATTATTGTTGTCCCATCACTGCTGCAAGCGGACTACCGGGCTCAGGGGCCGTGCCAGACACCTTGCCTGCCTCATTAGCCGTCTGCAAGGCTAGTTGTGTATCAAGGGCTTGCTGCCTCTTCTCGCGGAGCTGATTCACTTCGTCTTCTGTCCTGATCTCATCTTCTGGCCAATCTCCGTCCCGTAATACTCGCGGAGTAGTCTTATCCAGATTAAGCCAATCTAGTTGCGCCGAGTCAACCTCAATAAATGGCCCTACTCTTGCCAACGTCTGAGTGGTCTGTTGTATCTCAAATAGCCGTTTCTGGGCCTGGGCAAGCTGACCAATATAGCGAGTCTCTATCCGTTGGCTCTCACCAAGACTATCGACAAGGATAGCCGGGGGCTCCGGTATCCACCCCTCAGTTAGAGCCATTTCAAAACCTCTGTCGTGGATAGGTTCCAGCAGATCATATTCAAGTCGGCCAATTGTGGGTCCTAAGACGACCGCTTTTTCAGAAATCTTCTCAGCCAGTTCTTCTGGTGAGATAGCGTGCTCCGCTCTATTGAGCATTAGGAAGAAATCTACCAGAAAATACCTTTTGATCGCCAAATCAAGACGATCTTCCCTATCCAAACCCGCAGGGTAATTGATATTCTGAACCAAGGGCTGCACGTCCTTGATGTGCCTGGGGTCAACCCACGATCTACCACCTGCATTTGTACGTATTAGTCCCTTTGCGCCAGTAGGCCCTATCATTGGCGGATCGACAGCTATCTGGCCGGCCTTCATATTGGTGCGGGTAACAGAGTTCAGGGCAAAGATGTCTACCAGGGACGACGCACCAATCCCCCAGCCGTATACACTATCGCTAGACTTCTCAAACCGCCAGTACATGAACGGTTTAGACCAGTAACCTGCTATCCTGGCAGGCTTGTTGTCCTTATCGCTACTCGTAGCCTCCGTCTCGACGTAAATTGATATCCACGGCCTGTCCGGTATGCCCTTCTCACGGTCTAATATCTGGTCATCTTGTTCGTAAACGGCATGGATGAACTTTATCCGGGTCTGTGGGGTGTCTATCACAGTCTTTTGTAGCGATGTACTCAACATCTCCTTGCCGAACTTCTCAGCCGCATTTACGGCAGTTAGATAAAACTCTCTGTGGAATACATTTACTACCTCTTCGGAGTTCTCTGCTATGAATACCTCACGGGGATGGAATGTAGAACAAACCATATTATCCCCAAACTGACTCTTCTCCATAAACATCGGGCCGTTGCTGAGAGTAATAGCGTCTTTGAACACCCTGTTCAGGCACGAATAGAAATTGCTGGCCTTGAACCTTATATCCATCTCTCTAGTGGCTATTTGTAGCCATTGCCGGATTTCAGGTATTTTCTCTAGCTCTGTATCTGATAAGCCGTATCTAAACCAATCTAACGCCCTAGAAGCCAAACTACCCTGCATACCGTTGGCAGAGTCTTTAGCAGCATCTTGAGGACTGGCATTGTAGACGGAGATATTGCGTTTCTTACCCTTGGCCTGGGCGGTTATATCATCCCAGCGAGTCAGATCAGGGCGCAGTACGTCGATTATATCCCTGGTGACCTCTTCGTGGGGCAGACGGACCGTGGCAAGCCTGCCTTGCCGCTCTATGACTTTCTTGAAAAGTGATTTGTCTTTTTCATCCTGGGGCATTGCTGTTCTCTTTAGTAATAATCACAAAACCCGGTATCATCCCCGGCGGGCCTATCGTTGGTTTATTGCCTATAATCATCGACTGACTTGGGGTTATCAACGTATAAGGAGCTATGCAAACCACGTCAGGGTCTTCCTCCAGTATCATGTTGAGTTGAGTTTCGGCATCTAGACAGCGGCCACCCTTGACATTACCAAAACCGATGAAGTTGACACTATGATCTGACATTATTGCTCCAGTGCGTCTAGTTTCATTATCGTCTGTTCTACGTCATCTTCTTGGTATCCATACAGGCCAAGCGGGGGACTAGCACCATCCGTAAAATACCTCTTTAGCGGCTCAATCGCCTCCAAGTCAGCCTTCCCCCTCGCCTGCCAGCCATCCTTCCGGCCAGCGTCCCACATTATCCTGCAATCCACCATTTCGCCAGCAGTTGGACGACCGTAATTTAGTTCTCCCATCGCCTTATCGAACGCGGTGGGGATGGGTGGCGGAGGAGTTGGGTTTTCCCAAGTCAATCCACACGGATAGTCAGGGTTTCTCGCAGAGTGATCCCCTGAGTGGCCCCTCGGCTTAGTACAGGTTGTCGGCTTATCCCAATGAGCCCCGCACAGCTCCACACGCTCGGAGTAGTGGCGGCATATAGGGGCTAACCACTTGCTTAGATTACTCTGCTTTCTAGGGTTCGCCTCCGTCACTTTACTATTTACGCAAGCCTTGGTGCGCGTGCTCCACGATATGCAGTTTTCACAAGTTCGCACACTCATAACGTCTCCTTTTTCTTGGGCGTAGCCTTCTTCTCTACCTTGCCCCATTCGACAGTTACATAGTTACTATCGTTATTGTAATTCACAGTAGTATTCCGATGCGGGCCCTTGTGCCCCTTCTCCCTGCTGCAAACTCGGTTGTACACCGAGCATCTAGCACCGCAAACCTTGTCTTCCTCGAAGTGGCTGCATATAGCAGCGTTAGGCTCAAAGGTGCTGCGGTCCCTGTCTCCTGGTAGGTACTGGCAGCTTGCATGATCCACCATCTCCGTCTTGTTCTCTACGCAGTTTTCGCAACTTGGCTTAGCCATGATCGCTCCCTCTCAGCTCTTCTAGCGGCTCGTCTTGGAAGCCAATGTTGATGCCTATATCGCTAGTTTTTATTATACAGCCGGTAACATGCACAATCGGCACCCGACATAGCGCATCAGCCAGTTTTGATACTGTCTGGGCTAGGGAGTTGATAGCAACGAGCCTGTCCGTCCTTGGAACCAACACTTTGATAGCGGGAGTCATGGGCTCTGCCTTTGGAACATCTACTACTCGCTTTTTCCTTACAGTTTTTTTACGTTTCACTCTTTTAGCCATTACGTCTCCTTTAGAATCCACCTAACGTCTGTCGTCGTACATCAGCCTCTGGGACCAACAGCCCAGCGCCGCCGAATACTCGCCCTTGTCTCCTACTCCTAGCACGTCTCCGCCTAGCCCTCTCCTGGCCTGTCCCTAGCTGCACAGACACCTCTCCAGGCCCTGGCAGGGGTGTAGGTTGGACGATCTCTGGTAATGCGGGTGTGGCTGTTCCATCTGCGGTTCCTGCCCCAGTAGCCCCAGCGCTAGCACCTGGGAACGGCGGCAAAAATGCTCTCTGAAGATTGCCGGGAATACGGGCTATTTCCTCAATTCCCTTGATCGGAATCGTGAAAACATCTTCGAGGATATCCTTTTGGAATCCAAGAAATCGCTTACCGCCCCGCTCAATCTCTCGGCCTACCTTCTTTATAAACGGCATAACTACCTCTTCTTCCGCTTGTGCTTCGCCTTAGTCTGCCTAGCTCGTGCATTCTTACGCTTCTCTGCTGGGGTGTGTTTTGGCATAATAGCTCCTATCCAGTTAGACCAAACCTCAAGACATTCTCGTCCTCTGGTTTATACTCTTGCGTGTGCTCATGCTCGTAGGCTAATGCGGGGTTATCGTTACCTATCAGCACCCTATCGACCGATATATGGTATTTATAGGCATTGGCGAAGTATCGAAACGCATCAGCACCATGACTCGACCAGTCGTGCAAGGGTGTAACACTGAAGGTAGCTCGCTCATCTGTGCAAAGAGCTTCGTTTTTACGCCGTTGGTAATGTTCCAGCGCCTCCAAACCCCTCTCGCACTTAATCTCGTCAAACCAACAACGGGGCATTATGTCCCGGACATTCTGAATGCCTAGCTCTACCCCGTAGGGCGGTAACGGCTCATCGAAATTCAGCCCCATATCTTTCATTGTAGTAAAAAGCGTTATTCCCGTTTGCAAGCTACGCTTATTCAGGTCGTGTGGCCCCCAGTGGGCTGGCTCAGGTGCATGTCGATAAATGTAGGGCTTTCGGTCCAGTACCTTAGCATAATGATTTATAGCCTCCCCTGAGTTCTCATAGTAGTCAATCGCGTGGATTTCACGAGCAACGAACTGAATAAACCAAATGGCTGTGCTATCACCTATTCCCAGATCCCAGAACGTATAAACAGGTGCAGACGGCTCGTAAGGTACGGAGCCTATGCGTGGGGGCTTAGAAACCCTGGCCTCGCCTATTAGCTTGGCATAGTATGAACCCTCGACATCAAGCTCGTCCCGGCTATTCATCACAAATTGCTGAAACTTAGTCGGTGAGTCCTGCTCCATGCGTTTCAGGTCTTCCAGGAAGTCAGTAGGCAGGTTCCGCTCATTCTCAAAGCTCGTAGCATACCACTGCTGATATTCCTTGCTCCTATTGGCTTTAGGACGCTCCCAGAGATTCCATATCCAGTTATGACCCTGAGCGTTGGCTATCACAGCACCATAGTGTGGCACACCCTCACGCCTAAGCCTGCCTCGAAGCATATGAAACTCAGCTGCAGAACTGAACTCTTCGCCCTGCTCTATCAAAAAGGACCCTAAGTTGATGTTTTGCAGCCCAGCCAGTTCGCTGCCGTGCCTGAACATGATCCTGGAGCCATTGGGAAACACTACGTCCTTGTTGGAAGGTATGCTTATGCCCGTATACCGTTCAAAGTCCCTCATCGTGCTATCACGTAGGTCGGTAAATGAATAGCGGACAACCAATACAAGATTATTAGTATAGTCCTTAGCAGACCTTAGGGCCCTGAGGATCAAACACATACTCTTGCCAGTGCCCCAGCCAGCCACTATAGACGGGAATCGGGCCTTAGATCGCATAAAGCTGTACTGATACGGCCTGAACTTGACATCCCAAGTGCGCGTGTTGACTTCAGCTACCATCAGTCATCCTCTTTGTCAGGTATCCGCATGTTTAGTTCTCGCTGAGCCTCCTCATAGCCACCCGTAAAGCCCACCCACGATCCAATGATAAAACCAACGAGCAGAACCACCATAAATAACAAAGCTAAAGTCAACATCTATTTACCCTTCCTTGCCAACCTTGCCATATCACTCACCCTCTTTGCAGTCGTCATCTGGGCCCATAACTATGCTTACATGGTCAACCTTGACCTCGGCGTGGAGTTCTTTAGGAACCATATTGGAACCTATCGTAATAATCCTTCCTCGATGATCCTTATCGGCCAGCATGTCAGCAATGTACTCCGCTTGTGAGCCATCGCCTGTTTTCTTGTCCGCAGCTAACCTCTTAGCTGCTAAGGCGATACCATCAAAAACGCTCGGTCTGTTGGTTTCTGGAAGTCTGGTAATAATGCCCGTTCAATAGCAGGTGAAGTATCGGGCACGGGGAAAGTTGCTGGGGAAGGACCGCAAGAGCGTATTGTTGATGACCGAAAAT
>SDBV01002635.1_pt1 | contig 26769 bp, 18 predicted proteins | sample 2277081 | NCBI WGS metagenome assembly SDBV01 (sample SAMN10402039, study PRJNA504765) | marine sediment metagenome | isolation source: marine sediment core GS10_PC15, 223 cmbsf | place: Arctic Ocean: Southern Knipovich Ridge | collected 2010 | reverse complement strand
GGAGGCGGCTGCCTACGGTGAGTTCGATGACTGGCACTAAGTCGTAACAAGGTAGCCGTAGGGGAACCTGCGGCTGGATCACCTCCTTTCTAAGGGATAACTTAGACTCTGTGGGGTACAATTATGTACGAAACCACGGTGATAAGTCAGACCTTTGCTGCTACGGTATTTTGACTGTTTTCTGATATTCAAGGGATGTCATTAACTTGGCATCCCTTTTTTTGCGCGCAGGGCAGATTTTGGTATAATATTGACGTGATTTTGGAAATTTTGAAAAAAAAACCGTTACTTTTATTCCACTTATGCATCTCTACATACAGTTGATTTAACATGGAAAAAATTGATTAGTTGACTTGAGCATATAAGTCGGAAAAAGTGGTTATTTCTTGATTTTCCGAGTAAAATGCAGTATAGTTGATTTTATGTAGAAATCTGGATTGTTTGGGAAAAGGTAAGGGATTTTTTCACTGGAGGGTAAGTTGGTGACAACAAGAATCAGCCTATTATTTGTGGTAGTTGCGATTCTGATATTACCGAATCTGGTTTTGGGTTTGGAGATTACTCCTTCTCCATACTGGAAAAATCAAATTAGTTTTCCTGATGATTCATTTTTAGCTGATCGAGTTTATCAAGACGATCCGGCTTGGGTCAAGTTTACCACTCTTATTTTGGAAGATTATGATCCCAACCTTGTCTATTTTCAGGACTGTCAGCAGTACATTTTTCACTATGACTTTGCTACGACACTACTGAATCCGTTTGTCGGCATTACCCCAACAGAATATTCTCAGGTTTCGCTATATCAACAAGGACAACAGGCTTCTTTAGGGACAGTGATCATGCCGCCTGTTAGCGGTTTTCCCCCGGCGCCTGTCTATTTGGAATATGGTATTCAATTCGTTCGTTATGACGCCTATACCAAAGAAGAAATCCGTGATATGTTCAACTTGGTCAAATCGAATATTATCGCTGACCCAAACGTTATGGCATTTTATTTTCCTACGTATGAACAGCAGTCAACAGCAGATGCTAATCGCGACTGGTTTGAATCTGAAGGGATCCCTATCAGTTCAACCGCGAGATGGGCCGAAGGTAACGTCTGTTATTCCGAAGGATGGGCACTGGGTGAGTTGAAATTCTTTGAAGCTGACCAGATCGATACCGCGTTTCAAAACGGTTACCTCCTGCCGAGTGACATTTTGCTCACTGATGCAGTTCCGGCAGAGATACCGTCTGTTGCAGGTATCATGTCGCTGTCGCCGTCTACACCGAGTTCGCATGTGGCAATACTCGCTCAGACTTATGGTGTTCCTTTTGCTTATCTTGCACTTACAGAAGATGCAGACTATGCACAACAACTTCTCGGCCGCAGAATAGCATTTACTGCTTACGATAATGGTTATGATACCGAAGTGAAACTGATTAATGTAGAGGGTGTTTTGACCGAGGCACAGATTGCTGAGATACTTGAACTGAAAACGCTGTCTGATTTGAACATTTCGCCCATAGCCCTTTATGGCGCGTATACCTCTTCTACAAACACTCTCGTACCGGCGGACATTCAAAACTTTGGCGGCAAGGCTGCTAACTATGGCGTGCTGCGTCAGTCAATACCCGCCAATTGCCCCGAAGCGATCGCGATCTCCTTTGACCTTTGGAATGAGTTTCTTGATCAAACTATCATTCCGCGAGACAGTATTACGATTGAACCGAATGGCTTTAAACTTTTTTGGGCCGACAGGGATATTGTCCAGGGTAGTAACCATGCCGATTTTAAGCTTGATGATGAAGGTGAGTATATCGGTTTGTATGATAGAGATGGCACTACTCTGATAGACGGTTTATCTTTTGGATTGCAAAGCGATGATGTTTCCTATGGGCGTTCCATCGACGGCGGTGACACCTGGCAGTTCTTTGGCAGCGGGAACGCCACACCCGGAAATCAGAACTCTCCCGGTAGCAGTAGCGGAAACGCTTTGGTTATTAATGAGTTTATGGCCGAGAACGATTGGTTTATCCAGGACAACTTCGGCGAGTATGATGACTGGCTCGAGTTGTACAATGCCTCCGGGGTAACCGTTGATCTTAGCGGGATGTATTTAACCGACGACCCGGACGATCCGACCGATTGGATGATACCGCCAGCCGTTACAGGCAGCACCCTGCGAGAGGAAATAGCAAATCGGCTCTCGGGATATACATACCCGCCGGCAGATATGGCTGCTCTGGCTGAAGACCTAAGTGCCATTCGCAGCCTCTTTAAAAACACATACATTACCAATTTTACACCGGATCAAAAGACAGCAATAGAAACTGCTTTGCAAAGTAACTTTGACGTGAACGAAAAGATCAGGTTTAGAAGCTCGACCAACGTAGAAGACAGCGACGAGTTTACCGGCGCAGGACTATACGACAGTTACTCTGGATGCCTCGCAGATGACCTGGACGGAGATGACGATGGACCATGCATCTGCGATCCAACCGAAGTCAATGAACGCGGTGTCTTTAGAGCTATACGAAAAGTCTTCGCCAGTTTCTACAACGATAACGCTTTCCTTGAACGACTCCATTATGGTGTCGATCCGAACGATGTGGGTATGGCCGTTTTAGTCCACCACTCATTTCCGGATGAGATCGAGTTAGCCAACGGAGTTGCCACTCTAACTAAAGGATCGGGCTCAAGCAGGAACATAATGCTTGTCACTCAATTAGGTGCTACTTCAGTTGCTAACCCAGAGCCGGGTTCCATTCCGGAAGAAGTCAGCATTTATGTTTCTTCCTCCGGGACCATATATCCTACATTAGAACAGTCATCGAGCCTTGTACCGCTTGGTGCTAAGGTGATGCAGTGGACGGATGACTACACTGAATTATCCCAGATGCTTCTTGATGCTGCCGAAAGGTTCGAACTGGTCACCGGCAAAACGCAATACGTGCTGGATTTCGAGTATAAGAAGGTCGCACCCGGCGGCGCAGCATTGCCGGCAGGTGGACTGGTCGTTAAGCAAATTCGCGAAATTCCGCAGCCAGACACAACTAAAAACATTACACCATTTTTGATCAACAAACCAACAGAATATTGTAACGTCCAGGGCGAAATAGGCTGGATTGCCTCTAGTGTTTTCGCCGGTCATCGTCTCAAATCACGATTTACACTTGAAACAAAAAACACCTGGCTAAATGATCCCAATCTTGCCGAAAGCTTTTTTGCCAATGCACAACTCGAGTATGTATCCGACGGCCGAACCAGAAATATAGCAGGGAAGCTGCCGCTGCTGCCGTTCGCTTCTCATACATTTGACGGATCAACTACAGACGACTACTGGCGTATGCACCACCTGGCAAATCCACGCAACTATGAATTGCAAACCATGGATATTCCAACATTAGTATCGAAAGCCGAAAGTCCCTTGTTGATATTGAGTGACCTGGGGCTGGGTTATTATTATGGTCTTAGGCGTCTGCATTTAAATGTGGAACATGATCAGCCTGTTATAACGATCGATTGGCAAGGCATCCCTACGACTACAACCACAGAAAATGTAAGCATATGTCCGTGCATACAACCTCGGCCTGGTGATCTTTTGCAGGAACGTGCCTTTTACGACGATGTAAAAGATATCAACATCACAACTTCTTTCTATTGGCCGCCATACGCTGATGTAGCAGCCGGTTACACTGCTCCACTTTCTCGGTTTGTTGAAACTGTTATCGATGGCTATACTACCGATCCTATTGTGCTTCATAACTATTATTCGCAAACATACGGGCCTGGGCACCACAATTTCGACGAACGTTTCATCTTTGAGCCTCAACTCGAGCTCGATATCTCACAGGACACTCTGGATGAATTAAAAGCCCAGGATATTCGCCTGATTCATATGTATCTCTACGGTCCCAATTCATATATTTCGACATTCGGGTTTACGAAAGATTCATTTATTCCGGGCGATCATGAGCCTGACGGAGATGTTGACCTTGCTGACTTTGCAAACGTAGCTCTGCACTGGCTGGATACCGTTTGCGACGATTGCGGCAAGGCCGACCTTACCGGTGATGGGAATGTTTGGTTTGATGATTTTTCAGAATTCACTTACAACTGGCTGGCAGGTGTTGAATAACTAAAATACCTCAGTTGCTGCGGTATTTTGACTGTTTACTGATATTTAAGGGATGTCATTAATTTGGCATCCCTTTTTTTACGCGAGGTAGAATGTGCTTTGTCGCACGCGGAATCTATTTTAAGTGAGCTTTTATAGCGGTGATAAACGTTTCCCCGTACTGTTCGCATTTCATTTGCCCTACACCTTTGACAGTAAGAAAGGCGTCAAGAACTGCCGGTTTTTTTCTGGCCATATCTCTAAGTGCGGCATCACTGAAAACTACATACGCAGGAACATTCTTTTTCGCGGCGATCTTTGACCGCACTTTTCGCAAGGCCTCAAACAGCCCCTCGTCCACACCTTCCCACGAATCTTCAACAGCCCTGGAGACTTTAGCCTTTTTAACCGCCGGCTTGAGCAAACGTGGAGTTTGCAGGCCTTTTAAAACACTGCCGCCTTTTTCCGTAACCGTCAGAACGTTAAATTCACCGTACTTTTCTATATAATCCTGTCCGACAAGCTGTTCGATCCAGTCGCGCACAGCCCGTCCCGGATGATCGCTGAGCAATCCATAAGTGCTTAACATATCATGACCGTTTTCCACGATCCGTTTATCCGTCGAGCCTGTCAATACCAAAGCAACATAGCCGCCGCCAAATCTCTGTTCAAGACGCAGAATGCACGAAAGTATTTTCTGTGCAATTATTATCGCATCGTCAACATAATCGAATTCACCAAGACACATATCGCACGCCTCACAACCGTCGCCATCGAGATCCTGGCCAAAGTATCGAAGGATAGCTTTGTGCCTGCACGCCCCGCCCGTACAATAATTATACATGCTGCTAAGTTTGACCATGGCGATTTTGTACGCTTCGACGGGCATATCTCGCATCAGGCTTTTCCACGTACCATAATCACCGCCCGAATAGAACAAACTGCAATCAGCTTCCAGCCCATCGCGTCCTGCCCGCCCGCTTTCCTGCTGATAGTGTTCAAGCGATTTAGGCATCCCCGCATGGATGACAAAACGAACATTTGATTTATCGATCCCCATACCGAACGCAACCGTAGCTACGATAATGTCCACTTTTTCATTGATGAACAGATCCTGATTCTCCCGGCGGTCGGCATTGTCCATACCCGCATGATAAGGAGCCGCGCTGTACCCTTTACTTTTCAGATTAGCGCACATGCTGTCAACATCTTTCCGACGAATGCAGTAGATAATCCCCGACTGACCTTTCTGCTTATCGATAACGGACCGAACCTGCTTGATAATATTATTTCGCGGCTGAACCTTATACACAAGGTTTGGCCGATCGAATGAACCTACCAGTATTTGCGGTTCTTCAAGTTTTAACTGTTGTGCAATATCATCTCGCACATGCCCGGTCGCAGTAGCGGTATAAGCAGCAATAGTAACCCCGTTAAACAATTCCTTAAGCATTCCCATCTGACGATACTCGGGCCGAAAATCATGCCCCCACATGCTGACGCAATGTGCCTCGTCGATTGCGATAAAAGACAGCTTAGTTTTTTGCAAAACGCCAAGGAAACCGCCCGAAATAAGTCGTTCCGGAGAAAGGTACAAAAGTTTAAGCTCGTTTTGCTTTATTCTGGCAAAAACATCCGTTTGCTGCGCCGCTGTAAGAGAACTGTCGATCCGCTCCGCTGCTACGCCGCACTCTTTCAGTGCGTCCACCTGGTCCTTCATAAGAGAGATCAGCGGAGAAACCACAACCGCAAGCCCATCCATCGTCACAGCCGGTGCCTGAAAACAAAGCGACTTACCGCCCCCGGTAGGAAGAACCACTACAGAATCAACCCCATCCCGAAGGCACCCCATAGCCTCCCGCTGCAAAGGCAAAAAACTCTCATACCCCCAATATTGCGATAATACCTTCTCAATTTTCTTCATATAACGACATTATACCCAAAATAGATAAGCTAACAAGGTTTTTGCGCGCATTTCAAGTTGAACTTCCAATTATGTCGATATACCAAGCAGTCTATTGAAAGGGACGATTATGAATAACAAGTTTATAACATTTGCCGTCGGGATGTTTATATTTTTATTCCTCATTGTTGGGAGTATAGCGATCGGCGGCGCCCCCATGGTCTTTATCCATATACCATCGGCTATGATAGTGTTAGGTGTCGCTGGCGGGCTTGGATTGGCAACTTACAAGGGTGGCGGGATTATTGCCTTTATCGATTGTGCCAAAAGATTTTGCATCCCCGCAGGGGTTATCGGGGCTATGATCGGTATTATTCAGATGTTGCAAAATCTTAAAGATCCCGATCAACTTGGTTCAGGCATGGCTGTGGCACTTTTGACAGCTTTCTATGGAGTCGTTTGTCATTGCGTTGCAGATGCCATCGTCACCAAAACCGCCGATTAGTTTCAAATCTTTTTACAAGGAGCAATTATGAATACCAAGCTTTTGGCATTTTTAGGGTTAGTGATCTTTGCATCTCTCGTCATCGGCAGCATAGCTCTCGGCCGCAGCGGTTTGGTTTTTGTCCGTATACCATCGGCTGTGTTTGTTGTAGGCGTTGCAGGTGCCCTTGGCCTGGCAAGTTATAAGGGTGGCGGCATCGTAGCCTATATTGCTTGCTGCAAAAGATTTTGCATCCCAGCCGGCATCACCGGAACGCTTATAGGTGTTGTTCAGATGCTGCAAAACATTAGCGATTACGCCCAAATCGGCGCATATTTGGGGGTAGCGTTTTTAGGAGTGTTTTATGGAGTGATCTGTTATTGTATAGCAGATGCCATCGTCACCAAAGCCGCCGATTAATAGCGTTGCTATTCACAAAAAAAGTTATATATTTATCAAACAAAAGCTTGACTTACTTACTCTTTATGGTAGAATAGATATCGACTTAGCAAAGTCAGGCATCAGGCCCAGATGGGCCAGGAGATCATATCTCGCCAGCAGGCAGTTCTTTAAAAAGTACACATCACGGCATTTTTGCGCATCTTCTATGAACCATGAAATTTGGTACAAAAAACAAAGAATATGCAAAACAAACCCAATTTAATAATCACAAAATCGCCGTAAACCAAGCAATGGTAATGAATTAAGGAGATAACCAAAAAACGCCAAAAAAAACAAACCCAATCTGGGACCAAAAGTAAGCTAACAAAACTAAATATTGAAGAGTCGGGATACTATTCGCAAGCATCTGTCACCATGTGCAAGCAAACGGACAAAGATCTTATCTGCCTAAAGGCAGGCAAAAATGAATATTGGAGGCAGTGTTTTTTGAATTATTTGCCCAATATTTCTCCAGTGACGTATCAATATTAGGACAGGCAGGTTACCTGTTCCATTTGGGTTTTGAAACCTTAAGATCGAAAGGGGTTTAAAATGACACTTTTAAGCAGTGAAAAAGCAAGTGAGTTCTTTACCGCAAAGCTCGATTTTACGACCGGCCCGCATGAGCTTGACGCGATGATCAAGGGCCACGAGAATGTGAGTATAATCGATGTGCGTGACAGCAAGGATTTTTTCAAAGGGCATATACCCGGGGCGATAAGTTTGCCGCAAGAGATGTGGAATGATGCTATCGGCTTAAGCAAGTATGACGTTAACATCTTCTATTGCTATAACGAGGTATGCCATCTTGCAGCAAGGGCAGCTAAGTTCTTTGCAGACAAAGGATACGCAGTAATGGAACTTGAGGGCGGATTTGACCAGTGGCATAGGTTCAATCTTCCCACCGAGAAAACGAAGCATTCTAAAGTTTGACGATCGCTGCACTGCTCCTGTGGCGGTTGTGCATTACAGTTGATAAGAGGCCCTGTGCTTCGCATGGGGCCTTTTTTTGTTTGCAATGTAAATATCAAAAGCTAAAATACAAAATAATGGAAACCGCCTACGCGGATACAATTATATGAGGAGCTGAAATGGAATTGTTTGAAGCTATTGAGAAAAGATACAGTTACAGGGGCGCGTTTGCTGACGGCGGAGTTAGTAAGGATGATCTGCGGAAAATAGTGACCGCCGGCCTTGCGGCGCCTACGGGTTGCAATGCTCAGCCGACGACGTTCGTGATAGTTGACGACGAGGCGATCCTTGAACAGATACGTGCGATGCATCCGAACAACAAGGCGATGCAGCAGGGCAGGGCGATGATAGCGTGTGTTGTCAATGTCGAGCCCGAATCAGTTTATGAGGATATGTCGTTCGAGGTCGAAGACTGCGCCGCGGCGGTGGAGAATATGCTGCTTGCGATCACGGGGTTGGGGTATGCGTCTGTGTGGATCGACGGATGGCTGCGTGTTGAGGATAGAGCTGCGAAGATCGGTGCATTATTAAATGTGCCGGAAGGTAAGATCATCAGGATCGTGCTGCCGATAGGGATAGCGAGCGAGCAATACCCGCGACCAAAGAAGAAGACTTTCGACGAGCGTGCATGGTTTAACAAACATGGCGTATAAGGATAAATAAGGAGCATGGATGTTTAGTTTACTGGATGTTGTAGGTGCTCGACATGAGACGATAAAGATCATCGATGTCGGTGCCATGATGATCGCCGATAGAGAGCCGGAGTATCACGCTTTACTGCGACCGGGTGTTAGCGAAGTGGTCGGTTTTGAGCCCGATGAAAAGGAATGCAACAGGCTTAACGAGACATATACCAAAGCCTGTAAGTTCTTGCCGTTTTTTGTAGGTGACGGCAGCGAACGAAACTTCCGGATGTGTAACTACAATATGACATCATCGCTGTATGAGCCGAATACGGAGTTGCTGGAGAAGTTTCAGAATTTGGCAGAGCTGCACCAGGTTGTCGAGCGTGGAAGCGTTTCAACGAAACGGCTGGACGATCTTGACGAGGTTGCAGGAGCCGATTATTTAAAGATCGATGTTCAGGGCGGCGAGATCGATGTTTTCAACGGAGCCGAGAAACTGCTGTCGGAAATAATGGTCATCCATACCGAGGTTGAGTTTGTTCCGATGTATGTCGGTCAGCCGTTGTTTGGAGACGTAGATATGGCCTTACGGAAGGCTGGTTTTCTTTTTCATACATTTTATAATAAAGCGACAGCAGGGCGGTGTTTTAAACCATTGATCGACAAGGAGAATGTTAATCGGGCATTAAGCCAGGTTCTTTGGGCCGACGTTATCTATGTCAAGAACTTCATGGAGTACGATCGTTTTACTGTTGAGAAGTTGCTAAAGCTGGCAGTCATTCTTCACGATGTTTATGGTTCGTATGACTTTGTTCATTATGTTTTAGAGTGTTATGATAAACAGGCTAAGAGCCAATTGGCACCGCAGTATTTGTCTCTTCTGGGTAAGGAGAATATATAAGGTTGGTTCATGATAATTCGCCGAATAGTGTCAATGCAGCGGTTTTTGTGATGTTTACTTTTGCGAATTGTCCTGCGAGGGATTCGGGGCCGTTGAATACTACGATGTAATCTGTTGCGGTCCTGCCGATGAGTTGGGGGTTGTCGTCGTTTTCGGATTTGTTTAGGTGCGGTTTTTTGCTTGGGCCCTCGACTAGAACTTTTACGGTTTGGCCGAGGAATTTTTTGTTGTCTTCTTCACTGATCTTTGTTTGCACTTCAAGCAATTCTGAGTTTCTTTGTTTTTTTGTTTCTTCGTCGATGTTGTCTTCTAATTTTTTGTTGGTGTGTGTGCCGGGGCGGGGTGAGTATTTAAAGACGAAACAGTTTTTGTATTTTGCTTTTTTTACAAGTTCCACTGTTGCCTGGAAATCTTCATCCGTTTCGCCGGGGAAGCCGACGATGAAATCACCCGCGATGGCGATGTCTGGGACGATCTGTTTTGCACGTTCTATAAACTCCAAGTACTCTGCGGCGGTGTAGCCGCGGTTCATTGCTTTTAATATTCTGTCTGAGCCGCTTTGTGCGGGGATGTGCAGGTATTTGCAGACCTTTGGAAGGTCCGCCATTGCTTTTAGTATTGACTCGTCGAAGTGTTTCGGGTGGCTTGTAATGAACCTGATCCATTCGATGCCTTCGACTTCGCTAGCCATTTTCAAGAGGTCGACAAGGGTGTAAGTTTTTTCGTTTTCTACGAACACATATGAGTTTACGGTTTGGCCGAGCAGGGTTATTTGCTTGATGCCTTTTTCGGCGAGATTTTTTATCTGGTCGATTATTGCGTGGGGTGGGCGTGAGACCTCGGGCCCGCGTACGAAAGGCACGATGCAGTATGTGCAGAACTTGTCGCAGCCTCGCATGATCCTTACGAATGCCTGGTTGTGTATGTGGTTTTCATCGGAATCGTAGTCGAACTCGAAACTGTCGAGGTCTTCGCTTAGGTCCTCGGTTCCGGTTACTCGTATCTTTTCGGTTATGCTGACGGTTCTTTTGTGATCGCTTAGGGCTTGTTCTATAATGTCTGGTATCTGTGCGATCTGTGCGGGCCCGGCGACGATGTCCACAGCGGGGTGCTCTAAGAGTTCTGCGCCGAGGCGCTGGGCCATGCATCCGATGACGCCTACGATGAGGGATGGGTTTGTCTTTTTAAGATATTTCAGGTGGCCCAGGTGTGAGATGACGCGGTTTTCTGCGTTGTCTCTGACTGAGCAGGTGTTTATGAGTACGATATCTGCAGTTTCTGATTGGTCTGTCAGTTCGAATCCTTTTTCCTTTAGCGCATTGGTGACGAGCGATGAATCGAGTTTGTTCATCTGACATCCGAAACTTTTAATATGTACTTTCTTTGCATTCATTGGAAACGGACAGTATAATGATTCTGCACGAACAAATCAATTGTGCCGAAAAAGAAATTGCCACAGAGGAAAAAGAGTAAAACAGAGAAAAGACAGAATAATATCTTTTAAAGATTAAAATAGAAAAAACCAAGTGCAATAAGGAGATTTTAAATGAACAGAAAGCGTTTAGTATCAGGGGTGTTCTTTCTTTTGCTGATATGTAGTTCGGCTTGGGGGGGCGAACGGCCCAATGTGCTGTTTATTGTTTCCGATGATCTGAATGTGGATATCGGTTGTTATGGTCACCCGCAGGTCAAGACGCCGAATATTGACCGGTTGCGAGAACGAGGCATGGTGTTCGAACGGGCTTACGCGCAGTATCCGCTATGTAATCCGAGCCGGAATTCTTTTTTGACCGGTTTATATCCGGGGACGAACGGCTGCCTGAGTAATGGAAGTCATCTTCGCAAAACGGCTCCGGATGCGATGACGATGCCGTTGTATTTTAAGGCGAACGGCTATCGCACGGTTACGACGGGCAAGATATTTCATCTTCGTGATCCGGTGTCCTGGACGCGTATTTCCAATGTTAGAACCGGCGGGTTGCTTCCGACTGATCGGGAATATAGATACTATTCGGGCTGGAACGATGAGGATCAAAGCCGGGGCGAAGGTGGTTTGCTGGTCGATGAAACGGTTAAGTGGTTTAGGTGGCGTTCTGTCGTCGAAGGGGAGGAGTTTTTGAAAGACGGCCGTATCGCACGGGCGACGATCAACCGGATTGATGAGATTGTGACCGATGGTGTGCCATTTTTTCTCGCGGCGGGTTTTTCCCGTCCGCATGATCCGTATTTTGCGCCAAAACGTTTTTTCGATATGTATCCGCTCGAATCGCTGAAGCTGCCGCAGGAGCCGGACGATGCCAGTGATATTCCGGAACATGCCTTCTACGATGTGTTCAAGAAAGCTTTCGATTCGATGGACGAGCAAACCAAACGCAAAGCTATGCGTGCCTACTATGCAGGCATCTCCTATATGGATGAGCAAGTGGGTCTTGTGCTAAAACATATGGAAAAGAATGGTTTGTTGAAAAATACCATTATTGTTTTCATGGGCGATCACGGTTATCAGGTTGGCGAGAAAAACTATTGGAACAAAGGTCTGCTGTTCGATCGTTCGTGCCATACTCCTTTGATCATTATTACGCCGGGGATGGAACATGCAGGGGGCAGATGTGATCGGATCGTTGAGTTAGTCGATCTCTATCCGACGTTGACCGATCTGTGTGAGCTGCCGCGTCCGAGCAGGCTTGACGGTGTCAGCCTTGTGCCTCAACTGAAAAACCCGTTGGCTCCGAGACGTGAGATCGCTTATACCTACTGCAATGCCGACCGTAGTGTGCGCGGGCGTCGTTTCCGCTACATTGTCTGGAAGAAGGGTGGTCATGCCCTGTACGATCATGAAAAGGATCCTGGCGAGAACTACAACCTGGCGGAGAAACCGGAATACCGCTCGGTGGTGAATCGCATGAAGAGACTGATCGAAACGATGCCTGAACTTTAGACAGGATAACGGGATAAAAGTAAAACGAAAAGTGACAGAATTGTAGTCATCCTGTTATCTAATTCCCTTTCATGGAGAGTGCGTTATGGGCAAGCAAAAAAGATTTAAGTTCGGCATTATTGGTGGTGGTGTTATTGGCGAATTTCATGCAGAAGCCATCAAAGATATCCCTAATGCCGATCTCGCTTATATTTATGGTAGAGATATCGAGAAAACGGCCCGGTTGGCAGAGAAATATGAATGCAAGGCGTGCCAAGACTATAGGCAGATGCTTGAAGATGGTTCTGTCGATATCGTAACGATTGCTACGCCTAGCGGTTTGCATTATCAGCCGGTGTTGGATGCGGCGGCGGCTGGGAAGCATGTGATCTGTGAAAAGCCGCTTGAAATTAATCTCGAACGTATCGATGAGATGATCGCTGCTCATGATAAAGCGGGGACGTATCTTGGTTGTATCTTTCAAAACCGTTTTACCGAGGCAATGGCTCCGCTTAAAAAAGCGATCGATGATGGCAGGTTTGGAACGATCACTTTCGCAGGTGTATTTGTGCCGTGGTGGCGAAAAGAGGAGTATTATGAAAATTCATGGCATGGGAGTTGGGAACTTGACGGGGGCGGAGCCTTAATGAACCAATCGATTCACATGATCGACATGTTATGTGATCTTTTGGGGCCTGTCGAGTCAGTACAGGCTTATTGCGATATGTTGGGACACCGTGATATGGAAACCGAGGATACGAGTGTCGCATCTTTGAGGTTTCAAAACAAAGCATTAGGCTTAATCTATGGCTCGACTGCTTCTTACCCGGGACAATTCAAACGATTTGAAATAACAGGCACAAAAGGAACAGTTATATATCTTGAAGATAGTATCGCCTTATGGCAATTTGCCGAGGAAGAGCCGGGAGATCAGGTCATTGTAGAGAAATATGGTCGTGACAAGTCGGTCGGTGGCGGAGCTGCCGATCCAAGTGATATTAGTTTTAAGTACCATAAAGCTAACATTGAAGCTTTTATTGGTGCGATCGCTACGGGTCAACCATTTGAATTAGATGGCAAGGAAGGACGAAAAGCTGTGGAACTTGTCCTGGCTATTTACAAATCAGCAAAAAATCATGAGCAAGTAAAGCTTTGAAGGACAATGTGTAATGCATGTTTTAATTGCATCCCCTTATTTCTCAGGTGAATCCGTGCAAAAAAATAAGAATTTGTTAGAATAGCACTTTATGGCTGAAATTTTAGAAAGGTCTTATGAATAGACGTGAAATTATCGTGGCAGTTGGTTTGTGTGTTGCATGTTTTGTGATTGGGGGATGCGCGGGAGATTTACAAACGTCTGCTTCGAAAAAGCCTAATGTTGTGATCATTTATGGGGATGATGTTGGTTTTGGTGATGTTGGTGCGTATGGGGCCAAAATGATACCGACTCCGAATATTGACCGTCTTGCCAGTGAAAGTGTGATGTTTATGGATGGGCATTGTACAGCGGCGACGTGTTCTCCTTCTCGGTTTTCGCTACTTACGGGGGTTCATGCTTTTCGGCATAATGTTCGGATATTGTCACCTGATGCTCCGCTTAGCATACCGACGGACGTGCTTACCTTGCCGAAACTTTTCAAAAAGGCCGGGTACGAAACGGCTGTTATCGGTAAATGGCATCTTGGTATTGGTGATGGTAAAACTAAAGTTGACTGGAATGCGGATGTTAAGCCGGGTCCGCTGGAGGTTGGGTTCGATTATTCGTTCCTTTTGCCTTCAACTAATGACCGTGTGCCATGCGTTTATCTTGAGAACTATCGGGTTGTGAATCTTGATCCTAAGGATCCGCTGTATGTCGGTACCAAGAGACCTGACGATGCTCGCAGTACGCTGTATCCGGATGGTAAGACCAACACCGAAGCGATGACTTATTATCAAAGCTCTCACGGGCATAACAATAGCGTCATTAACGGGATCGGACGTATTGGATATATGGCCGGCGGTAAGTCGGCATTGTGGGACGATGAAACGATGGCCGATGAATTTGTCGGTCGAGCAAAAAAATATATTAAGTCTCATAAAGACAAACCCTTCTTTTTGTATTTTTCGTCACAGGATATTCATGTTCCTCGCGCTCCGCATCCCAGGTTCAAAGGCAAAAGCGAGCTTGGGTTTAGGGGCGATGCTATGGTTCAGTTTGATTGGTCCACTGGGCAGATTATGAAAATGCTTGAGGAAAACGGTCTGACTGAAAATACAATCGTTATCTTTACCAGCGATAACGGGCCGGTGTATGACGATGGTTACGATGACGGAACAACCGTCAAAACATCCACTGCCGACAATGACCGGGGGCACTATGCTGCCGGTCCATATCGCGGCGGTAAATATCAGATTTACGAAGGTGGGACGCGCGTGCCTTTCCTGATTCGCTGGCCGGGGAAAATCAAACCTGGAAAATCCGATGCAGTGGTTAGCCAGATAGACCTTGTTGCTTCGTTTGCGGAAATGTTTGACATTGAGTTGGGTGAAGATGAGGCGCGGGACAGCCGCAATAATCTTGAGGCTTTTCTGGGGCATGATCCGGCTGGGCTTGAGTATATGATCGAAGAGGCAAGGCAACTGGCGATTCGCAAAGGTCAGTGGAAGTATGTTGCGCCGAAAAAACAGAAGAAAGCAAAAGGTAAGGGTAAAGTATCGGGCGAACTGTATAACCTTAAAAGTGATATTGCCGAAAAAGATAACCTGATCGGCAAACATCCGAAGCGGGCTATTGAGTTGGCAGAGTTGTTGAATAAGTTGGTTTCGGACGGTCGAGTCAGATAGTAAAAACCGGTCACTGTATCACGGCCAAGCATGGTTTGGGTGGGTATCGGTTAGCAGGCTATCATTGTGAATGAAATAGTATACAATGTTGTATGAGAAATCTTAGGTGGATTTAAGGAATTAAAGTGATTAGAAAAGCAATTTCATGGCGGGGCTTCGTCAAAGGCGCAACTGTAATCGCTGCGGGCCTGGCCTTTGCCGCAGGTTGTTCGAACAAGGACGCATTAACTATCGAACCGACGGCGATACACGCCAAGACGACGGAAAGTTTTGTTTCGTTATTTAATGGTAAGGATCTGACAGGTTGGAAGGGGTTGCCGGCAAAGCCGTATGACAATCCGATCAAACGGGGCAAACTAACAGCCGAGCAGCTCAGTGTTGCCCAAGCCAAGGCCGATGAGTTGATGCGTAAGCATTGGAAAACTGTAGACGGGGTACTGGAGTTTGACGGGGGGGGCTTTAGTCTTGCTACGATTAAGAAATACGAAGATTTCGAAATGCTGGTTGACTGGAAGATCGTTGGTCCAAATGGCGATAGCGGGGTATACCTGCGAGGCAGTCCGCAGGTTCAGATATGGGATCCGGCGTTTAAGAAATTCGGTTCGGGGGGGCTGTATAATAATAAGAAAAATCCAAGCAAACCGACGGAAATGGCTGACAATCCGATCGGTAAGTGGAATAGCTTCCGCATCAAGATGATCGGTGATAAAGTTACCGTTCATTTAAATGACAAGCTCGTAGTTGACAATGTTACGATGGAAAATTACTGGGATCGAAACTTGCCGATCTTCCCAAGCGAGCAGATCGAATTGCAATGCCATGGCGATCCGATCCATTTCAAGAATATTTTCATCCGTGAGATACCGCGCCCGTCGATTAGGAGCAAGTTTTGATCGTAGAGATGTGGATTCCCGCCTTCGCGGGAATGACAACGTAACAGGGATGATAAAACAGAATAGAAGTTGTAATTGTACTTGGAGATATTTGTATTGCAGATCAATGAACATAGAAGACTTGTCGAGTGCGATGGTCATCGTCATGCGGTGAAACGAGGAAAGCGTGGGCGATTCCACTTTGAGAACCTTCCCTGGGCCAAGCCTTTATTAAAATTACTGTTGAAACTGACTTTAACCGAGGGGTGGGGCAGACGTAACGCTTTGGGTGTACGTGGCGAACACATCGAGCTTGAATTCAAAAATCTTCCCGCGGCTTTTGACGGAACGGTTATCCTTTTTATCAGCGATCTGCATATCGAAGCAATAGAAGGTTTGGATACAAAGGTAATAGAGGCGGTTGGGAGCAATCATTATGATATGTGTATTCTGGGCGGGGATTATTCGCTGGATCATGGCGATAAAAACAAAAAAGCGCAAGTGCTTATAGAGCGGATCGTCGATTCGATAAAAACCCGTAGCGATGTTTTTGCAGTGCTTGGCAATCATGATCGATTTTCGATGGCCCAGGCTCTGGCGAGTTTTGGTGTTAAGGTTCTAAATAACGATAATGTGTGTTTGGAGAAGGGCGGCGAGCGGATACATATTGTTGGGGTTGACGATTGTCATTACTTTGGCGCGGACGATCTGGAATCTGCGGTTGCCGGTATCGAATCCGATGCGTTTAAAATACTTGTGAGCCATTCGCCGGAGATATATAAAAGTGCCGACGATCACGGTATTGACCTGCTGCTGTCGGGGCATACCCATGGCGGTCAGATATGCCTGCCAAACGGGGCGGTTGTTGTGGAAGGTGCGTCTGTTCCGTATAAAATTGCAAAGGGTAAGTGGGTGTATAACGGTTTGACGGGGTATACGTCGCGCGGTGCGGGGTCATCGTGTGTACCTGCGCGTTTCTTTTGTCCGCCGGAGGTTAGTTTTATTACGTTGAAAAAAGTGTAGTTTTGTTGTATACTGCGTCATATCGGGATTGTGACAAATTAACTTATGCAGAGGGATAATTAATGACGACGAAACCAGCAAGCATTACGTTTTTAGGGGCAGCGGAGAATGTTACCGGATCGCGGTATCTCCTGGAAGCCAACGGTAATAAAATTCTTATCGATTGCGGTCTGTATCAGGAACGCGAGTTTCGCGATCGCAACTGGGAGGGTTTTCGGTTTTCTCCTTCCGAAATAGATGCGGTGTTTTTGACACATGCTCATCTGGACCACTGCGGGCTTATCCCAAAACTGACCAAAGGCGGATTTCACGGTAAGATATACTGTACCGACGCGACGGCGGAGATCGCTAAGATAGTGATGCTTGACAGCGCACATATAATGGAAGAGGACGCCGCGTATAAGATCAAACGTCACAAGCGCGAAGGCAGGGAAAGCAAACGTCCGATCAAACCGCTGTACACGACTGAGGACGCAGAGAAAACGTTTGGTCTTTTTAGTCCGGTCAAATACAACCGGAAAATCACGATAAGCGATACGATGGATGTAACGTTCTACAACGCCGGGCATATTCTGGGCTCGTCGATCATCAAAGTTTGGATAGATGTTAACGGCGAAAAACGTTCGATACTTTTCTCCGGCGATATAGGCAGGAACAACCGGCCTATCTTGCAGGATCCGTCGGTTTTCGAACATGCCGATTATATACTTACCGAGTCAACTTACGGTGACCGAATACACGATACGCTGGAGGACACTAAGGAAAAGCTTGCCTCTGCGATCAACTCTGCGATCGATGCAAAGGGATACCTCCTCGTTCCGAGCTTTGCTATCGAGCGGTCGCAGGAGGTTTTGTACTATATCAACGATCTGATCTTAGAGGGGAAAGTTCCGCATATAAAGATCATGCTGGATAGCCCGATGGCGGTGCGTGTGACGGATGTTTTTAAGGACCATCCTGAAATGTTCGATGAAGATATGTCAGAACATCTGGTTAGCCATCATTCGCCGTTCGAGTTTAAGGACCTGCATATGGTACGGTCGACGAAAGAGTCCAAGGCGATCAACGATATGAAGCCGCCGCTGATGATTATTGCCGGTTCCGGAATGTGTACGGGCGGAAGGATCAAACATCATCTTGTAAAGCATATATCCAATCCGAAAAACACGTTGCTGTTCGTCGGTTATCAGGCGGCCGGGACGCTTGGACGAGAGATCGTCGAAGGTGCCAGCGAGGTGAGGATACTTGGCCAGATGTACCCGATACGGGCTAAGCTGGTTCAGGCGCTTGGTTTTTCGGCGCATGCGGATAAGGACGAGCTTATCGAATGGCTGCGTAATCTTAAACGGGCGCCGCGGAAGATATTTGTTGTCCACGGCGAAGTAAACGCAGCGCACTCTCTTGCAAAATATATAGACGAAAAGACAGGCTATAACGCGGTAGTTCCGAAATACAGGGACGAATTTATAATTGATTGACGCCGGGCCCGTGATAATGTAAAGTAGAGTTCATGGAAGATGTGAAACGGTTATTTTTGCTTTCATTATGTTTGGGCATTCTTGCCTTTTACACATTAGTACAAGCAGAGCCGCCGCCTGTCCCGAAGCTTCTGCAGAAGATACTTGACGGTCCGCTTGCCGATGTCGAAGAGATAGTTTTTGCCCTGAGGCAGGTCGGGCATGACGGTCACTGGTATGCTAACTTCGGTTATTATGCAGGTGAACCCGAACGCAAGGCCTATCGCAAGATGGGCAGGTTGGTCAAGTATAATCTCCGCACACGAAAGCAGACAATTCTTTTGCGCGATGACGCCGGTACGATTCGCGATCCGCAGGTTCATTATGACGGGACGAAAATAATTTTTTCTTATCGCAAGGGCGATAACGAGAATTTTAACCTGTATGAGATCAATGTTGACGGGACGGGTTTGACGCAGATAACCGGTGGGCCGTTTAACGATATTGAGCCGGCGTATCTTCCTGATGGCGGCATCATGTTCGTTTCTAATCGGTGTAACCGCTGGGTGAATTGCTGGCTTACGCAGGTCGCGGTGCTGTATCGATGTGATGGTGACGGCGATAATATCGAAGAACTTTCCAGCAATAACGATCACGATAATACGCCTTGGCCTATGCCTGACGGTCGGGTGCTTTATACCAGGTGGGAATATACCGATCGCAGCCAGGTGGACTTTCATCATCTGTGGACGATGAATCCCGACGGCAGCGGTCAGATGGTCTACTATGGGAACCAGCATCCGGGTATTTTGATGATCGACGCTAAGGCGATCCCGGGTAGCGATAATATTGTTTCTGTTTTTTCGCCGGGTCATGGTCGCAAGGAGCATGGGGGTAATATCGTTATCGTTTCGCCCAAGAAGGGCCCGGACGATCAGTCTTCGGTGAAATATATTCGCAAAGGTAATTTCCGTGATCCGTATCCTTTGGGGGGCGGTTGTTTTCTTGCAGCAGAGGGGAGCAGGATACATTTGTTACAAGAGAACGGTAAAAGCTTTAAGCTGTTCGAGCTTACTAAGACGCTTGCTGAAAAGGAAGTGTGGGTTAATGAGCCGCGTCCGATCGTTTCAAGGCAGCGTGAAAGGGTTTTGCCGAGGCTGATAGATTCTTCTCAGGAGACGGGGACGCTGATACTTGCCAATGTTAACGAGGGTCGTAAGATGTCTTCGATAAAGCCCGGGACGGTTAAGAAACTTCTTGTTCTTGAGACGCTTCCGATGCCGGTTCATTATAACGGCGGGATGGATCATATCAGTGCCGGCGGGACGTTTACGCTTGAAAGGGTGCTTGGTACTGTTCCGGTCGAGGCGGACGGGTCGGCTTATATGACGGTCCCTGCCCACAGGAGTTTGTTCTTTGTTGCGATGGATGAAAATGATGCAGCCGTAAAACGTATGCATAGTTTTTTGTCGGTAAGGCCCGGTGAGACGCAAAGCTGTGTAGGTTGTCATGAACAGCGAACGCGTGCAGTTGCGAATATGGATGCTTCTGTTCTGGAGGCTTTAAAGCGCCCGCCGAGCAGCATAGAGCCTATTGCGGGTATCCCGGAAGTTTTCGATTTTCCTCGTGATATTCAGCCGATACTTGACGAGCATTGCGTTAAGTGTCACGATTATGATAAAACGGCAGCCGGAGGGCCGCGTTCGGGCGGGGTTATTTTGGCCGGTGACAGGGGCCCACACTATTCGCACAGTTATTATACGCTTACTGTTCGCGGACAAATTGCAGATGGTAGAAACAGAAAACAGGGCAACTATGAACCGTATAAGATAGGCGCATCGGCAAGTGAGTTGTTTAAGAAAATAGAAAATAAGCATAATGGCGTTAATCTGACGGAGCATCAGAAAAAGATGGTGCGGTACTGGATAGAATCCGGTGCTGCGTATCCGGGTACTTATGCGGCGATCGGCAGTGGAATGATAGGGCATAGCTATGAGAAACAACTGTTAAATTCGGACACCGAGTGGCCCAGTAGCAAGGCGGGCATGGAAGTTATGAGAAAACGCTGCCACGGTTGTCATAATAAATTCAAACCTATTCCTCATGTGATGGCAGGAGGTAACCCGGCAGTGTCGAGGCTGTTGGCTTATAATCTTAGCAGGCCGGAAAAATCATTGATGGTGCTGATGCCGCTTGCGAAAGAGGCAGGCGGATACGGTAAGTGCATTGATAAAGCAACGGGTAAAGCTGTTTTTGCTGATAAGAATGATCTCGGTTACAAGAAACTGGTTGCAATGAACAAAGCCGGCAAGAGATTTCTTGATAGGAAAACGCGGTTCGATATGCCGAAGTTTAAGCCGCCTGACGGATATGTGATAGAGATGAAGCGGTATGGCATACTTGCAGATGATGTTAAACTCGGCAGCGTGATGGATCCTTACGAAGTTGACCGGGTTTACTGGGAGTCACTGTGGCATAAGCCGAGAAAGTGATGTTGAGATGACAAACTAAAGGTAAAAAAATGAAAAAATGTTTATTAACGATTATTTTTGTGAGCTTTTTGCTGCCGGTTGCTGCGATCGGCAGTACAGGTCCTGTGTCTTTGGCAGCGGGTAATGGGGTTGTTTATATCGCATGCAAGGACTCAAGCCAAATACTTGCATATAACTTAAACGATCAAAAAACATCGCTTCTTATGGAGGTTCCCCAGCAGCCTTGCGATATCATAGTTTCAGCCGATGGCAGTAAGCTGTTTGTTTCTGCGGGGATCGCCGAGGGAAAAGTTTACATAATTAATACTACTACAAAGAAGATATCGCAAACGTTTGCTTGCGGATACAGCCCGGCGGGTTTGGCTTTAACTGCTGACGGCAGAAAGCTTTATGTTTGCAATAGATTTGTGAGCAGCATATCGGTATTCGATGTTCGATCTGGAAAAGAGCTTTGCAAGATCGAAGTTCTTCGCGAACCTGTCGCGGCGGCTGTTACGCCGGATGGCAAGAGCCTTTTTGTAACGAATCTTATACCGGGCGAGTTTGGCGATCCGGATTATGTTTCTTCGGTCGTTTCGGTGATCGATACGTCAACGGATAAGGTTTCCGATTCTATATCGCTGCCCAACGGAAGTATTGAGTTGCGTGATATATGTTTTTCGCCGGATGGTAAATGGGCCTATGTTACACATATCCTTGCCAAGTACCAACTTCCGACAACACAGCTTGACAGGGGATGGATAAACACTAATGCCTTGAGCGTGATCGACGTTGAGAACAGGAAGCTTTACAACACCGTTTTGCTGGACGAAGTCGATAAAGGTGCTGCCAATCCCTGGGCGGTTGTTTGTTCCGGTGACGGTAAAGAGCTTTATGTCACCCATGCAGGTACGGGTGAGTTGAGTGTTATAGACAGATTTGCCTTGCACGAAAAACTTTCAAGGGCAGGAAAAGGCGAAAGAGTGACCGAGACGACGGCATCTGCGAAAGACGTTGCCAACGATCTGGCGTTTCTTGTCGGTATTCGCCGGCGTGTGCAGCTTAAAGGCACAGGTCCGCGAGGCATAGCTGTTGCCGACGGTAAGGCTTATGTAGGCGAATACTTCAGCAATTCGATGAGCGTTGTCGATCTTAATGACAAAAAAGTTTCATCAATTTCACTAGGGAGTAAGACGCCGCTTAGCGCGGAACGAAGAGGGCAGATGCTTTTCAATGATGCGACGATATGTTTTCAGCAGTGGCAAAGCTGTGCGAGTTGTCATCCGGGAGATGCGCGCGTTGACGGTCTAAACTGGGATCTGCTTAACGATGGGCTGGGTAACCCGAAGAATACGAAGAGCCTGCTTTATGCCCACAGGACACCGCCTGTGATGTCAACGGGGATTCGCAAAGATGCCGAAACTGCAGTGCGTAAAGGCATAAACCATATCTTGTACGCTGTGATACCCGAGGAGGATGCCGCGGCGATCGATTCGTATTTAAAATCGTTAAGGCCGTTGCCAAGTCCATATTTGGTTGACGGTAAGCTAAGCATCTCGGCACAAAAGGGTAAGAAGGTGTTTGAACAGTCACGTTGCGATTCCTGCCATAGCGGGCAGCTTTATACCGATATGAAATTGTACAATGTGGGAACCGGTAAGGGTTTCGAAAAAGATATAAAGTTCGATACGCCTACGCTCATAGAACTGTGGCGGACGGCGCCGTATCTGCATGATGGAAGGGCGGCAACGCTGAAAGATATTTTGACAAAATTCAACGATGAAAATAAGCATGGACGAACTTTAGGGCTAAACGAAACCCATTTAGACGACCTTGTTGAATTTTTGCTGTCCCTTTAGCTGTCTATTTAATTTTGAGAGAACTTTCTGCCATTGAGACGGGCGGGCATTTGCCTGTTTGATCCCAGACGTTGTAAATCTTTTTGCCCCAGTCGTCGGTTTTGTTTTCCTCGGCAAGGAACTTTATGTACTTCCATGAGGTTGACTGATACATGAGCCTTGCTTCTACTTTTGCGCATCCGGGCGGCATTTCAAAATTAACTATATCCCAGTATTGTCCGTCTTTGTATGTTTTGCCGACCGGTTCTGAGAGGTGCAGGGCGAAAGCCTTGTTGTTGAATCCCTTAGGCGGGATGCGGTTGTCCTTTATCCTGATGTCGTTTATTACGAAATGGAAAGACGGCCCCGCTTTTTTGCCGAATTTTTTTGCCTGTGCCTTGCTTATTCCCGGTATGATCTCATAAATGGTCGTGTCATGATCGAGCATAGTCTCAACAGTTACTTCTTTGCCGAACAGGGTGTCAGTTTTTTCGCCATATTTTCCGACTTCTTTTAAAACTTTTCCGCCGGCGCCCAGGAATTTGGCGTTTACCCACATCCTTCTGCCTTCCGGGTATCCTGATGGCAGTTTGTGGCCTGTGAGGTTTGTGATCTTCAGGGTTGCAGTGTTGTCCTTTGCTGTGAGTTCAAGAGCTGCGGCTTCTCGCAGCAGTTTTCTTGCGTTTTGTTTGCTTATCTCCATTGCCTTTTTGCTTACGTCTTTGGGATTTAGCATTAAGATGGCATCCTGTATCCATGTCGATCCGCCGACAAGGCCGTGCTTGACAAAATAGTCCCTGTGTTTGCTGCCGAATTTTGATGCGGTTCCGCCGCCTTTTACTACTTCGTAATGACATGACTGGCAGGAACCTTTTTCGCCCATTTTTGCATAATCGCTAAGCTGCCATTCGCTGAAAGTTCGTTCTACGTGTCCGAAGCTGTGGACGGGTTCTTTCTTTACATCTTTTGCGAAGATGGGGTTTGAAATGTTGTGGCATACTCCGCAGAAGTTACCGGATTTCATGAAGTCAGACTGTTTCGTTCCGTGCGGCATTACTCCGGTGGTTTCGGGATATGGGCCACGATGTATTCTTTTCGGGTCGGCTACCATCATTGCGTTACCGTAGCTGGTGGGTACATGTTTTATAAGTTTTGCAGCTTCATCTGAAAGGGGGTCTATTGCTCGGTGACATACCTCGCAGGTTATGCCTTGCCTGTCTTCTTTTGTAAGTGCCGATCCGTCGCCTGGAGAGCTTCTTCCTTCGAGCCATCCGCGTGGTGCGTGGCACCTCCAGCAAAACTCGCCGACGCCGGGAATGTCCTGGTTGGCGATGCTGACAGTTGCGATGTAAAGGGGGTCGCGTCCGGCGTGGGCCATGATGCTTGTCTGCCATGAGAAGTATGGGTCGGCGTTTCCGTTTTTTGTTCCACCATGGCACATTTTGCAAGTTTTTATTTTACCGAAAGAAATCTCGCCTTCGTTCGGTTGCATTCCGGGAAGGAATATTTCAGCGAGGCAGGTCGATGAAAAACAGACCAATGCGATTAGCAGTGCTGCGAGTATGTTGTTTTTATGTGTCATTTGTAATTCCCTTATTCTTGTTGTTAATAGCAGTTTTTATAGCTTATCTTTTATGATAGTAAATTCAAATATTTAATTTTTGAAATCCCAAATCCGATTTGAATTGGGTTTGTTTTTTTTGGCATTTTTTGGTTATATCCTTAATTCATTATCATTGCTTGGCTTACGGCGATTTTGTAATTATTAAATTGGGTTTGTTTTGCATATATTAGCATTTTGGCTTTGAGCCTTAACACTTATAATAATCCATTTCTTACCACGGAGAATGCGAACGCAGAGAAAGCGGTATTTAGATTTTAAAGAACTGCCTGCTGGCGAGATATGATCTCCTTGGTCTGCTGACCTATCTTGACCGTGCTTGGTCAGTTTGCATTATACCAGATTAAAGAAAAAAGCCAAGAGAAAAGTTTGATTTTTATCTAACTTTTTGCAAAAACAGCTAAAAAGCTGATAACTGAGTTCTTAAATCGCCTAAACTACCGGAAAAGACCTACGGGGTCTTTAGTTGCGCTTCGGGGTCTTTAGTTGCGCTGGCCCTTCGGTGTAATGATTTAGAAGGTTTTCTACAGAGCAAACCTAGGGTTCTTTAATTTCCGGACAGTTTAATAATCGCTGACCGGCCCGGCGCTGGCGCTTAGGGCGGCTGCATGACAATATGACACGTAGCAAGATAACGAAACGATCTCCGAGGTTTTTTCGTTACGCACGCTCCATTCGACAAGCTCATGGCAGGCAGGATGACTGGGTGAGTTAAAGGCGGCGGTGGGATTCGAACCCACGAGTCATGGTTTTGCAAACCAGTGCCTTAGTCCACTTGGCCACGCCGCCCTAAGGCCTGCCGATTATATACAGAATTGCGGTATTATCAAGCATAAAGCGGAAAAAAGCAAAATTTGCCCAAGGACGTATGGAGAGTGCTTGCAGGATAGTGTCAATGTTCGAGAAGATAATGGTATTGCCAAAAGGCGGTTTTGTGACTATAATTGTATGCTTGTAGCTGATGTACCGTACGGTTTATATAATTTTGACATTGCGAGGACAAAGTGGCGTACAAAATAGTATCGAAAGAGCAACTCTCTGAAAATGTATTTAGAATGGATATCGAGGCCCCGCTGATCTCCCAGGCACGACAGCCCGGTCAGTTTGTTATTGTCGGGATCACAAACGATTACAGCGAGCGGATCCCGCTGACGATCGCCGGCGTTGATACCGAAAAAGGCACTATCCGCCTTGTTTTTCAAAGGCTCGGCAAAACGACCGCGGAGATGGCGGATCTCAATATCGGCGACTCGATAGCAAATATTGCAGGGCCGCTGGGCAACCCGACGCATGTTGAAAAGGTTGGAACGGTTGTTTGTGTAGGCGGGGGTATCGGCAATGCTCCTTTGCTTCCGATAGCAACTGCTATGAAAGAGGCGGGCAACAGGGTTGTCAGTATAATCGGCGCACGAAACAAAGAACTGCTGATCCTCGAAGAGGAGTTTAAGGCAGTAAGCGACGAGCTTATCGTTGTTTCCGATGACGGTTCGTGCGGAAGGAAGGCACTTGTCACAGAACCGCTAAAAGAGATATGCGAAACGAGTAAACCCGATATGGTCGTTGCGATCGGTCCTGCTATAATGATGAAGTTCTGCTGTGAGGCGACGCGTCCGTTCGAGGTTAAGACGCTGGTTTCGCTAAACACGATCATGATCGACGGGACGGGGATGTGCGGCGGCTGCCGTGTCGAAGTAGGCGGGCAGACCAAGTTTGTCTGTGTGGACGGTCCGGAGTTTGACGGGCACCAGGTTAACTTCGACCAGATGATGAAAAGGCTCGGAGCATATAAGAAGCAGGAAAAACAGGCACACGAAGCATACCTTGAACACAGGTGTAAGATCGGATTGGATAATTAAAGGATGCTTCAGAGCATTATTCGAAGAATATTGGGAGTTTTATTGTGACCGCGGACGAAAAGCTATTGCAGGAACTGATCGAAAAACAAAATGCAGACGAACTTAAGCCTAAAGACAGATACGAAATACCTGCGCAGGAAATGCCGGCTCAGGACGGCGTTGAAAGAAGACGTAACGTAAGCGAGGTCGCTACCGGGTACACCGAACTGCAGGCCCGTCTTGAAGCGATGCGTTGTTTGCAGTGTAAGACGGCTCCATGCATGAAGGGCTGTCCCATAAAGATCAGGATAAACGATTTTGTATCGGCTATCGCAGACGGTAAATACAGAGAGGCACTGGATATTATAAAAGAGAACTCGCTTTTGCCGGCGGTTTGCGGACGAGTTTGCCCGCAGGAAGTACAGTGCCAGGAGACGTGCACCGTTGGTAAGAAGTTCAAAGATGTTGAGAAGGCTGTTTCG
>SDBV01002634.1_pt1 | contig 26775 bp, 22 predicted proteins | sample 2277081 | NCBI WGS metagenome assembly SDBV01 (sample SAMN10402039, study PRJNA504765) | marine sediment metagenome | isolation source: marine sediment core GS10_PC15, 223 cmbsf | place: Arctic Ocean: Southern Knipovich Ridge | collected 2010 | reverse complement strand
AGAACTGCCGCCTAACATTGATAAAACCCTGCATTTTCGGGGCGATTCGCCCAATATTTGCCTGCGAATCGCTAGAAAATGAAGTACTTGACTACCCGCTACGGTCATATTGAGAACTGCTGCTCTAGGCAACGGCTTCTTGACTCAAAGCACCTGTATACCTATAGTCGAACCAGAGGAGAAAATCAATGAAAAAAGTACTGATTATCAATGAATCGTCCCTCATTCGGGATTTCCTCCAGCAGAAGCTGGGAGCACTTGGCATGGAAGTGGCCATAGCCATGAACGGTTTCGACGGCCAACTCAAGATGCGCACGCAGGACCCTGATCTTGTCATCATGGATTACTTTCTGTCCCGCGTCAGCTCGTCGGAAATATTGATAGACAAGATGAAGAACCCCAACGTCAAGGCCACGCCTGTCATCATGCTTGCCAATAAGCTCAGCAAAGAGCGACTAATGGAGATCGCCAAGTTAGGGGTCAAGAAGTTTTTCGCCAAACCCATAAAGATGGACAGCCTCATCAAATCCATATCGGATCTCTTGAGTATCGATCTGAAAATCGACACGACACCCTGCATAATCGATGCCCACTTCAACGACGGCATTATCTTCATCGAGGTGGCTCGAGGCCTGAACACCGAAAAGATCGACCTTCTCAAACTCAAGATTGATGAAATCCTGAAGCTCTACGAGGCGAGCATTCCCAAAGTCCTGATCATCATGACCGACGTTCAACTCGAAGAGGGAGACACAGCCAAGCTGCACGACTTTTTGACTGCGGTTCGGGATACGACCCGCACGCCGCTCAAAGGCACCAAGATTCTGACCCAATCTGATTCCGTCAAGAAGCTGCTGAAACGGTCGACAGAGTTCAACAAACTGGAAGTAACTGACAACATCAACGACGCCATGGACAAGCTGCTGGGCATCAAGGTCAGTGATTTCATCGATGAGGGGCTCAAGGCCGTAAGAGAGGACTTTTTCAAGGCCGAAAAAACGGACAAGCAGACAGAAGAAACGATCCAGCTCCGATTCAGCGACGAGAATAGCGTAATGCACGAAGCTCCCGCATCCGCGGTTCCCACCGAAGAGGAGAAGGTCAAAATCGCCATCGTAGACGACGATCCGGTGATACGGGAGTTGCTCAGCGCGACTTTCACCAATACGAGCTACAGGGTGCTGCCATATGAAAACGGCAAGCTGTTCGTGGAAGATGTCGACAACAACACCCCCGATTTGGTTTTTCTCGACCTGCTCATGCCTGAAATGGACGGTTTCACGGTACTCAAGAAGTTGAAGGAACGCCAATTCGAAAGCCCCATCATCATACTCTCGGCCCTGACCCAGAAGGAAACGGTGGTCAAGGCACTTCGACTCGGTGTGAAGAGCTATCTGAGCAAGCCGCTCAAGCCAATAGACATTATGAAAAAGACGCAGGAAGTGCTTAACCTCGGCGTTTAAATTTCTGCAGACCCGGCCGGGACCGATGAGTTGCTGGTGCGCGTGGAGGTCGTCATCGGATTACTCGCACGATCGATTACAAAGTCCACCTCGCAGGCGCCTTCCTCGGGGGCGGGCCCTGCCGTCATTACGTTCCAGTCCTTCTTCGAGCGTGCCGGGCTGGGCATGCTGATCGTCAACCTCGACGAGACGATCCTTCTTACCAACGCTTCATTGGGCGCTATGTTGGGCTACACCAACGATGAGCTAACCCAGATGAAGCTCTCCCGCATTCTGCACCGCGACGACGGGCACAAATTTATGGAATCTTTCAACTATCTGGTTTCGGGCAAGCGGGAGCGTTTCGTCTTGGACTGCCGAATAAAAGGCAACCAGGGCAAGCGCCTCTGGGTGCATGTCTATGTCGACCTCTTCCGAGACGACGACGGCGCTCCAATGTATGTCTTCGCGACCGTGGAGGACATTACCCGCAGCCGGCAGATGCAGGAAGAGCTGCGGAACGCCAAGGAAGCCGCGGAAGAGGCAACGAAGGTAAAGTCGGAATTCCTGGCCAACATGAGCCATGAGATTCGAACACCGATCCACACCATAATCGGCATGGGTGAGCTCATGATCGATACCAATTTGGACGTCGAACAAGCCGAGTACGCCACCCAGATACAATTCTCGGCAGATGTGCTTCTTTCTCTGGTGAACAACATCCTGGATTTCTCGAAGATCGAAGCGGGACGGCTCAGTCTGGAAATAATAGAGTTCGATCTGCCACAAGTCGTGGAAGAAGCGGCGGACCTCATTTCTCTGGAATCCCATAAAAAAGGCCTGGAGGCCATTACCTGGATCCATCCCACGACACCCCACTTCATGAAGGGCGACCCTCACCGCATACGTCAGATCATCATCAACCTCGTCAAAAACGCCGTCAAGTTCACATCCGAGGGCGAGATACTGGTTTCGGTCAAACCCATGGGCGAGATCGACAACGGCCTCAATGTCAGGTTCGCCATAAAAGACACCGGCATCGGCATACCGGAGGACAAGCGTGACAGGCTGTTCGCCTTGTTCTCTCAAGTCGACTCGTCCACCACCCGCAAGTTCGGGGGCACGGGTCTGGGCCTGTCCATCTCCAGAGACCTGACCGAGCTGATGGGGGGGGAGATCGGCGCAGACAGCCAGGAAGGCAAAGGCTCGACTTTCTGGTTCAACCTGCCCCTGCAATATGCTGATAGCAGGGAGCCCACCGCAAAGAGGGAAGAACGCCTGGCGTCCCTCAGGGTGCTGATCGTAGACGACAACAAGATGTCCCGCAGCGCGGTGCGAAGCTATCTTACCGCCTGGGGATGTGTAACCTCCGAAGCCTCTTCAGGCAAAAAAGCCCTGGAAATCTTGCGCGAGGCGGCCGATACGCCGGATGCCCTCGATATGGCCATCATAGATTCCCAGATGCCGGGCATAGACGGCTGGCAGCTGGCAAGCGAGATCAGCTCCGACAAGGCGATCAACTCGACCAAGCTCATCCTGCTGACTCCTACGGGCAAGAGCGGCGCCGAAGCCAAGATGAAGTTCCTGCACTGGTTCGATGAATACCTCAACAAGCCCGTGAGCGCCCACGAGCTCAGAAAGAACATGAACCGCATCATCGTCCAAGACCTGGGCCTTCCGGCCACCGAGGTGGAAGAATTGCAGGAAGCCGAAGAAGTGCGGAACGCGAAGAAGAAGCACTTGACCATTCTGATAGCGGAAGATCACTTTGTAAACCAGGAACTCTTCAAATCAATTCTGCAGCGATGGGGACACACCATCGACGTGGCCAACGACGGACGGGAAGCGGTCGAGGCTGCGAAAACGAAACCCTTCGACCTGATCTTCATGGACATACAGATGCCCAACATGAACGGCCTGGAAGCCACCCAGGCTATCAGAGAGATGGGCGTGAAAACGCCCATCATCGCTGTGAGCGCCACCGCGATCAAAGAGGAAATGGACAACGCCATCAGCATCGGCATGAGCGCCTTTATTGTCAAGCCATTCAAACAGAACGACCTTCTGCCGGTTATAGAAGAATGGGCTCCGAAGGAAGATGCCGCACCGCAGCAGCAGGACGCAGCTTCGCAACAGCAGGACACCGCGCCGGGCCCGGATCCCCAGCCCGACGAAACCGACGTTCCCGTCGCCGACGCGGCCGAAGCGGTCGACACCGAGGGCGCTCAGGTGCCTGTCTTCGACTTCGAAAAGGCGGTGGAAACGTTCATGGGGCAGAAAGACGTCGTGGTGCGCGTTGTACGCGAGTTCCTTCCCCGTGTGCACGACGAGCTCAAGCAGCTAAAAGTGGCCTATATGGCGGGAGATTTCGACACAGTTCGCAATGTGGCCCACAAAATAAAGGGCGGCTCATTGAACCTCGAGATACATCGACTGGGAGGACACGCCTCAGAGCTCGAGAAGGCCGGCAGAGACAAACAAAAGGGCGCGGCATACACGAATCTGAAAGCGCTCATAGAAGACTACAAAGAGCTCAAAGAGTACGTTGATTCGAACATACTTCAGTCCGCTTGAGGCTGAGACAGGAACGCGGCCGGGCTATGCCAGAGCAGAGGCAATGCGGTCCAGGGCCTGTGCTACGTTCTCGTGGCTGTTGAAGGAGCTGATGCGAATATAGCCTTCCCCGCATCTGCCAAACCCGCTTCCCGGCGTGCAGACTACCCCGGCCTTGTCCAGCAGAATGTCGAAGAACTCCCAGGAATCCCTCCCCGTATTGACCCAAATGTAGGGAGAGTTTTGGCCGCCAACGCAAGCATAGCCCAGGGCTCCCATCTTTTTCCTGATGTTGGCGGCGTTCTGCAGGTAATAGTCGATGAGCTCCCTGGCCTGTTCGCGTCCATCGTCGCTGTAAACCGCTTCGGCGGCTCTCTGCACCGGGTAGGAAACGCCGTTGAACTTGGTGGTCTGGCGACGGTTCCACAACTCGCCGAGCGAGTGGCTGCCGCCGTCCGCATCGTAGGCCCGGCAGGATTTGGGGATCACAGTATAGGCGCAGCGTGTTCCCGTAAAACCGGCGGTCTTCGAATAGCTACGGAACTCGATGGCCACTTCCCTGGCTCCCGGTATTTCGAAGACAGAACGGGGAAGCGACTCGTCACGTATGAAAGCCTCATAAGCGGCATCGTACAAAATAAGGGCCTTGTTCTGCCTGGCATACTGCACCCACGCCGTCAATTTTTCGCGGGTTGCGGCGACTCCCGTCGGGTTGTTGGGAAAACACAGGTAGATGAGGTCGACTTTCCCCTCGGGCACTTCGGGGACATAGCCATTAGCCGCCGTGGATTCCAGATAGACGAGCCCCTCGTAACGGCCCTCGAGCCAGCCCAAGGTTCGGCCCGCCATCACGCTGGCATCGACGTACACCGGGTAGACCGGGTCGGGAACAGCGATGGCGACGTCCGCGGCGAACAGCTCCTGAATGTTGGCGGTGTCACATTTGGCGCCGTCGCTGACGTACACTTCATCCGCAGCGATATCGGCGCCCCTGGCCTGGAAATCGTGCTCCGCGATCTTCTCCCTCAGGAAAGCGTACCCCTGCTCGGGACCGTACCCCCGAAACGAAGCGTCGTCCGCCATCTCGTCCACCGCACGGTGGAAAGCGCCGATGCAGGCCGATGGCAGGGCTCGAGTCACATCGCCTATACCAAGTTTTATAATTTCTTTGTCCGGGTGGGCATCCTGGTAATCCTGCACCCTCGTGCCGATCTCGGAAAACAGATAGGAAGCCTGAAGCCTGGTGTAGTTCTCGTTAACGCGTATCATCCCGTTTCTCCCTGCCCAATGCTGCTCGAGTTTGGCTGTGAAGTTTAAACACAGGTCGCGGGGCCTGTCAATGTCGGCCGCCCAACACAAGCAGTTCGCAGGCTCAGCTCTCTACGATCCCCTGTTCCGTCGCCTCCAAAAGCTGCCTGGTATAGAGGCTGTAGTAGTGCCCCCTGGCGTTGACCAGCTCTGCATGGGATCCCATCTCCTCGATCGTGCCGCCCCTGATTACGATGATCCGATCGGCCCTCTTGATGGTGGAGAGCCGATGAGCGACGATGAAGCTTGTCCGGCCCACCATGAGAGCCTCCATGCCCTTCTGGATCATCTGTTCCGTCAGGGTGTCGATGGAGCTCGTAGCTTCGTCCATAATAAAAATATCGGGTTTGGCCAGCATGGCCCGCGCCAGGCTGATGAGTTGTTTCTGGCCCACGGAGAGCAAGTTTCCCCCCTCGCCGACCTCTTCGTCGTAACCGTCCTTCTGCTTCTCGATAAAGTCATGCGCATGGGACAGCACGGCGGCCTCCACGATTTCTTCGTCTGTGGCATCTATGCGGCCGTACCGTATGTTTTCCTTGATGCTGCCTGAAAACAGATGGGGATCCTGAAGCACCATGCCGACACGCGACTGTATCGAATGCAGGGTGTAATCCGTGTAGTTTCTGCCGCTGATGTAGATGGCTCCGCGCTTGGGCTCGTAGAAACGGCAGACTAGATTTACGATCGTCGACTTTCCGCCGCCCGTGGGACCCACAAGTGCGATTTTCTCCCCTGGTTTAACGGTCAGATCGAAGCCTTTCAACACCGGGTTGTCCTCTTTGTAGTAGAAATCCACGTGGTCGAATCGAATTTCCCCCCGGATGGTGCCCGGGTCGAAAGCGCCGGACCGGTCTTTAATATCCGGCTCGGAGTCAATGAGCGAGAAAACACGCTCGGCCGACGCGATGGAGTTCTGCATTTCGGCATAGACCCGCGCCAGATCCTGAATGGGCCACATCATGAAGGTTACGTAGGAGATGAAAGCCTGTATGGCTCCGATCGTAATCAACCCGAGATTGACCTGCACCCCGCTGAACCAGACGATCAGGCCCAGAGCTAGGGCGCTGATAAGCTGCACAACCGGCAAAAAGAGCGCCGAGAGCCAGGCGGCCCGAAATCCGGCGGCGTACATGGTATCCGTCAGACCGCAGAACTCTTCGTGATTCTTCTTCTCGCGGCACAGGGCCTTGGTTACCTTTACGCCGTTGATGCTCTCATTGTACGCCCCGGTGATGCGCGAGTTGATCTTCCTGACCTTGCGATACTCGATTATGATCTTTTCCTTGAACTTTACGGCCACGATCACCAGAATGGGGATGACGGTAAACACGATCAGGGCCAGACGCCAATTAATGTAGAGCATGAAAAACAGCGAGGTCGTTATGTTCATGACGCCCCAGGTGGTGTCCAGCAGCCCCCAGGTGGCCAGCTCCGCAATGCGGGCCGAATCCGACGTAACTCGCGCCATCAGCCATCCGATCGGTGTGCGGTCGAAGTAGGCAAAAGAGAGATCCTGCAGGTGGTTGAACATCTGTTTGCGCAGGTCATACTGGATCCTCTCACCCAGTATGCCTGCCAGATAGATAAAACCGAAGACCAGTCCCGCCATGACCACGATGATAGCGCCGAAATAGCCCATGTAGCGGGTGAGCAGCGCCAGGTCCCTGTTGCCGATGCCCTCGTCTATGACCAGCTTGACGAGGTATGTGAGCGAGGCTTCCAGAACGGAGACAGCGGCTATACAGACGATGAAGCCGGCAAGCCACTTCCAGTGACGGGCTCCCTGTATGACAATCCTCAGTACGGTTTTGCCGTTAAAAGTGGCGTCGAATTCTTCTTCTTCAAAGTTGGACATTTCTGGCATCCTTTTCGACATCCACGTCGACACCGATCTGCGACTGCATGTCGTAGATCTGCTTGTAAAAACCTTCCCTGTCAACCAGTTCACGATGCGTTCCGCTCTGTACTATCCGGCCCTGGTCCATTACCAGTATGAGGTCGGCCCTCATAAGGCTCTGGATTCGGTGCGCGATAATAAACGTCGTCCGGCTCTGCATCAGTTTTTGTAGAGCCTCGCGGATAATCATCTCGGTCTCCATATCCACCGAAGAGGTCGAATCGTCCAGAATCAGAATCCGTGGGTCCTTGAGCAGAGTGCGGGCGATGGCTATGCGTTGTTTCTGGCCCCCTGACAGAGTCACACCCTTTTCGCCCACCATGGTCTGGTAGCCTTGTGAAAAGGTTTCGATCACGTCGTGAACGGCGGCGAAGCGCGCGGCCCGCACGACCTCCTCATCGGGGACGTCACGTTCCACACCGTAGGTGATGTTGTCCCGGATCGTGCGCGAGAACAGAAACGGCTCCTGTTCGACGATGCCTATGAAGCGCCGCAGGACGTGCCGCGGGTAGTCCTTCAAACTGACGCCGTCCACGAGCACGTCGCCGCCCGTGTATTCGTAAAAGCGGGGCAGCAGGTTCACCAGGGTCGTTTTTCCGGATCCCGGACGCCCCAGTAGAGCCACGATCTGGCCTGAGCGGCAGCGAAAGCTAACATCGTGCAGGACCGGTACGTCCTTGTCATATTCGAAAGACACGTTCCGGAACTCGATATCTCCGGCCAGGTGTTCGGGACGTCTGCCGCCTTCCAGGAGAGGTTCCCATTTTTCTTTTATGACTTGGGCTATGCGGCCAAAGGAAACCACTCCGGTGGCCATGTTGACGATGATCCTGCCCAGCATGCGCATGGGCCAGATAATCTGCACGACCATGCCCGTGTAGGCCAGGTACGTGCCCAGCGAAATCTCGCCGTTCATCGCCATTATGGCGCCGAGGGCGTAACCGACAAGCATCTGCCCCCCGCAGATCAGGTCCGTGATCGGCCAGAAGAGACCGTGGGCCACGACCAGTTTCTTTCCTTTTTCGAACTTCTCGGCGTTTTCCTTCTCGAATTTGTCCTTTTCGAAATCCCAACGCCCAAAGGCCTTGACCACCCGGATGCCGGACAGGTTTTCCTGCAGCGTCGTAGACAGCTTGGCCTCCTGTTCCTGATAAGCTTCGTACGTGCGCGATATCCACTTCGAGAAGAAGTAGGAGATAACGAGGACAAACGGTATCACCACTACGGAGATCAGTCCCAGGCGCACGTTCAGAGAGAGCAGGGCGCCGAAGTTGATGAGGAACAGGAACAGTATCCGGCCCACCGCCACGGCTTGCATAGCGAACAGACGCCGAATCGCATCGACGTCCGACGTACAACGCTGGATAAGCTCTCCCGTGGGCGTCTTGTCGTGATACGAAAACGAGAGGTGCTGCAGGTGGTCGTACACGAAATCCCTGAGCCGCTTTATCACTCCCTCCGAAGTTTGCGCGGCCAGACGCCCGCTGAGAAAACTGAAGGCGCCCTGTGCCAACGCCAGTCCGACAAAGCCCAGGGCAATTAGGGGCAGCAGGCCGGACCTTCCGGCGTCACCCAAAACGTCGTCAATAAAAAATCGGATGAGGTAAAAGGTCGCCGTTTTGCCTGCGGCGGCCAATCCCAGGCACAGGATGGCGATGAGGAACAGCGTTCTGAAGCCGCTGAGCAAGCGCCAGAGCCCGACAAGCCTGCTTTTGGTCAGGATCGTATGCATGTCGAATTTGTTTTCAGAGCTCAAAGTGTCCTCCCTCGTGAGAGCTCAGATGTTTTCCCTCTCTCGAGAAAACGATCGGCCTTCGTCGCGCAACGCGCAAACGGGCTTATGAACGGTGAGGTAAGGCTGTAATGGGAAACAAGTCGATCTGAATCTGCTCGAGAGACGTTACCGCAAAATTCGACCTTTGATGAATGGCTTCCCTGTGGCTGGATAGTTCTTCACGAGACACCTCCTGTTTTTCAACCTACCGTATACTTTTTCCATACTCCTCTGCCGCGGCGCGGATTCTGACATGGAACGACGATCGGGGTCAAGTGCTTCGACGCGATTTTAGCCCGATTTTTGCGATTATCCGGCCCGGGCAATGCCCTCCGCTCAGCCGAGCATGCGATTCAGCTCGTTTTCGGGTACGAAATTGACCATGAGAGGCTGGGCGAGGCTGCCCTGCGACTGCTGCCAGAGGGCGAAGACACCGTCTTTCGCGGCGAAGATTTTTACATAACGGCTGCAGCCGGTGCCGTAGGGGGACACGAAGAGAGGCTCTATTACGGACAATCTCTGCAGAGCGGGAAACTCCTGCTCCCAACAGAATGCCAGGCCTCCCAACTCCTCGCAGCTGTATCCGCGGGGGCGCCTGACGGCTTGGGTGTGCTCATCCAGGTTGCGCACGCACTCACCGCCATCATAAAAAAAGAGCATACCCGCGGGACCTTCCCCAAAGACCCCGCTTCGAGGAACCTGCAGCACTCCGGTAATACGGCTCATGGCCACATCCCAGGTGAAGCCCCTGAGAAAAAACGTGTAGTCGAAGCCGCAGAAATTCTCGCTTCCTGCCTTGCGGATCGCTACTGCGGAATTGGAGCAAGTCCAGTTGTACGGGTGGGTGCAGAAAACCAGCACGGTGTCCCCCTCACGATTGCGCCAGACCACGGGGTCTTTGACGTGCAGCCATCGGGGATCGGTGCACTCGATCAGGTTTTCGATGGTATTCGGGTCCAGATCTTCGATACGCCGGGCTCTGATGACATCGATGGTCCAGACACCCGTACCGGGTTTTTGGTATTCCGCCAGAGATTCCGGGTACCCCAGTCCATCCTTTTCGGAAGAAATGAAGAGCTCGACACCGTCAGGAGACATGTGCAAGGCCGTGCCTTCTATGGAGATGACGGGCCGCCCCGGATAGCTGATGTCCTGCTTGGAAAACGAGAGGATCTTGTTGAAGCTGCGCCCCCTGTCCGAAGACCTGAAGATGGCCAGCTCCGCGCCTCTCTCTCCCTTGCTCAACCCGGTCCGGGAATCTCCCTCGTTCCGGTAGCGGCCGACCAGGTAGAAATTTCCCCGCTCATGTTCGATCATGCCGCCCGACCCGAACCAGAAACCCGAGGAGTCCTCGTAAGGGGCTATCAGAACACGGGCCGCTTTCTGGTCGATGAGACGCTCGGCAAGGGAGACGAGTTTCTGCCTCTTTGTTTCATCCAGGGCGATCATTGATTACCTCGTCTGAACAGGTGCTTTTTTTCGACAGGTGAGAAAGCACTTCAGAGTGCGTCGAAAGCGTTAGGAACGGTATCGAGGGGCTTGACCTTGTACCAGGCCTCCACGATCCGGCCGTGCTCGCCGATCAGGAAGGAGGAGCGCATAATGCCCGCAGAAGTTTCGCCCCAGGCGCCATAGGCTTCGGCTACGGCGTGATCCGGGTCTGACAGCAGCGGAAAACCCAGGCCGTATTTCCCGTCGAACTTTTCCTGAGCACCGGGTCGATCGGGGCTGATGCCCACGGCTGTCATGTTTTTCTGCGACAGCTCAGAGGCGGCATCACGAATGCTGCAAGCCTGCTTCGTACAACCCGGAGTGTCCGCCTTGGGATAAAAATACACCAGAAGTTTCTTACCCTCGAAATCCGAGAGCTTGACGCGCCTGCCCTGTTGATCTTCCAGATCGAAACCCGGGGCCTTGTCTCCCGCACTAAGCTTCACCATAACCGTAACCTCCTACACCGGCTCTTTCGCCGCGTCGCATTATCGCCTTCTCGCTACCTTAACACGGGCCGGGGCTTCGATCAAAGCCGACTTAACTCATGGGTTTCATCGATCCAGGCTTGACAGGCAGCAGTCTTAGCAGCCACCATAGGTCCCGGCTATTATATGGCCGAGATGACCAGAGCGCCGGCTGACGACCGCCAGTTCGATGCCTGGTGGCGTTCCCGCACCGTCGCCGGAACCCGCAACCGGCACCAAACGGGGATTGCCCGCAGAAGGAGATGATTCATGAAAATCAAGGACATTCGCTTCGAGCGCTATACGGGCACGTTGACCTCGACTATGCCCCTTTTCGCCGAGCGCCTGATCAGGCCCCTCGACGTCTATCCGGAGCATCGCAGCGAACCCGCCGGGGTCGTCGCCGGCAAACTGCAAGCCGATAAGGACGGACGGTGGCGGGTCACGTGCACGTACGCTCTTGTAGACACGGATGAAGGCCTTACCGGTTTGGCCGGGCCGATCAACGAGTATGAAGCCTACTTTATAGAAGCAAGGCTCAGGGAATTCCTGATCGGTGAGGACGCCCTGGCCACCGAGAGGGTCTGGGACAAGATGTACCGGTACCTCATTCATGGCCGCAAGGGCGATCCCATGATGGCGGTGAGCATAATCGACTGCGCCCTGTGGGATTTACGGGGCAAGGCCGCCGGCCTGCCCGTCTACCGGCTTCTCGGCGGTCCCGTACGTACGTCCTTCCCGGCCTACGCCAGTATGCTCGGGTTTCCGATCGACCCGGAATCCGCCGCAAGGCAGGCGCGTGCCATCGCCTCGCAGGGATATCGCGGCATGAAGTGGTTCGCCCGCAACGGGCCCGCGGACGGTGAACCAGGCGCGCGCCGCAATGTCGAGTTGGTGCGAGCGCTGCGCGATGCCGTGGGAGACGAGGTGGACATCATGCTGGATGCCTGGAACAGCTGGGATGTCAGGTACGCCCTGGACATGGCGCGGCGATTGGCCGAGTATCGGCCGCGGTGGCTGGAAGAGGTTGTCAAACCCGACGATATCGCCGGCTACGCCCGCGTGCGCGCCGCATCTCCCGTGCCGATCTCCGGGGGTGAGCACGAATATACCCGCTGGGGCGCGCGCGAGTACTTGACGGCCGGGGCAGTGGACGTGTTTCAGCCCGACACCTTCTGGGCCGGCGGCATCAGCGAGATGGTCAAGATCTGCGCCATGGCTTCGGCGTTCGAGGTGCAGGTGATTCCTCACGGCCACTCCGTTCCCGTCAATGCCCACCTGACCGCCGCGCTTTCGCCGACGGTTACGCCGTATATCGAGTACCTGCTCCAGTGGCAGGAAATAAACCAGTTCTTCGAAAAGCACCCCGTGAAGCCGGTAAACGGAATGGTAACCGTGAACGACTTACCGGGCCTGGGGCTTGCCATCGACGAGCAAAAGGTGGAGGAGAAACGGACGCTTACGTGGCGGTAGGCGCTGCCTTAAACAAAACGTCGCCAATCGACCCCACTGTCTTCTATTTCGGCCCGAAAAGAGGCCGGCCAAGCGCATCCGCCGCATCCCGGCGATGATAGCTGACGAGTGTACCCCCGGCATCGCTTAAAATGCACTGCCTGGCTCTGGCGACGCGGTCTTTGGCCTTCGCGGCTACATCGTGCCGGCATTCCGGATCGGACTCCATGTCGAAGAGATGACGGTCCGTGAACTCGGCGGTGCTGAAAAACCAGCTCTTCTCGTCCCTGTACCAGACGTGGTTGCCGTACCGACAGGTGAGATACTCCCGCGTCCGCCAGTTTGCACCGGAGACCTCCAGCAGGTTTTGACCCTGAATTTCGCCCAACGCTTCGGCTCCCGAGGCGGCAACAACCGTCGCCGGCACGTCCAGACAGTAGACCAGCTCTTCGCTGGTAGCCGCCCCGCCGCCCGGAACGCGCATAAGCAGCGGAATATCCATCGTGCCCGGGTACATCCCGCTCTCGGGCTTGCCGACGAACCTCTGCGGGTTTTCGCCGAAGTTGGTACCGTGGTCGCTCAACAGAAACACCAACGTGTTTTCCGTCAACGCGAGCCGGTCCAGGGTGTCTAGCAGCCGCCCGAACCAACAATCGACCATGGTAACCAGACCGGCGTAATTGGCCCGGGATACTCGGCAGGCCCGCTTCGACATCGGGGTGCCCGTCCAGCGAACCGTAGGGAACCGTCAGCCACACAGGCTCCCTCTCGTCGCGGCTGCCATAGAGATCGTAATAATGCAGGGGCGCTTCCCACGTTTCGTGGGGTGAGAAGGTGTCCACGTACAGGTAGAACGGCGTGTTGCCGCTGTTTTGCTCGAGGAAGCGCATGGCCCAGCGAAAGGTGCGGGCGGTAGGCCATTGCTCTTCGGGCCGCTCAGGCCTAACGTTGACCAGGTGGGCCCGTATACGTTCGGGCTTTCCGCGGTAGCGGCTTTCGCGGGCCGGGTCGGCGGCGGCCGGGCTGTTGAACCGGTCTTCGGCCTGTCCCCGCGTGTACTCCCACTGCCGAAAGCCCCGCGTGAAATTCATACCGGGCACGAAGTAATGAGGCACGTCGCTGACGAAGCCGGTCTGATAGCCGGCCTTTGCCAGGGCTTCGGCGATGGTGCCTTCATCCTCCGACATAGGCTGCCACCCGGGCAGATAGACGTTGTCCCACGGCACGGGCTTGTACCCGTCAAAGGGATAGGCCCGGCGCCCCGTGTGCAGCGTCCGGCGGGTGGGGATGGTAGGCAGGCTTTCGGGGTGAGCCCGGCCAAACAGCACGCTCTGTCGCGCGAAGCGCTCGAAATTAGGGGTTTTCACCCAGTCATTGCCGTACACGCTCATGTACGCCGTTCTGAGCGTGTCGGACACGACGACGATGATGTTCCACTTCCCCGCCGGGACCGCCCGGGAAACCGGACCCATATTGGAGCTCATTTGTTGTCCTCTATTCCCAGGAGGGGGGCGGCGGTCCCGCCGAGCACGGCCTTGCGGCTCTCCTCGGGAAGGTTCAGGGCGTCGAAATGGCGCAGGTAGTCGTCCATGGTTTCCTTCATTTCCTTGGGTGTCACGTCGGTGCCGAAGAGTATCTTCTCCCACGGGCCCCTGCCGAGCTCATCGGCATAGCGAATCTTCTGCCGGCCCCACCAGAACATTTCCTCGAAAAAAGCCGGCTTCTTCTTTTTCAATGTCGAGCCGGACAGATCGAAGTACATGTTGGCATGCCAGCGACACATCATGCAGGCTTCACCGTAGTCCGGGTTGCCCAGGTGGGCCACGAACATGGTCATCTTTTGGAATTTGCGGGCGATGCGATCCAGATTGATCACCTTCATACGGCTGGAATCTATGTCGAAATCCACCTGTTCCGGCCGCCGCCCCACGATGCCCGTGTGAAAGGTCGTTATCAAACCCAACTGCTCGCAGCGTTCCCAGACGGGAAAGTAGCTCTCGTCGTTGTAGTTCGCGCTCGGGTTTATCAGCTTCAGGCCTTTGAAGCCGTCGCTGTGGGCCCGTTCCACGGCTTTCGGGTCTTCTTCCCCTAGTTTGAAGTAGTAGAAGGGGATGATGACATCCGGGTACGCCAGGTGGGCTTCCATGACTTGATCGTTGGTGGCCCTCGAGTAGCCCGGGCCGGCGGTAAAGAGAATGATGCGGTCGATCCTCAGCGCTTTGGCCGTCTCTATCAGCTCCTCGAGATAGCCGGGGGTGCTGCCCAGATGGACATGGGTGTCGATAATCATACGGTTCCTCCTGATTGGTTGGCTTTAGTTAGCTGAATTCCCGAGCACTCAGCCGACGGGCCTTGGCGCGGGCAGACCCGGGTCGTCGAATAAGGCCAGGATTTCATCCGGCCGCGCGGTGCCCGTAATCCCGATTTTTTTCACCGTTACCGCCGCAGCCAGGTTGCCGAGGCAGGCCGCCTGCAGGGCGCCGCTTTTCGCTGCCAGCGATGCGGCCACAGCGGCGTGGAACGCGTCCCCGGCCCCCACGAAATCGATGGGTCCGGTCAACGACACGGCCGGCACGTGGTTGGTTTGCCCCTTCTCGGCGACCAGACAGCCCTGCTCTCCCACCGTCATAAACACGAGACGGGCGCCTTTTTCGAGAAGTCCCGGCCCGGCCGTGTCACGCTGCCATTGCTCGCCCAGGGCTCTCTGGGCTTCGAGATCGTTCGGCTTCCAGACCATGTGCGCAAAACGTTCGATCTTGTAGCGCGAATCGGCGGTAAACACGACCCTGTCGTTCCTCAGCGCCATGTCGCAGAGCCGCGTGACGACCGGTTCCGTGACAACACCGTCCAACACCTGGTCTCCGACTACAACACAGTCGAGCTCTCCGAGCGCTGCCTCGAGGGAACGGCACAGCTCCTCGAGCTCCGCGGCCGAGGGCGGCTCCGCGCTAAGAAAGTCGAAGCGCTCCGCTTCCTGGGAGGCCTCGAACCCATGCAGGATCGGCTTCAGAAAGGCCGGGGTGAGACGCTCCTCGTTTTGCAGCACGCGGGAAGTGTCGATGCCCTTTGCCTGCAGGATATCCAGCAGGATGCGCGCCCTCCAGTCTCTGCCGAGAACGGTAAAAACTGATATGCTCCTCACTCCGAGATCCGCGAGGTTTGCCGCGACGTTGGCCAGAGCGCCGCCGCTGTACTGCTCGCGAAAAACCGGCCGCGAGTAATGGGGCGTTTCCCTTGACAGCTCGGATCGTCTCATATCGGCATGCCAGTAGGCATCGAGACAGACGTCGCCGATAACGGCGGCACGCACGTTTCCCATTTCGCCGAGCAGATGTTCCAATTCGCCTCTTGTCATAACCCTTCTCGATCAGCAGGGTGTCCGGCTCTGAAGCAGATACTTTACGTGGGCATAATAGTCGACCCACGTTTCTCTCTGATCGCCCTGGACGTACACCCCCTTGCCTCCAAAAGCGCGAGGGATGCGCACGACAACGCTCTTTATGTCGCGACGGTAGTATCCGGGCCTGGTTTCATGCTCTACATCCTCGGGGTCGAAGTCGTAGAGATCGAAAACGGCCGTCGTGAAGCCGGCGGGCGCCCGCCCAACGTTCGCGGCCATGGAGACCGCTTTCAAGAACACCTCGGGTTGAGTCACGGCGCCGCCGACATTGAGCACGACCCCGCCCTCGGCCAGTCGCGTCACCTCCTGGGCGAAAATGGCGAAATCTATCCCGCTGGCGAACCCTTTGGCCTCGAAGGAAACTCCCGGGTGCTGGTCCACGATATCCGTTCCCATCGTGGCGTGCACCGTTACCGGTACGCCGCATCGATAGGCGCCGTAGAAGAGACTCCGGGACTTGAACGGAAAAAGGCCTTGGCCCGGCTCACCCGTCGGTGGCAGAGATTGCAAATCGATTTCTCCCGCCAGAATGGCTCCCAGAGCTTCTCCCGCCCCCATCTTGCGCTTGTAGGCCTCGCGGTACGCGCCGTTGACAACCAGGCCCGTTTCGCGGGCAAACCCGAATTGCCCCTCCGGGAGGCTCACCGGCACCTTCTCGCTGGTCCCCCCGCACAGTGCTAGCTCTACGTCGTGTATCGGACAGGCGCCGTTGCAAGCCGCCAGGCTGATGATCCTGCGTTCGATCAAATCCACCACCAGTGGGCCGAGACCGTTCTTTATCAGGTGAGCACCCATCATGACTATGACGGGTTTAGAGGCCCTGCTCGCGGCGACGGTCGCCTCCGCCAGGGCTGCTATAGTCCGATCGCCGCTCTTGCTTGGGCATATATCGGAGGGCGATACCAGGCCTTCGACGACGGTGCGGTTTGCGCGCCCCGCCAGCGGGTAAGTCCTGATGCAGGAAAAATCAAACTGCGCGTACCGCGATCGATAGGGCCCGCTCAGCGTACCCCGCTCTCCGAACAGCCGGCTCTCGATCGCGGCACAGAGGGCGTGATACACTTTAAGGTGATACTCCTGAATTTCCGCCGTGTCCGCGCCCGGCGTCTTCAGGGACAGGTCGGCGAAGGAAGCCATGGGGCCACCCGGGTCGCCCGTGAGAGAGAGGACTCGAATGCCGAGCCGGCGGGCTACTTCGAAAGCCCTCATGACATTGCCGGCCCTTCCACTGGTCGAGATACCGAGCAGCACATCGCCTTCCCGGCCGGCCGCAAAGAGCTCTTGCGCGAAGCCAAGCCCTTTGGGCTTCAAATCGTTGTCCACCGCGGATACCAGGCTGGGGTTGTTGCCCAGCACCCACACCGGAACCCCGGGCTGAAGCTGCGTTTCCGCAGCCAGGAATCCCCGCCGCTCGATTTGAAACGCTTTCAGGAGCTCCCCGGAAATATGCAGCGCATCGCTCATGCTTCCGCCGTTGCCCGCGATGAACAGCTGTCCGCCTCGCTCGAAGGCGCGGCAGATCAACCGCACCGCCTCGAGTAGCGGCTCTCGAAGTACTGCCAGCACCGGCGTCTTTGCTGTCATAGAATCTACGATTTCTAGTTCGTTCATGGGCACTCTCGCGGCCCATGCTAAAGGAAAAGACCTCTTTCCACAACTCCGCGATCTTATCGCGCTCTCCTCTTTTCAGGCATTGCTTCATGGACCAATCAGTGATAGCTTAGCGAAGGAGGGACAAGCGTGATCAAACTTTCCACAATGACCAGTGTCAGTCCTGACTGGAGTCTGGACGAGATCGTAGCAGGCATGAAGCGCCACGGCTACGATGGTCTCGAGCCGCGTACCGGCTGGAGGCATAAAGCGGGCATAGAGTTGGACACTCCAGCCTCTGAGCGCACATCCATCAAGGCCCGCCTCGCCGACGAGGGACTGGTCTTTTCCTGCATCGCCACGGGCGCCAAGTTCGCCGTGCCCAATGCAAGGGAGCTTTTAGACAGCATTCAGGAAACGCGCAAGGCCATAGATTTGGCGGCGGACCTCGGCGCTCCCATAATACGCACTTTCGGCGGCTCTCGAGGCGCCGGCGAGCTGCACTGGATCGTAAAACGTACCGCAGATGCCTACCGCGAAGTCGTCGATTACGCTGCCCAACGCAGAGTAACGATCTTGATGGAAACCCACGACGAGTGGTGTGTCTCCGCCCAGGTGCGCGCCGTCGTCGAAGAGGTCGATCACCCCAATCTACGGGTGCTCTGGGACATCATGCATCCCCAGCGCTTCTGCGAGCGTCCCGAAGAAACGATGGCCAACATCGGCGAATTGACCGCGCATCTGCACGCCCACGACGGCGTCTACGACAAACCGGGAGAACGGGTGAGCACGTTGGGTACGATCGGCGAAGGGATTTTCGATCACGCGACGCCGCTCAAGCTGCTCAGCGAAATCGGTTTCGACGGATTCTTCTCGCTCGAGATAATCAACAGTCCGGGGAGCGATCATGACCCGGACGCCGTTCTCAAAGCCTGCGGCGAGGCGTTCAGGCACATCGTCGGGGAGTTGTACCGCTAGGCGCGTATTGACTCAGGTTCTACTTTCTACGTTCTACTGACTCATGAGATTGCCCATCTCTTTCGTGATATACTTCTGGATCTCCTCTCCCTGTTTGGCTATTTCGGTGGCAAACTGGACCTTTTGAAGGGGCCGAGCTCGTCAATTTTTTTCGCTAGCTGTTCCAGACTGGCCTTGTCGTCGGCCTTCATAGCGCGCACCATTTCCTGGGCCAGGGATTTTCCTGAACCGGCGCCGCAGGCCCCCGGATCGCGGCTTGACGATTGAAATGCGCGGGTGTTACACTGACGCTCGTCAGGAGGTGGACCGTGTCTGATTCGACGAAACGCTCCATAGCGTATTTCGACAAGAAAGGCTCCGGCAACACGGAAGAGCTCTGCCGAATCGTGGCCCGGCGCATCGGGGAAGGCGGCATCGAGGCCGTCGTCGTGGCGACGTCCACGGGCAGTACGGCTTTGAGCATGGCCAGGGCGGTGGCCGGGGCCACGCCCGTTTTCGCCGCCAACTTCCAGTCCGCCTCTTGGGACCAGCACACCCGGCCGGATGCGGATATTCAGAAAGAGGCACAAGCGCTGGGCGCCGCGTTCATGCCCGAAAAACCCGTAGCACGTTACCTGAAGGATATCGACGGCCATTCACCGGATTCGCTGCGCCTGCTCGGACAGGGCATGAAGGTGGCCGTCGAGGTCATCATGCAGGCTGTCGAGGTGGGCCACATCCAGCCGGGAGCCACCGTGATCGGCGTGGGCGGCAGTTCCCGAGGCGCGGACGTAGCCATAGTGGCACGGGCCGCCGGCCCGGACGAGCTGAGCAAGCTCTGGGTAAGCGAAATACTGGCAAAACCTTTCTGACATGCATTCCTGATTGCGGGCGCCCCCGGTTCAGCCGCAGCCGGGCGCGGTAGTGTGCCTGGGTCCGGGCGCGGCGGTCCGCGTGCGGCAGTGTTTGACTACGCAGACGGGGAGAAAGCAGGTGTCCATCCTGGTGACCGGCGGTGCCGGCTACATCGGAAGCCATACTGTAAGAGAGCTGTTCCGCACACGGGACGATATCGTGGTCTACGACAATCTCACCAAAGGCCACAGAGCGGCTGTAAAGGGCTTCCCCTTCGCCAAGGGCGACTTGCACGACACGGCGGCGATTGCCGCGACAATCGACAAATACAACGTTACAGGCGTCATTCACTTCGCCGCTTTCATAGAAGTCGGCGAATCCATGTCGAATCCCCACAAGTATTACCACAACAACGTAGGCGGCACGCTCAATCTTCTGGCGGTGATGCAGGCCAAAGGCGTCAAGAACTTTATATTTTCGTCCACGGCAGCTGTTTACGGGGAACCCGACCAGATTCCAGTCACCGAAGAAGCCTCTCTGCAGCCGACAAGCGTCTATGGCCGAACCAAGCTCATGATCGAACGCATGCTGACCGATCTTGCCCGTTCCAACGAACTCCGTTATATCGCGCTGCGATACTTCAACGTGGCGGGGGCCGATGCGGATGGGGACATCGGCGAGGACCATGATCCCGAAACCCACATAATACCCCTCATAATCAAAACCTTGCTGGGCCGGCGCGACCGTTTCCAGATATTCGGAACGGACTATCCCACGGAGGACGGCACCTGCGTCCGCGACTATATTCACGTCACCGACCTGGCTCAGGCTCATGTGCTGGCCATGAACTGGCTGGAGCAGGGAGGCGAATCCAGGGTCTACAACCTGGGCAACGGCAGCGGTTTTTCCAACCGCCAGATTATCGAAATGGTGGAGCGAATAACGGGCAGTCGGCTCGAGGTGACTGAGGCGGGGAGGAGACCAGGAGATCCCGCCCTGCTGATAGCGAGCTCACAAAAAATCACCCGGGAGCTCGGTTGGACTCCCCGGTTTCACACCCTTGAAACCATCATCGAAACGGCATGGAGGTGGCACAGGGGTCACCCCGACGGCTATCGGCGAAATCTCGGGCGCGTGGATTGAAATGGAATACTACGGCATCGATTTCGGTGGCACGAATCTGCGCATCTCCCGCGTAGACCCGGAAACAGGTCGACTCACCGGGGATATGGCATCTCATCCCATGAAGGGCATCAGCGCGAACGAAGAACTTACCCGGTTGATCTTTGACTACATTCCCGACGGCAGCCACGTCGGCATAAGCGCGGCAGGTCCGGTGGACGAGCAGAACCTGATCATAAAGTTCGCCGCCAACTCTCCCATCAAGAGCGAAATCACCTTCGGGCGCGACTTGCGCGACAGGAAGGGCTGCACGGTAACCCAAACCAATGACATGAACGCCGCCGTTCAAGCCGCGGCTCGCTACGGGCAGGGCAAAGGCCACCGGCATGTCCTGCTGGCCACGTTTTCCTCGGGCTATAACTGCTCGCTGACCAGGGGCGGTGTCAACGTAACCACCGCGGAAATCGGGCATTCCATCTACAAGCCGGGGGGTGACCTCTACTGCGGCTGCGGCGGCAAGGGGCATCTGGAAACCTACGTGAGCGGCAATGGCGCGGCCACGATGGCCAGGCAGTACCTGGGTATCCGCCAACTGAAGGACCACCCCATATTGGACTTTTGCCTGGCTGACTGCAACAGCGAAACCGCCGATTCCGATATCACGTACACCAAGTCCGATCTGTCGGACCCCCGGCTCTACGGCTTCATCCTGGAACGGGTAACGGCCAAGCACGTTTATGCGTCATACAGGCAGGCGCCGAGCGGGCAGCCCCAAAAGGACATCCGGAACGTACAGATCGAGGCCATTGCCGACTCTTTCGGCAGGATGAATTCTTTCTACCACCCGGTGGATATCTTCGTTCTAATGGGAAGCCAGACACGGGACTGGGACCTGCTGTTCGAGCCCGCCATTGAAAAATATAAAATCGATGACTGTCTGTACCAACTCGGGGTTATGCCCAAACCCATCATTAAACGCACTCAGTTCTCGCAAATCGGCATTGTAGGGGCTGTGGCCTTTCTACTCAGCAAGCAGGAACGCGCTGGCGCCCGCTGCCGGATGTGATACCTCGGCATCGCCTGGAGGCGCAGCGGTCAATCGAACCAGCGGTTATAGCTGACGACCTCCGACTCATCTTTGCGGCTTCTGCCGTCGTGCTCCATCTCGCGGTGTTTCTCGTTCAGGTTCGACCCATCTCCGGGGCGGCCGATAATGATGAGCGTAATTAAAGTGTACTCCGGGGGTATGGCCATTGCTTTTTTCGCAGCCTCGGGGTTGAATCCGGCTACGGGGTGGGCGATCAAGCCCTCCTTGAAGCGCTGCAGAATGAGGTTTTCCGCCGCCAGGCCGAGATCGAACATGGCGTAGTTCCTGTCGTCGTTCAGCTGACAATCCAGGTCGTGCTTTGTCGCGACGAGCACGATGAGGGGCGCCGTCTGCGCCCAGTAGTTGCCCTTGGTGAGAGCCGTCTTCACCCTTTCGAGCGGTTCTGTCTCGTTTACCGCGACCAGGCGCCACGGTTGGTTGTTGAAACACGATGGGGCGTAGGTCGCCGCGCGCATGATTCTTTCGACCACATCCTCGGCAATGGGTTCATCACTCAGAGCTCGTCTGGCCCTGCGTTCTTCGATCTCTTTCAGTAACTCGCTCATGCTAAGCCTCCGCCTCGAGTGTACCGCTCGCGCACTGTGCCGTCAAATCGTCAGACGCAAACTCGACATTACCGAGCAACCTTACCGCGTGGAGTGAAATCGCTGTATGAGGATGCCGCCCACTATCAGGACCAGGCCGGCGAAAGTCGACAGAAAGAGCCGCTCACCCAGAACGAAGTGCAGCAAGACAAGCGAAAGGAAGGGCGATATAAAAACCAGGTTGCCGATCAGAGCCGTAGTCCGGGTGAGCTGCATGGCTCTCAACCACAGCAGAAAAGCTACACCCATTTCGAAAAAACCGACGTAGGCGGCCCCGGCCCAACCCGCGAACACGGGCCGGGAGAGTCCGCGCACCAGCACCAGGGTGACCAGGGAGTACAGAAAACCGAAGAAAAAATTAAGGCACAGCTTGATGTCTTCGTCCCGCTTGTCCTTCACGTTCAAGATCCAGAAGAGAGCCCAGAAGATCGAGGAACCCACGGCCAGGCCCACTCCCAGAGGATCGTTGAACCTGAGAGCTCCCAGGTTACCCCGCGTAGCTATGAGCACGACGCCGGAAAAACTCAGCAAGAGGGCCAGCAGTGTCCTGACGCCGATACGCTGCCCCAGAAGCGGCGCCGAGAGCAGGACCAGCACGATGGGCCAGACGTAGTTCAACACCATGGCCTCTTGACCCAGCAGGCGCGAATACGCGGCCAGAACCACGACATAGTATAGATAGGGGTTGAGCAGTCCGAGCCCGGCCGACCAGAGATACTGCCTCACACTGAAGGAGAACAGCATCGGCACCTTGCCTCGCACGAGCAGGATGCAAAATACCACCGCAAAGGCAAAAAAAGACGACAGGACGACCATCTGCAAGCTGTCGACAAAGCGCAGCGTCAACTTGAAAGCCGTCGCCATAGTCGACCACATCAGGATAGCCGCAACAGCGTATAGGGTGGCCTTTTGCTGGTCCGTCATATTCTCGGAGGCTATATAAGATGGCCCGCTTGAGCAAGCACGCGCGCAGGCATGCCCGGTACGCTTTTCTCAACCCTTCCCCGCCGGCGCCGATTGCCCGTGTTGCGCAGCTCATGGGAAGGGATTATTATTCCCGGCGGGCGCATCTGCTCGCCCGCGAAATGAGGAAACAGCCATGGCCGATTCACTCGTACCTCGAGATCTTCAAAAGGTGTACTCGGGAGAGGAAATCCGCTCCCTCGAAGCCCGGTATCTCACTCCCGCGATTCATCACTACTACCAGGAGCCCCTGCTGATTATTGGGGGAGAAGGGGCCTCTCTCGTAGACAGTGCGGGCAAACGATACATCGACCTGTTCGCCGGCATATGCACGGCGATAACGGGCTACTCCCACCCCAAATTCGTGGCCACGCTGAAGTGGCAGGTCGAAAGACTCGTGTATGCCAGCACGCTCTACGCAACGGTCCCTCAGGCGGTATTGGCCGAAAAGCTGGCGCGGATCGGACCCGAGGGCCTGACGCAGGCGTTTGTCGTAAACAGCGGCTCCGAGGCCAACGAAGCGGCCCTGTTCATGGCCCGCAAGTATACCGGAAGCCCGTACATCGTGGCCTGTCACCACGGTTACCACGGCAGAACGGCCTTGCTGCGCGAAACGTCCACGGCGGGATGGCGAACGGCGGCCGAGGCGCATCCTCCCGGCGTACGCTTCACACCCAATGGGTACTGCTACCGCTGCGCCTTCGGCAAGACGTACCCGTCCTGCGGCATCGAATGCGCGAATTATCTGAGAGAGGTCATTCGTACGGAAACGAACGGCCGGCTGGCCGCCTTCATCGTCGAGCCCATTCAAGGGGTTGGGGGCATCATCCAGCCCCCGCCCGAGTACTTTACCATCACCTATGACATAGTCAAAGAGTACGGCGGTCTTTACATTGCCGACGAAGTCCAGACGGGATTCGGTCGTACCGGGGGCAAATGGTGGGGTATCGAGCAGAGCGGCATCGAGCCCGACATCATTACCATGGCCAAGGGATTTGCCGGCGGAATTCCCATCGGCGGTTTTCTCACCCGTCCCGAGTTTGCGACGGGCTACTGCATGCACGACAGCTTCTCGACGTTCGGCGGAAACCCGCTGTCCTGTGCCGCCGCGGTAGCCGTCATAGAAATTATCCAGGAGAGCGGATACCTACAGAGAGCGTCCGACACGGGCGGCTACCTCAAAGACAGGCTCACGGAATGTCAATCGCGTCACAACCTGGTAGGGGACGTGAGAGGCCAGGGTATGATGCTGGGAGTGGAGCTGGTGCGCGATCGAGCCTCCAAAGAGCCGGCCGGCGAAGAGATGCTGCACGTTATGGAGTCATGTAAATCGAGGGGGCTTCTGATAGGCCGGGGTGGAATAGACGGAAACGTGATCCGTATACAGCCGCCCCTGGAGCTAACGCGGGATCAAGCGGCCGAAGCCTGCGATATTCTGGAAGAGGCCATAGGCCAGGCGCAAAGCGGACTGTCCTGAAACACGTCTCCTCTCAGAGAAGACCCCATCTATTCTTGAGCTTGACCACGACCCAAATGACAACCAGGTAGAGTAAGAAGAAACACACGAGCACAAAAGCTACCCCAAAGGTCAGCGCCGGAAGGACCATCAAGATGAGCGCGAACTCCAGAAAGGAGACCATGGTGCCCCTGAGCAAAACGGCCATCAGGTTTACCCCTATTATGACCGCCATTATGGCGACAAAGGCCTGCCTGGCGCGGCGGCCTCTCTGCTCCTCGGCTTGTTTGGCAGGGCGGGGGGGCGGTTCGCCGGCCGTGGCCGTAGCTACGGGGCGGGCCTGTTTCTGCTCTTCCCTCGTTGTTTCAGAATAAGCGATGATCAACGCTTCCGCTTCGGAGATAACACGATGGCGGGCCATGATTCTATAGATAACTTTTTGGTCCGTTATACGGCTGGTAGTGCTGTCCCGATTGAGCCGGTAGACGGTACCCGGTTTCTCGATTATGTAAGAACTCTCTCTGTGTTCCACGTACTGCTGAGAAACGTGCATGGCGCTACGGCCTCCTCCAGCGGACGTAGTATACCCCTATCTTGGCGGGTGAGAATAGCGAAGCGTCGACATTTCCCGCCGCGCAGGCCCGGCTCGCACTATCTCCGTGCGACCGAGCGATCGCGCTCTTAGCGCGCCAGGTCTTCGGCCCAGTAGAACTGATCGTTCAGGAAGACGAGATTGCGGGGGTTGTCCTCGAGCACGTCGCCGAAGGAAGTCTGCTCTACCCTGCGGTCCTGTCCCGGGCGGCCACCCCGCGAGGCGTTTCTCGCCGCCATGTCCTGCGAGACATAGGCGACCCATTGCCCGAGATCGTCTCTGAAGGCATGCAGTCTGCCTCCCTCGGGCAAAGAACCGGCGGCAGGGCGCTGCTCGAGAAAGGGGCGTATGCGCTCCTCCGGCGCGTCGTGTGCCCTGAGAAAATCGACCCACACCTTGCCCAGTTTTTCCGCCAACTCGGGCCGGTCCGCGATTACGTTTGTCTTCTGATCGGGGTCCGAGCACAGATCGTACAGCTCGCTTGCCCTGCCGCTGGGCGCGAGAAGCAGCGTCCACCGTCCATCAGTAATCGTGCCAGGCTCGACTACGCGGTCAGAACCGACCCAGCCATCGAAGACGGCCCCTTCCACGGGCTTGTACTGCTCATCCCCCGGAAGCACGGGAAAACGGCTCGAGAAGGCGTATTCGTGTATGGCGTTCCCTGCCCCTGTGGCTAGAGGCCACAAAGAGCGACCTTGAACGGCGGGGGGGATCGGTATTCCCAGGAACTCCAGAATGGTCGGCAGAACGTCAGGTGGTTGAACCAGCCCGGCGATATGCTCTCCAGCCCCCAGACCATCGGGATGATGCACGAGCAGCGGAATGCGGGTAGTGGGCTCGTAGAGCGTTCCCAACTCGGCCCCCGGTTTGCCCTGCAGATCGTGATCCCCGAACAGATGCCCGTGGTCGGTGGTCCAGATGATCAACGTGTTTTTCAGCAGCCCCAGTTTCTCGACGGTTTCCATGAAATGCCCGAACCAGCGGTCCACCAGGGTGACATTGCCGGCGTAGAGCGCTTTCAAGTGGCTGCGCTCTTCGGCGGACATGTACGTCGGCCGGCCGTATGCCGGGTACACGAGTCTCTCGCCGTCGTAGGATGGATCGGCATAGCGCTCGTAATCGTACCAGGGGCAGTCGAAGGGTTCGTGCGGGTCCCACATGTCGAGCCACAGGAAGAATGATTCGTGGCTGTAGTTAGTTTCCAGCCAGTCCATGGCGCGGCTGTACGCGCGGCCGGCGCAGTATTCCCGGTCGTACAGCCGGCCGGAATGGTTGCGCAGGTAACTCTCGAGGCTGGGCACGGATTTTATCTTGTGCGGCCGGCAGGGCAGCCCTACCGGAAGCCGCGGGTCGGTTATCCAGGGATCGCCTTTTTGACCGTGTACGAAGTCCGCGCCGTTGAAGCCCAAGGTGTAGTTGTAGCTCCCCTGACCGAGCATCGGTGTGTCCCAGATTATCTGAGTGTGAACGCCGCGGCTGGAGAGTATCTGGGACCAGCTGCGGTCCCGTTCTTCCAGTGGCTGCCAGCCCCGAAAGGGAAACCCAAAACGACCTGTGCAGAGGTCCCACCGGTTGGGGACCGTCGGGTACGAGGCGATATAGCACTGGTCGAAACAGGCGGAATGGGAGGCGAACCGGTCCAGGCCGGGCGTGCTGATCCACTCGTTGCCGTAGCACCCGAGGTGGTCCCTGCGAAACGAATCGTTCATGATGAAAATTACATTCATAAAACCCTCCTGCTAAGATCGCGCTTCCTGATCGGCC
>SDBV01002633.1_pt1 | contig 26779 bp, 62 predicted proteins | sample 2277081 | NCBI WGS metagenome assembly SDBV01 (sample SAMN10402039, study PRJNA504765) | marine sediment metagenome | isolation source: marine sediment core GS10_PC15, 223 cmbsf | place: Arctic Ocean: Southern Knipovich Ridge | collected 2010 | reverse complement strand
CGCGATAGAGGTATAGCCGTTACACGACTGGCATTTTATCAGCATAAATTTCTGATCGGAATATCCGAATATCCTGTCAATCCCAAAATCGGGGATAGTAGGGGTGCCAAGGTCAACCTCTCTTTTTAGAGTAGAGTTCAAAAGCCTGTCCTCTGTCATGTCGGCCATCTCATCGTCAAAGAGGTCTCTCTCGTCCCGTATAACAGAGTCAGCGGGAGTAGATCTGACAGAAGTAGAATCCTTCTTGCCCTGGATATTAACGGTTGCCTTGCACCCCAATAAAGAAAGGAAAGCTTTGCCAACCTGTTTTACTGTCACACTGTTAGTATTCTTCAAATATTTCTTAATCGCCGGATTCTCATAGACCAAAGGCCCAAACCGGGTTTTAGAGAATCCTTCGACAGCAACCTTGTCAGGGAAGTAGTAAATCGAGCCTTGTGGGTACAAACGATAGATCAAGGCGTGTATCTCTCTTAACATAAAAGCGGTAGTGATACGGGCCTGAGCGCCTTTCATCACAGCGATGTGACGGGCCATGTCACGCATTATACAGCCCATATAAGAGCATCCGTCCAAAGTAAACACAGTGCCGCCTAAGAGGCGAATCTTGTTACGGGCAGCCCACACACAGGAGTCAACCTGCATTAAGTGGTCTAAAGTCTTTGGATCGGCATAGTCTATCATGTTATCTGGCTCTCTAGTTTTCCATCAAAATTAACATCGTATCGGCCATCGCCACGGTCAATATAATCACAACGAGTCCAGGTTTTATTATCAACAGTGCTATAGAAACGTATAGTCCCGGTATAATCCCGGTCTGGTTTAAATGCTATCGCGTGGCTTTCTTTTGGTTTCTCTTTAGGGACTAACCCGTCAATAGCAAGACACCCAACAAGCAATCCTGTTCGTTTAAAAAATTCTCTTCTATTCATTGTTTTATCCTCGATACCACAAACAAAGCAACCGACATGCTTATCGAACATATAAAACCTGCCAGTAGTATGTATTGCATCATTCTACTCCTTCATTAAAGGACTGAAATAGTTCATCAAATGACGAACCTTTTAAAGCGATCTCACGCCAAGCCTCAGCGCAGCTCTGGCAACAATCGTATTGATCTGGACATCCCTCACAGCTTTGCCTTGCCCGGATAATACCTACTTTAATATTGATCGGTTCCATTATTCAATTCCCGTTTCTTGCCCGCCACTCGCGTTTATAGATTTATTGGGCATTTAAACTATCTCGGCACTGTCTTCTATTTTAATATCACTAGCCCTTAAGATAAAAAGTCGATCAGTTCTGCGACGATGAATATCTGAAAGAACCAAATTGAACACATCACTCGGTAAACAATAATCCAGTAATTCAACTATTCTATCATCCGACAAGACCTCAATGTCTATAAGACCAAAGCGTAAATCATGTATCATTTCTTTCATTATTCTATTCTTTAAAGAATCCCCGGTATAAATTGATTTATCTTTAATCCGTAAAAGAAGGCACGAATATCATGTCGCACTTTGTAATACATTTCTTTCGGCATTGTTCTCTTTCTTAAAGACATAAGTAAATCATATCGTCTGTTCTCTTCGTGGGCTTGCCATTCAGCGCTTAGCATAGCTCTATCTTCCGGTGTAGTATAAATCTGGAATTTAGCCATTATTCTATTCTCTCTTAACTCTTTGCTCCAAAAAACCGCTTCTGCTTACCTGTCAGCTTCTTGCCCCGGACAGTGCCATGCCTTAATATCTTACGGGCTTTCTTCCTGGTTAGCTTCTTTGCCATTATGCCGTTTCTATCGAATCCTGCGGGTTTACACCAGAGGCATCCCAGTTTCCAGTCCATAAATCGCTATTGTCAGCATCAAAGCAGTGGTGATCAGTAATTATACACTGCCCAAAGACTATTTGATCGTGGATAATCGCCATTTCTTGCCCGGTGCTCGCATTTATAGATTTATCAGTCATGGGTTAATCCTTTGAGGCTTACGCCTTCTGCCGCCTTTACGTTTGCCACCTTGCTTTCTACGTGCCATCGTCTACCTTTCTTGTCTTGTATTGTGAAAATGGTTTAGAATTATCGGGGAGCTGTCTCTTCGATTATCTCGTTTCTATACGCATCTTGGTATATCCTTGCAACTATCTTGCCACTCTTATCCCTTAAGATGCTTACTAATGTCCAGAAGTTTGTCCGTTTCGGTAAACTCATTATCTATGCCTTATGTCCATTATTGTCAAAATCATTTAAATCTGTGGGGGAGTCATACAGAGGAAGCCACCCCCCGGCCGACCCCTGCCCCCACCCCTCTGTTATTCTGGATTGGTTTAGCTCCATGCTCCGTGGTGTTGCTCCTTCCATTGTGGTATCCGCTGTCCTGACTGTTCCAGCTCCGTGTCTGTCATTGTCAAGAGCCTGTGTATGATCTCTGAATATTCCTCACTGCCGATCCATGCGGTGCCCTTGTATGTGCTTACCCTTGAGTGCAGCTCTTGTGCTGTCATTGCCTGGGTGGCTGTTGACGGCTGGCCTGTTGGCTTACTGACACTTGTTGGCAGTGAGTCGACCATGGATTGAGTGAGGCATTGGACTGTCTCTGGTTGTGGACTGTCCTTTACCCTCCAGTGCCCGTCCACCTTCTCACATACTCCAACATAGTCAATATCACCCGGTAAGGCTAAGCGTGCGCTTGGCGTGTGCGCCTCTGTTTCGTGCGCTTTAGTCGTGCGCCTGGACAGTTTAGCCCTGCACGCACCTGAACACGTCTTACCCTTGCAATCCTTACCGCATATCGTACATTGATTCATTATTACCCCGTCAACTTAATTGCAGCCTGCTTTAGCTCTAATACCTCATCCGGAGTCAATAGGGCAGGCTTTTGGATGTTCTGACTGTTTATGTTATCTGTGAAATCTGCCTCTGATCTGCCTAATAGCTCGCTTGCACGGAGCTTGTTAATCATAAGAGGATCATTATTCATTGTATTAGTCCAGAACTCTTGCCTCTGTTTCCTGCTTGCTACGCTCTCAGCCCTTGTCTTGTCGTCTATAGCCTTTATTGCTTCAATAACCCGTAGATTGCCGTATACGCTCTTATGCCCTTTTCCGCTGTCTGAGTAAGCCTCATCATATCCTATTGCGATCATTGCTCTTGTTTTGTTCCTGCCGTTGCTTGTGAACTCTCTTGCTATGGCCTCGACAGTGCTTTGATCTTTTATGTTTGGCATTGTTTCAGTGGTTTCTTTAATTCCTTGATGATCTTAACGAATATAGGGCTTTCTGTGTCTAACCCTGCCTTTTTTACTTCATTGAGGTACCTGGCAGCCATTTTGTCGGCATATTCTATTGTTCTTATTGGCATTTATAAAGTCTCTATGAATAATAGATTAGTTTCTTCAATAGCTTGTTCAGTGGTTAATCCCAAGCCTTTTAATGCTTTGTAAGTGTCATAGTACCGGGTATCTTTTAATTTTGGTGGTATTTTTATGTTTGGCATTTATGGCCTCTTAGTGATCTAAACCTCGTTTTATCAAATGATTGTACTTTGTTGAATTTGAATGTCCTTCCGCCGTATTTATCCCTGAATGCCTTTGCGTCAGCCTGGAACCGCTTGTATAGTTCAGCGTGAATTTCTTTAACGATGTTTACTTGTGATTCCATTTTATACCTCTTTATGTATAGCCTTATTGAATTATGAGAGCCTTTTTACATGCCTTCTCGATGGCTTTCCTTCAATTATCCTGTTTGTTTCATTATCCCTATGGTGTTTTATTTGATTATCCGCATCCATATCCCTGGACTGCGACTGTATTGCAGTCCTTAATTGTTCAGGGTTTGTCTTGTGTTTTCTCTTATATCTCTTATTACTACTCATACGGTGTTATCCTGCTTAATCCTAGAGCAATGCGCATAAAAGAACCTGGTAATTTAGGCTCTTTCGTACGTTTGAGGTGCTTGAACCCCGTCACAACGCTATATTGAAAGATCTGTATCGTCTCACCATTTCCGTATCGGCTATGTACTTCGCTTCCCTAGATACAATCAGAGCCGGGGCAGTTGTTATCCGCCATGGGGACGCAGCAGGCTTACTACGCCTCTTTAATGCCGTATCAACCTATAATGCCATTGATATTGCTCGTTGTGCTGCTTAGTCGCTCCGTGAAGGATTAAGCTCCGAGGTTCAACGCACCTCATTTACTTTTTATTACTATATAATACAGTCTAAACTATTAAATGTTCAGTGTCAACCCTTATTTTAAAATTATTTTAAAATTATTTGATTATTTATTTGACTTTGCTCAAATATAGGGTATAGTGTTAATATGAAGTCTGCTAATTGTCAATTTGATTATGATAACCCTTATTTCTTGATTGCCTCACTTCTTAGCAGATTTCATGGCATGACGGCTGTAAGGGTTATTTCTTTTTGAAAGGTGTTTATTATGTTATATTGTCTAGTCGAACGTAAATGCAATGGAGGTAAGCAGATAAACCGTGTAGAATTGCCATTTGATGTCGATTGTGGTGGTGGCTGGGGGTCAACAAACAAGCTATTCGAGAAAGGCAAGATAAGTAAGGAAATAAAAGATGAGTTTTCCTACATATCTAAATATGAACCTTTGGACTGGATAGCTGAAGAGGAAGGAATACCCAAGACAGGGACGTATTATCCGATCTAATCTTTAAACAAGGCCCGGGCATTTAACGGGCTTTGTTTAAATGTTAATACTGTTTAGATAAGGAGTTATGAATTATGGAAAAGCCAGAAGATGTTAAAAAAGGAAATGTCGTTGTTATTGTTAATGATTTATCCACGAAGCAAGTCGTCACTGGAGAGAAGAATGAGTTGAAGGCCGTAAAAACCAACAAATACATACTTGGTAAGCCCTATACGGTTCAGGCAGTACACTTACCTTTTATAGTGGTTGATTACCCTTCATCTCATCACGGCAAACGCTATTCTACCGTGATAGACACCCGCGACGTCGAACTTGATCTGTGCGATAAGGATTATGAGATGGCGGCAGGCAAAGCTTAAAATCAGCCTCTAAACCCTTCAACCACCGCGCCGGCTTGTTCGGCGTGCTGTTAAATGGCTTAAATGTTAATTACTGTTTAGATAAGGAGTTATGACTATGATTTATAAAATAACACTTATGAGCGAAAACTGTGAAAGCTACGGGTTTCATTATTGCGGCTCAAAAGCAGCGGCAAAAAAATACATCGCCAGTATAGAAAGAGGCGATACAATCACGGAAACCGAAACACTAAAAACTCCGAAAACGAAAAAGGAAGTCTTAGACCTTCTTTGTATACACGGAAGTCATCCAGATAACGGCTAAACCATTCAACCACCGCGCCGGCTTGTTCGGCGTGCTGTTAAATGGCTTAAATGTTAATTACTGTTTAGATAAGGAGTTATGAATTATGACAACGATTAGAGAATTACTCAAAAGAGGGCTTGTAATGGATTTACCGTTCAAGGTCGACGATAAGGCTATTGATCGCAAGATTGCCTATTATGGCCCGTGTTGGTACTCGATGGACAGTGACAAGGTGTATAGGGCTGGTAAACAAGCAACCTTTTCACGTATCAGAATTCATAAAGCCTTTGTTTAATGCTTATTCAATAGCCGGTGGGTGGCGTAAGCCTGTGAGTTTCTGTCCGTAGAGTTTTGACGCAGGATTGGCTCTAAACAAGCCATGAAAAACACGGCGCAGAGTGAACTGCATAACAAACCCGACCAGTTTAAATCCTGCCCTGTCGGCTATTGTTTAAATGTTAATTAGGGTTTATATTAGAAAGGTATGGAAAATGAGTAGAATACAACTACATGACACTACTATGACGATTATCACTAAGATGGCAGACGGCAACCCCGGCGCAATGGCGGCCTTATGTGAAATGCTTAAGCATGGAAAAGAAATCGACCCTCAAGGTATGATGGGTGGCTTAGGTGCTATTCTTGGGCTAGATACGCTGGGCGTCTACGGCTCCGACATCTACATTCTTTGGAGCGACCAATGCCGCAAGGACACAAGGGAACTCCTGATGCTTTTAAGGGCTAATCAGCTTGGTTTCGTTAGCAGTGACAAAATCGTGGCCAATGCGAAAGACCAGATGCTAGAGGTTAAATTCACTCAGGAAGAAATGGACGAGTTTAACCAGAAGGTATGCGACCAACTACCAGAATTTCAACACCGCCAAGCAGAAACCAAAATAAGCCTTTAATGCTTAACTCTCGGCCTCGGCTTATGGAGGCCGTTTGTTAACTATTATATGGTTTAATTGAAAGAAGGTGCATTATGGAAAAAATGAATGTAAGACGTTGGCTTTATGGCCTCATTGATGATAGTGGAACAAAGCATCGAGAAGTAATTCATGCCGCAAGTAAAGGACATGCAAAGACAATTATCGAGACTAGGTGCAAAAATGAGTCTCCGTTAGTTGATTCGTCCGGGCATAAAATGAAAGCTCTTCACGCTAAACGCCTTGGCCGAATTGTATGTATGGAATAACCCTTTTTAGGAGTATTGACAATGGATATTACATGGATCGACGGGGCTTATCTGAAAGGAATAGTGTATTATGAAAACAGCAAGAGAAGTAATAAAGTATTGTTACAGTCACAACCATATAATCAATTATGACCGCTTCGCCATAGCTATTAAGGACTTAAACAAGCTCGAAACGGTTAATGCTGATTTACTGGCAGCGATGAAAAAGATAACCAAACACGCCTACAAGGGTATTGTGATGACAATAGCTTTTGAAGCCATTGCCTCAGCAGAGAAAAGCTAACCCCCGCCCCTTGCGCCGGCAGGGGGCTTTTACGAAAGGATAAGATAATGAGTGAATACTGTCCTAATTGCGGATTATACGGTGTTGTCGGTTTATGCGGTCATTGCAGAGGCATTCAAGAAGAGCAGGAATCGCACGAAGCTGAGCCGGACGTTGTACCCTGCTTTAAGTGTGGATGTCAGATGTACCAAGAATGTCACGCTCCAGAAGGAAATATTTGCTCTAAATGTAAAAAATGAACTTTACCATATAAATAATACACTATTTGCAGCCAAATGCAAGTATTTTTTATAATAAATTTGACTTATTGAAATTACGTGTTAGACTTAACTGTATGAAAGCCCTTGTGAACGAAACCTACTCGAAACACCGCAGTCCGCACTCCTCTCGTTCACAAGGCGTTGATATGTGCGGGCTGCAACTTATTTAAAAGGTGGTTTATTATGAAAATCGAAGTACACACTCCATTTTGTAACGAAGAAGTTGAATTGAGTTTTGCTAAATATGGTGACGGAAGCGTAGCTATTCAAGCAACAAGCTTGGATTTTGAGCCGATGTTTACCGCTACAGTATGCCTTGAAGAACCTGCAAAAAAAGGCCATGTTTTCCTTAAAGGATGGTCAGAAAACGAAGGCGTCCCTGAAGCTCTTGTAAAAGCTGGGATAGTAGAACTTACAGGGCATACTGTTCCAACGGGTTATTGCGAAGCTATAGAGGCGAAACTTCTAATAACCAGCTAACCCCTCCCCAGCCCGACTTCTCTCCGGCTGGCATGAAAGGATAGAGTTATGGTTATATCTTTAACAGAATTACGGCAACAGTTCGAGAAGATGGCTAAGAGCAGCATGTTCATTATCGATAGGCTACCTAACGGCGAGTATCAGAACAGAGGCAGGAGTACTTTTCTGCTTTGGGCAGGGTATTGGGAATGTGCCGTCAAGAACGGTATAGTTGTTGGGGATGATCGCAAAATAGAGAATATGTTAACTTCTGATATGTAAGTTTATAAGCTGGCATGAAAGGATAGAAAGATGGAATTCTTAGATGTACCAGATGAAATGCAAATGGAATTTATACAAAGTTACACTCAATCAGGCCAGCTTGATTTAATGGCCGGCGTTTTTGACGGAGACCTAGACCAACTATGGATGATGCAGAATCTATTAGACCGACACGACACCCTTAAGGGTAAAGCCGATCTGTTGGATGAGCTTGTCGCATCGCACAGTAAAATGAAACGTTGCTGTCGGTATCTACGGGACGGCTTCGGTATCATGGCTTGCCCTGCATGTCAACAGGCTACATTCGATACGCTTTTAGACATTGAACAAATACTATCCAAAGTAAAGGACTTGAAATGAATAACACAGAAACAATACAGGCGTTGAAGGATAACTTAGCAACACTTAGGAATATGGATGGCGGCCTTAGACGGGCAATGGAGTCGATAGAAAAAAAGGAATTTATTTTTTTATTGTCAGATGGTACATGGGATAAAGCAAACCCAAAGCAAGGTTTTGAATACGAAATCTACCGCCTCCGCCCTGACTACCAAGAAAAGGCTGGTATAGTGGAGAAAAGAATCTATCCGAACGAAAGGGAGTATTACCAAAACATACGCGACAAGGCTATGGCCGAGGTTACGCCGAATAAGATATGGCAAGAAGCCTACCTACGCCTTGCAATAGCAGCAGACCACCTTGATGCTATGATTGTCAGAACACAAGAAAGAGGTGAAGAGCAATTATAAGTTAATATGGGGCAGTGGTAACTGGTAACAAGCCAAAGGCTAAACGCGGATAAACATCGCCTCCTGCCTGCCCCACCCGCCCTCGTAGCTCAATAAACTGATCGTTAGAGCGTTCCCCATAGGGGGAGATATGCTGGTTCGAGTCCAGCCGAGGGCATTTTAAAAGTAAATAACAGATCCCCATTCGGGCGGCGTGTGTGAAACGCAACTGAAAGGCCAACGAGATATTGGCGGCTACCGCAGAACGCTATGATGGCGGAGACACATCGCCTCTCTGCGAAGGTATAGGTCTTCTCGTCTGATATTTAGCGGCAGTAGGTTTGAATCCTGCCCCGAAATGGATATAACCCACAGACTTAAATGCGGACTGCCTTAAGTCTGTGGGGACACGGTGCGTAGTGGTTAGCGAAGCCTGCTTGGTTCGGGAGATGTGGGCCAATATAAGAATCCTCCTGCCTACGCATCGTGTATTTTAGTAACTTAGATATGGAGTAATATAATGGCCTGTCCATACGATAAATCAGACAGTGGAAGGTGCAAATGCGGCCCTTTTAAAGATCAAGAGATTACTTTCAGCGTGACAATGGACGTAACCGTAAAAGGCTCCGCAAGGTGTCAGAGTGCCCTTGAGGCCGTGGCAAAGCCAAGGCTGATAGAAAACCTCGAACAGTATGACGACGACCTTACAACGCTCGACAGTGAGGTTGAATGGGCAGAGATTGACAAGATTAAATATGTGAATGTAGAAAAAATTTAAGAAAGGGATATTATGAACGAAGGACAAGAATTAGTAGAGGCCCCAACAACGGAAATACAACCGTTTATTGAGTTTGAGGCAGAAATCGTAGAGTTTGAGGAAATGAACTCTAAAATGAAATTCGACCTTGCAACAGAAAAGGGTGTTGAGGAATGCGAATCCTATTTGCTTCTCTTGCGAAAAGTCGAGATCAGGATAGACAAAAAACGCAAGGCAAAAGGAACCGACTTACGCAAAGACGTTACAGACCTTAACGCAAGTGCTAAGGAATGGCATAACAGGGTTCATGTGATGTACGAAGTGCATGATAAGCCTTTGGTAAAGATCAGGCAAGCAAAACTTGATGCCGAGATCGACAAACACGAGAAAGAACAGGCTAGGCTTAAAGCCGAAGATGACAAGCGACTTGCCGACCTTGAAGCTCGTGAGGCTGCGGCGAATACTAAAGAAGCTGAACTCAAAACTAAAGAGGATGCCGTCAATCTCGAAGAGGCTAAACAAATAGCCGCTGAGGAAGCCGTAGCCGCAGAACAGGCAGACGCCCACCAAAGAAAGAATGACGAAATAGCCAAAGAGTTGGCCGAAAAGAACAGGCAAGCCGAGATAGAGCGCCTACGCCAAGCTGATGTTGGACATAGAAAAGATTTTAATCGAGGCGCAGCTAATGCACTAGACGCCATAACAGGCGATTCAGATATAAGTGTAGCGGTAGTAATAGCAATCGTGTCAGGAACAATACCTAATGTAACCATGAATTATTAAGGAGCAAGAAATGAATTTCACAGCAGTAAAACAAGCCAATGGGCAAAATGTAAACATGCCGGGGAAGATAGTCGAGATCAAAGGTGAGGGCGTCAACCAAGGTTCCGGCAAGCCTTGGAAAAAGGTTAATATCGTAGATGACAACAACGAGAAGCACCAAGTTACTCTTAGGGGAACACTCCCCGGCCCTCAAATGATAGAACAAAGAGCCGAGTTTGCCATAAGCACATTCCAAGGCAATAGCCCTCAGCACGGAGCATATCAGGGTTTCTCTGGTTTTTGGAATAGTGACGCTCAAGTACAGCCCCCGCAGTACAGTCAAGCACCGCCACAGCAGGGCAACCAAGTTGGGTATCAGCCCCGGCAGCAATCACCGCCTCCGTACCAGCAACAGGCTCCACCGCCCCAGCAGAAGCCACAGCAGAGCAACATACAGGACGACATAAGGTTTGCACAGGGGTTGAACCGAGCGTGCGAGGAGTTCAACCACGACAAGATAAAAGAGGAAGCTATTGAAGAGCGGACTAATATTTATCACCGCATTCTACAGACTAGGGTGTTTCCGATGCGAATGACTCATGGGCAGGCTCCGCAGCAAGAGCCACCCCAACAGCCTGCTCCACCTCAGCAACCTCAGTACGGAACAAGTGAACTGGACTCGGAAATACCCTTCTAGCATCACCCACCCCTGCCCTGGAGACGGGGCGGGGGGATAAGGAGAATAGATTATGAATACTAAATATCGAGTATGGGAAGTTGAAGCTAAGTATATGTCTACTGTCGCTGGGCTAGATTGGACTATGGCTGGCATTAAATGGTATGGCCCCGGTGTTGGCAGTGGATGGTGCTATCTTGACCCGGATTTTGATTGGGATTCACCAAATACAGGCCCTAAGCCAAAGCACGTTGACATCCTCATGCAATACACCGGCCTTCCCGACAAGAAGGGGGTTGAGATATATGAGGGGGATATATTAGAACACCAAGGAAACGACAACTGGCAAAAGGGATCTAAGCTAATAATTGAGCACGGCAAGATGGGATTACTGCTCAAAACTACCAAGGGGTGGTGCTATGCCTTTTTTGCGAACCATCCATCGGATATGATAGTCATCGGCAACATTCACGAAAATAACGAACTCTTAGGAGAATAAGAAATGAAAAAACGAGACTACACAAAACGAGTACCGCCCAATAATGTCAGGTTCAACAGCCGTGACTGCTGCCTCGTAGACGGAATGAGCGATGGCTCGCGGGGCAGAACAAGGTTTCACAGGACTTTCGGCCCTAACGCTAAAGGTAATAATAAACAGGAGCAATAATGAAACGATGTAAGGATTGTTATCATAATTGGGCTTGCCTGCGAATAGCTAAATATGCCCCAGGTTCATACGCAGGGTACCGAATTTTAAAACCGGATGAGTGCTCCGCTTATCAACGCAAATGGTGGAAGTTCGAATGGTGGAAGTTCGGGAGGGCGAAATAATGGACTTTTACGGAGTCAAGAGAAAGGGCAAGCCGGTGTTTGACCCTGCCGTAGAAGAATTAAGACGGAAACAATGGAACAGGGTTAAAGAGGGAATGACATTCAAAACCTCAATGACGATCCCCCGTAAGGGCAAGAGTTGGGCGCAGGTTAAGCTGATATGGGGTAATATGATAGCCAACACGATCATTCAGGCAGACGACAAGGGAATAGACGTCGGCAAGTTACTCATTTACCTCATAAGCGAGGGCATCCCAAAAGGGCAGGCAATAACCCCAGACTACATACACCAGCTAATGTATATTATATGTCCAACTTTCGACGAAGATGGCAACACGGTTACTTTGTCGGGCATGGACACGGAACAGGCAAGCAGTTTGTTTAAGCGGTATCAAACTATTATGGCGGGCATGGGTATCAATATCGAAGACCCGCCAGCATTGGAGAAAGAATAATGAGTAAAGAAAACACAACAAATCAAACTAACCCACACGATGACGCTACCGCTGAAGCTATTAGATGGAGAAAACGTGCTAAAATCGCAGAAGCCCAAAACAAAGCTATGTATGAGGCGTTGAAGTACCTGCTTGATATGAACTTAGAATTGGATGCAGCCACTGTACCACACGCCGGCATAGATTCCGCACCGGAGCAGGTTGTATATAACGCTAGTATAGGTTATCTTAGGATAAAGAAAGCAAGGCAAGCCCTCGCCCTTGCTGACGGGGATAAGCCATGAGATTGAAAGAGTCCACTGTCCAGCGATTAACCCGCCAGCTTGCCGATGCTAACGCCAAACTGCAAGTGGCGGTTGATGACGGGATTAAGCAGAGAAAGCTCATAGAACGGATTACCCGGCTGATTAAAGACTGGGAGCATGTATTACCGAAGACGTTTTACGAGCGTGTTAGTAAAAAGATCAATGAGTACGAACGCAGGTTTACTCTTATTGGCGGACAATTAAGGGATAAGCATCCAGTGTTTAAGAACGGGAGTAAAAAATGAACGAGATAGAACAAGGACGCATTAGTGATATCCTTAGATGGCACAGCGAAATAGAAGGGTGCGTTGTAACGGCACTGGAAAAAGCTATCCTGATAGGTGAACAGTTGAGCCTACAGAAAGAGGCTATGCCGCATGGTGAATGGATACCGTGGATAGAAAGCAACCTGCCATTTAAGAGGGTTCAAACAGCAAAATACATTAGGGCATTCGTGAACCGTAAATCCTTAAATGTACAGTCATCTGTACATTTGGAAGGAGCCATTGACTCACTCACAAAACCCAAACCCGTCCACGTTTCCCATAACTCCGGCGAGAATGAATGGTATACACCTTCTAAGTTCGTTGAGGCGGCAAAAGAGGTAATGGGAAGCATTGATACGGATCCGGCCAGTAGTGACATTGCCAACGAGACAGTTCAGGCGACGACATTTTATGACAAAGATGATAACGGGCTTGAACAAGAGTGGGGTGAAACAGTCTGGATAAACCCGCCTTATTCACAGCCCGAAATATCCCAATTCTGCGATGCCTTGCTGGCCAGGCTGGAAAGCGGAGAGGTTAAAGAAGCGTGTGCCTTAGTGAATAACGCCACCGAGACAGTGTTCGGACAAAAGCTACTCTCTATATGCAACGCAGTATGCTTTCCGTCAGGCCGTATTAAGTTTCTCGACAAGCAAGGCGATGCTAAAGGCGCTCCACTGCAAGGGCAAATGATTCTGTATTATGGAGACAATGACCATAAATTTATGCAGGAATTCTCTAGTTTTGGGGTGTGCTTGCATGGATGAAAGAGGTGTAATACAACACAGGGAACGGGCTAAGCAAATCATAGACTTCAGTGGATTAAAGTACGGAAAATGCACTCCAACAGATATTGATGGACTTATCGAGCTTGGCGGCAAAGTATTTATTTTCATTGAATACAAATTCAGTGACACGCCAATAAAGAGAGGCCAAGAACTAGCTTTCGAGCGGGTTGTTGACATAGTAAATAAGACAAAGCCGACTCTGTTAATACACGCACAACACTTTGAGCCAGTCGAAAAGGATATAGATGCGGCAAATGCAAAGGTTGTAAGGGTCAGGACAGACGGACGATGGTTTATCGAAGGATGGGTTGTTGGTAGCACTGTTAAGGAAGTGGTAGATAAGTTCATAGAGAAAAGATGCACGGACGGTGTGTATTAAGGCTGAATTTAAAGAGACTTTATTTTTAGAAAGGATTAGAAGATGAGTAAAATGATCGAAGTTAAATGCCATCAATTTGTTTGGAATATCCATTGTTCCGGAGTCAGCCCGGATAATTTCTGGGAATTTGATGCCGAATTCAGGGATACAATATGCCCTCTGCTTATTAAACGCGTGGGAGTTGAAGATATGAATGATTACCCATTCTTTGACGCCGAGTCTTATAATATGGACGGAAACTGTGACTACACTATTAATATTCCTGTCGATATATATGATGATGCGGAATTTGATGAGGCAATGAATACGATAGATGATTCCGCTGCTGAGTATTTAGGCGGATGGAGTTTCGAGCAAAAAGAAGACCAAGGCGTATGGGTAGACTCAACGAGCGAGTACCTCGCCAAACAAGAAGAAAAAAGGAAGTAACACCTTTGGGCGGCCTTCACCGGGGCATGTTGCTGAGCAAGGACGCTCCCGCCCAAAACTTTTTTAAAGGACACCATGACCTGTGAAACATGTAAATACTTTAAACCAGACAGAGACCTGTGCCACCGCTACCCTGCAAGGACTAAAGTTGTCTCCTATCATTGGTGTGGAGAATATAAGAGTATGAATTCTGGTAAACAAGCTAAGAACAAGACAGAATACAGCCCTTTGTTCAAAGAGTTCTACGAGGCTTACCCTAAGAAGACAGCCCCTGACACGGCGTGGAAGGCTTTTCAGGCCATACCCCTCCAACACCATGCTATAGTCGTGGAACGGGCTAAACAGCACGCTGACGCGTGGAGACGGGAAGATAAAGACCCTAAATACATCAAGCATCCGGCGACATGGCTGAATTCAGGCTGCTGGAAGGTGGTTATCGACAAAAAGACAGGCCTTAAAGACTGTGCAATCTGCGGAGAGCCTTACGGCGTAGGGCATAAGTTTGCTATGATTAAGAGTAAGAAAGTTTACAAATGTCCACGGTGTAATTGGGATGATCATAAAATAATTTAAAAAAAGAACTTGACTTATGAAATATAGATGTTATAGTTTAACTGTTGGAAGGGATCGCAAATCTTACCAGCAATGCCCGGATATGTTTCCGGCAAGGAAAACAAAATGAATGACTTGTCTGTAAAAATTAAATTCAGTAGTATAAACTGCCAAGTTGGTAAGGTTTCTGACAAGTCCCCTTGCTGCTTGGCTTTTTTTATGCACAGAAAGAGGTGAAGTAAATGAGAGTTGTATGCGAAAAATCTAAAACATGTACACGTGATCCGCAATGTGGGGCAAAAATACCACACGACAGCGGGCATTGCGAGCCTTGCCCTTTTATTAGAACCGCTGTTTGCGTAGAAGTTAAAACTGTGCTGTGTTTCGAGGGCGAAGAGCATAACCTAACCCCTAATAAAGGAATGATATAATGGACATAGGCGAAATAAAATTCTTAAGCAAAGACCTTAAAGCGTTCCAGGATTATCGTGTGCAAGTATTAAGGGAAATAAGAAATAGTGCCTAAAAGTAAATAAGACAGGGAGTAAGATAATGAGTTGGATTAAAAAGATGTGGAAAAAATACATGGCCGGAGCAAAGGCAAATGACTTTCCAATAAAAGACTATGGGGTTTTGCCGTCTCCCAAAAAGGCCAAAGAGATACACGAAAGCCTTCATCCTGATTCCTGTAAGGTTAAAGACATAGATTCCGCACTTGATTTTATAGCAAAAAGACATATAGGGCTTGACGGCCTAATAGGCGCAGTAGGATTTGCTAAGACAGACGAATCAAGTGCAATAGCACGCTCCCATCATGGAATCGGAAGAACCCTAAGAAACGAATTGGGGTTGTGGCAGGAAAATGAGCTAACAAAGTTCTTTAACAACCTTGATATAGAACACGCCGATGATATGTCGGGTATTCTCTTGACTTGTTTTCACAGGAAACTCAACGGTAAGGACTTCGCTTTGGACGGCCAAATTGAAGAGTATAAAAAGTTTTGGAAAGAGCAAGGTGAGGAAGAATAGCAGCTAATTAAACACTAACCCTTGCCCGCCAAAAGGATTTAAAGTAAAAGAAACAAAGTTTAGTGAAAGGAAGTAAGATGGCAAAATACAGAAGACATAGCGGGAGAGGCAATATGCACGACCAAGCCAACGACTTCGCTAGGGCTATACTGATGCCAACTGAAGCCTTCAAGAAAGAAATCCGAGGCGGCAATAACACCGTCCTCGGTTTAGCTAAAAAATTCCAGGCATCAACAATCGCTATCCGAATAAGAGCTAAGGAATTAGGTTTTCATGGCTCTGGTATAGATTGATAATCTCTTTAAAAACTAACTAACCCTTGCCCGCCAATAGGAGTTTCCTCAGTTACTAACGGCGGGCAGGGTACAACCGCCTGACTTGACACAGGCGAACAACAGGGGCGGGCGGCTCGTGGTCGTCCGTCCAATATTAAGAAAGGATAGAGCATGTATAAGTTTAGAGGATCAGTAATATTACCATTCCCGAATAAGACCGCACGTTGGGCTTACGGGTGCTATTTCGAGGCTGGCGGTAAGAGTTATATAATCCCAGACGATGCGGACGTGGCCGATGACGGCTACGGAAATGAGACGCTTGAAGGTTTCGTCGAAGTCCACCCCGCCTCTGTGGGTATGTTGATTGGTACTAAGGACAAAAAGCGAACAGAAGGATTTCCAAACGGACAGTCTATATACAAGGGGGATATAGTGTCAGCGTCAATATACTTTAACGAAGAACCACAAATTTTAGAGATAAAATACGTTGGAACTGCCTTTGTAATTGACTACGAAGATACGGAATCAGATACGGTTTTATTAAGTGAGTTTATGGGAAGTGTCGAAGTCATCGGCAACACAACAGATGACCCAGAGTTATTAGAGAAAGAAAACTAACAATGCACATACCAATTAAGAATACAGGAGTAGAATAATGGCGAGTAAAATATTATGGACAGATCAAACATGGAACCCGGTCATCGGATGCAGTAAGGTATCGCCTGGGTGTGAGCATTGCTATGCCGAGCGGATGGCGTGTCGGCTTACTCCTGCTATGACGGGGAATGATAACTATCAGAGAATTATTACTGGTCGTAAATGGAACGGCAGTACAGTCTTTGTCGAATCGGCTCTTGAAAAACCCCTGCACTGGAAAAAGCCCCGGATGATATTCGTTTGCAGTATGGGCGATCTTTTTCACGAATCAGTACCATTTAGCTGGATAGAGAAAGTTATGTCGGTGATAGAAGAATGTCCGCAACACACTTTCCAGGTATTGACGAAACGCCCTCATATAATGGCTGAATACTTCAATGGACTAGGAAAAGTATTTGAATTGTTTTGTTTACAAAACCTTTGGCTAGGCGTAACAGCCGAGAATCAGGAAATGGCTGACGAGCGTATCCCCGTCCTTTTAAAAATACCGGTTGCAAAGCGGTTTGTTTCTGTTGAGCCGATGTTGGGGAGCGTGAAGATATGGGAACGCCTACCAAATGGAGCGATGCTATGTCCGGGGCCAATCGCAAACGGTCGAGGTCTTGATTGGATAATATGCGGCGGTGAAAGCGGGCCGGGAGCAAGGCTTTGCCAGAACAACTGGGTGTCGAGCCTCGTAACTCAATGTAAATCGGCTGGCGTTCCTGTATTTGTGAAACAACTGCACCTTAACGCCAAGCCGAAAGCAATAAAAGATATAACACAATTTCCTCCAGACTTAAGAGTTAGGGAGATTCCCAATGTCTCACGGTAAAAACGATACAATAATCCAGAAGTTACATGCCGCTAATCGGATAAGCATTTGCAATAAAACAGGCTTAGTCTATTGATGGAGCAACAGACCATGAAGTCATCGGCAACACAACAGATAACCCGGAACTATTAGAGAAAGGAAAGTAAAATGCTAACAGGAATATCAATAGGCTTGGTGATAGGTGCAGCCATAGGCTTCCGGTGTTGTTCGATGCTGACGACAGGGCAAGAGCCTGAGCATGAACGCTTCTGGCGGTTACTGGCAAGAATCCACCAATGCCCCGGCTGCGGTGAGATGCGAACCGAGACAGAAGCTAATGACGGTGAGTGCTATGCCTGTGACAGTACAGGGTTTAAGAATACAGGAGTAAAGAAATGAAACCGAAATTACTCAACGGCGATATGACCAGGGCTGTCCTTGCCGGGATCAAGACTCAGACGAGAGTGCCGATGAAGGGACTTAGCGGCGAATGGATTTATTCCGGCCCTAATGACAAAGGCGACCATTTGTTTGTCCCTGCTGACTGGCAACTACGCAGCGAGGGTATCACAAACTGTACTGTGATCCGAAAGCACCCCCACCAAGTCGGGGATATTCTGTATGTGAGAGAAAAATGGCGGGTTAATGCCGTTGGCTATTACTGCAAAGAACATAACAATAGAAAGTCGGTTCATGTCGAGTATATTGGCGGCGACCAATGGTTTTGTGTTAATGATAAAGACTTAGAGCAGGCCTACCGATATTACGACAAACACGAAGGCGATAACTATTCCCCGAATATACACATGCCAAAATGGGCAGCCCGCATCTTCCTGAAGGTTACAGGGGTAGGGGTGGAGAAGATTAGAGATATAAGACAGAAAGACATTATTTGGGAAGGTGTCGATATAAGTTGTAATTACGGAATGAATATAGATCACATTGTAGATGGGTGCGATTGCGTAAAAGACAGATTCGTTTCCCTCTGGAACTCCATCTACCCCGGCTCATGGGAGCGTAACGACTTCGTGTGGAAAACAGAATTTGAAAGAACAGAGGTGACAAAATGATAAAATGCTTACACTGTAGAATTGATATTGATGGCAGGGCTGAACATAAGCATGGATGTCCTCTTCGGCCAATATCAATGAATGAAGAAAAGTGTTCCGTAGATCAAGATTGTCGATTACTTCTTGAATGTGATCGTAAGAATGTCATAGCCGAGCTTGAGGCAGAGCTGGAAAAGTACGGAGACCAAATAATATTAGTGATATATCACCTCTGTATAAATTGCGATGAGTGCGAAGAATGCGCCTCGGCTTGCGATACCCTTCTTTCAGTGGCAAAAATAATTCCTGCATTAAAAGACCGTATTATTAAATCATGCACACCCCTGAACCAAAGAAAGAGGTAGTGAAATGAGCAAAGAAGCAAACTACAAATCACAAATTACTAACCTTCAAGCCCAAAATGCAAGAATCATTAAAGACTTAGATGAGGCGAAAGCAGCTTTGAAAAGAAACGAAGACGCTGTTTACAAATACGAACCGTTATGGCTTGCCGCCGAGAGACAAAACGAGGAGCTTGAGGCAGAACTGGAAATGGTACGCAGCTCAAACGTAGAGTGTTGTGGCTATATTTCTCGCCTTGAGTCCGGATCAGACGCATTAGCCGAACACAAGAATGAGATTGGGCGTCTTAGGACGGAGCTTGCCGAGTATCAGTGGGTGAGTGTGGAGGATAGACTGCCGGAAGAAGATGGAATATATCTTACTAAATACAAAGGGGATGGAAGGCAGGGGCTACGCGACGAAATATGGATAAGAACATACTATTTCGGTGGCATCTACTCAGATTTCTGGAACCCTAAAAAGCCCCATAAATATACCGTCACCCACTGGATGCCAATACCACCCCTACCAAAGAAAGAAGTGACAAAATGATAAATTGGAATGATTGCAGGGCAGCCGGCGAATCATGTCGGCCATGTAATTGCGTAGAAGAGCTTATTGTTATCGGCAAGAAGCTTGAGAAAGAGCTTGCCGAGTATCAGTGGGTGAGTGTGGAGGATAGACTGCCGAATAATATCAGGACAGTATGGATTTTATTAAAAGCCCATGCGACCGATACACTTAGTTACAGCGAAGGGTTCTATTGCCCAGATGAAAAACTGTGGGGAATAATAGGAGAAACCCTTTTAACCGACGTGGAATATTGGATGGAAAAACAATCCCTACCAAAGAAAGAAGAGGTAAGCGAATGAAAAAAATAACGATATTACTACTGGGCATTTTAATAATTTCAGGGTGTATGCCGTCAGATAGCATAGATGATTGTGTTAGCGTATACTACAAAGAATTAAACTGTGGTACATTTACTGTACTTATTAGACCCGGCCCCTGGGGGATCATAGAAACTAAACTTAGGGGCGTATGGATTCGCAATGCAAACGGCACTGTCTTATGTGTTGGGGCTGGTAAAGTTAAGGTTCTGAGTGGGCTTACGTGGAAAACCATAAAAGAAGCAACGCCACAGGAATTAGCAATCATTGCAGAAAGCGAGGCTCCTAATGACAGCCCCTAAACTAACGATTTTTGATTTATTGCCTATTCTGAAAGTATTCGAGAGTAGGATGACAGGTAAGAAAAAATATAAAAAGATGATGTCAGGCCTTAGGCTTTCAAGGAAGCTAAAAGCACATGATGGCAGATTGGAGATGATAACACAATGACAGCTCCTAACCAAATGACAGACGAAAAGTTCTCCCGCTGGCTGGGGAAAGTGTTGCTTGATAAGTGTTGCCGAAATTGCACTCATTGCCTACAAAAGCCTTTGGGGTGTTTTTCGTGCCTCTCGAATACTTCGGTTAAGAACCCCGAAGGATGGATAACAAGACCAAAAGAGCATTGTTGCTTAGATTTTAACCCCGACCCCATCCCCCTCACGCCTGCCGAAGCGTTTAAGTGGCGCGACTGGGCTGTTAAGGAGTATACAAGAAAAGTTTATTCAGACAAGCTAACTGATATTGTTATTCCAAACATAAATTCGCAATTCGGGGAAGTTCTCATTGCGTTAAGTTGTGATGTCCAGCCCCGCGACCACCTCCAAGCCGCCGCCGAGCTAAAGGAGAATAAGAAATGAGTCTAACAAAGAAAGAGGCCCTATCAGAAAAGTTTTGCTTAATACCGCAAGGTATGGATAACTATTGGTTTAATTTTTGCAACTACAAGGAACCGCCTGATGAATGCCTAAAGTGTGAACATTGGGCTTGGAAACCCATAACCCTACCCGAACCGAAGAAACACGCTTGGCAATTATCATCCGTTAAAGGCGTGGGGTGGATATGTCCAAACTGTTTAACCACCAGCCCTAATAAAACCGATGAAATTTGCAAGGAGAATAAGAATGGCAAATAAAGAAGAACTGAAAAGATATGCAGTTTCAGTTGTAGGCTATGACGGTAACGAATATATGAATCGACTGACTATTACGGTTGCCGTGAGCAAGCATGAGGCCAAAGGGTTTGCTTTGGAATCTTTCGCTAAAGCCTGTCCAGACTGTCCTGTTGGTGCGAATATAGCGATTATTGAAGTCCCCACCAGCCAGTCAGACAATGAGCTTATAAAGGTATTGCGAAGGGCAAGGCAAGCTATAAGCATTGCAAGCGACTGGAATTTGCCAGAGCTTGAAATAGACGGGCGCATGACTCCAACTTATGACTTGATTAGGGAAATAGATGAAGTCCTTGGCAAGGAGCCTAACAATGGGGAATAAATGGATACTCGCGGCAACATGGTTGATACTTTTAATTTTTGGCCATCCGGAAACTGGTATAAATTGTCTTATTGGGTACACTGTCTGTTGCTATATTGATTACAAATTTATGGAGCAAGATAATGAGTAATAAAGAACTAAGAGAAATAGTAGCGGCACTAGCGCACGACCAATGGGCTGGATGGATGGATTACCTGTTTAGTAAATGTATTGACTATAAACCTGATACCATACAAGCGGAAGAAGGAGCACTAATTATCCCAAAATGGGCAGTAGATAGGTGGCGAGGACAGGCAAAAACTGTTTATTCGGAACTAACTCCTGCCGAAATGGACTCAGACAGGACAGAGGCAGATAAGTTCCTGGCTGTTATCGCCACCCGCCAGCCCGACCAAGAGCTTGTAGATGCGTGTAAAGCATGCAAGGAACGGCGGGCCGAGCTATTAAAAAAGCAACCTTACTAGAAAAACACAAGGAGCAAGATAATGGGTAAGGCTACACCTAAATCCAAAGCATCAAAAGCCATGAGCAGGTATATCCGGCTTAGAGACGCCTTAGTTTACTGCAAGGAGCGTGGTATAGACGTAAGGCAATTCAATCGCCCAGAGGATATTATAGGCCAGTGCTGTACTTGTGGCGCAGTGAAGTCGTGGTTCAGGATGGACGCCGGCCATTGGAAAGGACGAGGGATAGGTGGGGGATCGGGTGTTTACTTCGACGAGAGAAACGTAGACCTCCAATGCAAAAGATGTAATGCCTTCTTAGGCGGAGCAGTTGAAGCCCATGAGGAATATCTTATAGATAAATATGGACAGGATGTGGTAGATGAGATACAAAGGAAGCACCGAACCACGACTGACATGCGAACGCTTGCTATGCAGGCTATGGAACAAATGTATAAGGATAAATACGAAGAATTACTTAAGGAGATAGAATGAGCCTAGACTTCCATCACTGCCCTAAATGCAACAGGGACGGTATGTCTTGGGATGCAAGAGCCAAGATTATAAGGTGCTTATATATCAGTTGCCAGCATGTAATCAGGGATATTGCTTATGCCGGAAGCATCCCGACAGAAACGGAAATGACAGCGGCTATAGAAAAGGAGATAGAATAATGGATAAAACATGGACGGAGTTCGTTGAGCGTGTATGGGGCAAACCTGTAACCAAAGATGAGGTAGAGGGATTGCTATGGCAATGCACTGCTTTTCCTTGCATAGATGTTGAAGACTTAGAAAAGCAATTAACTAAAGTGAAGCTGGATTCTGGCGGTGACTTTGCCTTAGCGATGAAACAAGCCGATGATGACATCGAAGAAAGCATGAAAGGGATAGAATAATGGCAAAGATAAGAGTTTTATTATACGTAACCCCCAAATTCAAATGGAAATATAGAATCAACTGGCTTATCAGCCTTTGGACACGGAGTAAGTATAGCCATGCAGAGGCATGGACGCCGAGAGACATGACGAACGATGTGTTCACACAGACAGAGTTAATTAAACCATCCAAGGGAGATATATCCACATCTTGCGGTTATACAACAGTCACGGTGACAGAGCCGGTATACAGAACTAATATCTTCGGCACATGCTACACCTCTACCACCAGAGACGATAACAGCGGCACAGTTAAGCGTGACGCCTCTTTAGTCTTAACCCACCCCGAACACTGGGAATACTTTGAATTTGAACTGACGGAGCTACAATACACGCTCCTGGAGTTCATAATGAACAAAGACGTTGATAACAACAAAGGGTATGCGTTTTGGGACTTGCTTAAGTTCCTGTCTCCTGTCCACTTCTCCGACAATGAGAGGGCTATTTGTAGTGAGGCCGTCAATGATTGGCTTGTGGCTATCGGGATTCTGTTGGGCGGTGGTATAATTTCACCTAAGAAGCTACATAAGAAACTTAAGGAAAAAGGATACAAGACAGTTGAACTATTAAATTATAGTTAAGAGTTGGAAAGGAATATGACATGAAAGTAGACAATCCCGACGATAGACAAGAAACCCCAGAGGAATGTGATTGGTGCGGAAGTATGGATGTCGAATTGCAACGATTTACAAGCTATGGCCCAGGCCACCAAGTTGATTGGTTGTGTAAATATTGTATGCACTCCCTAGACAGAGATAGCAGTTGCCTGCAATCAATGGCCTGTATGTTACATGAGTTAGAGAAATCACTGAAAGGAAATTAACATGAAAACCATACTCCTCCTCATCGCCCTGCTGTTTATGGCGGGCTGCGTACAACGTGAATTCAGATATGGCGAGGCTCACTACAAGAGCAATTTCTTTGCAACCGATGCCAGTGCGGATTGGGTAAAGATAACCTTGCCGGACGGAACAAAGATAGAATTCCGTAAATTTAAACAAGACAACGATAGTGTAAAAATGATAACCCCGTATGGGATTGTTGAAACAGAGTAATGAATTTAAAGTAGAAAGGAAATGAAGATGAGCTGGGGCGAAAGAAGTTGTAAGTGGGTGTCCAGAGAAGACAAAGACTGTAAGCCTACGATAATGTCATGTAATGTATCATGTAAGCTATACACCTATGACGGAAAAACACAGCCTGATTCAGTACCAAATCACGGAATAGATAACATGTTAGATCAAATGGAAGTAGAACCTATTTCTAATGAAAAATTAGACAGGATGTTAAAAAAGATATACGACATGGAAAATAAAGGCAAGTAAATAACCACCCCTCTCCCGTCAACCCTGTGCTGGCAAGGCGGGGGCAGGGGTGGGCTTTAAGGAATATGATATGAATGTATTAAGTTTATTCGATGGAATGTCGTGCGGCCAGATAACCCTTGAACGTGCAGGGATTAAGGTTGACAAGTATTATGCAAGCGAGATTGATAAGTATGCAATCCAGATTACACAGAAGAACTATCCGAAAACAATCCAACTTGGGGACGTGAACGATTGGATTAAGTGGCAGCTGCCTAGGATTGATTTGATCCTCGCGGGCAGTCCTTGTCAGGGATTTTCGCTTGCAGGGAAGCAGAAAGCCTTTGACGATCCCAGAAGCAGGCTGTTTTTTACGTTTGTAAATATAAAGAAAAAGGTCGCGCCGAAAGACTTCTTACTTGAAAATGTTCAAATGAAAAAAGAATACCAAGACGTAATTACTGACCGTATGGGATGCGAGCCTGTGAAGATAAATAGTTCGCTTGTTTCCGCACAGAATAGAATTAGGTCATACTGGACGAGTCTGGGCCCCATAATCCAACCAGAGGATAAGTCTTTATACTTAAAGGACATACTCGAATGCGAAGAAGTTCTACCAGTAAGATTGAAAAGTAAATGTATCCGTGTTGGTGGGAAAGGTTCGCCTGTAGAATCTAAACAAGAATGGGATAGTCCTTATGTTAAGTTATCCAAAAGAGGCGTCTATAAGAAGCACCAAAACAAAGCTTCGTGTCTTACTGGTGGGGCTCATTCGGGCGGCAATCACAGCGATATGGACTTAATAGGCAGGCCGATTGAAGTTGGCCACGCCACAGACATACAAGGGCATGATTTCCTGAAAAGGATTTACTCTGTCTATGGGAAATCTCCGACATTAACAGCTATCTATGGAGGCAACCAACACCGCAAATTAGCCCTTAATGACTACGAGTACCGCAGATACACCCCCATAGAATGCGAACGCCTCCAGACAGTCCCAGACAACTACACAGAGGGCGTAAGTAATACGCAACGGTATAAAATGCTCGGCAATGGCTGGACGGTAGATGTGATAGTTCATATATTAAAAGGGCTAAAGTAAGGAATAGAATAATGATAGCACAAACAATATTAGACTTAAATAAACTGTATGCAAAAAAACAAGAGAACCATAAACACTGTTTTAATTTCTGTGATTGTTATATTTACGACGAAAAGGCAAATCAACTTGAAACAGAACTAGTTGCAGCGATAGGCGATATTTGCCGGGCAGTGATAAAAGACGAACTAGATAATACCTCCCCACCCGCATAAGCAGGCAGGGAGGCGAGGAGGAGGGATGAATGCTTATTTCGTAGCGGCTGCCAGCATTTCCTTAACTTTATCGCGGAGAGTCTCTATGACTTTCTTAAGCCATTTAATCTCTGCCCTTAACTCATCTTCGGTATCCATGAGAGGGGCTAGGACTTGCGTACCTTCGTCTTTCTGACTTTGACTTTATGCTTCTTTTGGCGAACTTTATTCTTTTTACGTTCTGATACTGTATGCTTTGGCATGGGTTAGTCCTTTATTAGAGTTTCTACTTTGGTTTTCATTATCGCTATATCAGTTTTAATTGCTGCCTGATCTGTTTTTATAGAGTTCAATCCTGTTTTAAGCTCTAAAAGCGAAGAGGCTATCGCCTGGTCAGTAGCTATCTTCTTCGCTTGGTTGATTTGGATAAGATGCACGTTATCCTCAACGTCTTCGATGTCGGTAGTATTTTTTACTACCCCTTTAGCATTTGCCCGTATCTGCATGGCATACCCTCCACCGGCAAATACGATTGCACAAATTACCAAAACAGTCTTAATGTACCCATGAATTTCTTTTGCCATACTACTTCTCCTGTTTAAGTTTCTCTAGTTCGTTTAGTTTATTCTTCAACTGCTGAAGGTTCGCGTTTTTTGCGCCTGTTAGCTGGGTGTCCGTCATATACATGCGCCCAATCTCTGCTTCTAGTTTTTCGATCTTGTCTTTTTTTTCTTTTGCCATTTTAATCTCCTGTTTTATAGTTCAAGCCAATTAGGCCCATGTTTCATAAATATAAGATGTTGTTTATTGGTGGCCAGATACGAAAAATTGGGTGCAGTGTGGACTCCGAAATGCATGTCCATAATTTCAACTGCCTTATTAGCACTTGTTGTAATCTCTAAAACCAAACCCTCACTGTCGTTCCCTGCTACATCCGTGTTCAAATCGACCCGCTTGTAGGCAAATGATTCTCCATTGGCCAAATCCTGCTCGGTGCTATAGTCGGTGCTCATATTAGCTAACACTGTTCCACCGGGGACAAACCCTGATGCCGCATAGGTCCAGCCCGTCGAATTGTGGTGGAATAGCCTTAGATTGAATCCAGTGTCGTTAGCACCTGCAAGCCCCACACACTCCAAAACATTTATAGTGAACTCCTGATTACCAAAGTCTTCATACTTGGAGCAGCCATAATTAAAATCTACGTTGAAATTAACAGGAGAACCAGATGCAGTCGCCAGAGCAATCGTTACTTGTCCTATCCACTTTTCTGATGTTTCGACATATTGATTTGTAGATAAAGTTGTAATATCAGCCACTAGATCGACAGTCTGAGAAGCCGCTCTGACACCATTATCATCTATAGTTGTTCCTGCAACTGTTATTTTAACTACTCCTGTATCTACTGTTCCTGCTCCTCCTGCAACTATTCCAATATGGCAAGCACTCGGCGAATTTGCCGCACTATGAGTCACGCTCAGTGATGCTTGAGTAAGATTGGCGTCGGTAGAAGTCCAGTTATAATATCCGCCTGAATAAAATAC